>WNGD01006070.1_pt1 | contig 21786 bp, 18 predicted proteins | sample 5400671 | NCBI WGS metagenome assembly WNGD01 (sample SAMN13153369, study PRJNA577476) | soil metagenome | isolation source: 40 cm soil or saprolite under grassland replicate 2 | place: USA:California | collected 2016-06-15 | reverse complement strand
ACCCGAGCCGCCGCAGCACGGAGCACCGCCCGAAGCACGACCGGCAGTGCCGGCCAATCGAGGACCGGCGCCCCGCACACGGCCGAATCGAAGCCCGGCACCTGGCCAGCGCCAGCCAGGCCGGCCTCCCACGCCTGCGTTGCAGCAACGAGCCCTCGCGGGTCTCGTCCTCGGGCTGCTGAGCATGTTTGGCCTGCTCAGCGTCTCCGACCTGATTGGCGTCGGGAACATCCAGCGCTACGTCTACCTGGTGGGTTTCTCGCTCTTCGTCGGCGCGGTGGGGCTCTGGCTTGGCGTGTCGGCAGTCGTGCGCTCACGGCGCACCGCCACCGGGCGACCCCGGGGTGCGGTCTCGGCGATCATTCTCGGCGGGATCGGCCTGCTGTTCAGCAGCTTGCTGCTGATCACCTTCGCCGTCCTCTGGAAGCAGCTCTCCGCCTACTCCCGGTGCATGGCCGGCGCCAACACCCCGACGGCGCAGCAGGCCTGCCGCGATCAGCTGACCCGCTCGCTGAGCGCGGAAACCAGCAGGCTCCGCTCATCGCGCTAGTGCGCCGGGGCGTGCTCGCGGGCATCGCCCACTCTGGCCGGCTGCGCTTACTGAAGATCAGATGAGCTACCGCTGCCTAGGGCAGGGCAGATGGCCCATGGTCGGTGACTGTCGTGCCACGCCTGGTGCTGGTCTCATCCTCGCCCGCCCACGGATCCAGGTAGATCGTGTGCCCACTGTCATCGTCGGCGGTCGTCACCAGCGCGGGCTTCCCGTGCACGCCCTTGCCTGCGGCCCGGCCCGGGAACGGGCCGCCGGGCAGCATCCCGCCGCTAGCCACGAGGCCGGCACCCGCAGAACCGGCACCCGCAGAACCGGCACCCGCAGAACCGACGCCCGCAAGACCGCCGGCCGCAAGACTGCCGCCGGCGAGACCGGCGGCGGCAAGGCCGCCGGCCGTTATCGCGGCGGATATGCCCACCTCAAGGGTGGCTACCGCGGCGACCTGCCACCCGGACGGGCCCACCGCCGAGAGCCGCTCGTCGCCGAGTGGGCCGCCGGCGAACGCGGCGAGCGCGCCGACGACGCAGCCGGCCACCGCGCCGGAGGCGAATCCCCATAGCGGGGCTGCTTCCAGGGCCGACGTCGGACCCGCGCGGGCCATCAGGAGGCCGCCGAACGACCCGGCCAGGTACGGCACGGCAAGTACCGCGACGGACAGCCAGGCCGGCAGCGCGCTGTGCACCCCGGCGGGCAATGCGGCCAGCATCGGGAACGCCGGCAGCGGACCCAGCGCGGAACCCGTGGGGGCCACGACCGTGCCAGCGCCGAACGCGAACCCGGGGCCGAGCATGAAAGAGATCGCCCACACGATCGCGTTCGGCACGTAGGCGAGCTGGGCGAGCAGCAGCAGGACAGCCCCGACGACGCCGGGCGCCAGCGCGCCGTTGACGGCGGTGAAGCTGCCTAGATGAGCGGCCAGCGAGGCGCCGGCCAGCACGCAGCCAGCCGCGACCAGTACGGCAAGCGCCCCGGTGCTGCCCAGGATCACCGAGCGGAAGCGCACCGAAAGCAGGCCCGCGAGCTGCCGCCACGGCGCGAGGGCGCGAGCACCGCCGAGCCCGCCCGCGGTGAATGCCAGCAGGAATCCGGCGATCACCGCCTGCGGCGCAGACGGCGCGGCGAGCCGTGACGTGCTGGTCAGCGCGAGCGCGCCCGACACCAGGGCATAGGGAACGGCCAGGGCGAGCGCCGCGTAGCCGACGTGGCGGAGCCTGGCCACGCCGCCGCTGCTGACGACCCACCGGCCGGCCCGCCAGAGCAACGCACCCGGCAGCAGGACTAGTCCGAGTGGCAGCATGCCGATCCGGCCGGCCCCGTGCAGCGTGAAGCCGACGTGATGGCCGACCAGCCAGAGCGCCGCCGCCGTGCGGAGCACCCCGGTCAGGCCCAGCCCAGCATGCGGTGCGGCGATCCAGCCGGCCAGCACGAGCATGGTGAGCGCCGCGAGCCCGGTGCCTGCGGCCGCTGCGGCGGCGATGGCGCCCGTCACCACCAGGGGGCGCGCCGGGCTCAATGGCTGCTCGGGCTTGCTGCCTGCCTGGTTGCCAGCACCCGCCGCGCGGTCCTGCGCAGCGCCTGAGCGCTGCGAGCCAAGTGCTGACGTCGTCATAATGGTCAAGCCTGGCAAGGTCCGGGCCTGCGAGGGCGGAGGCGCGCCGCAACTCCGGTGCCGGATGATCCCCAATTGGTCGTTAGCTACCGGGGCAGCCGGCCGCGCCAGGAGCCGATGATCTTGAGCCTGGTGGCTGTACCTGCGGCCTAATGGCTGTACCCACGGCCTGGTGCTGTCCCCCGCAGCAGCCATCCGGGGGCCCGCTGCTCCGAGGGCCCGCTGCTCCGGGGCCCGCTGCCGTCAGCGGCCTTGCATGATCTCGCGGACTAGGCCGGCCGTCCCGCTTGGCGTCTTGCCGACCCGGACGCCGACCTTCTCCAGTGCTTCCTTCTTGGCCTGCGCGGTACCCGCGGATCCGGAGATGATGGCGCCCGCGTGACCCATCGTCCTGCCCTCGGGGGCAGTGAAGCCGGCCACGTAGGCGACCACCGGCTTGGTCACGCTGCGCTCGATGAAGGCAGCAGCGCGCTCCTCCGCGTCGCCGCCGATCTCCCCGATCATCACGATCGCATCGGTCTGCGGGTCTTCCTCGAAGGCCTGCAGGCAGTCGATGTGCGTCGTCCCGATCACCGGGTCGCCGCCGATTCCGACGGCCGTGGAGAAGCCGATGTCACGCAACTCGTACATCATCTGGTAGGTCAGCGTGCCGGACTTGGAGACCAGGCCGACCCGGCCCTCGGTCGTGATATCGGCGGGGATGATGCCCGCGTTCGACTTGCCCGGCGATGCGATCCCCGGGCAGTTCGGGCCGACGATCCTGGTGGCATTGCCGTTCGCGCACGCGTGCGCCCAGAATGCCGCGGTGTCGTGCACCGGGATGCCCTCGGTGATCACGATGACGAGCGGCATCCGGGCGTCGACGGCCTCGATCACGGCGTCTTTCGTGCCGGCCGGCGGCACGAACACCACCGACACGTCGGCGCCGGTCGCGGCCATGGCGTCCGTCACCGTGCCGAACACCGGTACCTCGCTGCCGGACAGCTCGATGGTCTGCCCCGCCTTACGCGGGTTCGTCCCGCCGACCACTTGCGTCCCGGCCGCGAGCATCCTGGCGCCGTGCCTGCGGCCCTCGGATCCGGTGATGCCCTGGACGATGACCCGGCTCTGCTCGGTCAGGAAGATCGCCATCTCATGCTCCCGTCACGGCCGCTGCGGCCAGCTCGGCGGCACGCCGCGCCGCGTCGTCCATGGTCGCCACCTGCTCCACGACGCCGATGCCCGCCTCGTCCAGGATGCGCCGGCCCTCGGCAGCGTTGTTGCCGTCCAGCCGGACCACGATCGGGTGGCCAACCGGTTCACCCCGCGCACCGAGCATTCCGATCGCGGACACGATCCCGCGTGCGACCTCGTCGCACGAGGTAATCCCGCCGAACACGTTGACCAGCACGCTGCGCACCGACGGGTCGGACAGCACGATCTCCAGGCCGTCCGCCATCACCTCGGCGGACGCGCCGCCGCCGATGTCGAGGAAGTTGGCCGGGCGGACCCCGCCGAACGCCTCGCCCGCGTACGCGACCACGTCCAGGGTGGACATGACCAGGCCGGCGCCGTTGCCGATGATGCCGACCTGGCCGTCGAGCTTCACGTAGTTGAGGTGCTTGGCCTTGGCCCTGGCCTCCAGCGGGTCGGCCGCGCCCGGATCGGCGAACCGGCCGTAATCCTGCCGGTAGGCGGCGTTGTCGTCCAGTGTCACCTTGCCGTCGAGCGCCATCACCCGGCCATCCGCGGTCAGGATCATCGGGTTGACCTCGACCAGCGTGGCGTCCTCGTCGGCGAACACCGCCCAGAGCCGCTCGGCGAGCGCCACCGCGCCGTCGATGGCCTCGGCCGGCAGCCTGCCCGCCGTGACGATCTCGGTCGCCTTGGCGCGGTCGACCCCGGCCAGCGGGTCGATGACGATCTGCGCCAGGTCGTCGTGCGGGACCTCCTCGATCTCCACGCCGCCCTGGACGGAGCAGATCGACAGGAACGTGCGGCCGGCCCGGTCGAGCAGGTAGGACAGGTAATACTCCTGGGCGATATCGCTGGCCTCCTCGACCAGGACCTTGTGCACGGTGTGGCCCTTGATGTCCATGCCGAGGATCTGGCCGGCCTTGGCGGCCGCGTCGTCCGGCCCGTCGGCCACCCGCACGCCGCCGGCCTTGCCCCGGCCGCCCGTCTTCACCTGGGCCTTCACCACGACACGCGGCATGCCCGCCGCGGCGAAGTCGGCGGCGATGCCGCGGGCGCCAGTCGCGGTTTCGGCGATCTTGCCCGCCGGAACGGGAACCCCGTATTCCGCAAAGAGTTCCTTTGCCTGATGCTCGAACAGGTCCACTCGGGTCCGTCCTTGTCCGCTGCCCGGCCCGCGGTCGGCTGACCGGCGCGCCGGTCAGCCGAGCGGCACGCCGCGCGTGTGCGTCTGCTGTGGTCTGCGCAGGAAGCCTAGTGGACCTGGCCCGCAGGGCCGAACCGGGTCGCTGGACCCTAGCTGACTGGCTCGACGCTACCGAGCTGCGACCGGACCCAGTCCACGATCTCCGAGGTCGATGCACCAGGCGTGAAGATCTTGGCCACGCCAAGCTTCGCGAGCTCGGCTATGTCCGCATCCGGGATGATGCCGCCGCCGAACACCGTGATATCGGTGGCGTCCCGCTCCCTGAGCAGCTCAAGCACCCGGCTGAACTGGGTCATGTGCGCGCCGGACAGGATCGACAGCCCGATCGCGTCGGCGTCCTCCTGCAGCGCGGCGGCCACGATCTGCTCCGGGGTCTGATGCAGCCCGGTGTAGATGACCTCCACCCCCGCATCACGAAGCGCCCGCGCCACCACCTTGGCGCCGCGGTCGTGGCCGTCCAGGCCGGGCTTCGCGATCACGACCCGGATGCTGCTCATGACCTGCCTCCTACCCCGGCTCAGAGCTTACCGACTGGGCACCGGCTTCAGAGCTTCTCGATCGGGGCGTAGCGCAGGACCAGGTGCTTGATTCCGTAGTCCCCGCCGAAGTCGATCTTGGCTTCCGGGTCGTCGCCGCGTCCCTCCACCGACAGCACCCGGCCGAGCCCGTAGGAGTCGTGGGTTACCCGGTCGCCGGGCGCCAGCACGGGAACCGGCCGGTTGCCTACCGCGGATACGGCCGGCCGCCGCGCCAGCCGCTCCGACGCAGGCGGCGTGGCCGCCGACTCGTCCCGCCGCCAGTCCAGCAACTCGGCGGGCACCTCGCTGAGGAACCTGGACTGCTTGTGGTAGGCCGGGCGGCCCCACCAGGCCCGCGTCATCGCCCGGGTCAGGTACAGCCGCCGCTGCGCCCGGGTGATCCCGACGTACGCCAGCCGCCGCTCCTCCTCCAGCTCACGCTCGTCACCGACCGAGCGCTCATGCGGGAAGACGTTCTCTTCCAGCCCGGTGAGGAACACCACGGGGAACTCCAGCCCCTTCGCGGTGTGCAAGGTCATCAGCGTCACCAGGCCGCCGTGATCCTCGCCGTCCGGGATCTGGTCAGCGTCGGCGACCAGCGACACCTGCTCAAGGAAGTCGAGCAGCGAGCCGTCGGGGTGCTGGCCGTCGTACTCACGCGCCACCGACACGAGCTCGTTCAGGTTCTCGATCCGGCTCGCGTCCTGCAGGTCGCTTGATGCCTCCAGCTCGGCCAGGTAGCCGGAGCGGTCCAGCACGGCCTCGGCGACGTCGGCCACCAGGCGGCCGGCCGCCACCATCTCGCGCAGCCCGCCGATCAGCTCGTTGAACGCCTCGATCGACCGGGCCGAGCGGGCGGCCAGGCCGGGCACGTCCTGCGGCCGGGCAAGCGCAGCGGCGAACGTCAGACGGTCGCGGTTCGCCAGCGCGGCGACGCACTCCTCGGCCCGCTCGCCGATTCCGCGACGGGGCACGTTCAGCACTCTGCGCAGCGACACCTCGTCCGCCGGGTTCGCGATCAGCCGCAGGTAGCCGAGCAGGTCACGGACCTCGCGCCGCTCGTAGAACCGGACGCCGCCGACCACCTTGTACGGCATCCCGGCCCGGATGAAGACTTCCTCGAAGACCCTGGACTGCGCGTTAGTCCGGTAGAACACCGCGACCTCCCCCGGGGTCGCGTCGCCGGCGTCGGCGAGCCGGTCCACCTCCTCGGCGACGAACGCCGCCTCGTCGTGCTCGTTGTCCGCGACGTACCCGACGATCGGCGGCCCGTCGCCCTGGTCGGACCACAGGTTCTTGGGTATCCGGCTGGCGTTGCGGGCAACCACGGCGTTCGCCGCGGCCAGGATGTTCTGCGTGGAGCGGTAGTTCTGCTCCAGCAAGATGACCCGCGCGCCGGCGAAGTCGCGCTCGAACTCCTCGATGTTCCGGATCGTGGCGCCGCGGAAGGCGTAGATGGACTGGTCCGCGTCACCGACCACGCACAGCTCGGCCGGCCCGGGCGGCGGCGCCTGATCGGCCGGCCCCGGATCCTGGCCGGCCAGCCCCAGGGCGCTGGCGGCGGAGTCTCCGTTACAGCTTATGTGCACGGTGCCCTGCCCGGCGAGTTCCCTGACGAGCACATACTGCGCGTGGTTGGTGTCCTGATACTCGTCGACGAGTACGTGCCTGAACCTGCCCCGGTACGTGGCCGCGACCTCGGGGAACGCCTGCAGCAGGTTGACCGTGACCATGATCAGGTCATCGAAGTCCATCGCGCCGGCCGCGACGAGCCTGCGCTGGTACTCCGAATACGCCTCGGCCAGCGCCTTCTCCCGGTAGCCGGAGGCACGGGCACCAAACGTCTCATAGTCGACAAGCTCGTTCTTGAGGTTGGAGACCTGGCCGACCATCGCCTTCGGCGGGTGGTACTTGGCGTCCATCTCCAGCTCGCGGCAGACCAGCGCCATCAGCCGCTGCGAGTCGGCCTGGTCGTAGATCGAGAACGACGACGGGTAGCCGAACCGGCCGGCCTCCCGGCGCAGGATCCGGACGCAGGCCGAGTGAAACGTCATCAGCCACATCGACCGCGCCCGCGCGCCGGTCAGCGCGGCCGCCCTGGCGGCCATCTCCCCCGCCGCCTTGTTGGTGAAGGTGATCGCCAGGATCTGGGCGGGCGCGACCTGCCGGGCGGCCAGCAGGTAGGCGATCCGGTGGGTGAGCACCCGGGTCTTCCCGGATCCGGCGCCGGCCACGATGAGCAGCGGGCTGCCCTCGTGCACGACGGCAGCGCGCTGCTGCGGGTTCAGCCCATCGAGGAGGGTGTCAACGGCCGAGACGGTCACGTGCCCCAGCGTAGGCGCTGCCACCGACGCCGGGGCACGTGACGCGAGCCGCCGCCGGCTACTCGTCCGGCACGAGCGTCGGCGTGGCTCTGGTCAGGGTCTGCTTCTTGAAGTACGCCGGGTTGACGATCTTGCAGTACAGGTAGCCGGCCACTCCGACCAACCCGCAGACAACGGCGATCACGAACGCGCCGCCGATCTGCCAGTGGATGAACGGCACGGTCCACATCGTGTAGTCGTTCTCGGTGGCCACGTCATAGTCCAGCCAGACGCTCCAGCCGCCGAGGAAATACAGGATCACCCCGCCGGTGACCGGCAGGATGCCCTGCATCCACAGGTTGCGCGCGCTGCTGGTCAGGTTCCGCCGGTAGTACCAGGCGCAGGTGAAGCCGGTCAGCCCGTAGTAGAACGCGATGTACAGGCCGATCGCGATCACCGCGTCGCCGATGATCCCGAGGCCGTTGGACGCGTAGTTGAAGGCCACATAGACCGCGATCGAGATGGCGCCCATCACGATGGTGGACACGGTCGGGGTGAGGTAGCGCCGGTGCATCTTCGCGAACTGGGGCGGGATGGCCTTGTACGCCGCCATCGACAGGGTGGTCCGCGCGGTCGGCAGGATCGTGGTCTGCGTGGACGCGGCGGCCGAGGACAGCACCATCAGGAGCAGCAGATGATAGAACACCGAACCGGTGGTGCCGGTGCCGAAGATGGCGCTGCCCTGGACCGACAGCACGTCACCGGCGTGGGCGAGGTTGCCCAGGCCGTTGCCGGTGGTCTTGATGCCGGCGAATGCCTCCATGGACAGGATCACCAGCGCGTAGGTGACCAGCAGGATCAGGGTGGACAGGATCGCCGCCCGGCCGGGGGTCCTGTTCTTGTCCTTGGTCTCCTCGTTGATCGCGACCGCCGTGTCCCAGCCCCAGTAGATGAAGACCATCAAGATGATGCCGCTGGAGAGGGCGCTGAAGCTGGCGATGTGGAACGGGTTGAACCAGGAGAGGCTCGGGGTCAGGTGGCCGGGCGGGGCGGTGCCAGCGCCGACCTTGACCAAGGCGGTGACCGACAGCACGACCAGCATCACCAGCTCGATGGCGAGCAGGGCCTTCTGGAAGTTGGCCGAGACCTCGATGCCGCGGTAGCAGATGTAGGTCATCACGACGATCCAGAGCACGCCCACCAGCAGCACCCAGCCGCTAGTTGCGTTACCGCCGATGCTCCCGGTGTTGAAGAGGAAGAACACGTACTGGCTGGCCACCTGGGCCAGGCTGGACATCACCAGCACGTCGGCGACGATGATCGCCCAGCCGCCGGCCCATCCGGTGCGCGGCCCGAACGCCCGGGTGGCCCAGGTGAAGGTGGTGCCGCAGTCCGGGTCGGCCTTGTTCAGCTCGCTGTAGCCAATGGAGCAGAGCAGCATCGGCACGAACGCCAGCACGGCCACGGCGGGCGCCTGCAGGGCGACGGCGCCGACCACGAACACCAGCGTGGCCGCGATGCTGTAGGCCGGGGCGACCGACGCGGTCGCGATGATCGTGGTGGAGATCAGCCCGAGCGCCCCCGACTTGAGGCCCTTGTCAACCTCTTGTTCCAGTGACGTATTGACTTGCTCGGCGGTGGACACGCTTACCCTCCTGGCAGTGACCCGGACCCGCCGGGCTAAGCACGCGATCGCGGTGGCGCCGGAATCGAATGCGGCAATCCGGGCACCGGGCACAAGTTCTCCACACCCTAGTGCGACGGTTCTAGCACGAGTCATTCCCCCTGGGAACGATTTCAGTTGTAACAGCTCTGCATCGCCACTGGTCCCGTGGGTACCAGCAGTTTCCGGGCTAGGATCGCTCGTATGCGCATCCTTCTCGTCGGCGCCGGCGGGGTGGGCACGGCATTCGCCCGGATTGCCGCCCGCCGCAAGTTCGCCGAACTCATCGTCGCCGACTACGACCTGGCCAGGGCGCAACACGCGGCAGGAACCTCGGGGCGCGCCGTGCGACTCGATGCCCGCGACGAGCGGCAGGTGGCCGCGCTGCTGGCCGAGCACTCGTGCGACGTCCTGATGAACGCGACCGACCCCCGTTTCGTCATGCCGCTTTACCGGGCGGCACTGCAGGCGGGCACGCACTACCTGGACATGGCGATGTCGCTGTCCCGCCCGGACCAGGATGAGCCCTATCGCAAGACCGGCGTCAAGCTCGGCGACAAACAATTCGAGTTGGCCGCTCAGTGGGAAAACCGCGGCAAGCTGGCCCTCGTCGGCATCGGCGTCGAGCCCGGGCTGTCCGACATCTTCGCCCGGCACGCGGCCGACGCCATGTTCAGCGACATCCGCGACGTCGGCGTCCGGGACGGCGCGAACCTGGTCGTCGCGGGGTATGACTTCGCTCCCACCTTCTCCATCTGGACGACGATCGAGGAATGCCTCAACCCGCCGGTCATCTGGGAGCGCGACCGCGGCTGGTTCACCACCGAGCCGTTCAGCGAGCCGGAGCTGTTCGACTTCCCGGCCGGCATCGGCCCGGTGGAATGCGTCAACGTCGAGCATGAGGAGGTGCTGCTGATCCCGCGCTGGGTGCAGGCGCAGCGGGTCACCTTCAAGTACGGGCTCGGCGCCGAGTTCATCGACGTGCTGCGGACGCTGCACAAGCTCGGCCTGGACTCGACCGAGCCGGTGACGGCCGGCGGGGCTAGCGTGTCACCGCGCGACGTGGTCGCCGCCTGCCTGCCCGACCCGGCCACGCTCGGCGACAAGATGAGCGGCCTGACCTGCGCGGGCACCTGGGTCACCGGGACCGGCAAGGACGGCGGGCCGCGCGAGGTCTACCTGCATCACGTCGTGGACAACGCCTGGTCCATGGCCGAGTACGGCGCCCAGGCAGTGGTCTGGCAGACCGCGGTGAACCCGGTGGTCGCGCTTGAGCTGATCGACTCCGGTGCCTGGTCCGGCGCCGGGGTGGTCGGCCCGGAAGCGCTCCCGCCGCAGCCGTTCCTCGACCTGCTCACCGACTACGGTTCGCCGTGGGCGTGCGAGGAACGCAGGCCAGCCGCTAGCTAGCCCTGCGGGCAGGGAAAATCGTAAAGATCCGAAACGGAGGCGACGTGGTGCAAGAACTCCGCAACTTCATCGGCGGGCAGTGGACTGACACAGCGTTCGATAAGCGAGCCGAGCTGATCAACCCGAGCACCGGCGAGGCGTTCGCCACCGCCCCGGTTTCCGGCGATACCGAGGTAGCCGCGGCGTTCTCCTCCGCCGCCGAAGCGTTCGACGGCTGGCGGGACGCCACTCCCGGCGAGCGCAGCCTTGCCCTGCTGCGGATCGCGGACGCGATCGAGGCCAGGGCCGATGAGTTCGTGGCTGCCGAGTCGCAGAACACCGGCAAGCCGATCGCGCTGACCGCCAGCGAGGAAATCCCGCCGATGGTGGACCAGATCAGGTTCTTCGCCGGCGCGGCGCGGATGCTGGATGGCCGCTCGGCCGGGGAGTACATGTCCGGGTTCACCTCGTTCATCCGGCGCGAGCCGGTCGGCGTCTGCGCCGCGGTCACCCCGTGGAACTACCCGATGATGATGGCGGTGTGGAAGTGGGCGCCGGCCCTGGCGGCGGGCAACACGATGGTGCTCAAGCCGTCGGACACCACCCCGGTCTCGACGCTGCTAATGGCCGAGACGATGGCCGAGTTCCTGCCGCCCGGCGTGTTCAACGTGATCTGCGGCGACCGGGACACCGGCCGGGCGCTGGTCGCGCACCCGGTGCCGCAGATGGTGTCGATCACCGGCAGCGTGCGGGCAGGCACCGAGGTCGCCGCCGCGGCCGCGGCCAGCCTGAAGCGGGTGCACCTGGAACTCGGCGGCAAGGCCCCGGTGATCGTCTTCGACGACGCCGATCCGGCGAAGGCGGCCGAGGCGATCGCGATCGCCGGCTACTTCAACGCGGGCCAGGACTGCACCGCCGCCACCCGGGTCATGGCCGGGCCGCGTGTGCACGACGACTTCGTCGGGGCGCTGGCCGAGCAGGCGAAGGGCCAGACGGTAGGCGGCCCGGACGTGCTTGACGCCGACTTCGGCCCGCTGAACAACGCCAGTCAGCTGGCGCGGGTGGCCGGGTTCATCGGCCGGCTGCCGGACCACGCGCGGGTGGTCACCGGCGGCAAGCAGACCGGCTCGCGGGGCTTCTTCTTCGAGCCAAGCGTGGTGGACGGCCTGCACCAGGACGATGAGATCGTGCAGAACGAGGTGTTCGGCCCGGTCATCACCGTGCAGCAGTTCAGCGACGAGGACGAGGCGCTGCGCTGGGCCAACGGGACCGAGTACGGGCTGGCATCGTCGGTCTGGACGTCGGATCACGGCCGGGCCATGCGGATGGCCAGGCGGCTGGACTTCGGCTGTGTGTGGATCAACACGCACATCCCGCTGGTCGCCGAGATGCCGCACGGCGGCTTCAAGAAGTCCGGCTACGGCAAGGACCTGTCGATGTACGGGTTCGAGGACTACACCCGGATCAAGCACGTCATGTCCTCGCTGGACTGAGCCGCGCGCTGGACCGCGCCGGGCGCTGAACTCAGCCGCGCGCTGGACCGCGCCGGGCGCTGGACTCAGCCGCGCGCTGGACTGAGCCGCGCGCTGGACCGCGCCGGGCGCTGGACTGAGCCACCGTTCCATGATCACGGAGCCGCCATTCCATGATCACGGAGGGTTTTGGGTGCTTGCCGCCCCAAAAGTCTCCGTGATCATGAAAGAAGTCTTCCGGATCCCTGGCTGCGCGTATTAGTGCGGCGGAAAACTTCGCTTTCGCCTCGTGTGAGTAGCCGCCGCACCATGATGTCTGTGTCGGCGCCGCAACGATCCGGATCGAGGAGACTGGCTTGTCGACGCTTGAGGAAGACCGGGATACCGGGGCTGACAAGGCCGGGCCGGATGTGCCCGGTGCGGGAGCCGGCCGGTGGCGGGCCCGGCTGCGCGCCGGGCTGGGTGCCGGTCTGCCTGCCGTGCTGGGTGCGGTGCGGCGTGCGCGGGCGGGCGTGGCCGGGTGGCCGGGCTTGTGGTGGTGGCGGGGCGTCACCGGCTGTTCGCGGCGGCGGTGGGGCTGGCGGTGGTGCCGCGGGTGGTCGTGATGGCGGGTTTCGCGCCGGCCGCGTTGTTCAAGCTCGATACCTATGACTATCTGTGGGACGCCACGCACCTGGTGCCGAATCCGGTGAACCCCAGCGGGTACGCGGTGTTCTTGTGGCTGCTGCGGCCGTTTCGCTCGCTGGTGCTGGTGGCCGGGCTGCAGCACCTGATGGGGCTGGGCATCGCGGTGCTGGTCTACGCGGTGCTGCGCCGGTTCGGGGTCCGCGGCTGGGTGGCCACCGTGGCGGTGGCGCCGGTGTTGTTCGATCCGGCGCAGCTGCTGATCGAGCAGCTGGTGATGGCGGACATCGTGGCGATGTTCTTGATGGTGGCGGGGTTCGCGGTGCTGCTGATGCCGGCGGCGCCGTCGGGGCGGCGGGCCGCCGCGGCGGCGCTGCTGATGGGCGCCTCGGCGGTGGTCCGGCCGACCACGCTGCCGCTGATCGTGCTGATGGCCGGCTACCTGCTGGTCCGCCGGGCGGGCTGGCGCGCGGCCGGCGCGGCGCTGGGCGCCGGGCTGCTGCCGCTGGCCGGGTACGTGGCGTGGTTCGCCGCCGTGTCGGGCAACGTCGGGCTGACCAACAGCGACGGGCTGTTCCTCTGGTCACGAACCATGTCCTTCGCGGACTGCGCCATCATCAAGCCACCAGCGGACCTGCGGAGCCTGTGCCCGGGCAGGCAACCGCGGTCGCTGGCACGTCCGACGGCGTCGTACCGGCTGCTGCCCAGGCAGTACCTCTGGGATCATCGTGCCTGGCTATGGAAGCCGCACTCGGCCGGGCTTGTGCCGGACACCGCAGGGTTCACGGCGGCCAACAACGCCCGGGCGCGGGCCTTCGCGATCCGCGCGATCGAGGCCCAGCCACTCGCCTACGCCCAGGTGGTAGGTACCGGAGTGATCCGGGCTTTCACCAGGTCGGACCAGCTGCACTTCCCTGGCATCCAGCCCGACCCGGTCTTTCTCACCACAGCCAACCGCAACTACATGCTCGCTGCCGTGCGCGGCTATCTCGGCACCACCGCGGGGATCGGGCCGTACCTGGGCGTGCACACCGGGACCCGGCTGCAAGAACCATGGGCGGGCCTGGTTTCCCGGTACCAGGACCATGTCCACCTGCCAGGCCCGCTGTTCGGGCTGATCATGCTGACCGGGCTGGGCGGCGTCCTCATCCCGCGCACCCGCAGCGCCGCCGGTGCCCTGGTCTGGACCTCCGCCGCGATCATCATGATCTTGCCGGTGGCGGAGCATGAGTACACCTACCGGTACGTCATCCCCGCCGTCCCGCTCGCCTGCCTGGCGGCAGCGCTCACCGCGCGGACCAGGGACAAGGCCGCACCGGCCTTGCCCGAGCCGCCAGCCGTGGAACCGCTGCCCGAGGCGCCAGCCGTGGAACCGCTGCCCGAGGCGCCAGCCGTGGAACCGCTGCCCGAGGCGCCGGCCGCGGAACCGCTGCGCGAGCCGCCGGCCGAAGATCGGCTGCCCGAGGCCGCCAGCTAACACCTGGGCTCCGGCCCGGTCGGCTTGCACTCAGCGCTGCCCGTAGGATCGTGACCGTGCTAGACGACTCCGAAGTAGGCCGCATCCTGGTCACCGCCGCCCATCCCGACGACGTGGACTTCGGCTCGGCCGGCACGGTCGCGGGCTGGACCGATGCCGGGATCGATGTCGTCTACTGCATCGTCACCGACGGCGACGCCGGCGGCAGCGACCCGAACATGTCCCGGGCCGACATGGCGACGCTGCGGCATGCCGAGCAGACCGCAGCGGCCAAGCACGTAGGCGTGCACGACCTGCGGTTCCTCGGCTATCCCGACGGCCGGGTGGAAGCGTCCCTCGGCTTGCGGAAGGACCTTGCCCGGGTCATCAGGCAGGTCCGGCCCGACCGTCTGGTCTGCCCATCACCGGAGCGCAACTACCAGCGCCTCGGCGTCAGCCACCCCGATCACCGCGCGGTCGGGTCGGCCGCTCTCGATGCCGTCTATCCCGACGCGCGCAATCAGTTCGCCTTTCCCGAGCTCCTCGCCGACGAGGGCCTCGAGCCGTGGACGGTGCGGGAAGTCTGGATCGGCGGCGGCCCCGCGCCGAACCACTACGTGGACGTGACGGAGACGTTCCCGCGCAAGATCGCCGCCCTCCGGGCGCACGTGAGCCAGACCGGCCATATGGACAAGCTGGAAGAGTTTCTCCGCGGCTGGCTCAGCCGGGCGGCTGCGCAGGGCGGCCTGCCGGAAGGCCGCCTGGCGGAGGTCTTCCAGGTCCTCGACACCGGCTGAGCACCGCTCAGACCAGGCGGCGGGCAGTCGCCCAGCGGGACAGCTCGCGGCGGTTCGACAGCTGGAGCTTCCGCAGCACCGAGGACACGTGGCTCTCCACCGTCCGGACCGAGATGACAAGCTCGCTGGCGATCTCCTTGTAGGCGTAGCCGCGCGCGATCAGCCGGAGCACCTCGCGCTCCCGCTGGGTCAGCGAGTCAAGCTCGGCGTCGGCGGCGGGGATGCCCCCGGCGCCCGGCCCGGCCGCGAAGGCGTCGAGCACGAAGCCAGCCAGCCTGGGCGAGAAGACCGCGTCCCCGCCGGCGACTCTGACGATCGCGCTGGTCAGCTCCGGTCCGGAGACCGCCTTGGTGACATAGCCGCGGGCGCCGCCGCGCACCACTGCGATCACGTCCTCGGCGGCGTCTGAAACGGACAGGGCCAGGTACCTGACCTCCGGCACGGCAACCTGGCGCAGCACTTCCACGCCGCCGCCGAGCGGAAGGTGCACGTCAAGCAGCACCACGTCGGGCATCGTCGCCCTGATCACGGCCACCGCGGCGACCGCGTCTCCGGCCTCGCCGACGACCTCGACCCCAGGGCCAAGTTCCGCGCGCACCCCGCTGCGGAACATCTGGTGGTCATCGACGATTACCACCCGCACCGGGTCAGCCATGCTGTCATCTCCGGGCTAGCTGGAGCTCGACCTCGGTCCCTGCCCCTGGCGCTGCGCGCACGGTCGCCTGTCCGCCACAGCGTTCCATCCTGCCGATAATGCTCTGCCTGATTCCCATCCTGCCGACCGGGATCGAATTCGCGTCGAAGCCCCGGCCGCGGTCACGGATGAAGATGGTCACGCGGTCAGATTCAACTTCCGCATAGACCGCGATCTGCGCGGCACCCGAATGCCTGGCCGCATTCACCAGGGCCTCGCGGGCCGCCAGAATCGCGGCGGAGGTTCGCTCCCCAAGCTCCATGTCGCCGACGCACACGACCTCGACCGGCACGCCGTCCGCATCCTCCACCTCACCAGCGACCCTGGCCAGCTCGCTCGCCAGGGTCTCCGCCGCGCTGCCCGGCTGGCCATGCTGGAGCCACGAGCGGAGCTGGCGCTCCTGCGACCTGGCCAGCCGCCGGACCTGGCGCGGGTCCTCTGCACTGCGCTGGATGAGGGTCAGCGTGTGCAGCACCGAATCGTGCACGTGCGCCGCGAGCTCGGCACGCTCATCGGCGCGGATCCGCTGACGACGCTCGGCATCGAGTTCCCGCACCAGGCTCAGCAGCCAGGGCGCCGCGATCACGCTCAGCCCGATGACGATCGCCGCCATCGCGGCCAGGCCATGCCTCGCCTGGCTGAGCTGGCCGCGCGAGGCGAGGAAGCCGACGATCCCGCCGACCACCAGGAGCCCGCCGAGCAGGCCCCGCGCCCAGTTCCGCCGGTCCTGCGCGAGCCAGTACCTGGCCGGCCTGGTCCGGGCAAGGGGCGAAGAGGCCAGGCGTCTGCGCAGGCCAGGATCGGCCTGATCCCACAGGATCAGCGCACCGACCCCGGCCGCCACCACCGGCCACGGGATCGAGCCGAGCAGCGGGCCGGCCAGCCAGGCCAGCAGGAACAGCGCGACAGCGAGGCTGCCGTACACGGCGATCTGGGCCCAGTCCCGGCCGGCCGGCGGGGCAGCCGGCGGGGCAGCCGCCGGAGCCGGCTCGGGCACGGCGTGCTGGTCGCCGGGAGCCCGCGAGCCCGAGTCGCCGCCCGGTGCCTCCGCTGGCCTGCCCTGTTGCTTGCGCGTCCGGAGGATCATGCCAGGATCGTCACATATCCGGCCGGGGCCCGCATCTGGGCTCAACCCGGAAGTGCTACGGAGACAAACCCGGAAACGTCCCGGATGCCATCGGTATTGATCCTGGCCAGGGAGAGGCACTGGTGCGGCGCCGCCGACGGTCCTAGGTTTGCATCAGGCGCACCTGGTGTTCCTTTAGGAGGAGACCGCATGGCTGAAATAACCGTCACAGTCGACGGGGTGAGCTACGTAGACAACGTCGAGCCCCGGCTGCTGCTCGTCCACTACCTGAGAGAAGTCGTCGGCAAGACCGGCACGCCCATCGGGTGCGACACGTCCAACTGCGGTGCATGCACCGTGCTGATGGACGGCGCCTCGGTCAAGAGCTGCGCGGTGCTCGCCGTTCAGGCGGACGGTGCGCAGATCACCACCATCGAGGGCATGGCGAACGGCGAATTGCATCCGCTGCAGCGTGCCTTCCACGAGGAGCACGCGCTGCAGTGCGGGTACTGCACGCCGGGCATGATCATGGCCGCGGCCGACCTGCTCAAGGAGAACCCGCACCCGAGCGATGCGGAGATCCGCGACGGGCTGGAAGGCAACCTCTGCCGTTGCACTGGCTATGAGAACATCGTCCGCGCCGTACGGCGCGCTGCCGAGGCGGGAGTCAGCGAATGACCGCGACGCACGAGGCACCGGCCGCTGAACTCGGCCAGGCACGCCTCCGCAAGGAAGACGCCCGCCTGATTACCGGGCAGACCAACTGGACCGACAACATCACGCTGCCCGGACTGCTGCACATCGCGTTCCTGCGCAGCCCGCACGCGCACGCGCGGATCACCTCCGTTGACGTCAGCGCCGCCCGGAGCGCGCCCGGGGTCATCGCCGCCTACTCCGGCGCGGACTTCGCCGACGAGCAGGGCAGCCTGCCCTGCGCCTGGCCGGTCACGCCCGACATCGTGATCCCCGCCCACCCGCCGATGGCGACCGGCGAGGTGCGCTACGTCGGTGAGGCCGTGGCCTGCGTGGTGGCCCGCGACCGCTACGCGGCTGCCGACGCCCTGTCGGCCATCGAGATTGATTACGAGCCGCTTCCGCCAGTGCTCGACATTCGCACGGCCCTTGACGACGGCTCGCCAAAGGTCCACGAGGCGGGCAACAAGAGCTTCGAGTGGGTATTCGCCAACGGCGACCTCGACGCGGCCTTCACCGGCGCGCCGGTCGTGCTGGAGCGCAATTACCGGCAGCAGCGGCTGATCCCGAGCGCGATGGAGCCCCGCGCCGTGGTCTGCTCCTGCGTCGGCGATGAGTTCACGCTCTGGTCGGCGACCCAGATCCCGCACGTGCTGCGGGTCATGCTCGCGCTGGTCACCGGCATTCCCGAGCAGAACCTGCGGGTGATCGCCCCGGACGTGGGCGGCGGCTTCGGATCGAAGCTCCAGGTCACCGCCGAGGAAGTGCTGGCGGTGCTGATCGCCCGCAGGCTGCACCGGCCGGTCAAGTGGACCGAGTCGCGCAGCGAGGGCAACATGACCGTGCACCACGGCCGGGACCAGTGGCAGCGGATCAGGGTCGCCGCGGAAAGCGACGGCAAGATCCGCGGCCTGTCGGTGGACCTGCTGGCCGACATGGGCGCCTACCTGATGCTGGTCACCCCGGGCGTCCCGCTGCTCGGCGCGTTCATGTTCCCGGCCATCTACAAGATGGACGCGTACTCATTCCGCTGCACCGGCATCTTCACCACGAAGATGCCCACGGACGCCTACCGCGGCGCCGGCCGGCCCGAGGCGACCTTCGCGATAGAGCGGATCATGGACGAGCTTGGCACCGAGCTTGGTCTCGATCCGCTCGAAGTGCGGGAGCGAAACTGGATCAAGCATGCGGAATTCCCGTACACGACCATCTGCGGCCTGACCTACGACTCGGGCAACTACGAGGCCGCCACGGCCAAGGCCCGCGAGCTGTTTGACTACGATGCGCTCCGCCAGGAGCAGGAGCGGCGGCGGGCCAGCGGCGATCCGGTGCAGCTCGGCATCGGAGTATCCACCTTCACCGAGATGTGCGGGCTTGCCCCGTCCCGTGTCCTCGGCTCGCTCGCGTACGGCGCCGGCGGCTGGGAGCAGGCATCGATCAGGATGCTGCCCACCGGCAAGGTCGAAGTCGTGACCGGCTCCAGCGCGCACGGCCAGGGACACGAGACCGCATGGAGTCAGATTGTCGCTGACCAGCTCGGAGTGCCGTTCGAGGACATCCGGGTGCTGCACGGCGACACCCAGATCTCGCCCAAGGGCATGGACACCTACGGATCCCGGTCACTGGCCGTGGGCGGCATGGCCCTGGTCACGGCCTGCGACAAGGTTATCGAGAAGGCGAAGACCATCGCGTCCAGGATGCTCGAGGCACCGCCGGAGGACGTGGAGTTCGCGCATGGCGTGTTCAGCTCCCGAAGCGGCGGCGCTGGCGCTACGAAGACCATTCAGGAGATCGCGCTGGCCGCTTTCGCCGCGCACGACCTGCCGGACGGCGTCGAGCCAACCATCGATGCCGACTCCACCTACGACCCGGAGAACTTCTCGTTCCCGCACGGGACGCATCTGTGCGCCACGGAGGTCGACACCGAGACCGGCTTCGTCAAGATCCGCTCCTACGTCGCGGTGGATGACATCGGCAAAGTGGTCAACCCGATGATCGTGGACGGCCAGGTGCACGGCGGCATCGCCCAGGGCATCGCGCAGGCGCTGTACGAGGAGGCCGTCTACGACGACGCTGGCAACCTGCTCACCACCACGCTGGCCGACTACCTGGTGCCGTCGGCCGCCGACCTGCCGTCGTACACGACAAGCCGCACGGAGAGCCCGGCCGACAACCGGCTCGGCGTCAAGGGCGTCGGCGAGGCCGGCACGATCGCGTCCACGCCAGCCGTGGTGAACGCGATCGTGGACGCGCTGCGGCCGCTGGGCATCAGGGACATCACGATGCCGTGCACGCCCGAACGAGTCTGGCGCGCGATCCAGACCGCGCGGGCCGGCGGCGCTGCCGGAAACGGCCAGAACGGAGGCACGGCATGATCCCGGCGAAGTTCGACTACGTGCGGCCATCCTCGCTGGATGAGGCCGTCAGCGCGCTGGCCGGCGGCGGCGAGGACGCCAAGGTCATCGCCGGCGGCCAGAGCCTGCTGCCGCTGCTGCGGCTCCGGCTCGCCTATCTGGACCTGCTGGTGGACGTCGGCGGCATCGCCGAGCTGCGCGGCGTCAGTGACCAGGGTGACACCCTGCGGATCGGCGCCCGCACGACCCACTATGACATCGTCGGCGACCCACTCATCGCAGCCCATTGCGGGCTGCTCGCGGAGGCGGCGGGTACGGTGGCCGACCCCGCGGTCCGGCATCGCGGGACGCTCGGCGGCTCGCTCGCGCATGCCGACCCGGCGGGCGACCTGCCCGCGGTGATACTCGCGCTGGACGCGACGCTCACCGCCCGCGGGCCAGGCGGGGAGCGGGAGATCAGCGCCGCTGACTTCTTCGTCGATTACCTCACTACCTCGCTGGCACCCGGCGAGATCCTCACCGCGGTCACGGTGCCCAAGCTGGGAGCGGATTGGGGCTACCGGTACGAGAAGTTCCACCGCACCGCGCAGGCCTGGGCTATCGTCGGCGTGGCCGCGCTGGCCAGGCGCTCGAACGGGCAGGTGGCGGAGGCCAGGATCGGGCTGACTAACATGGGGCCTGTCCCCGTCAGGGCCACGGCCGCGGAATCGGCCGTGGCAGGCGCGTCGGCGAGCCGTGACGCGCTGCGTTCGGCCGCCGCGCACTCCGGCGAAGGAACGCAGCCGCCCGGCGATCTGCATGCCGCGCCCGACTACCGGCGCCACCTGGCGCGGGTGCTGACAGGAAGGGCGCTCGCAGCGGCGGCAGGAGTCTGAAAGATGGAACTAGAGCACACCTTCACCGTCCCGGTACCTGAGGAGCGGGCGTGGGACGTGCTCCTCGACGTCGAGCGGGTGGCGCCCTGCATGCCGGGCGCCTCCCTCGACTCCGTGGACGGCGACGAGATCAAGGGCCGGATCAAGGTAAAAGTCGGTCCCATCTCGATGACGTACGCGGGCACCGCCCACTTCACCGAGCGAGACCCGCACGCGCACGTCATCACGCTTGAGGCAGCGGGCAAGGAGACCCGTGGTGCCGGCACGGCATCGGCGACCGTGCGCTCATTGCTCGAAGGCCAAGGCGACCAGACGCATGTCATCGTGCACACCACGCTGAACGTGACAGGGCGCCCGGCGCAATTCGGCCGCGGCGTGATGGCCGAGGTCGGCGGCAAGCTGATCGGCATCTTCGCCAACAATCTCGCGGCCATGCTGACGGCCGACAAGGCCAGCCAGGGCCCAGCCGAGCCCGCGGAATCCGCCCGGGCCGAGGCTGGCCCCGATGCCGGGGCCGAGGCAGGTCCCGATGCTGGCGCAGCGGATGACCTCGCGCTGCCGGTCGAGGAGCTGCACCTAGCGCTCCGGTCGCACAACAGCCTGCGCCGCGACGGGATTCACACCGTCGGGGAGCTTGCCGCCCGCACGGAGCAGCAACTGCTGGCCATCGACCACATCGGCCCCGCGTCGGTCGAGGAGATCAGGCAGAAGCTCGCCGAGCGGGGCCTGTCGCTCGGTAGCGCGGCAGCAGGCTCCGCGGCCGGCCGCGCGAGCGCAAGTTCCGCGGCTGGCAACAGTACCGCTCCGGCTAGCACCGCTCCGGGCGCGGCGGTCGCCAACGGTGCCGCGCCCAGCCGGGCTGCCGCCAACGGCGACTCCGGGCCGGCTGCCCCGCAGCCCGGCCCGCGCGCGGACCCGGCCGACTCCAGGCCGCCGGGCGAGGACGCCATCGACCTTTTGAGCGTGGCTGGCCTGCCGGTGCTCAAGCGCGCGATCCCGGCGCTGGCCGGCCTGGTAGTGGCGATCGCGATCGTGCTGCGGTACCGCGTCCGGCGCCGCCGGGGCAGCCGCTAGCGCACTCGTCCGCGGTGGCTTGGCCCCTACTCCCCTCATGTGCTGCAGCTACCGCCGAAGCGCCGGGCGGCCCGGGCCGCGTAGTCGGCCCGCAGTGCCTCGCGCAGTTCGCCAGAGGTGTCCCGGGAGATGATCGCGAACGGGTCAGCCTTGGGAGCCGCTAGCCACTTGCCTTCGCGATAGTCGACGTCATAGGCATCATCCCAGTGCCAGCGAAGATCATTAAGGATCGTCTGGCCGTCCCTGTCGAGCATCGTGCCTCCCTG
>WNGD01006465.1_pt1 | contig 21816 bp, 20 predicted proteins | sample 5400671 | NCBI WGS metagenome assembly WNGD01 (sample SAMN13153369, study PRJNA577476) | soil metagenome | isolation source: 40 cm soil or saprolite under grassland replicate 2 | place: USA:California | collected 2016-06-15 | reverse complement strand
GACGAAGCCCACCGCTTCCGAAACCCCGACACCAACCGCTACCGCGCGCTCGCGAAGGTCCTCGTCGGTGCGCGAGTCCTCCTCGTGACGGCCACGCCGGTGCACAACCAGATCGCCGACCTGTTTCATCTGTTCCGCCTCTTTCTCCGAGACCATGACCTCACGGCGCTGGGTGTCCCCTCCCTGTGGCGCGCGGCGCGAGGCGACGCGGATCCGCACGCCGTGACGGCCGCCGCCGCGCGGCTGAGTGTAGCGCGCACGCGCGAGCGCGTGCAGACCGGGTACGGCACCGGGCCGGCGGTGCTCTCTTTCCCCGAGCGAGCGGCCGGGGAGGCGATGCGCGTCGGCACGGCGCCCGACGCGGAGCTCCAGGAGCTCGTGACCGGGATCGCCAGGCTCGAGGTGGGCGGCGAGGCGGCGGCCCTGTTTCGCCTCCTCCTCCTGTCGCAGCTCGCCTCGAGCCTTCCCGCGTTTCGCGCGAGCCTCGCTCGGTTCGAAGCGTTCCTCGAGCTGGGCGCCGCGGCCGCGGCGGAAGGAACGGCGCTCGGGCGCCACGACTTCAGGCGGCTGTTCCCCGCCGGGTCGGACGACCTGCAGCTTCCGTTCTTTCCGCTGGTCCTTTCACCCGGACCCGGCGCCGCGACCGAGCAGGACCGCGATGTGGTGCGGGGGCTGCGGGCTGTCGCCGCCTCACGGGACGATCCCAAGGCGGACGCGCTGGCGCGCCTGCTCGACGGGCGCGTGGGCAAGACGATCGTCTTCGTCCAGCCGCGGGCCACCGTGCATCACCTGATGCGCCGCCTCCGAGGCCACCGGCTCGCGGCCGTGACGGGAGAGCGGGGCTGGTTCGGGAGCGAGCCCGCCAGGCGGGAGGACGTGCTGCGCGCGTTCGCACCGCGCGCGCAAGGCGCTCCCCCTCCCGCCCTCGCCCTCGAGACCAACGTTCTCGTCGCGACCGATCTCCTGAGTGAAGGGTTGAATCTCCAGGACGCCGCCCGAGTGATCCACTACGACCTGCCCTGGAGCCCCGCCCGGCTGGCGCAGCGCGTGGGCCGGATCGATCGCGCCGGCTCGCCCCACGGGCGCATCGAGACCATCACGTTCCTCCCGCCGCGGCCTCTCGCCGACGCGCTGGCAATGGAGCGCCGCCTCGTCGCGAAGCGGCGCATGCAATCCCGAGCCGGCGCCGGCCCGCACGGGTTCGATTGGTGCGATCGGCTGCACGGTCTCGCCGCCCGCGCGGCATCGCCCGCTACGGCCGGGACCTGCGCGGCGGTCGCGGCGGTAGAGCGTGCCGTCGTGCTTGTGGTACAGCTGGGACGTCAGGTGGAGGGGGTGGTCGTCACGGACGCGGGCGCCCGGGCCGATCCGGCGCGTGCCACGCGACTGCTCGAGCAGGCAGCCGCGGCGGAGCCGGCTCCATTCGACCGCGCAGTGCTCGAGCGGGCGATCCAAAGGGCGGCGCCGCTCGTCCGCGGCCGCCTCGCCGCGCTCGAGGACGCGCACTGGCGTGCGGCCCACCGCGACCGCATCAGTCGCCGGCTCATCCCGTGGGTGCTGACGGCCGCGCGCCGCGCGGCCACGCGACGCCGCCACACCGACCTGGCCCGCCTCGATGCTCTGGTGTCGCGACTCGCGCTCGGCATGACGGCCGGCGAAGAGCTGCGCCTGGAAGATCTGCTGTCTCACCGCGCGCCTCTCTCGGTGCGCGACCTGCTGGCGTGGCACGAGCGCCTGCCGCCGCTCGGCGCCGGCCCCGCAGCACCGCAGGTCGAATTGATCGCGGCGGTCGTGCTGGGTGAAGATCACTCGTGATGGAGCAGGAGCTCTTCGTAGTCGAGCTCTTGCTGAACGCGTCGCATCACGGCGTCGGAGATCGCACCGTTGTCGCGTAGGCGGATCAACTGCCGCCGCTCCACGGCGAGCAGCTCCCGCGCGAGCCGCAGCTGCGCGATGGACTTGGCTTCGATCGGGCCGTCCAGGACACCGTCCGCGTGGCCGTGCAGATGGCGCGTGCGGAGGCGGTAACGATCGCGGGTGTGCGACAGGGCGTCCGGGTGCATCCACGACTCCGTCGCGAGCTCCTCGAGCCGCGCCAGCGCCGCCTCCGAGGCCTCGATGCGCGCCGCGAGCTCCTCGCGGCGCTCGTCGTCGCCGCTCTCTCGTACGTCGAGCCAGCGCAGCAACGGCGCCAGCGTGAAGCCCTGGCCCAACAGGGTCACCAGGATGACGGCGAAGGTGATGGCGATGATCAGGTCGCGGCCGGGGAACGGTGTCCCCGCGGCGGTCATGGTGGGAATGGCCGCAGCCAGCACGAGGGACTCCCCGCCGCGCAAGCCGGCCCAGGAAACGACTGTGGGAAACTGCCATGGCGGGTACGGGTCCCGCTTCCGCACACGCGCGCTCAAGAACCGAGGCAGGTAGGTCGCGGGGAACACCCACACGAAGCGCGCGACGATGATCGCGACGCTCACGAGCACCGCACCCGACACCAGCTGCTGCGCGAACGGACCGCTCCAGCCGCCGAGGATGGGGCGCAGCGCCAACCCGGTGATGATGAAGATGAGCCCCTCGAGCACGAACACGACCACGTCCCACATGCCGACGTTCTGGACGCGCGTGTCCGCCGCCACGAAGCGGGGTCCCACCCGTCCCAAGTACAGCCCCGTGGCGACGACCGCCAGGATGCCGGAGACGCCGAGCCGTTCGGCGGGCAGATACGCGGCGTACCCGGTCAAAAGCGAGATCGTGTTCTCCACCTCCGGGTCGTGGATGTGGCGGCGCACCGCAGCCAGGAGCCACGCCACGGCCAGGCCCACGGCAATTCCCCCGGCACCAACCACGAGGAAGCGGCCGGTCGCCGCGGGGACCGAGAACGAGCCGGTGACCGCCGCAGCGACCGCCATGCGGTACGCCACGATCGCGGCCGCGTCGTTGATCATGCTCTCGCCCTCGAGGATGGTCACGATGCGTCGCGGCAGCGGCAGCCGCCGCAGAAACGCCGTCGCGGCGGCCACATCCGGCGGCGAGACGACGGCGCCGAGGGCGAACCCCGAAGCCCACGGCAGCCCCGGGACCGCGAGGTGCGCGACCCAGGCGACCGCGACCGTCGCGAACAGGACATGCCCGACGCCCAAGAGGAGGATCGGGCGAAGGTTCGCGCGGGCGTCGCGGTACGACGCCAGGAGGGACGCGCGATACAAGAGCGGCGGGATAAAAACCAGAAAGACGAGCTGCGGGTCGAACTGGACCGCCGGAAGCCCCGGTAGGAGCGCGACGAGCACTCCACCGGCAAGGAGGACCGCGGGCGTGGGAATAGCGAGCCGGCGCGCCACCAACGCCAGGAAGGTGACGCCGACGAGCAGAGCGAGGACGGTCTCGAAATGGTGCATGGCGTTTGCGACCCTCAAAGTTACCTTCCGGCGTGCCTCTCTCAACGTTCCTCTTCGACCTCGACGGCACGCTCATCGACTCCATCGAGCTGATCCTCCGCTCGTATCGCCATACCATGCGCGTACACCGCGGGCACGAGCCGTCGGACGACGTCTGGATGCAGGGGCTGGGCACCCCGCTGTGGGTGCAGTTCCGCCAATTCACGGAGGACCCGGTCGAGATCGAGGCCATGGTGGCCACATACCGCGATTACAACCTGGCCCACCACGACGAGCTGGTGCGTCCCTATGCCGGCGTGGTCGAGGCGGTACTGGCGCTGCGGGCTCAGGGGAAGACGCTGGGCCTCGTCACGAGCAAGATGCGCCGCGGCGCCGTGCGCGGCCTCAAGGTCGCGGGGCTCGAGGACGCCTTCCAAGTGATCGTCGGCGCGGACGAAGTCACGCATCCCAAGCCCCACCCCGAGCCGGTGCTCACCGCGCTCGTGCGATTGGGCGCGCCGGCCCTGGACGCCGTGTTCGTGGGCGACTCGCGCCACGACGTGGAGTGCGGCCGGGCCGCGGGCGTGAAGACCGCCGCCGTCCTGTGGGGACCGTTCGACCGGGCACACCTCCAGGACCTCGAGCCGGATTACTGGCTGGAAACGCCGGCAGACCTCACTTTACTGGCACCTGAGACCTAGCACCCAGCACCTGGAGGGTTCCGTGCGGTTTGTGCCATTCGAATTGGAGCGCTGGCAGAGCACCTGGGAGAACCGGGTGCGCTACAACCTGTCCGAATCGGGCGTGCACCCGCTCTCGATCCAGGAGCTGCTCGGCCTGGCGGGCGCGTCCCCGGCGCCGCTGCTCGACGTCCGGCTCGGCTACAGCCAGTCGAACGGCACCGACCTGCTGCGCGGGCGTATCGCGGCGCTGTACCAAGGCGTCTCGCCGGAGCAGATCCTGGTCACCACCGGCAGCGCCGAGGCGAACTTCGTCGTCTGTTGGCGGCTGGTCGAGCCGGGCGATACGGTCGCCGTGATGCTCCCGAATTACCTCCAGACCTGGGGACTCGCCCAGAACTTCGGGGCTCAAGTGCGTGGCTTCACGCTGCGCGCCGAGGCGCAGTGGGAGCCTTCTTCCGAGGAGGTGCGGAGCGCCATCGCCCCGGGCACGAAGCTGGTGGTCGTCACCAATCCGCACAATCCAACGGGACATGTGCTCTCGGAGGAGATGCGGACGGCCATCGTGAAGCGCGCGGCGGAGGTCGGCGCCTGGCTGCTCGCGGACGAGGTCTACCAGGGAGCGGAGCGTGACGGCACGACGACGCGGTCGTTCTGGGGCAGCTACGAGCGCGTGATCGTGGTGAACGGCCTCTCCAAGGCGTACGGGCTGCCGGGCCTCCGGATCGGCTGGGTCGTGGCACCTCCGGGGTTCTCGGGGGACGCGTGGGCGCGGCACGACTACACCACCATCGGGCCGGCGGGCGCGAGCGATCACCTCGCCGCCGTGGCGCTCGAGCCGCGCGTGCGGGAGCAGGTGCTCGCGCGCACCCGCGGAATCCTCCGCTCCAACTATCCCGTGATCGAGCAGTGGTTGAAGGGCTTCGGCGACACGTTCAGCTGGCATCCCCCGCGGGCAGGGGCGATCTGTCTCGTGCGCTACCGCCAGGCGATCAGCGCCCTGGACCTGGTCGAGAAGATGCGGGCCGACCACAGCGTGTTGCTCGTGCCGGGCGACCACTTCGGGTTGCCGAACCACATCCGCTTCGGCTTCGGGGAGGAGCTGCACCACTTTCGGGAAGCGCTCGCCGAGACCGAGCGGGGTCTGAAGCGCGTGTTCGCCGATTGAGATGCGGGTCGTCCCGCTCGAGGCGTTCCGCGACAAGATCCCCTTCGCCGTAGCCATCGCTGCCGTCGAGCGTGGCTTCCGCGCGCTCGGACGCGGCGAGGCCGCCCTGCCCGACCCGATGGTGCTGGAGCTGCGCGAGCAGCAGGCCGAGGTGCACGTGAAGGGCGCGCACCTCGCGGGCGGGCGGCACATCGTCCTCAAGGTCGCGACTGGATTCTATCGCAACCGCGCGCGCGGCCTGCCCTCGGGCGACGGCATGTTCCTGCTGCTCGACGCCGACACCGGCGTCCCCGCCGTGCTGCTGGAGGAGCACGGCTACCTCACCGACTTCCGCACGGCAGCGGCGGTGGCACTGACGCTCAAGTACCTGGCACCCAAAGACACGCACGACGCCCTGCTCGTGGGCGCGGGTGCGCTGGCGCGGCTGACGGCGCGTGCCATGGTCGCGCAGCTGCCGCTCGCCCGGCTCACGCTGTGGAATCGCACCCGTGAGCGCGCCGAGGGACTCGCCCGGGAGCTCGGGCAAGGCGTCGAGACACGCATCGCTCCGGCGCTCGAATCCGCCGTCCGCGACCACCGCGTAATCGTGACTGCGACGGCCAGCACGACGCCGCTCGTGATGGCCTCCTGGGTGGGGCCCGGCACGCACGTCACCTCGGTGGGGACCGGTAGCCCTGAGAAGATCGAGCTCGAGCCGGCATTGCTCGGGCGGGCAGACAAGCTCGTGGCGGACCGCGTATCCCAGACGGAGCGCTACGGCAACCTGCACCACGCCATGGCGGCCGGCATGGTGACGCGCGACAAAGTCTACGCGGAGCTGGGCGACCTCGCCGCCGGTCGGCTCCCCGGACGAGAGAACGCCAACGAGATTACCGTCGCGGACCTGACCGGCGTCGGCGTGCAGGACGCCGCGATTGCGCAGGCCGTCGTGGAGGCGCTGGGGCTGTGAGGTGACTTCAGCCCACCAGCGCCCGCACCACTAGGTACGCCAGCCCCGCGATTCCCGCCGACGCTGGGATGGTGAGGATCCACGCCCACACGATCCGCCCCGCCACTCCCCAGCGCACCGCCGAGAGCCGCTGCGCCGCGCCCACGCCGGAAATCGCGCCGGTGATGGTGTGCGTCGTGCTCGCCGGAATCCCGGCGTAGGTGCAGATAAAGAGCAGGGCGGCGCCGCTCGTTTCCGCGCAGAAGCCGCCGAACGGCGTGAGCTTGGTGAGCCGCTGTCCCATGGTCTTCACGATCCGCCAGCCGCCCGCCGCCGTGCCGAAGGCGATCGCTGTGTGCGCAGCGAGGATGACCCAGAGCGGGATGTCGTGCGTCGTCAGGTGGAACGCCTGAACCGGGAAGTTCACGAACTTGTCCTGCTCGGCCACCAGGAGGCCGACGATGATGCCCATGGTCTTTTGAGCGTCGTTGCCGCCGTGGCCGAGCGAAAAAGCAGCGGCCGATCCGAGCTGCAGCACCCGAAACGCCTTGTCCACCCGCCGCGGGAGCGCACGTCGCAACAGCCAAGAGAGCGCGACGGTCAAGGTGAGTGCGAAGATCAGCCCCAACAGGGGTGCGAGGAAGATGAAGGCGATCGTGCCGACCCACTTGCCCGGTAGCACCAGCGCGGCGATCCCCGCTTTGGCGATCGCGGCCCCCGCGAGCCCGCCCACGAGGGCGTGCGAGGACGATGATGGGATGCCGCCGTACCAGGTGATCAAGTCCCACGTGATCGCGCCGATCAACGTGGCGAGCATGACGCTCGAATCCACGATGCTGGGGTCGACGATCCCCTTCGCGATGGTCTTGGCGACGGCGGTGGTGAAAATGAACGCCGCGACGAAGTTGAAGAACGCGGCCCAGACGACGGCAAAGCTGGGAGAGAGGACCCGAGTGGACACGACGGTGGCGATCGAGTTCGCCGCGTCGTGGAACCCGTTGACGAAATCGAAGGCGAGCGCGACCAGGACGATCGCGAGGACGAACCAGGCCGAATGCACCATTAGGCGTGCTTGATGGTGATGGACTCGAGCACATTGGCGACGTCTTCGCCCTGGTCGAGCGTCGTTTCGAGGTTGTCGTAGATCTCCTTCCACTTGATGATCTCGAGGGCGTCCCGCTCGGTCTCGAACATGTGACCGAGCGCCTCTTGGTAGATCGCGTCGCCTTCTTCCTCGAGTTGTTTCGCCTCGATGCAGTACTTCATCACGTCGTCGCCTTTCTTGAGGCGGCCGACGGCCTCGGCGAGCACACCCACCATCCGCTGGATCACCTCGGTGAGCTGCTTCACGCCTTGGGGTGCGAGACCCAGGTGAAAGATCTGAGAGCGGCGGGCGGTGCCGTCGATCGCGTCCATCACGTCGTCCAGATCGGACGCGAGCTGGTGGATGTCCTCGCGATCGAGCGGCGTGATGAACGTGCGATCGAGCCGGTTCACCACTTCGTGCGTGACTTGGTCGGCCTCGTGCTCCAGTCGCTTGATCGCCTCGACGCGGGCGATGCGGCGATCGGGCGGCGCGTCGAACAGCTCGCGCAGATGCTCGGCCGCGACCGTGTTGCGCGTGGCGACCGCGACGAACAGGTCGAAGAACTCTTCTTCCCGGGGCAAGAGACGCACAGTCGTCCTCCCGTGGTTGAGGGGGTACGGGGTCGGGGAACATAGCGGCCCCACCCCGGAGCCACTAGGTTACCTCGCCAAATGGCCACGACCCAACAGCCACAGGCCGATTTCGTTAAAGCGCTCTCCCGGCTCGACGCCACCGCGCTCGTGGTCGGGTCGATGATCGGCTCGGGGATCTTCATCGTTTCCGCGGAGATCCTCCGCGAAGTCCATGCCCCGGGCCTGCTGCTCGTGGTGTGGGCGCTATCGGGCATCGTCACCCTGATGGGCGCGCTCACCTACGGCGAGCTGGCGGCGATGTTCCCCCGCGCGGGGGGACAGTACGTGTACCTGCGCGAAGGCATTTCGCCGCTGTTCGGCTACCTGTACGGCTGGACCCTGTTCGTCGTCATCCAGACCGGAACCATCGCGGCCGTCGCGGTCGCGTTCGCGCGATTCACGGCCGTGTTCTGGCCCGGCCTCTCGCCCGACGTGTTCTTCGGGTTCACTATGCACTTCCCGAGCCCGATCGGCGACATCGCCGTCGGTCTCTCGCCGCAGCGCGTCCTCGCCGTCCTTTCCGTGGCCCTGCTCACGTGGATCAACGTCCGCGGCGTGCGCACCGCCGCCCTGATCCAGACGTCCCTCACCGCGATCAAGACCGGCGCGCTGGCGTTGCTGATCCTGCTCGGCGTCACTATCGGCCGGAACGCCGAGGCGTTGGCCGCCAACTTCGGGGGCAGCTTCTGGGCCACAGGCGGCGCGGCCGTGGGCGTGGGGACGATCGGCGCCGCGATGGTCGGCTCGCTGTTCTCGATGGACGCATGGAACAATGTCGGATTCGCAGGAAGCGAGCTCAAGAACGCCCAGCGCGACCTCCCGATCGCCATGGGGGCGGGTGTGCTGATCGTGACCGTCCTGTACGTGCTCGCGAACGTCGCCTACCTGAACGTCCTGCCCGCAGCCGCGATCGCGAGCGCGCCGCAGGACCGCGTCGGCACCGCCGCGCTCCAGGCCATCCTGGGAGAGCCGGGCTTGAAGCTCATGGCCGCCGCGATCATGATCTCGACGTTCGGCTGCAACAACGGCCTCATCCTGTCGGGAGCACGCGTGTATTACGCCATGGCGCGAGACGACCTGTTCTTCAAGTCCGCCGGCGTGCTGCATCCAGAATACAAGACTCCGGCGGTTGCCCTCGTCGTGCAGGCCGTGTGGACCGGTCTCCTCTGCCTGTCGGGCACATACACCCAGCTTCTGAACTTCGTCATTTTCGCGGCGCTGGTGTTTTACGGGCTGACTGCGGTGGGGCTGTTTGCGCTGCGCGCCAAACGCCCTGCGGCGGACCGACCGGTCCGCACGCCGGGCTATCCCTGGCTCCCGGCGCTATATGTGATCGCGACGGCCGTAATCGCCGTCGACCTCCTGGTACAGGATGCAACTCGTACCTACAGCTTTCTCGGTCTTGGCCTCGTACTGCTCGGCGTGCCGGTGTACTTCGGGTGGCGCGCCATGGTGCGGGGACGTAACGCCACCGTCTAGTCACCGAACCAGCACCCGCACACTTGCCGGTCCTCCGGACCGGTAGCATATTGGCTTCGTACCCGAACAAACACCGAAGACAATAATCATGTCGACGCCCCACCCTTCAGCCGCGCCCCCGACGTCCCGGCCCTCCTCCTGCCCCGACTGCGGCGGCGGACTGGTGCGCCAATCAGGGTGCCTGGTGTGCGTACAGTGCGGATGGGCGAGGTGCGGATGAGCGGTCGGACCGTGAGACGGGCGGACAGCCGGACGGCGAAGGCGACGCAGCTAGCGCTGTTACCGTCCGCCAGCCCACCCGTCCGCCCGTCCGCCCTTGCCGTTCTGGACGAGCGGCTCCGCGGTACCAAGTTCGTGTCGCTCGAACCCAAGTCCGTGCTCAACTCGCCGCAGCAGACCGGCGTGGATTTCTGGTCGCTCAACCCCTACATCGGGTGCGAATTCGGGTGCACCTACTGCTACGCGCGCTACGCGCACCGCTACACGGTCGAGCGCGCCCACGACGCGGGAAAGCTCTCCGACGCAGAGTTTGTGGAGTTCCGCGGACCGCGCGGGTGGGAGGCGTTCGAGCAGCGCGTGTTCGTGAAGCAAACGCTGCTCGGCGCGCTCGAGCGCGATCTGCAACGGTATTTCCGGTCCGCCAGTCCGTCGGTTGGTCAGTCCGCCCCGATTGTCATCGGCACCGCCACCGACCCGTACCAGCCGGCCGAGCGGCGCTTCCGGCTCACGCGGGGGATTCTCGAGCGGCTGGCGCGCTGCGACGGCTTGAACATCGGCATCATCACGAAGAGTCCGCTCATTGCCCGCGACACCGACGTGCTGCGGCGTCTTCAGGAGCGCAGCGATCTCGAGGTCCACATCTCCCTCAACACGGTGGACGTGGCGCTGATCAGGCAGGTCGAGGCGCGCTCCCCGATGCCGGCGGTGCGGCTCCGGGCGCTCAAGCGCCTCGCCGACGCGGGCGTCCGCGTCGGGGTGATCGTGGCACCGGTCCTTCCGGGGATCACCGACGACGTACCCCATCTGGAAGCGCTCTTCCAGGCGGCCCGGGAGGCCGGCGCCAGGTTCGTCCACGCCGGTCCGCTGCGGCTCTACTCCGCGGTGCGGGACCGTTTTCTCCCGATGCTCGACCAGCGGTTTCCCCACCTCGCCGCGCGCTACCGCCGCGCCTACGAGGGACGGAGCGGTGTGCCGCGCGCCTATGCGCGCGCCCTGGCCACGCGCATCAAGCGGCTCCAGGCGCGATTCGGGTTTCCAGTGAATGAAGGGATGCGCCGGCGGTAGTAGTCGGTGAGCTCCGCCACCCAGTCTGGGACCGAGCGGCCGCGCGCCTCGTAGGCGTCCGCCAGCAGCCGAGCGAGCCCCCGGCCCACGACGACGCCGTCCCGCGTGCCCAGCCCCGAGCTCAACTCTTCCACCAGCGAGACGATCTCGGCGGCCTTGGGGGACGACAGCGTCACCGGACGCTTGGCCGCCTCCGGGCGCGCCGACCGCGCCCTTTTTGCACGCCTTCTTGCCATCGTGGTTTCACCGCACGGAGATAAAACCGCACAAACCGCACACGTGATATACCGTTCCCCACGAGGTGCCGCAACCCCGCGGCAGCCCGGTCAGGCCACGTCGCTCGCCGCTTTGCCGGGGCGCGACTCGTAATGTCGGACCAGGTCCCGCACCCAGCGAGGCGGCGAGAGCCGCCGTATCTCGTACGATTCGACGAGCAGCGCGGCGAGCCCTTGCCCCATCTCGAGCGCCTGTTTCGGGGACAAGTCCACCGCCAGCTCGTTCAGCAGGCGCACGAACTGACCCACGTTCGGGGGTCGCGAGATCTCGCCCTGCCCGGCGAGCCAGCGTTCCAGCTTCACGTGACTGGCGCTGCGGGGGGTCGCTCCGTGCAGGAAGTCGCGCAGGCCGTTCGGACTCATGCCGACTTCTCGTGCCACGCGTCGCAGCGAGAAGCGCGCCGCCTGCCGTGCCAGGCCGTCCCGCAGCAGCGGGACAGGCAGGGTCGGGACGGTCAAATACTCGTTCTTTCCGAGCCGGCCGCGCATTAGGGCGCTCGTTTCGCTCGAGCGTAGTACGCCACCAGCTCCCGGACCCAGCGAGGGACCGCTTGCCCTCGCACCGAGTACACGTCTCGCAACAGGCTCCCGATGCCGCGGCCCACCACGATGCCGTCGTGCGAGCCATAGCCGGCGCTCAGGGCATCGACCAGACGTACGATTTGTACGGCCTTGGGGGACAGGGTCTTCGGATTACGTCCGCTGGCGCGCGTGCCGGTGCGCTTCACCCGGCTCCAACCATGTGACCGTCACCGCCACTAGGAGGCAACTGCGCAAACTGCACAAGGAGAGTACGGCAGCGGTCCCAGGGCCGCAAGGCCTGGGAGCCCCCTGTTAGGCGACCTCGCTGGCCGTCTTGCCCCGGCGGACCCGGTAATGGCGCAGCAGGTCCTGGACCCACCGGGGCGGGGACAGCCGGCGCGCCTCGTACGCAGTCGCGAGTAGTCCCGCGATGTCGCCGGCGAGCGCCGCCGTCTGCTGGGTGGAGAGATCCCCCGCCAGCTCGTTCAGCAAGCGCACGAGCTGCCCGACGTTGGGCGGGCGGGAGACGTGTTGTTGCTCGGCGAGCCAGCGCTCGAGCTTCGCTCGCGTGGCGCTGCGGGGAGCCGAGCCGTTGATGAAGTTCCGCAGGCCGTTCGGGCTGATGGAGATCGCAGCGGCCGCACGGCGCAAGGACATCCGCGCGGTTTCCCGCCCGATCGCGTCACGCAGAAGGGGGACCGGCAGCGCGGGAATATTCCGCCGGGTTGGGCTCATACGAGCTGTGCACTTTGTGCGGTACTGCGGAATTTACACGACAATACCCTAGCAGGAGTCGGGAAACCTCGCAAGCAGCCTTGGCGCCCTCGTCAACCCGCCCCTTTCCCCCCCTGCTCCATCATCTCCACCACCGCCCGGATCGTCCCCGGTGCGTTGCCTTCGAGTCGGTTGTTCACGAGGATCAGGGCCTCCATATGGCGCCGCACCACCTCGGCGATGAGGCGCAGCAGATCGTGTCGCACCTCCGGCTGCGGATCGCGGATGCGGTCGTAGGGCTCGAACAGCTTTACCGCGTCGGCATAGGCCCGCCCGGGGCGGAGCAGCCCGCGCACCACCGTGAACCCGGCCGGAAACGTCCACGGCAGCTCGAGCTGCTCGCCGATCGCCGGCATCTCGTTCCAGGAATTGAATACGTGGGCCACACCGTGGCGCGCGAGCACCGCCCCGTGGGCATCGGTCAAGAGCTCCGCGTTCCGCAGCTCTACGGCGTAGCGGAAGTCGCGGGGCAGGCGCCGCAGGAAGCCGTCGAGCTCATCCGTCCAGCGGGCCGGCTCCGGGAGATCATGCCCTCGCATCGCCTGAAACTCGAACACGAACGCGCCGGCGTGATCGCGGAACGCCCGCGCGTACGGCCCGAGCACCGCGTCCTTGAAGAGATCGGCGTTCAGGAAGTCGGGGTTCCTCTGTCCGGCGAGGTTGCCCCAGCGCGGGTCCTGCGTGAAACGCCGCGCCGTGATCCGATCCCACACCTTGCTCACGCACGGAAAGCCGGAGGGTAGCGCCCGCGCGTACTCCCCGAGGATCTCGTCGGACGGCGGCTCGTAGAACGCGCTGTCGATCCCCACCGTGCGGAACAAGGGATAGCGCGCGTACTCCTCGAGCCGGCGGGCCGGCTGCGCGCTGCGATAGGACCGATGATAGACCTCGCCCGCCCAGCCGTCGTACGTCCAGGTGGAGGTACCGAACCGAATGGACGGCGGGATGCGTTGGGCGAGCGAGACGAGAGCGGCGGACGGCGGCGGCAGCGCGGCGACGTCGTCAAAGAGATTCGGCTGATTACGCCTGGACATTAGAAGTCGAAATGTATCAATAGCTTACCTTCGAAGTAACCGGTCTTGCGACCTGCTCGATCTTCGGGATATATTCGGGTCCCATTGTCATCTGGCAATGACCCTGACGCCCCATCTGGTGAGCGATTCCGCCGCGTGCTGCTGGATTCCGCTATTCGCGCTGCGAACTGAACTGGCGCGGCGGCCAGAGCTCGCGTCTCTCCCCGTGGCGCTCGTCGCCCCCGACACCACCCGTACCCCCCGGGTGTGGCAGGTCGCGCCGCTCGCCCGGCGCGCGGGCGTGAAGCCGGGGATGACCGTGAGCCAGGCGATCGGGCTCTGTCCCGCGCTCAAGCTGTGCGAGCCCGACCCGGTGCATTACGACGAGCAGTTTTCGCGGCTCGTCGCGGCGCTCGTCACCGTGAGCCCCGTTGTCGAGCCCGTGGAGCTGGGGAGGGCGTACGTGGGGACGGATGGGTTGGAAGGATTGTACGGTGAGCCAGAGGGTATTGTCGAGGCAATACTAATGCGGAGTGCGGAATGCGGAATGCGGAATTTCAGTGAAGGGTCGTTCGCCCCACGAACCTCACTCATACATTCCGCATTCCGCATTCCACATTCCGCACTTCGTGTAGGGTGGGGGAAGGGGAAGTTCGTCTCCTGGGTGGCCGCAACGCGCGCAAAGCCAGGAGAAGCGGTAATAGTGCCGGTGGGAGGGGAGGCGAAGTTCCTCGCCTCGCAGCCGCTCGCCGTGCTCCCGCTCGACCCCGACACGCATCGCCGGCTGCTGCAACTCGGCGTCAAGACGCTGGGCGCGCTCGTGGCGCTTCCGGAGGAAGCCGTCGTGTCGCAATTCGGCCGCGCCGGCCGGCGGCTGTGGCGGCTCGCGGCAGGGCTCGTGTCGGAGCCGGTGGTGGGGCGGGTAGCGCCCGAGCCGATCGTGGCCGCCCTCACGTTTTTCACTCCGGTCGGCGAGCGGGACCTGCTCGCACACGCATTGGACAAACTCGTCGACCGCGCGCTCGGAGATCCGCGCCGCAGCGGATGGCGCGTGCAGGTCGTTCGAGTGCGCGCCGAGCTCGAGCACGGCGCCTCATGGCTCGTGACCGCGACCCTCAAAGACCCAACCGCGACGCGGGAGCGCATCGCGGCGCCGCTCAAGACACAGCTCGAGCGTTCGCCGCCCGCCGGAGCGGTGGAGCGACTGGTCGTCGAGTTCACCGCTTTCGCACCGGGTACCGCGGAGCTGCAGCTGTTCGCGCGTGATGCGAGCGCCGCGGCTCGCGCCGGGCGGCGGCGTGCGCTCCAGAGCGCCGCCCGGGAGATCGCGCTGCGGATCAAACGGCCGATGCTGTACCACGTCATCGAAGTGCAACCATGGTCGCGTCTCCCCGAGCGGCGGTACGCGTTGATCGACTTTGAAGCCTAGTGCGGAATGCGGAGTGCGGAATGCGGAATGGACCGGACAGACTTCGAGCCGTAAACGTTCCCCAGCCTGCGGTGGTGGAGCTCGACGCCTGCGGATCGCCGGCAAAGATCGGAATGCGGATTGCGGAATGCGGAGTGCGGAATAGTGATGTGCGAGAGCCGGTGACGATTGAAGCTGTCCGGGAAACATGGCGGATCGATGATGAGTGGTGGAGAGAACCCATTACACGCACGTACTACGAAGTGCTTCTCTACGGCGGGGCACGGCTGGTGCTGTTCATGGATCTCGTGACTCAGGAGTGGTTCGTGCAAAAACCTTAGGAACTGCGGTGGTCGGAACACGGCATCGAAGACTTCCCTTCTATTCCGCATTCCGCACTCCGCATTCCGCTTTTTATGTATATCGAGCTCCACTGCCACTCCGCATTCTCGTTTCTCGACGGCGCCTCGCTCCCCGAGCAGCTCGCGCTCACCGCGTCGCAGCTCGGCTACCCCGCGCTCGCGCTCACCGACCACAATGGGCTGTACGGCTCGATGGCGTTCGCGCAAGAAGCGAAACAGCTCGGTCTCCAGGCGATCACCGGTGCGGAGCTGACCCTGCTCGACGGTTCTCACGTGACGATTCTCGCGGAGACGCCTGAGGGGTACGCGAACCTCTGCCGGCTGATTTCGGAAGCTCATCTCGGCCGTGCAGACCGGCGCGATCCGCGGCTCGAGTTCGCCGCGCTCGAAGCGCGGCACGCCGGGCTCATCGTGCTGTCGGGATGCCGGAACGGGCTGCTGCCGCGGGTGCTGCGTCGCGACGGCCCGGCCGCGGCCCGTCGCTTCGCCGAGCGGTGCCGTGCGGTATTCGGCCCCGATCGCTTCTTCGTCGAGCTGCAGCGAAACTTCGTCCGAGGTGATCTGGCGCTCACCCGCGCGCTGATCGACATCGCCGCTAACGTACGACTGAGCGTCGTAGCGTCCGGCAACGTGCACTACCACACGCGCGAGCGGCATCGGCTGCACGACGTGCTGGTGGCGATCCGGCACCGCACGACGCTCGACGGCTCGCACGACGTGCGTCATGCGAACAGCGAGTTCTTCCTGCGCCCACCAGAAGAGAGCGAAGCGCTGTTTCGTGACTGTCCAGATGCTGTCGCTAATACTCTGTCCTTGGCGAAGCGCTGCCGGGGGTTCGATCTCACGCGGGATCTGGGATATCGGTTTCCCGACTTCCATGGCGCCGAGCGCGCGCCTGCCCCGCGGGCGCTCGCCGAGCTGTGCCGCGCGCGCCTCGAGGAGCGCTACCCAGCCGGCTCCGAGCACCGCGGCGAGGCGGAACGGCGGCTCGCCGAGGAGCTGCGGCTCGTCGAGCACCATGGGCTCAGCGGGTTCTTCCTCGTCTATCACGATCTGTTCGACCTGGCGCGCGACGTCGCCGCCGACGTGCGGCGCGGCTCGCGGCGGGCGCAGGGCGGCCTGCTGCCCGGTCGCGGCCGCGGCTCGTCGGTCTCCTCCGTCGTGTGCTACCTGCTCGGCCTCTCGCACATCGATCCGGTCGCCACCCGGCTCTTCATCGGGCGGTTCCTGAACGAGTCGCTCGCGTCGGTGCCGGACATCGACCTCGATTTCCCGCGCGAGATCCGCGAAGAGCTGATCCGACGGGTCTACAAGCGGTACGGCGACGAGCACGTCGGGCTCGTCTGCTCGTTCCCCACCTACCGGCTGCGCTCGACGGTGCGCGAAATCGGCAAGGCGCTGGATCTGCCGCCCGGCGAGATCGAGCAAGTCGCGAAACTGGCGGACCGGCGGTCCGGCGGACTGGCGGACGAATTGGACCAGCTTCCCGGATTCGCGGGGCGCCGGAGCGCGCCGCTCTGGAAAGAGCTGTGCGAGCTCGCCGAGGAGATCGCGGGGCTGCCGCGGCACATTTCCCAGCACGTGGGCGGGATGGTCATTTCGAGCCGGCCGCTCGTGGAGATCGTGCCGCGCGAGCGCGCCGCCATGGAAGACCGCGTGGTGTGCCAGTGGGACAAAGATTCCTGCGACGACGCGCGCTTCGTCAAGATCGACTTCCTGGCGCTCGGCATGCTGTCGCTCGTCGAAGAGTGCGTCGAGCGGGTCGCCGTGCGGCAGGGAAAGCCACCCGATCTCTCGCGCATCGACTTCGACGACCCCGCGGTGTACGACCGCATCTGCCGCGGCGACACGGTGGGGCTGTTCCAGATCGAGAGCCGGGCGCAGATCCAGATGATCCGTCGCACCCGGCCCAAGAATCTCGAAGACCTGGCGGTCGAAGTCGCGATCGTGCGGCCCGGCCCGATCGTGGGCGGCGCGGTGAACCCGTACGTGCGCCGCCGCGAAGAGCAGCGCCGCGCCCGGGCCGCGGGTCGCGCCTACGAGCCGCCGCTCGATCATCCACTGCTCAAGGAAGCGCTCGCGGAGACGTTGGGGGTGATCCTCTATCAGGACCAGGTGCTGCAGGTGTGCCAGGCGCTCGCGGGCTTCAGCGCCGGCCAGGCAGAGGCGCTGCGGCGGGCCATGAGCCGGCGGCGCAGCCGCGAGCTGATGGCGGGGTTCTGGGAGGAGTTCAAGGACGGCGCGGCGGCGCGCGGCGTCCCCGAAGCGACCGCCCAACGCGTGTTCACGCAGGTGATCGCGTTCTCCGAGTTCGGCTTCCCCAAGTCGCACGCCGCCGCGTTCGGCCTGCTCGCCTACCAGTCGGCGTGGCTCAGGCATTATCACCCGGCCGAGTATTATTGCGCCCTCTTCAACAACCAGCCGATGGGGTTCTATTCACTCGACGCCCTGGGACGCGACGCCCAGCGCAACGGCGTCGAGATCCGGCTGCCGGATGTGAATCTGAGTGACGTGTGGTGCTCGATAGAAAAAGGAGCAGGGAGCGGGGAGCCGGGAGCGGTTCATTCCGATGCCGTGAGAGTGGGGCTCGGGTTCATTCGAGATTGGAGCGAGGAGACGGCGACGGCGGTGGTGATCGAGCGAGAGCAGCGTGGGCCGTACGCGAGCGTCGGCGACTGCGTGCGCCGCGCGCCGCCCAAGCTCAAGCGCACCGCGATCGAGCATCTCGTGTGGGTGGGAGGATGCGACGGCTTCGGGCTCACCCGGCGCGAGCTCCTCTGGCAGGTGGGGCTGTGGCTTCCACCGGAAGCGGTGCACGGTGTGGACGCGCGCGGACGGTGCCAGCTCGAGCTGGCAATCAATCATCCTCACGAGGGACTCCGATTCGGCGGCCTCGATGCGGCCGAGCGGCTGCTCGCCGAGTATGACGTCCTGGGGTTCGCCGCGAGCGGCCATCCGCTCTCGCTGCTCCGCGGGGCGCTGCCCCCGGGTGTGGTCCAGAGCGACGCGCTCCCCCAGCTCGCGCACGGCGCGTGGGTCGAAGTCGCCGGGCTGGTGGTCGCGCGCCAGCGGCCTGAGACGGCGAAGGGATTCATCTTCGTGCTGCTCGAGGATGAGGAGGGGATGGTGAACGTGATCGTGCGGCCCGACGTGTACGAGCGGCACCGGACGGCGGTCCGCGGCGAGCCGTTGCTGTGGGTGCGCGGCAAGCTCGCCAAGGACGATGGGACGGTGAACGTGCTGGCGGAGGAGGCGATGGGGCTGCAAATCAATTGCGGATTGCGAATTGCGGATTGCGGAATCGAAGAGCCGCCCCTCGAATCCGCAATCCGAAATCCGCAATCCGAAATGGCATTTCTCAAATCCATGCGCCGCCTCGCGCCCGAGTCTAAGGATTGGGGGTAAAACTCCTCCATGCGGACGTTCTGGATTGCCGTCCTCGCCCTGACGGTCGCGCACCCCGTCCCGGCGCAGCTCCGGGAGGTCCGCCCCGCGCGCAGCGCGTTCGCGTTTGGCTGGTCCGACGTGACGGGGTACGGCACGGCCGTCGCCTTCATCGAGCGACTGCGGCGCGTGCCGCTCGCCCTGGGGATTGCGGCCGGCGGGGGAGGCGCGGGTGCCCACCTGCAGGTGCATCTGCCCAATCCCTTCACGCCGTCTCCGCCCGATCACGAGGCGGTGACCTACTTGAGCGGCGGCATCACCCGCCTCTTCGGGCGCAACGGGCCGGGTGAGGCCAAGGTGGAATGGGCGGCTTTGTTCGGATCCGAGCTGTGGCCCGACAGCGGGGCGGGCTTCTTCACGGATTTCGGGGGCGGGGTCGTGGGAACGATTGGCGGCACCACACCCGGCCGCCACTACGGCGGTGTGACGTTGCGATTCCTTTTTGGCTGGGCGTTTTGAAGCGCCAGCCCGCGATGGGTTAGCTTTCGACCATGATGAAACCCGAAGTCGCCACCCTCGCCGGCGGGTGCTTCTGGTGCCTCGAAGCCGCCTTCCAGGACTTGAAGGGAGTCGAGAAGGTTCAGTCGGGCTACTCGGGCGGCCGCGTCGCGAACCCGTCGTACGAGGACGTCTGCACCGGTACCACCGGTCACGCCGAAGTCGTGCAAATTACCTTCGACCCCACCGTCGTCTCGTTCGACGACCTGCTCCACATCTTCTTCACGATCCACGACCCGACCACCCTCAACCGCCAGGGCGGGGACGTCGGCACGCAGTACCGCTCGGCCGTCTTCTATCACACGCCGGAGCAGAAGGCCGTGACCGAGAAGGTCATCCGGGAGCTCGAGGCGGAGCACGTGTGGGACGACCCGATCGTGACCGAGGTGAAACCACTCGACGCCTTCTATCCCGCCGAGGAGTACCACCGCGACTACTATCGCCGCAACCCGAACCAGGGCTACTGCCGCGCGGTGATCGCGCCCAAGGTGGCCAAGGTGCGCAAGCTCTACTTCGACAAGCTGAAGCAGCCGACGGCGTGAGCCGGTTCACCGACATCCTGCTCGTCTCCCCTCTGGCCGACGGGAACACGTGGGTGATCATGCGGGACTTCGGTTACGAGGTAGGGGCCGAGGGCAGCGGCGACCGCATCGACGTGGCGATCGGGTTTCAGACGGACTTCGCCACGATCCCCCGTCCGTTCTGGGTCATCCTGCCGAAGTGGGGTCGCTACGGCAACGCGGCCGTGATCCACGATTGGCTGTACTGGGCGCAGGACCGCCGGCGCCCCACCGCCGATGCGATCTTTCTCGAAGCCATGGGCGTGCTCGGCGTGAGCGCGCCGGTGAAGTACATCCTCTACTGGGGGGTGCGCGTCTTCGGGCGGGTCGCTTGGTACCGCAACCGCGCCGATCGCGCGGCCGGCTTCGACAGGGTGTTGCCCGACGTGCACCTCAAGTCGACCGCCCGAGCCGGGCGATCGGGCATGCTGCGTCGGCTGGTCGGGCATGCGTGGACCAGTCTGTCGCGGCGCTGATCAACCGCAGAGGAGGGAAACATGGTGCGTGGTTCGATACTCGCGGTGTGCTTGGCAGTGCCGGTTGCCGGCGCTGCCCAGGCGCCGCCCGCGGGAGCGAGTGAGCCATTCGTCGTGGAGTACTACTACAAGACCCGCTGGGGCTTCGCCGACGAGTTCATCCGGCTCTTCAAGAAGAACCACTTCCCGGTGTTGAAGCGCGAGATCGAGCTGGGGCACATCCAGCGGGTCACCGTGGAGGCGCCGCGGTTTCACGGGACCGAGGACGGCCGCTGGGACTATCGCGTTACGATCGTGTGGAAGAACGCGGCGTCGCCGCACGAGCCGTTCCCCGAGGCGGAGTCGAAGCGTCTGTTCCCCGACCAGGAGACGTTTCGGCGCGAAGAGCAGCGGCGCTTCGAGATCCTCGCGGCGCACTGGGACCTGCCGGTGGTCAGCGTGGATTTGACGCGGCCGTAGACCCGGGACGACTCTTGCCGAGATAAGTCCGCACGAGCGGAGCCACACGCCCCCGCACCAGCGCGGACTTGAGCCGCTCCCGTTCGTCCGGTGTGATCTCCACCAGGTACCGCTCCCCGCCCCCAGCTCCTTCTCTGAGCGCGACCGGGATCCCGTCTCGAAACAGGATGCGATTCGTCGCAACCCCGGCGACCACGTCTCCTGGCGTCACAATTCCCACCAGGTTGAGCGGGTCGGCGCCACTCACGGCCACCAGCTCTCCGCGCAGCTCCTCGCGCCGCACGCTGCGCAGCAAGCCCACTGCTTCCGGCAGCGCGTACTGCTCCCCCGAAAACCCGCCCACGAAGCGCCCGCCGCGAATCTCGCCGCGCGCCTCGAGCCGCCGGTACACCCGCAGGATGTCGCGCCACGGCGTGAGCAGCGTCTCGCGCGTCACGAGCCGCCGGAACACCACACCGTAGCGGCGCAGCAGCTGCCGCGCCACCGCTTCCGCGACGGCCTCTTCCGGCAGCGGTGCCCCCCCCGGGCGCCGCACGCGCGACCACCGCCCCGCCGTCTCGACCCCGAACGGCGCCACAGCCCTTCGCCGCCGGAACCCCCCGATGGGGCGGCGCCGATCGGACGGCACGAGTAGTGCGCGCAGCCCGGCGAAGCTGTCCGAGGTCACGAGGCCCCAGGCGACCAGCTCACCCAGTCCCTTCTCCACTTCGGTGCGCAGCAGTCCGGTCGCGTTCACGAGGTCGCCGAAGAACGACGCGCCCCGCTCGTCGAGCGCGGCGAGCACGGCGCCTGCCGAGTGCGAAAGCGACAGTGACGCTGGATCGGGCTCTCCAGTCAGGGATCTCCATACCTGTTCCCGTTCTCGCCTGAACAGCGCGATCGGTGTGGTGCGAATGGGACCCGACTTTCTACTCCGCATTCCGCATTCCGCATTCCGCACTTGATTCAACCGCCCCCAGGCGATCTCCCCGGAAAGACACAGGCCGTCGAGCCACAGGGGATCGTAGTCGCCCAGCCGGGCGGGGAGCACGTCCGCCTCCCACGCGCCCGCCGCGAATCTCGCCGCGCGCCTCGAGCCGCCGGTACACCCGCAGGATGTCGCGCCACGGCGTGAGCCGCGTCTCGCGCGTCACGAGCCGCCGGAACACCACACCGTAGCGGCGCAGCAGCTGCCGCGCCATCGCTTCCGCGACGGCCTCTTCCGGCAGCGGCGCCCCCCCCGGGCGCCGCACGCGCGACCACCGCCCCGCCGTCTCGACCCCGAACGGCGCCACAGGCCTTCGCCGCCGGAACCCCCCGATGGGGCGGCGCCGATCGGACGGCACGAGTAGTGCGCGCAGCCCGGCGAAGCTGTCCGAGGTCACGAGGCCCCAGGCGACCAGCTCACCCAGTCCCT
>WNGD01002864.1_pt1 | contig 21823 bp, 20 predicted proteins | sample 5400671 | NCBI WGS metagenome assembly WNGD01 (sample SAMN13153369, study PRJNA577476) | soil metagenome | isolation source: 40 cm soil or saprolite under grassland replicate 2 | place: USA:California | collected 2016-06-15 | reverse complement strand
GTAAGAGGTAAGAGGTAAGAGGTAAGAGGTAAGAGGTGAGAGGTGAGAGGTGCGAGGTGCGAACTACGAGGTACGAGGCGGATTAAGCACCTTGCGCCTGGGCTAGGAGCGCGTCCGCGAGCTCGACGTGCTTGGGCATGCCGATGCGGCGGTACATCTCGATCGCTTCGGTAAGGAGCTGGCAGGCCTTCTCGCGGTCGCTGGGGGCGTTGCGGTCGAGGAGCATGCGGGCGTAGAAGCGGCGGGCCTCCGGTTGCTCGATGGCGTGGGGCAGCTCTTCGGCGCGGCGCAGGGCGGTTCGGAAGTGCTCCTCCGCCTGCGTCCAGTTCTCGCCGGCGCCGGCGGCGATGCCCGCCAGCGTGTCAAGTAGCCGGAAATCGTACGGGCGAAAGAGAGCGCCTGTCTTTATACCCTCCAGCGCGACGGGATATAGCTTCGCCGCCTCAGCCTTCTCGCCGGCGATGGCCAATCCTTCCACCGCCGCTAAGAGCACCGTCCAGGTACCGTTCGTGATACGGCGCCCGCGCCGAGGCAAGAAGCTGCGCGTCCTCATCGACCGCGACTCGCGGATGATGCCCAAAAGGCCTGTGAGTCCGAGGCCTGAGCTTCGGGCAGCCTTCAGCATGGGGAAGAGCAGAGAGCTAGCCGAGCGGCTTTCAGGCTCGGGCGCTGCGCTGGGCCCCCGGCGCAGGATCGCCAGCGCGCCTCGCCCATCCCCTATGTACGCCCTGGTCAGCAAGATGAACGCTGGGGCCCATCCGGAGAAGGCTCCGGCCGCTTCGTTTTTCTCTGCCTCCTCGAAGCTGTCGAGCGCCTCTTGCCAGCGCCCCTTCCAGAAATGCACCACTCCCAGGTTGATGTGAGTTTGCCAAATCGACCCGGGATCCTGAAGGCTGAGCGCGTGTTCTGCGGCACTCTTCCAGAACAATTCAAACGAATGGATGTCTCCGGTGCGCAGAAGGGTCTCCGTAGCCGACGCGTCGAAGCCCCACCTCAGCTCCACCCGGCCGAGTCGCTCCGCAAGCGGCTGGCGCTCATGCCATAACGCGAGGGATTCCTCCGTCCGCCCGGTCATAAATAGCGCGCCTTCGGCAAACAAAAGGTCGTCCACCAGGTACCAAAGGCCACCCGCCCGGCGCAGTAGCTCCGCAGCCTTCAGTGCAAACTTGGCGGTTTCGCGTATTTCCCCGTAAGCCAGGTGATGGATGGCAAGGGCCTCGATCTCCTGACCGAGGAGCTCGTCATCGCCAATTCTCTCAGCCATGGCTACGGCCCGCTTGATCATGGCGAACCCCGCTGAGTAGTACCCGGCGACGCTCAAGGTAATGCCGCCATAACCGAGTAGGCGGCACCGGTGGGCGCTGTCGCGCCGGCCCAGTATCGCGAGGCCGCGCTGACTGAGCTCCAACACTTCGGCCAGTCGCAGGCCCCAGGAGAGGTGATGGCACATGTCATCGTAGGTGCGGGCCGCCGCTTCCGTATTTCCGAGCCGTTCGTAGGCGCTCGCTGCCTCGCGCCAATCCGCGAGAGCTTCGTCCCAGCGGTCGAGGGTGCGCCGGGCCAGCCCGCGCTTGTAGAAGAGATCGGCCCTCGCCCCGAGGTCTCCAGCGGGTTGTAGCGAAAAGGCGATGTCATAGTTGCGCAGCGCCTCGGGGAAGGCCGCCCCTTCGATCGCGCGGTCGCCGGCGAGGACCAGGTAGTGCGCGGTCTTGGCAGCGTCGGCACCGGTGCCGGCCTGGTAGAGGTGGTGTGCCATGTCCGCGGCGTAAGCCTCCGCGCCCTTGCCGTAGACCTGCTCCATCGTGTCCGCGACTCGAAGGTGCAGTCGCTGACGGCGAGGCAGTGAAAGGCCGCTGATTAGCGTCTGGCGGATCAGCTCGTGGGCGAACCGGAAGCGCGCCTCCAGCGCGCGATCGCCTGCGACCACGGGAACGTCATCGGCGGCCACGATCAGGTTAGCGCGCTCTGCCTCGTCGATGGCATCAAGGAGTGCGTCGGCATCCAGATCGCTAAGCTTCTGCAGCAGTTCGAACCCGAAATCGCGGCCGACGACCGCCGCGTCAGTGAGCGCCGTCCGGCAGTCTTCGCTCACCCGCTCGAGACGCCGGCTGATGACGAGACGGACGCCTTCTGGGACATCGAGCTCGCCGACCTGAAGGTCACTGCGCCAGCGCCCTTGGGCATCGAGGAGCCTGCCCTGTTCCGACAGGTGCTGGAAGACCTCCTCCACGAAGAACGGGTTGCCTTCCGTCTCACGATAGATCGCCTGGACCAGCGCCGGTGGCGGTGGCTGGCCGGTGAGCGCGCGCAGCATCGCCTCAACGCCGGTCTCTGGCAGCGGCTTGAGAGCGATCCGATGGGCAAGGCGTTGCCGGACCAACGACTCGAGTGTCCGCGCGAAGGGGCGAGCTGCGTCAAGCTCGATGTCGCGATATGTAGCGATGGTGAGGACGGCCATCTTGTCCTGCTGCTGGGCGATGTGTTGGAGCAGCATCAGCGTAGCGTCGTCTGCCCAGTGCAGGTCGTCCAGAACGTGGAGCAGCGGCAAGGTATGACTTACACGCTCGAGAAACTCGCGTATGCTGTTGAAGAGATAGAGACGCTCCTGCTCGGGCGGCAACTCAAGCGGCGCGGGAATGTCGTCGTATACCTGTCGCAGCTCTGGAAGTATCTTCGCAATCTCACCGGCGTTCTCACCGAGAGCGGTGCGGAAGCCGGCTGGCCCTCGGCGCAGGGACTGCTGGAGCATTTCGATGTACGGGATGTAGGGGGGCGCGCCTTCCATCTCGTAGCAACGCCCTGTAGCGTCGAACATGCCGCGGGCGCGGGCCTCAAGGACGATCTCCTGCGCCAGCCGCGTCTTGCCAACGCCGGGCTCGCCGCGGATCAGGACGATCGAGCCGTGGCCGGCGATCGCCTGCTCCATGAGACGGCGGAGCTCGGCGCGCTCGGCATCTCGGCCGACGTAGGGGGTGCGCTCCGCGAGGACGGGAGCCGCGGCGGGCTCCGCCTCTTCCTGCCAGGCGACTTCGAGCAAGCGCCATCGTTCGGGGAAGCCTTTGAGTCGGAAGCGGCCGCGGTCCCGGAACTGAAGGTCCCTGGCGGACCCGACGATCCCGCGGACGGTTTCCGACGCAAGGATCTGGCCGCCGGCGGCCTTCGCGCAGATGCGGGCGGCGGCGTCGACAGTTGAGCCGAAGATGTCTCCGTCCTCTCGAATGGCCTCGCCGGCGTTCAGGCCAACGCGCACCTGGAGCTGCTGTTCCGGCGGCCTGGCGCGGTTGCCATCGGCGAGCGCACGCTGCATGGCGATGGCGCTCGTTAGAGCGCTGCGCGGAGAGACAAAGGTGGCCATGAGGCCGTCGCCGAGCGTCTTGACTTCTCGGCCGCCGTGGGACTCCACCTGTTGCCGGAGGAGATCGAAATGGCTGCGCACAATCTCCTGAGCGGCGGCATCGCCCTGGCTCGTCTTGAGGGCAGCCGAGCCGACGATATCGGTGAAGAGGACGGTGACGACGCCTTCGGGCGATTGCTGGGCCATTTTGCGATACGTAGTCGGGTGTTTGACGAGATTATGCATCGCCGGGGTGCGGGGTGCTAGGTGGGGTTGGGAAGAGGTGAGAAGTAAGCAGCAGGAGGTAAGAGGTCAGATGTCAGAGGTTACAGGAGTGTCACGTCGAGGCGGCGGAGGTATTCGGGATCGGCGATGAGGTCGATTCTGACGATCTTGTGGCGGACGATGGTGAAGGAGAAGGCGGCACGCGGCTTGCCGCCCGGCGCCCAGACGAGTCCGGGGGCGCCGTCGATGAACATGGGCTGCGCGGCTCCCGCACGTCCAGAGAGACTCTCCGCTACGGCAGGTGCGCCGCGGAGCTCAGGGGCAAGCTTGGGGGCGCCGACGGCTTGCCTCGCCGCGGCCATTCTCACCGCCGCGCTGTCGGCTCGGAGGACGACATCCGGGTCGAGGACGGCGAGAAGCGCACCAAGGTTGCCGCTGCGCGAGGCGGCGAGGAAGGCGCCGACGATCTCGCGTCGGCGAGTGTGATCGGCGTCGTGAACGGCATCGGCCCCTTGCACGCGACGGCGTGCGCGGCTCGCGAGCTGGCGGGCGGCTGTCGGGGAGCGCCTAAGGATCGGAGCGATCTCATCGAAGGGCAAATCGAACATATCGTGCAGCACGAACGCGACCCGCTCGGCGGGCGTGAGGGTTTCGAGCACGACGAGCAGGGCGAGGCCGACTGAGTCGGCGAGCACAGCTTCGTGCTCGGGATTGATCACCGCCTCGCCGCTGGCAATTGGCTCGGGAAACCCGGTGTCGAGGGGCTCCTCGCGACGTGACTTGCGTGAGCGGAGCATGTCGAGGCAGACGCGGGCGACGACGGTCGTGAGCCAGGCGCGCAGGTTATCGATGTCGCTTGCGTCGGAGCGGCTGAGCCTGAGCCAGGCTTCCTGAACTGCGTCGTCGGCCTCGCTTGCCGAGCCGAGCATACGGTGAGCCACCGACTGAAGGTGGCTCCGGTTCATCTCGAACTCTTGGGCGAGTGGTTCGTGTCGTGGCATCGGTCACATTCTCTTGTTACGTTCCGTCATTGTAGTGACGAATCAAACCCAAGCGAATGTGACAAGGGAGGTCAAGATGGCACATATCGCAGGAATCTCCGCAGAGAATGCCGGGCAGGACGCAATGCTCGTGTTCGACTATACCCGTCAGGGATTGGCGGGGATCACGGGACGCGAGCCGGAGCGGATGCTCGAGCCGCTGGAAATGTACGCGCACGCGCCCGAACTGTTGAAAGCGATCGCCGGCCTAGAGCAGGCGACTGCGCAGGTGACAAGGCTCGATGAGCGCCTGAACGTGCTCGCGCAGTTGAAGGCGGCGACGTTGACGAGCTGCGAGTACTGCATCGATCTTGGCTCGCAAATCGCGCGGCGGTCGGGCTTGAGCGACGAGCAACTCCTGGCACTTCCGGCTTACCGGACGAGCCCGCTCTTTAGCGATGTCGAGAAGCTTGTACTCGACTACGCTGTCGCGATGAGCCGAACACCCGTGGATGTGCCGGACGGGCTCGTCGCCAAACTACGTGAGCACCTGGACGCGGGCCAACTGGTAGAGCTGACTCACGTCATCGCGCTGGAGAACATGCGCGGCCGCTTCAACCTGGCGCTGGGGATCGGCGCAGCGGGGTTCAGTGAGGGGATGGTCTGCGCGGTGCCGGAGAGAGCCCAAGCGCGAGCAGAAGCAATGGGGAGCCGATACCGCAAGGCCGTACGATTGAAGAGCAAGACAGTTCAGATCGCCATTGAAGGACGAGTTTCGTGAACAACGGCATGAGAACGGTAATCTATCCGGTCGGCGACATCGCCAAGGCCAAGGCGCTATTCGGTAAGCTACTGGGGGCCGAGCCGTATGTCGATCAAGCTTACTACGTGGGCTTTCGCGTCGGAGACCAGGAGGTCGGCCTGGACCCGAACGGGCACAAGCAAGGAATGACTGGGTACTGGCACGTGGACGACATTAGGGGATCGCTGCAAGCGCTCCTGGAGGCCGGCGCCCAACTGCAGGAGGACGTCAGGGATGTCGGCGGGGGTAGGCTGATCGCTACGGTGAAAGACGCGGATGGGAACCTGATCGGCCTGCTTCAGCCTTGATGAGGGGGCGAGCCGGTCGCGGTTTGGCGGACGAAAGATCCCTCGCCCTCCTGGCCCCTCACGTGGATCCCGCACCGTTCGGCTCGGGATGACAGACGGAGATTCTTAAGGTCGGGCTCGGCAAAGAAAAAGCTCCCGGCAGCGGCCTATTTTCCACACCCAGTCGCCCGGGCAGTATCGTGGGCGCTGAGGCGTTTCACTTCCGTGTTCGGGATGGGAACGGGTGGTGCCACCTCGCTCTAGCCACCAGGGAGCGTTTTTCAGTTGTTAGTTGTGAGTTGCCGGTTGTGAGTTGGGGCGGACTTGCGTCCGCCCCTTGTTTTGCGTTGGTAGCGGGGGTGGGACTCGAACCCACGACCTCCGGGTTATGAGCCCGGCGAGCTGCCGCTGCTCCACCCCGCGGCGGGATAGCGAACAGAGAGAGTATACCTGAATGATCTGCGTTGTGGGGGTGATGGAATGGTGGTCAAGCCCTCGGTCATTAGTACGGCTCAGCTGAATCCGTTACCGGACTTACACATGCCGCCTATCAAGCGGGTAGTCTTCCCGCGACCTTACTCCTTGCGGATGGGAGACCTCATCTTGAGGAGGGTTTCGCGCTTAGATGCTTTCAGCGCTTATCCCGTCCGGACATAGCTACCGGGCTTTTTGCTCCTGGCGGAACAACCCGCACACCAGAGGTCCGTCCACCCCAGTCCTCTCGTACTAGGGGCAGCTCCTCGCAAGTCTCCTGCGCCCACTGCGGATAGAGACCGAACTGTCTCACGACGTTCTGAACCCAGCTCGCGTGCCGCTTTAATGGGCGAACAGCCCAACCCTTGGGACCTACTCCAGCCCCAGGATGCGACGAGCCGACATCGAGGTGCCAAACCTCCCCGTCGCTGTGAACGCTTGGGAGAGATCAGCCTGTTATCCCCGGGGTAGCTTTTATCCGTTAATCCACGGCCCTTCCACACGGAACCGTAGGGTCACTTTGCCCGACTTTCGTCCCTGTTCGGCTTGTAGGCCTCACAGTCAAGCCCCCTTATACCAATGCGCTCGACGGCTGATTTCCATCCAGCCTGAGGGGACCTTTGGGCGCCTCCGTTACCTTTTGGGAGGCGACCGCCCCAGTCAAACTGCCCACCAGGCGCTGTCTCCTGCCTATGCAGGGTTAGGAGGAAGACTTGGGAAGAGTGGTATTTCAAGGTTGGCTCCCTCCGATCCGGAGACCGGAGTTCGCAGCCTCCCACCTATCCTACGCATCCCAGGCCCGCCTTCAACGCCAAGCTACAGTAAAGCTCCACGGGGTCTTTTTGTCCTGCAGCGGGTAACCAGCATCTTCACTGGTCCTGCAATTTCGCCGAGCCCCCCGTTGAGACAGTGCCCAACTCGTGACACCTTTCGTGCGGGTCGGAACTTACCCGACAAGGAATTTCGCTACCTTAGGACCGTTATAGTTACGGCCGCCGTTCACCGGGGCTTCGGTTCGGGCCTCATCAGCCCTCCCCTTAACCTTCCGGCACCGGGCAGGTGTCAGCCCCTATACCTCAGCTTTCGCTTTGGCAGAGACCTGTGTTTTTGTTAAACAGTCGTTTGGGCCGCTTCGCTGCGACCCCCGTTCGCTTCCAGAGCGAGTCTGGTTACGAACAGGGGCACCTCTTCTCCCGAAGTTACGAGGCCAAATTGCCGAGTTCCTTAACGGGGGGTCACTCGACCACCTGAGGGCGCTAACCCCAGCCTACCTGTGTCGGATTGCGGTACGGGCGCCTGGGTGACTGGACGGCGAGGCTTTTCTGGCCAGCGTGGGCTCAGCCGAGTCGCTTTGACCGAAGTCTCTGCTGCCCCTCAATCCCTTAGCTTAACCCGGGCAGGGATTTGCCTCTGCCCGGACGCCTACAGACCAAGGACGGACCATGTCCAATGGGCCCGCTCAGCCTACCCTCCTGGGTCCCCCCTCCGTCTCGTAACGTCACACAGGCGGGGACGGAATAATAACCGTCTGTCCATCGGCATCGGCTTTACGCCTTAGCCTTAGGCCCGCCTAACCCTACGCGGAAAATCCTTCCGTAGGAAACCTTAGGCATTCGGTGGGCGAGATTCTCACTCGCCTTTTGCTACTCATGCCGGCATTCTCACTTCCGTCCACTCCACCGCGTCTCACGGCGCGGCTTCACGGCAGGACGGAACGCTCCCCTACCTCCTCCCGCTTGCGCGGAAGGACCAAGGCTTCGGTGGTACGCTTGAGCCCCGTTACATTTTCGGCGCGGGACGGCATCGACCAGTGAGCTGTTACGCACTCTTTAAAGGGTGGCTGCTTCTAAGCCAACCTCCTGGCTGTCTGGGCTGTCCCACATCCTTTCCCACTTAGCGCACACTTGGGGACCTTAGCCGGTGGTCTGGGTTGTTTCCCTTTCGTCCGTGAAGTTTATCCCCCACGGGCTCACTCCCAGGTTTATCTTCTGGCATTCGTGGTTTGATTGGGTTTGGTAAGCGTTTTGCCCCCTAGCCCATTCAGTGCCCTACCTCCAGAAGACGGATCCTGAGGCTGCACCTCAATGCATTTCGGGGAGAACCAGCTATCTCCGAGTTCGATTGGCATTTCACCTCTACCCACAGCTCATCCAGTGTCTTTGCACCGACAAATGGTTCGGGCCTCCACCTCGATATTATCGAGGCTTCACCCTGGCCATGGGTAGCTCACCCGGTTTCGGGTCGAATCCCAGCGACATTTAGGGCGCCCTGTTCGGACTCGCTTTCGCTATGGCTCCGCAAGCTTCCTTGCTTAACCGTGCCACTAAGATTCACTCGCCGGCTCATTCTTCAATAGGCACGCCGTCATCCACGATGCAAGATCGGGACTCCGACGGTTTGTAGGCACGCGGTTTCAGGAACTTTTAACTCCCCTTCCGGGGTGCTTTTTCACCTTTCCCTCACGGTACTGTTGCACTATCGGTCACTGGGGGTGTTTAGCCTTGGAAAGTGGTCTTCCCGGGTTCCCACGGGATTCCACGTGTCCCGTGGTACTCAAGGACACAGGCAAGGAAGGCCCGTGCTCTTTAGCTTACGAGGCTGTCACTCTCTGTGGCGGCCCTTTCCAGGGTCCTTCAGCTAGAGCAGGGCTTGGTAACTTCCCGGCCGCGACACGGTTTGGCCGGCCTGTGTCTTACAACCCCCGCAGGGCATTAGCCCGTGCGCCGATACCTTCCCTACGGGTTTGGGCTGTTCCCCGTTCGCTCGCCGCTACTAAGGGAATAGTCTCTTTTCCTCGGGGTACTTAGATGTTTCAGTTCCCCCGGTTCCCTCCCCGACAGAGTCGGGGTGATCCGATTATTCATCGGAACGGGTTACCCCATTCGGAGATCCCCGGCTAAGCTTGCTAGACAGCTAACCGAGGCTTATCGCAGTCGAGCCACGTCCTTCATCGGCCCCCAGTGCCTAGGCATCCACCGCGCGCCCTTAGTAGCTTTAACCACCATTCCATTACCGCCACAACGCGTGGTTGGGATCCCTCAGGTACTCTCTTATTCGCTTGTTAAGGTGCGTGACGTTTCGCGATTCTGATGCTCACAAAAAATCGGCCTGATGCAGGCCGATTGGCTTTGGGGCATCAGTGAAAGCTGGTCAGCTTGTGTCGCGATTCGTCATTGGCAGAGTAATTTATACGGCTTTTCAGGCTGGCTGTCAAGATATTTCAGTCGCGCCCGCCCCCACCGTTTGTGGACAAGGACCGGCGGGGCCAATATCGCCCGGTCCCAGATCGCCACGCGCGGAGTCTTGGTGGAGGTGATGCCTCCGAATACGAACCGCGGTCCCGCCGTAGCCGGCGGCTGGGTTCGGCTCGGTGGCCGGAGCCCGATCGAGGCGAACTGCCGGGACGAGGTCGCCGCGTCGCTTGCGGTTTTATGGGATCGCACCGGTCAACAGGTGTTCACCGTACGTGAGGTCTACGCCGAGATGCTGGCGGCCGGCACCCGCTACGCCGAGTCGACCGTGTTCAAGACGATGCAGCGCATGAAGGCACCAGCGGGTCGTGCGCCGTGGATCGTCCTTGAGCAGACAGGCGCTGGCTTCCGGGTATCCACCCAGACATAGCGTCCCACCTACCCGGCGTTACACGGACACAATCTTCGAGCCGTCTCTGATGTAGCCCAATTCTTCGCTTCCTGAAATGCGCTCCGGTCGCACCCCAGATTGCGACGGATCCAGTAGCTACTGGTCCCGCAAAGAGGGCGAGGACAGTGACAGAAGCCCGCGGCCAGTCCCCAACCGAAGCTGTGCCCAGCCAATCCAACACCGATCTCTACGCCGAAGACCACCGCGAACGCCCCGGGGAATATCGACTACAATAGAAGCCGTCGTCTCCGGGCAGGAGGCGACTCATGTTAGAAATCGTGCATGGCGAAGTCATCGACGCGGCTCGTGCTGATCTGTGGGCTTCCAGCCTCGGGCAAGTCGGCACTCGCTCGTCAGCTCGCACCCAAAATCCCCGCCATCAGGTTGGATAAGGACGGGTGGGCGACTCAACTGGGCGCCGATTTGTGGGATGAAGAATTTCGAGTGCGTCTCGAACATCGGCTGTGGGTTCTTTCCCAGGATCTCCTCGCCCAGGGCCAGAGCGTGATTTTGGAGTGGGGCCACTGGGCGCGAGTTGAACGGGATGAGAAGCGACTCGGGGCGCGAGCTTTGGGGGTGGGAGTCGAACTGCATTACCTCGATGCGCCCTTGGAGGAGTTAATCGAGCGAGCTGAACGTCGCAATGCGTCGGGCGAATGGACAGCCTCGCCTATGACACGGGCTCACTTTGAAAGGTGGGCAACGATTTTTCAACCTCCCGACGAGGAGGAGATCCTGTTGTTCGACAAGCCCGTCGCCGAAGGTTGATCTCGTCGAACTTGTCTCGCCCGCCATCAGCAGCGTCACCGAAGTGCCGCGTGGGGGCAGTCAGGAAGACAGTGGTTCGTACGGACAGCGGTTCGAACGACGACATCGAGGACTTCGATCAAGCGTCTTTCCAGGTCGTTTGTCGAGCCCGTATAGAGCCGTCCATTCGTGCGACTTCGAAGCACGTAGGCACACCAGTCGTCCGACATCCGCTTAGTTATCTGGTGGAGCCGGGGGGACTCGAACCCCCGACTTGTCGCCGCGGCGACCGCTCTCCCGGCTGAGCTACTTCGTTGGCTCAAGCTTGAGGCGGGCTTTTAGGAAATCTCGCCCGGCTCCAGTCTTGAGGTACCGCTCGCGCCGGCGAGCGTCGAGGGGGCTTTCACATGGTTCGCTGTAAATCAGATCGAAAGGGCCAGCTCTGGCGGTGTAGCCCGTCTGGCCTCGATCATGTTCGGTCAAGCGTCTTTCCAGGTCGTTTGTCGAGCCCGTATAGAGCCGTCCATTCGTGCGACTTCGAAGCACGTAGGCACACCAGTCGTCCGACATCCGCTTAGTTATCTGGTGGAGCCGGGGGGACTCGAACCCCCGACCCCCTCCTTGCAAAGGAGGTGCTCTCCCAGCTGAGCTACGGCCCCACTTTCGAGTTGACGAGTCGTCAGTGGTCAGTTGGTGGGCGATGGTGGACTCGAACCACCGACCTCGGTCTTATCAGGACCGCGCTCTAACCAGCTGAGCTAATCGCCCACTGGGGGAGATTTTATCACGCGGCTCGGATCGCGCGAGCTGCGAACTTCCGGGGCGCGTGGCGTCGATATCTGGGGTAACTGCCTGGAGCGCCGAAGCCGTCATGCCTGAGGATGACGGTCGAGAACGGCGGGCGGACTGCTCGCCTTGACAGCTGGATAGCGGATGGAAGTGCTTGGTTAAGGTAGTTCCAGATGATTCCCCGAGAGAATCGGGGGTCGACCTGGGTGTGATTTGCGACGAGGCCTCGTAAGGCCCGTGCGTGGTCACTCCCTAGAAAGGAGGTGATCCAGCCGCACGTTCCCGTACGGCTACCTTGTTACGACTTCGTCCCAGTTACCAGCCTCACCCTAGGCGCCTGCCCCGCTGACGCGTTGGCTCAGCGGCTTCAGGTGCTGCCGGCTTCCATGACGTGACGGGCGGTGTGTACAAGGCCCGGGAACGTATTCACCGCAGTGTGCTGACCTGCGGTTACTAGCGACTCCGCCTTCATGCAGGCGAGTTGCAGCCTGCAATCTGAACTGAGGCCGGCTTTGGGGGATTGGCTCCGGCTTGCGCCTTAGCAGCCCACTGTACCGGCCATTGTAGCGTGTGTGTAGCCCAGGACGTAAGGGCCATGCTGACTTGACGTCATCCCCACCTTCCTCTGGGTTTAACCCAGCGGTCCCGTCAGAGAGATTTAACTGACGGCGAGGGTTGCGCTCGTTGCGGGACTTAACCCAACACCTCACGGCACGAGCTGACGACAGCCATGCAGCACCTGTGCTGGCTCCCCGAAGGGTCCTTCACCTTTCAGATCCGTACCACCAGCATGTCAAGCCCTGGTAAGGTTCTTCGCGTTGCATCGAATTAAACCACACGCTCCGCCGCTTGTGCGGGCCCCCGTCAATTCCTTTGAGTTTTAGCCTTGCGGCCGTACTCCCCAGGCGGGATGCTTAAAGCGTTAGCTACGGCACAGAGGGGGTCGACACCCCCCACACCTAGCATCCACAGTTTAGGGCGTGGACTACCCGGGTATCTAATCCGGTTTGCTCCCCACGCTTTCGCTCCTCAGCGTCAGGATAGGCCCAGAAGGCCGCCTTCGCCACTGGTGTTCCTCCCGATATCTACGCATTTCACCGCTACACCGGGAATTCCGCCTTCCTCTGCCCACCTCTAGCTCGCCAGTATCCGATGGCCGCTCCCGGTTGAGCCGGGAGATTTCACACCGGACTTAACGAACCGCCTACAAGCCCTTTACGCCCAGTAAATCCGGACAACGCTAGCCACCTACGTATTACCGCGGCTGCTGGCACGTAGTTAGCCGTGGCTTATTCGCCGGGTACCGTCAGAACTTCTTCCCCGGCAAAAGGAGTTTACAACCCGAAGGCCTTCATCCTCCACGCGGCGTCGCTGGGTCAGGCTTTCGCCCATTGCCCAAGATTCCTCGCTGCTGCCTCCCGTAGGAGTAGGGGCCGTGTCTCAGTCCCCTTCTGGCTGGTCGTCCTCTCAGACCAGCTACCCGTCACAGGCTTGGTGGGCCGTTACCTCACCAACAACCTGATAGGACGCAGGCCCCTCCGGTGGCGCCTTGCGGCTTTGCTCCGGGAGGGTCTCACTCCCGGAACCTATGCGGTATTAGCTCGCCTTTCGGCGAGTTATCCCCCACCACTGGACAGGTTACCTACGCGTTACTCAGCCGTCCGCCACTGACCCGAAGGTCCGTGCGACTTGCATGCGTAAGGCGCGCCGCCAGCGTTCGTCCTGAGCCAGGATCAAACCCTCATAAAAAGATTTCAGGTTCAACCTAGCCTATTCAAGAGCCTCGCACTTCCATCCGCTATTCAGCTGTTAAGGTGCGATCCCACAAGACACAAAAACCCGCGAGTCCACCCGCTTCCGCGAGCAAGCCTCGCGATGTCGTTCTTTGTTTGGGAACCTACCAACGAGCAAGTCTAAACGCCGGGAACACGCGTGTCAATCAACAGTGGTCGACTGCCTGGAGCCCTCGTGGCCCCGCGACCGGCGTCTCTGCGTTGGCTTTTAAAGAACGTTTGCTTCGCGGATATTGTCGCATACCCCTGGAGGGGAGTCAACGGAAGCGGGCGGTTGAAGGTCGGTGCTTAATAGTCAGGTGTCAGGTGTCGCTGTGATGTTCCGCCGGGTAGCGACGATGTGGAGTGCCTGTTGTGATTCCGCTGCGAGGGCGAAGCGTTCGTCGATGCAGTGACCGATGACCCAAGCGATCTGGTCGCCTGCGCACAATAGCGGAACGCCGCCGCGCTCCCGGGCGGGGACTTTGGCGTCTACGAGGATATCCTGCAGCTTCTTGTCGCCGCCGAGGCCGAGGGGTCGGAGACGGTCGCCGGGGTGGCGGGAGCGGATGGTGAGATCGGGGCCGGTGCTGGCGACATCGAGATAGGCTTCCTCGGGACTCGCTTCGCGGAAGCTGCGCGGGATGGGAAGAATCTCTGAGGAGATTACCCAACCGCCCGCACGAGTCCTTCCGGGGACGGAAAGCTTCGTCTCCGGGATTTGCCGGGCGGTGGGCACGGGACCGCTATGGATTATCAGCGAGCGATGGTTAGTTGTAGCCGTCAGACCTGCGGGAAGGGAGTAGCTGCCCGGCGGCTGTTGCAGAGCGTCGCGGAGTGTTTCGACATGAAGCGTTTCCACGTCGACGGCGGCGCCCCGGGCTTGTTCAAGGGCGAGGCGAATGAGTCTACGGGCCATCGCCGGGTGCGCAGCGAGAAGGTCCCGGCGACTGATAGATACCGCACTGGAGGTAATTGATGCGATATCAGAGAAGTATGACCTCGCCAGCTCATCGAGGTAGCCGGACTCGCTCCCGGCGGTGGCCGCGAGGCGGGCAATCGACTCTTCGATTCGGGGGTTGAAGCGGCGCAGAACGGGCATTAGTTCACCCCGCACGCGATTGCGGGCTGCGATCGGAAGATCATTGGTCGGGTCGGCGCGCGGCTCGATACCGAGCTCGCGACAGTAACGCTCGGTGTCCCGGCGATAGACTCGCAGGAGCGGGCGGGCCAGGTCAGGGCCGGCGCCGAAGGGCCAGGGAGCCCTCGCTCGCATACCGGCGAGGCCCTCGAGCCCGGTGCCGCGGATAAGATGAAGGAGCACAGTTTCGGCCTGGTCGTCCATGGTGTGGCCGACGGAAACGCAGGACGCGCCGCTGGAGAGAGCCTGCTCCCCGAGAAAGGCATAGCGGAGGCGGCGCGCGGTGTCCTCAAGCGAGTGGTGATTGCGGCGGGCGCTTGCCCGCACATCGGCTGCGCCGGTGACGAGGGGGACACCGAGTGCGCGAGCGACTTCTTTCACGAAGCGGGCATCGTCCCCGGCTTCTCGGCGGGTGCGCAGCATATGGTCGAAGTGGGCGACGGTGAGGTCGATCTGAAGCTTCGGGCGAAGCCGGGAGAGGATAGAGAGAAGGGCGGTCGAGTCGGGTCCACCGGAGACGCCAACGAGGACATGCTCGCCGGGTGTGAAGATCCGGCTCTTGCGGATCTGGTCCAGTACGCGGCGCTCTAGGGCGGCCGTGAAGCGGATAGAGCCGGGAGCGATGGTCTGGGACTTTGCTTGGAGCGACATGGTTCACGTCGATTGTAGCGTGAGGCGTCTGCGCGGCTGGCGAACCGCCAGGCTTTCTGTTTGGCAGGTGCTAGATCCCTCGCCTCCACCCCGCTGCAGCCCGCCCCGCTCCGCTCGCTCGGGATGACATGAGCGCGGTGAGTGCGCGGCACGAGAAGATGCGAATTCGATTGCGGGCCACTGAGGGCGAGGCATTTCTCGAGGGTAGTGGTGTTCGACGGCGATGGGTGCCTCGCTCCTACACGTTGGCAGACTAGTGCTGTCGCGGTGCGCAACCCCAGACAGCTGCCCCGCGCGTATGCCCCTCATCGGACCCCTTCGCGGAGAGGCGCTAATCCGCGTTCGGGTGTGGTCGTCGCTAAGGATGACGGGCGGGTGGGCGGGATGACGCGCTGAGGGTCAGCGGATGAGAATGTCCCACCAGAGTTCGGGGTGGGGGTCATCGGGCGGCGGGGTCGGCGCGGGTTGCGAGGAGATCGCTACGAAGCCGGTCTCTCCTTCGCGGACGAGCCCGAGCTGCTCGCGGGCAGCGGCCTCGACGTATTCGTCTGAGTTGAGATAGTCCTTGAGCGCTTGGAGACGGTCGTACCGGGCCTGAAGCTCTTGGACTTCGCCACGCAAACGGCCTTCTCGCTGATGGAGCTGGTAGGAGCGGACGCCGCCAAGGGCAGCGGTTACCAGGAAGTAGATGATGACAACCGCGGTAATTAGGACTATCAGCTTGGTTGTCGAGAACGTTGATAAGTGCTTAGACACCTTAGCCCTTAATTGCCCGAGATAATACCATTCGCGACTTGCTCAGACAACAGTGTAGAACGTGGGCAGCCGGATTAGGTTAGCCGATTCGCGCCAGATGGCAGGTATCGTTGAAGCGGAGCAATCGCCGGCGATCGCCGTTGATCTCCAGACTTGTGATCCCGGCCACGGCATGCCGAAGGCGCCTGAACCCAGAGAGGTTGATCGCGAGGATGTCAGCGAGGAGGGAGAGGATAACGAAGTTGTGAGTGACAACGCAGATTGCGTCGTCGGGGTGGCGCTCAGCGAGCGAACGGACTGCAGCGGCCGCGCGCTCCTGCACATCGACGAGCCGTTCGCCGCCCGGCATAGCGTGCCCCGGTCCTTCTTGGGTCACCCAAGCCTCGAGGATGCCGGGATAGCGCTCTCGCACTTCGCTAAAGGTGAGGCCGTCGAGTTCACCGATATCCATTTCGATGAGCAGTGGTTCGATCTGGACTGCGAGGCCGTGCGCGGAGGCAATCGGCTGCGCCGTATCAATCGTGCGCGAGAGGGGGCTTGAGTAGACGGCGACGATCGGCTCGGAGCTGAGCGCAACCGCCAGGCGTTCCGCCTGCAAACGGCCGGTCTCATTCAGGGAAACGTCGGATCGACCGAGCGCCAGTCCCTGGCGGTTGGAGTCGGTCTCGCCGTGGCGCACCAGGAAGATGAGCGTTGTCAGTAATCCTCGGGCTGGGACGCGCGCCGGTAGGCTGAGAGGACGGGCGGAACTTCCTCGAGCGAGAGATGGGTGCGCCGAATTTCAGCTGACGTCAGGCCCAGGGCGGCGGCGACCTGGTCCGCGCGAGCGGTGTGCTCGGGCTCCGCCCGCAGGCGCATGACGACGACGGTGCAGCCATTTGCCCGGCTCGTCAAGCGGAGATCGAGTATGAGGGGACGAAGGTCGTATTCGCGGACCTTCTTCTCGCGGCGGTACTCAGAGGGCAGCGTCGTGGCGTCAAGCATCGAGGATATCGCGCGACGAAGCGCCGCCGGGTCAACGCCGTCGACGCGCGCTTCATACTCGGCCCAGCGGACCTGCGACTGAAGAGACGGTGAGTTAGGACCGACCTCCTCAACCGATAACAGCCCGATGCCGGGGGGTAGGTGCGGGGCCAGCCGCGCCAGCGCCTGTTCGGAGGGGCCCTCAGCTGCGAGCAATACATCGATGAGTTCACAGCCAGAGGTTATGCCGCGAGGGAGGGGTGCGGCGATGGCAATCCGAGCGGACGGCCGACGGCCCTCGGGAGGGGCCAGCGCAAGGCCGGCGAGCGCGCAGGCTTCTTGCCAGGCCTCAACCAGTTCCCGCTGACCGAGATGGCTGGCTTCAGCGTCGAGGCTGTAGCGGAAGCGAAGCCGCTGGCTGTTCATCGGACAAAGAAACGGGAAATGGGAAGGGAGATAGCAGAAAGAGGAAGTGGGGGGAGACTCGAAGCGACGTTCGCCATACCTAGATGCGGGTTACAGTTACCTCCTCGACCTTGTGGCCGAGGACGCGAGTCACCGATATGCCCAGCCCGTTGTGTGTGAATTGCTCTCCTTCCCGGGGAATGTGGCCGAGACGGCTGAGGACGAAGCCGGCGACAGTTTCGTAATCGCCCTCAGGCAAGTTCAGACCTAGTTGCTCATTGGCGTCATGGATGGTCATCCCGGCGTCGATCTGAAAGGTATGCTCGTCGACGGTGACGAACTCATCTTCGTGGCGGCGAAGCTCATCGCTTACGTAACCGACAAGCTCCTCGAGCAACATTTCGAGAGTCACGATGCCTGCCGTGCCGCCGTACTCGTCCACCACGATTGCCATCTGGTGACCGGCGCGCTGCATCTCGAAGAAGAGCGTGCCGACCAGCTTCGTCTCGGGCGTGAACATCGCAGGTCGCATGGCGAGGTCAATGGGGGAGTCCTCTGTGAGCTGTCCCTCAGCGACGCCGCGGAGCACGTCTTTTATGCCGACGATGCCGACGACGTTGTCCTGAGAATTCTCGAACACGGGAAAGCGGGAATGGGGAGTTTCAGACGACCTCGGTACGGGGGATCATCACTTCGTTCACGCGCCTGTCACCGAACTGGAAGACGCTGGCGAGGAGTTTCGCCTCTTCACTCTCGAGAACGCCGGCCTCGGCGCTCTGAGAGACGAGCAGGTTGATCTCTTCCGCGGTGTGGACGCTGTGTGCGATGCCGTCAGCGGGCCGCAGGCCGAACGGGCGGAGGGTGATGTTCGCTAGTGCGTTCAACAGCCAAATGGCCGGCCAGAAAGAATAGCGAAAGGCCTGCGTCGGTGCCGCGGTGAGCAAGGCAATGCGTTCGGGCTGGCGCAGTGCGAGGACCTTGGGCGCCTGCTCGCCGAGCACGATGTGCATGGCCGTAATTAAAGCGAAAGCGACGGGCACGGCCACTGTGTGGGCGGCCGGCGCGCTTCCACCCTTCGGGAGAAAACTGAATGCGGGCTCGATGAGGTCTGCGAGAAGGGGCTCTCCGACGAAGCCGAGGCCAATGCTGGCCATGGTGATGCCGAGCTGAGCAGCGGCGAGGAAGTTGCCGAGGTCGTTGAGGGAGCGGCGGACGACAGCCGCCACGGGGTTGCCCTGGGCAGCAAGGTTGTCGATCCGTGCGCGGCGAGTCGTGACGATTGCGAATATTGCGAATTCGGCCGCGACAAAGAGACCGTTGGCCGCAACTAGCGCCAAAACGAGGACGAGGCGCCCTGATATTGAAAAAACGTCGTCCATCTAAGATGGGGCCGGTGCGTGACCGACCCCGCGTAGGATTATAGCATTGGGTGGGTAGGTGTTAGGTCCTAGGGGTTAGCTATAAGCTGCTCGGCAGCCGTGTGAGGGTCCAGCTCGCGCTCGACGATTGCGTCAACGAGTGTGTCGAGGCGGCCGTTGGATTCGGCGGCGGACAGGAGGCCCGATAAGAGCTCGGCCTGGGCGGCGGCGGATTGGAGGTAGGCGCGGTGATTGTCGATCGCTTCTAGGAGCTTGGTGACTCCCTCGCCCTTGTGAGAGACGGTCTTGATGATCGGGACTTCCCATCCCTCGTAGCGGGCGAGGTCCATGAAGATGTGAAGCTGTTTGAAGACTGCCTCGGCCGCAGGCAAGTCGGCCTTGTTAACCACCAGAATGTCGGCTATCTCGAGGATTCCGGCCTTGATGGCCTGCATATCGTCGCCGGCGCCGGGGATATTGATGACGACCGTCGTGTGGGCCGTGTCCGCGATCTCGACTTCATCCTGGCCGGCGCCGACGGTCTCGACGAGGACGACGTCCTTGCCGCACGCGTCGAGCACGGTGACTACGTCGTTCGTCGCGGCGGCGAGCCCACCCAGCGCACCGCGCGTGGCCATGCTGCGAATAAAGACCTCGGGGTCCGAGGTCAGATCCTGCATGCGGATGCGGTCGCCCAAGATGGCGCCGTGAGAGAACGGACTCGTAGGGTCGATTACCACAATACCAATGCTCCGTCCCTGGTTGCGGTACTCGCGGGCCAGAGCGCCGAGGAGAGTGCTCTTGCCGGAGCCGGTGGGCCCCGTGACGCCGACGATATGTGCACGGCCGCTGTAAGGAAAGAGCGAGCGGAGGGCTTCCCGCGCCTCCGGGTACCCGTTCTCAACCCAAGTGAGGATGCGGGTAAGGGCGCGACGATCGCCTTCGAGGACGCGCTGGGCGATGTCTTCGCTCATTCCTTCGATACCTCAGGATGAGCGGGGCGGTGCAGACGAACGGACGAACGGGACAGGCGGAGCGCCGGCAAGCCCCCTAACCCGCAAAACCGTAAACCAAGCACCAGGGTCGAGCTAAAGCGGTAAGGCATATGGGACGAACGGGTAGGAGCGAGGGTCACGCGCTGGATGCGGCGCCGCGCTTGGGGGCATTGTTGCGCACCCAGTCGATTATGTCGTGTGTAGAGGAGCCGGGGCCGAAGATGCCTTTGAAGCCGAGCTTCTCTAGCTCGGGGATGTCGTCGTGGGGGATGATGCCGCCGCCGAAGAGGACGACGTCGTCCATGCCGCGCCTCTTCAGCTCTTCCACTACGCGCGGGAAGAGCTCCAGGTGAGCACCGGAGAGGATGGAGAGCCCTATGACGTCGGCGTCCTCCTGAAGCGCGGTCTCGGCGATCATCTCAGGGGTCTGGCGGATGCCGGTGTAGACGACCTCGAAGCCGGCGTCGCGGAGGGCGCGGGCGACGACTTTGGCGCCGCGGTCGTGGCCGTCGAGTCCGGGCTTGGCGATGATGATCTTAATCTTGCGTTCCCGAGTCATGGTGGGGAGAAGTATACAGTTATCAGTTATCGGTTGTCAGTTGTCGATACGGCGCCTGAAAGCGCCGAACTACATTCGATTGCTGTTCGTCAGTCAGGGGCGTTCGATTAGCTGGATGGAGACGCCGTGGGTGTACTCATGGTTGATGCGGGCGAGGCGAGCGCCGGGCCAGATGCTGGCCTCGGGGTCTGAGACCTTGACGTTGTTGCCGCGGAGGTAGGAGACGGCACCGTCGAGGTCTTCGACTTCAACGCTGATGGAGAACAGCCCTTCGCCGCGTTGCCGGAACTGTTCGTAGAAGCGGCCTTCTTTATCGACGGGCTGGACGAGCTCCAGGAATACGTCGCCGACGGGCAGGCGAGCAACCTTGAAGCCGGCGCCGAGGGGATGGTTCAGCGAGGTGTCCGGCTTGAGGCCGAGGTTGCGCTCCCAAAGGCGTGTGGCCTCGTCGAGGTCCTCGGTGGCGATGATGACGTGGTCGAGTTTCTTCACTTTCAAGGCGCCGGCACCTCCATCTAAGGGCTGAAAGGGAGAATCATACTTGCAAAGAAACGAGTTGAGTCCGGCTGTTGAACGGCGGCTTATGAAGGCGGTGCGGTAGCCGCGCAGGCCGCCGGTCCGGTTCGAGTCCATTACTCCGCTGGCGATTGGATCGGCGACTTGCGAGCCGCGATTGCGCAGGGCGCGGACCGAGTAATCGAGGTCGGGCGGCTCGAAGGCGACGAGGAAGAGGCCTTCGCCGCGACTGTCGAGGGCTCGCTGGAAGAAGGCACCGTCGGCTGGCGGGGAGGGCTCGAGCAGCTCAAGACTAGCGTTGCCGAGCCAGAGCGCCGAGCTGCGCCAGCCTTCCTTGGACTCGACTTGCCAACTGATTGGCAAGCCCAGCCGTTCCGTGTAGGTCGCGAAGGCGGCGTCAAGATCGGCAACGAGCGCAACGATATGGTCGATTCGCTTGAGAGGTGGGGGCGCGCCGTTCATTCCATAAACCGCCGGATCAGCACGCCTGCGGCGGCGAGGAAGACGAGGCCCACAAGCATCGAGGCCCAGCCGTTCTCGACGATAGGGACGTCCGCGACGGCGTTCTCCAGGCCTACCAGGAAGAGCGCCAATCCCAGGCTGCCGACGATTCCGGTCGCGACCTGGCTGCCGCGGAGAGTACGCAGGGGACGGCTGCCCTCGATGGCGCGGACGAGTCTCTGGGCCGTGTCCTCTGTAAGGTCCTTGACGCCGTAGAGGGCTTCCGGACCAGGGCGATTGGGCCGCTCGGGTGCTTGGTCCGAGAGAGGCACCTCGCCTGTCATCGGTGCGCCGTCGATGCGGTCTGAAGACCCCAACCTACATTTCCCATGTGCTCAATCGATGGGCGTGGCGAGCTCAACAAGGACACCTTTGCTGGCTTTCGGGTGAAGGAAGCAGATCATACCGGCGAGGCCTCGTCGGGGCGTTTGATCGACGAGCTCGATGCCTTTTCGCTTGAGTGCCTCGAGTTCCGAGTCTACGTCGGGTGTTTGGAAGCAGATGTGGTGGAGGCCCTCGCCCTTGCGCTCCAGGAAACGGCCGACGGCGGAGTCGGGGCGAGTCGGTTCGAGCAGCTCGATCTCGCTCTGGCCGATGGTGAGGAGCGCGGCTTTGACGCCCTGGTCTTCGATCGTGTCCTGAGCATGAACGTCGAGGCCGAGGGTGTCGCGGTAGAAGGTGAGGGCGTCGTCGAGGGAGTGGACGGCGATGCCGATGTGGTGGATCTTGTCGATCATGCGTTTGTTCCTAGGGCCAGCACTGTGCCCAAGACGGAGCGCCGAGATTTTTCGCGATTCGAACGGAAGTCTGCGACGGCTCCGATGGTCGTTGCCAGACAAGTGGGATTCTGGCCGCATGGGCTCAGAATGACACGATTCATATGCCCTCTCGCTTTCGCCAAGCGGCGATCATGTCCGCGTGGCTGG
>WNGD01001957.1_pt1 | contig 21831 bp, 26 predicted proteins | sample 5400671 | NCBI WGS metagenome assembly WNGD01 (sample SAMN13153369, study PRJNA577476) | soil metagenome | isolation source: 40 cm soil or saprolite under grassland replicate 2 | place: USA:California | collected 2016-06-15 | reverse complement strand
CGCGATCGGCCGATCCGAAGACGAGGCCGAGCTCCGCGCCGCGCGGGATCGAGGTGCCGTCCAGCTCGAACGGCTCGAGGACCCACCGCTCGAACAGCTGCAGCGGCGTGTCGAACCGCAGCAGCTCCTCCACCGCGGTCGGGATGAGACCGTGATCCGCGCGCAGCCTCCGCAATTGATCGGGGTGGCGGAAGAGCGTCCACCAGCCGATCAGCGTGGCGTTGACCGTGGCTTCGTGACCGGCGTTGAGGAGCAGCACGCACGTTCCGACCAGCTCGTCCTCCGTGAGACGGTCGCCCTCATCGACGACCTGAACGAGCTCGGAGATCAGATCCTCGCCCGGGTGCTGCGCGCGCTCGCGAGCGAGCGCGCGCAGGTACTCGGAGAACTCGAGGCTCGCCTGCACCGCCGCGGCCTGCGCCTCCGGTGACGGGTCGAGCTCGTACATCCGGCAGATGTCGGCGGACCACGGACGCAGGAGGTGACGGTCCGCGTCGGGGACGCCGAGCATCTCCGCGATCACGGTGACGGGCAGCGGCTCGGCGATCGTCGGCAGGAGGTCGATCTCGCCGGCGCCGTCGACGGCGCCCGCGAGATCGCCGACGATGCGTTCGATCCGCGGGCGGAGGCCCTCGACGTAGGCGGGCGTGAAGACCCTCGACACCAGGCGGCGAACGCGGCGATGGTCGGCACCCTCCATGTCCAAGATCCCGGCGTTGATCAGCCGCCAGAACGGCGCGAGTCGATCGGGTGGCGGCGTCCGACCCATCTCCTCGTGCGATGCCGTATGGAGATAGGTCCTGCCGAACCGACGATCGCGGAGGAGCGTGTCGACGTCGTGGTGACGGGTGACCAGCCAGTGATCGGTCGTTTCGTCGTGGTGAACGGGCGCCGAGGTGCGGAGCTCCGCGTATACGGGGTAAGGGTCGGCGATGAACGCGACGTCCTGCGGGGCGAACCGCATGCCGGGAGGGTACCGACCATCGGCCGAGGCCAGCCGGCATCCGGAGGGACTACGCTGAGCTCTTCCCCTTGGGAGGGCAGATGCATACCGAGATCACCTTCGTCGACGGCAAGGCGGTCAACTTCGATGAGACCGCCGACGTGAAGATGACGCCACACGGCGTCGAGATCCTCCAGCGCGAAGCGAACGAGCAGGTCCGGGTCCTGTTCCCGTGGGCCCGGATCGATCGCGTCACGCAGCGCGGAGCGAACGTGGCCGCCGTCTACACCTACTGAGCGCGGACGTTCCCGTGCGCTTGACGTCGAGCGCGCGCGAGGTTGTACCGTCCCCGCGATGGCGGCCCGCACCGACCTCGATCACGTACGCGAGCTCATGGCGCTCGCGACCGGCGACGAGAAGCACGACGAGAGCAGCACGTCGACGCTCGACGCGCTCTGGGTCCTGTACGACCGCGTGCTCCACGTGGACCCCGCCGCGCCGAGGGACGAGACCCGCGACCGGTTCATCCTCAGCAAGGGTCACGGCCCGAGCGCGTACTACGCGGTCCTCGCCGCGAAGGGGTTCTTCCCGGAAGACGTCTTGGGCGGGTTCCTCGAGTGGGGCAACCCCCTCGGCTCGCACCCGGATCGGAACCAGGTTCCCGGCGTCGAGGCCTCGACCGGTTCGCTCGGACACGGGCTCGCGCTCGCGGTCGGTTCGGCCCTCGCGCTCCGCGCGAAGGGATCGACGGACGAACGCGTGGTCGTGCTCTGTGGCGACGCGGAGCTCAACGAGGGTTCGAACTGGGAATCGATCCTGCTCGCCCCGCACCTGAACCTGACCAACCTGACGCTGCTCGTGATCGATAACCACAGCTCGTCGATCCCGATGGGTCCGTGGCAGCCGCGGCTCGGCTCGTTCGGATGGGGCGTCGTCGTGGTCGACGGTCACGACCAGGAGCAGCTGTACGACGCGCTCTCGCTTCGGTCCCCCGAACGACCGAACGCGGTGATCGCGGACATCCCGGAGGGCGAATGGTGACCGACATGCGCACCCAGCTCGCGCGGACGGCCACCGACCTGGTCGAGCGCGATCCGAACGTCGCCGTTGTGCTTGCCGAGATAAGCGTCGACCGGTTCGGCCGAGCGATCGAGGTCGCACCCGACCGGGTGATCAACGTCGGGATCATGGAACAGACGCTCATCGGGGTCGCGGCCGGCTTCGCGATGGAGGGGTTCCACGCGATCGCGCACACGATGGCGCCGTTCCTCGTGGAGCGCCCGTTCGAGCAGGTCAAGCTCGACTTCGGGTACCAGGGGCTCGGCGGCACGCTCGCAAGCGTCGGCGCGCCCTACGACTACGGGACGGAGGGCGGGACGCACCACTCGCCGGGCGATGTCGGGGTGGTGCTCACCGTCCCGAACACCGACGTGCTCGTTCCGGGGTGCGCCGCGGAGCTGGACCGGCTGCTCCGCGCGACGTACGCCGACGGCAGGCTGACCTACCTTCGGGCCGGCGTCGCACAGAACGACGTGGCGTTCGACGTTGCGCGCGGGCGGCTCGAGGTTGTGCGACGTGGTGCACGAGCGACCGTGCTTGCCGTCGGGCCGCTCCTTTCGCGCACGCTCGCGGCCTGCGAAGGGCTGGACGTCTCAGTGCTCTACACGGCGAGCGTGGCGCCGTTCGATGCGGCCGGGCTCGCCGCCGCGGTCGGTGAGGATCCGCTGGTGATCGCGGTCGAACCCTTCTACGAGGGGACGGTGCTCCCGGCGCTCGCCGGCGCGCTCCGCCACGTCCCCGCGCGCTTCGCCTCGGTCGGCGTCCCCCGGCGGTTCATCACGTCGTACGGGACGGCCGAAGAGCACGACAGGGAGCTGGGCATGGACGTCGCCGGGATCCGGCGCCGGCTGGTCGGAGCCCTCGAGCTCGGCTAACGCCGTCCGGCCTCCACCTGACGCTTCAGCCGCGCGAGCCGGTCGTCCCAGCCTGCCCCGACGTCGACCATCCAGCCGAGCGCATCGGCGAGCGGCGCCGGGGTCAGCTCGTACCGCCGGCCTCGGACCTCACCGCGCCCGATCACGAGCCCGGCATCCTGCAACAGGGCGAGGTGTTTCGAGACCGCCTGACGGGACACGGGCACCCCGGACGAGAGTTCGGCGAGCGTCGAGGGACCGGACGCCGACAAGGTGCGGAGCAGGGTCCGGCGGGTCGGATCGGACAGCGCCTGGAAGACGGCGTCGTGGTCGAGTGAGGTCATCGGCCCGCTTCGGCGAGCGCCGGCGCCGGCCGCTCGGTGATCCGCACGCGGGTCCCCGTGGCGACAGGTCGCAGGTCGATCGTGACGAAGGACGGCTCGCCGATCCGGCTTCCGAACCCCGCCCCCATGTGCTCCCGCCATCGCCACGTGAGCGTGCGGAACGGCGCGACATGCTCGACCCGGCCACGTCGTTCAGCGCCGTTCGGGAACCGGAACCGCACCAGGGCGCCGGCCTCCGGTTCGAGCCAGGCGTCCGCGCCGAACCACGCCGAGAGTGCTGCGGGATCAACCATGAACCCCCACACGTCCTCGGGCGGAGCCTCGATGATCTCCTCGTGGATCTCGGTCGACATCCCGCGTCGGCGCTCCTTCGGTGTCCGGCAACCCGCCGGTTGCCGAACTGCGAATCCGTCCGGTACAGTCGGCAACCAGAAGGTTGCCATCGTACCCGAAGGAGGCCCGAACATGCGAGGGAGCGGTGTCCCGACCGTCGTCGAGCGATCCGCCGCCGGCGACCAGGCGTTCGACATCTACTCGCGTCTGCTCCGCGAGCGCGTCGTCTTCCTGGGTTCCGAGCTGCATGACGAGCTCGCGAACCTCGTGATCGCGCAGCTGTTGTTCCTCGAAGCGGATGATCCGGATCGGGACGTGTCGCTGTACGTGAACTCACCGGGAGGAGATGTGACCGCCCTGTTCGCGATCTACGACACGATGCAAGCGATCAAGCCGGACGTCTCGACCTGGTGCATCGGACAAGCCGCGAGCAGCGCGGCGGTCCTGCTCGCAGCCGGCGCCGCGGGGAAGCGTCACGCGTTGCCGACCGCGCGGGTGCTGCTGCACCAACCCTGGGGGAGCACGGGCCAGGGGCAGTCGATCGACATCAAGATCAGGGCGGAGGAGATGGTGCGGCAACGCCGCCTGATGGAGGAGATCCTGGCCCGCCACACCGGCCAGACGATCGAGCGGATCCACGAGGACCTCGACCGAGACTTCATCCTCGAGCCGGAGGCAGCGAAGGCGTACGGCGTGATCGATCACGTGGGCTGATCGCCGGCCGTTCGCCGCTGGACCGGTCGCACCGATCGCGCCTACGATCGGTGCATGTCGCGCGGAGACCGGGTGGAGGTCGCGGTCGATATCGGTACCGGCGTGCAGACGTACGAGATCGAGGCGACCCGCGCGGGCAGACGTGTCGAGGTCTCGACGGGTCGTGGGGTGGTCGAGGTCTCGGAGGTCACCCGGAGTGGCACGGTCGTCCGGACGGCGCGGTTCATGAGCGCGCGGGTGGTCGCCCTGGTGGAGCATCCCGTGGACGGCGAAGCTTCCGAGGTGCAGCCCCGCCGTCGCCGGCGTGCCGCGATCGAAGGCCAGGGCTCGCTGACCTGATCGTCCGGTGACCTCGACCTACTGCGGGCGGCGGGCTTCCGCCTGTTCGGCCAGACGGAACCGCTCGGCCGCCAGATCCTGATCTCCCCGCTTCTCGGACACGCGCGCGAGCGCGCGCCAGGTCCAGCTGGCAAGCTGTCGTTCGCCGAGCTCTTCGGAGAGCCTGATCGCGCGCCCGAGATCCTCCTCGGCCTCGTCCAGCAGACCCATCTCGCGTTTCGTGATGCCGCGCTCCGCGGTGGCGTCCGCGAGCTCCCACCGTGCGCCGAGGTCGCCGAAGATCCCGACGGCCACATCGAGCTGGCGGATCGCGTCGTCGAACCGGCCCATGTCGGCGTCGACGCGAGCCCGCTGCGTGGTGGTGACGGCGACGCTGAACTGATCGCCGATGCGATCGGCCACCTCCTGGGCTTCCTCGATCAGTCGCAACGCCTCGGCCTCGTCGCCCATCTGCGAGTGGTTGATGGACAGCGACGTGAGGGCGCGCACCTCGGCCCAGCGGTCCTCGCCGTCGCGAGCGATCTGGAGCGCGCGGCGCCAGATCGGCTCCGCATCCTCGAACCGCTCCCGCGTCCAGGGCACCCACCCGGAGAAGAGCAACGAACGGGCGATCGCCCACGGCTCGCCCAGCCGCTCGGCGGCCGCAACCGATCGTGCGAGGAGCCGTTCGCTCGCCTCGAGGTCGGCGTCGACGTTGATCGCGATGTCGCCGCGGAACCGGAGCGCGAGGGCGAGCGTCCAGTCGTCGTCGAGCGTCGTTCCCAGCTGGATCGCACGCTCGAGCGCCTCGATGGATGCGGGATAGTCGGCGAGCCAGTAGTGAGCCTCCCCGATCCCGGCGAGCGCGCGCGCCTGGCCCACACCCCACGCGTCCTCGGGTCCCGCCAGCGCCAACGCCCGGCCGTAGAAGTCGAGCGCGGAGCGGCTCTCCATCCGCCGGCGCGTCCGGTCGCCGGCCGCGAGGAGCGCCTCGGCGGCCCGTTCCGCGGCACGGCGATCCTGCGGGTCGAGGTCGAGTGACGCCAGCGCCGCGGCTTCCAGGTGATCGGCCGCCCACGTGATGGCGCCCTGCGCCTGGAGTCGCTCCGCGATCATCGTGTGGAGGCGGAGCCGTTCGCGCTTGGGCAAGCTCGCGTACGCGACGTCACGCAGCACCTCGTGACGGAACCGCCACCGGGGTGAGGAGCCGGTGGTCTCCTCGCGAACGATGATCTCGGCGTCGATCAGCTCCGACAGCTCGTCGACGCCCGCCTCCGCCACGACGGAGACCTCCTCCAGATCGAAGTCGTATCGGTACACCGAGAGCCGCCGGGCGAGGTCGCGTTGCTCCGGCGCCAGTCCGTCGAGTCGCGATGCCACCATCGCCTGGACGGTCGGAGGGATCAGGAGCTCACCGTCGGTCGTCGGCCGGTCCCGGAGCAGCATGCCCGTTGACTCCACGATGAAGAACGGATTCCCCCCCGCCCGCCCGGTGATCGTCGTCGCTTGATCGTCACGGACCCTCCCACCCCCGGCCTTGAGCACGAGCTCGGTCGCCTCCTCGTCCGACAGCGGCTCCAGCCGCAGGCAGACCTGATTGGCGGCGCCGGTGCCCCAGGTGGGTCGCTCCTCCAGCAGATCCGTGCGGGTGGCGACGACGACCAGCACGCGTCCCGGGCCGTGGCGCCCTCGTGCCACGACGCGTTCGATCAGATCGAGCATCTGCGGACGGAACGTCTGCGCGTCTTCGAACAGCAGGGTGACGGGCCGTTCGCCGGCGAGTCCCTCGATCAAGGTGAGGAAGCCCGACCGGACGTCGTGCACGAACGCGGACTCGTCGCGCCGCGGTTCGTTGAGTCCCAGCAACGCCTGCAGACGATCCAGCGTGCGCGCGTCGGGCCCCAGCAGGCAGACGCGCTCGACGAGCTCGCGGAGACGCTGCACCGCAAGGTCGGTCGGGTCGTCGTCCCCGATGCCGGCGACCTCTCGGACGATGGCCGCCGCGGGAGCGAAGGTGGCGCTGTCCGCGCCCAGGTGGCTGCGCCCGACGAGTACCGTGCCCTCGGGATCCAACCCCGCGAGGAACTCCGCCGCGAGCCTGGACTTCCCGATGCCCGGCTCGCCGACGACGGTGAACAGGAGCGGCCGGGACGTGGTGATCACGCGTGAGAACGAACGACGGAGCATCGCGAGCTCGTCGGCTCGCCCGACGAACGGGATCGTTCGGCGGGCGGACCGAGTGCTGAGACCGTCGACGCAGAACGCCGAAAGCTGCTGGGCGAACCCCTTGGCGTCGACGAGCCGTTCCTCGCCGAAGGACACCGATCGTTCCGTGAGGGTCCGCGTGGTCTCGCCCGCTAGCACCTCGCCGGGCCCGGCGGCTGCCTGGAGCCGCGCCGCCGCGTTGACGACCGATCCCGTTACGAGGAGCTGCCCGTCGGGGCCGGTCCCGGTGGCTGCCTCGCCGGATTCGATCCCCACCCTGATCTCGAGCGGCGCGGGAAGACCGAGCTCCTCGCAGAGGCGCCGGACGCGCTCCCGGATGGCGAGCGCGGCGCGCACCGCTCGCAGCGCGTCGTCCTCGTGCACCTGGGGAAGCCCGAAGACGGCCATCACCGCGTCGCCGATGAACTTCTCGGGGCGACCGCGGAGCGCATGGAGCTCGTCGACGGTGACGTCGTAGAAGCGCCCGAGCACCTCGCGGGCGCGCTCGGCGTCCAGACGCTGCGACAGTCCCGTGGAGTCCACCAGATCGGCGAACAGGACCGTCACCATCTTGCGTTCGTCGGTCGCGGTCCCACCGGTGACGAGGGCGCCGCAGCTGGGGCAGAAGCGGGCGCCGTCGGGCAGGCTGGAACCGCACACGTGGCAATCCATCCCCAACAGGATAGGGCCGAGGACCGACGCGTCAGGGGTCGCTGGTCGGCGCCGGGGGCTACGGTAGCTACCGATCAGGAGGTGTCATCCGATGCCCATCACCCGACTGAACCATGCGGTCCTGTACGTGGCCGATCTGGATCGGAGCGTCCGCTTCTACACCGACGTCATGGGGTTCCGAGCGATCCCGATGACCCCCGAGGGGTTCCGGGCCGCGTTCCTGCAAGCGCCGGGGTCGATCAACGACCACGACCTGGGTCTGTTCGAGATCGGATCGCAAGCGGCGCCGTCGGCCGCCGGTCGCTCGACGGTCGGGCTGTACCACCTCGCGTGGGAGGTGGATACGCTCGCGGAGCTCGAACGGCTGGCCGGGGTGCTCACGGATGTGGGTGCGCTCACCGGCGCGAGCGATCACGGGACCACGAAGAGCCTGTACGGGGCCGACCCCGACGGTCTGGAGTTCGAGGTCGCGTGGATCGTCCCGGCGGAGCTGCTGGACGACGCGGCGCGCGACGCCCGCCGGCGGATCGGCCGGCTGGATCTTGCCAGGGAGAAGGAGCGATACGGCGCCGAGACCCAGGGCGGGATCCGACCCGACGCGGTCCGCTGAGACACGCGTGTAACGGTTCCGGTCCGTCCGCCGACTGAGGCGCGTACGGGATCGACCGGAGATCGACCGAAGGGGGACGCGATGAAGGACCGGATGGGCGGCGTGGTCTACACGCAATCGAACGAGCCCGAGAACGCGGTGATCGCCTACCGAAGGGACGAGGGCGGCGCCTTGGATCGGATCGGGAGCTTCACGACCGGTGGTGCCGGCGACGCGAAGCCACACCTGACCTCGCAAGGCTCCGTCACGCTCACGGGGGACGGGCGCCACCTGCTGGTCACGAACGCCGCGAGCGACGACGTGAGCCTCTTCTCGCTCCTGGAGGACGGCTCGCTCGAGCTCCTGCAGACGGCCACGGCCGGCCCGGCGCCGAAGAGCGTCGCCGAACACGGCGGCCTCGTCTACGTCTTGAACACCGGCAAGCCCGGTCTCACCGGCTTCCGGATCGCCGGCCGTCGGCTCGAGCCGCTCCCGGGCTCGGAGGGCTCGCTCTCCGCGGCTACCGCGGATCCCGCGCAGGTCGGGTTCACGGCGGACGGACGGACGTTGATCGTGACCGAGCGGGGCACGGATTCGATCGTGACCTACGAGGTCAGCTCCGCCGGCGAGCTCGGGATGCCGCGCGTCGTGGCGTCGGCCGGCCCAACGCCCTACGGGTTCGCGATCACCCGGGGCGGGACGCTCGTCGTGACCGAGGCCTTCCGGGCGCAGAAGGGTGCCGCCGCGGCGTCGTCCTACCGGATCGAGGGAAGCGACGTCCGGCTGGTGACCTCGTCGGTCGGCAACGGACGCAGCGAGATCTGCTGGGCCGTCATCACCCCGGACGACCGTTTCGCGTTCACCACGAACTTCGCCGACGGAGCCGTGTCGCGGTACGCGATCGGCGCCGACGGATCGCTCAGCCTCGACGACGCGACGGCCGGGTTGGCCGTGGACGGCCGGCCCGGCCTCCGCGACGAGGGCCTGAGCGACGACGGTCGTTCCCTCTATGCGATCGACGCGGACGGCGGTCGGATCTACGGGTGGGCGGTCGGTTCCGACGGGTCGCTCACGCCGATCGGTTCGTGGGAGGGGCTGCCGGCGACGGTCGCCGGCATCGCGATCGCCTAGGGCTCCGATGCGGCTGGAGCCTCTGTACCGCGCGACGTTCACCACGCCGGAGGCCTGGAGCGTGACGCTCCAGGCCACCGGCGGATCCGAGGGCCAGAGCTTCCTGATCGCGGAGGGCCGGGTCTCGGGCCGCGTGAACGCGCGCTACCGCGCCGCCAACTTCCCACGCCGCCGGGTCGACGGTGCGCTGATCCCCGAGTTCCGGGGCGTGCTCGAGACCGACGACGGCGCCACGATCCTGTTCAGTTGGAGCGGCCTCGCCACCCTCACCGGAACCGGCATGCGGCGGCTAGCCGCGGGGCTCACCCACGTGACCGACGACGAGCGATATGCGTGGCTCAACGAGACCCTCTGCGCGCTGACCGGCGAGGTGCGTCCGCGACGGGAGGGTGAAGGCTTCGAGGTCGTCCTGGAGGTCGCCGAACTGGTGTGGGAGCCGATCGCGGCGGACTGAGCCCTCACGCGTGCATGACCGAGACCAGGCGGAAGATCTCCGTCCCTCCCGCGACGTCGCGTTCGGACACGATCCCCAATCCTCGCCCGTAGAACTTCATCGACAGGACGTCCGGTTCGAGCCTCGTCCACTCGAAGCTGCGCACGACGTGGTCCAGGCGCCGATGCGGCAGGTTGACGTGTGCGGACCGTTGCACGATCCACGCCTGATCCTCGGCGGCCCCACGGAGGAACTCCTGCCGGTACGCGTCCGTGGGATGCGGGTTGGCGGGCATGATGGTCCCGGCGACCGCCCCATTCGTCCCCGCCAGCCATGAGCCTTCCCGGCTGATCACATGTCCACGCCTGGTGTATGTGGCGGTCCGCTCGCCGAAGTACCAGACGTTCCCGACGTTGTCGTCGGCGTACCAGTCATGCGTCTTCTCCGCGATCGTGCCGTCGTCCGCGCGGCGGAGCACGTCGAGCACCACCGTCGTCGTGACGCCCTGGATCGACTTCGTCTGGTTGGTGATGGCCACCCGCTCTCGGAAGTGCTCGCGGTCTTCGCTGCCGCGGTAGTGCAACACCATCCCGACCTTGAGCGGGAAATAGGGATTGGCCACGGGGCTGGTGAAGTCGGCCGGGTCGATCCCGCCGGTGCCGGCGAGGGCCGGCCGTCTCAGCACGGTCAGTGCGCTCACCGTCCCCACAACGAGCAGGGTTGCCAGGGTCGCCATCACGATCCGTCGGAACCTCATGCGCGTCCTCCTCTCCCTCGGCCGGACACAGTCTCGTGTTCCCCACCTGATGGAGCCCTGAACATCGAGGCAGCCCCATTCAGCACACCTTCAGCGTTCCGGGAGAAGATGGACGCGCCTCGCGCGAGGAGGTGGGTGCGTGCGCGTGCTGGTGGTCGAGGACGAGGAGCATCTGGCCGAAGGCCTCCGCAGGGGGCTGGATGCGGAGGGGTTCGCGACCGACGTTGCGACGAACGGGACCGATGGTCTATGGATGGCGCGCGAGCATCCGTACGACGCGATCGTCCTCGACATCATGCTGCCGGGGATGAACGGATATCGCGTCTGCGCGACGCTTCGCGAAGAGGGGAACTGGACGCCGATCCTGATGTTGACCGCCAAGGACGGCGAGTTCGACGAGGCGGAGGCGCTCGACACCGGCGCCGACGACTTCGTCACCAAACCCTTCTCGTACGTGGCGCTCGTCGCCAGGCTCCGGGCGTTGATCCGTCGCGGAGCCGCGGAGCGACCTGCGGTGCTGGAAGCGGGGGACCTCCGGTTCGATCCGGGGGAGCGACGTGCGTGGCGGGGCAAGATGGAGGTCCCGCTCACCGCGCGCGAGATGGCCCTGTTGGAGTTCCTGCTCCGTCACCGCGGTGACGTCGTTTCGAAGACCGACATCCTCGATCACGTCTGGGACGGTAGCTTCGACGGCGACCTCAACATCGTCGAGGTCTACGTGGGGCATCTGCGGACGAAGCTCGACCGTCCGTTCGGCCGGGACGCGATCCAGACCGTCCGCGGATCCGGGTACCGACTGGCGGCCGACGGTGGCTGATCGCGCTCGCGCGTCGGTCCGCCGGCGGCCGGCCCGGATCCGCATGCGCGTCACGGCGACGGCGGTCGTGGTGGTGGGGATCGCATCCATCATCGCGGCATTCGCCATGGTGGCGTTCGTCGGCCGCTCGCTGGCGGCTCAAGCCGCCGACCAGGCGACCGTGCGCGCGCAGCAGATCGCCGACGACGGCGTCACGGATGGCCGGTCGATCGTCGTCGCGGACCCGGAGGAGCAGTTCGTGCAGGTGCTCCGTGGCTCGACGGTCGTCGCGTCGAGCGCGAACGTCGCCGGGGTCCCGGCCCTCGCGGTCCCGCAGCCCGAGAGCGCCGTGCGGGTGCGGGTCCCGACGGTGGCCGGCCCGTTCATCACGGCCTCGGCGGTGACGGTCGGAGCCGATGGAGCGCGAACGGTCGTTGTCGGGCTCAACATCGACGATGTCGACGAAGCGAGGCACGTCGTCACGCTCGCTCTGCTGGTGGGCGTGCCCGTGCTCCTCATCGTTGTCGGGCTCGTGACCTGGCGGATGGTCGGCAGGACGCTGCGCCCGGTCGAGGACATGCGCGAGGAGGTCGAGCGGATCTCCTCGACCGAGCTCGACCGGCGCGTTCCGACGCCGTCGCGCGACGACGAGGTTGGGCGGTTGGCCCGGACGATGAACCGGATGCTCGACCGTCTCGAACGCGGGCAGGAACGCCAGCGTCGGTTCATCTCCGACGCCTCGCACGAGCTGCGGTCCCCGGTCGCGGCGATCCGACAGCATGCGGAGGTCGCGGTCGAGCACCCTGAGAGCACCAACCTCGAGGAGCTGGCCGACGTGGTCCTGACGGAGGACGCACGACTACAAGAGCTCGTCGAGGATCTCCTCGTCCTAGCGCGCCTGGACGAGCACGTGAGGCCCGCGCGGTTCGACGAGGTCGACCTGGACGACGTCGTCCTCGCGGAGGCGGCTCGCCTTCGCGGCACGACGTCGCTGGCCGTCGACACGCGTGGCGTGTCGACGGCTCGCATCCTGGGGCATCGCACCGACCTCGAACGGCTCGTGCGGAACCTGACCGACAACGCGATCCATCACGCGCGCGCACAGATCTCGCTCGGGGTCGGCACGCTGGACGGCCACGTCGCCCTGACGGTCGACGACGACGGTCCCGGGATCGCGTCCGCCGATCGCGAGCGCGTGCTGGAGCGGTTCGTCCGCTTGGACGGCGCGCGCGACCGCGCCACCGGAGGAAGCGGGCTCGGTCTGTCGATCGTGCGCGAGGTCGCCCTCGCGCACGAGGGCGCGGTGGTGTTGGCACGGAGCCCACAGGGTGGGCTCCGTGCGGAGGTGCGGTTCCCGGCTCCGTAGACTCGACCGATCGGAGGGAGCTCGGATGGTCGACGGATGGGAACGCGCGGCTCCGCTCGAGGACCTAGCGGATGCCCGCCCCCGGCGGATCGAGGTCCACGGCATCGAGGCCTTCGTCGTGAGGAGCGGCGAGGCGCTCTACGCGATCGGGCTCCGGTGCACCCACCAAGGCGCACCGCTGGACCGTGGCGTGCTGCGTCTCACCGGCTCTCCGCTCACCGTGACGTGTCCTGCGCACGGCAGCATGTTCGACCTCAGGGACGGCCAGGTGCGCCGGGGGCCGGCGATGCATCCGGTGCCGGCGTTCGACGTTCGAGTGGTGGACGGCATGGTCGAGGTTCGCCCGAGGGCGTGACCTGGACGGATCGACCACGTACCGTTCGGTGATCCGATGAACGGGTCTAGTCGGGCTCGTTGTCCGCGCGCCACTTGATACCGCAGCCGACGCTCGGCACCTGGTCCCCGGCGGCCGGTCGTCCTTCGAGCGTCGCGTCGATCGCGGCGCGGAGGTCCGCCCCCGTGACCGGCCGGCCGTTGCCGGGGCGGCTGTCGTCGAACTGCCCGCGGTAGACGAGCTGCCGATCCGCATCGAAGAGGAAGAAGTCCGGGGTGCACGCGGCGTGGTACGCCTTCGCGATCTCCTGCGTCTCGTCGAAGAGGTAGGGGAAGCGATAGTCGGCTTCTCGCGCCTCCTCCGCGAGGCTGGGGGGCGCGTCCTCCGGATAGGTCTCGGGATCGTTGGCGCTGATCGCGACGATCGCGAGGCCGGTGTCGACGTGATCCCGGCCGAGCCGAGCGATCCCTCCGCGCACATGCCGCACGTAGGGGCAATGGCGGCAGATGAACATCACCAGGAGCGCCGGAGCATCCGCGACGTCGGCCAGCTTCACCGTGTCACCGGTCACGACGTCCGGGAGCGCGAAGTCGGGCGCCTCGGTCCCCAACGGCAGCATCTGCGACTCGACGCTCATGCCATCAGCGTAAACGCCGCTCGCGGATACGCTTGCCCGGCCCAGCGAGCTGCGGCTACGAGGACCTCGCGAGGGACGCCGTACGCCTGACGATCCTCGGCGTGGATGTCGACGTCGCGTCGCTCGCCGACGTCATCCGCTCGAAGGAGGCCGCCGGCCGCGAGAAGGACCGTCTCGTGCTCTCGGTACTGCGCCGGATCGCCGAGGCCACCGATGGCTAGTTCACGTCCCCGATCACCGGGATCAGCACGCGCATGTGGGTGCCGCCACCGTCCGGCGTGATCGCCTCGATCGTCCCGCCGTGGGCCTCTACCAGCCGTTTGGCGATCGCCAACCCCAGCCCGGTGCCGCCCGCGTCGGCAGAGGTGACGAAGCGGTCGAAGACGAACGGCACCTCCTCGCTCGGGATCCCGGGCCCGGCGTCGTCGACCTCGAAGACCACCTCGCCGGCCGCCCTCCGAACGCGGATCGATACCGATGCGCCCGCCGGGCTGTGACGGATCGCGTTCGTCAGGAGGTTCGCGAGCACCTCGGTCAGACGTACCCGGTCTGCCTCGATCGAGGTCGGGGCGCCGTCCATGACGATCAGCTCCAATCGGACACCGGCCTCATCCGCCGTCGAGCGATAGGCCTCCACCGCCTCCTCCGCGACCTGACGCGGATCGACCGTCTCCCGCTCGAGCCTCAGCACGCCCGCCTCCGCCATCGACAGCGTGCGTAGATCCTCGAGGAGCCTGGACATCACTTCGGTCTCCTCGAGCAGCGGCCGCAGGCGGTCCTCGTCGGCGGGGTAGAGACCGTCGAGCATGCCTTCGAGGGAGCCGCGGATCACCTGCAACGGGTTGCGCAACTCGTGCGCGACGTCGGCGAGCAGCTCCCGCCGCCTGCGTTCGTTCGTCTCCAGGTGTTCCGTCATCTGATCGAACGCGGCCGTGAGCCGCCCGAGCGAACGGGAGGGAACCGCGCCGACGCGGGTCGCGTAGTCGCCGCCGGCTACGCGGTCTGCAGCATCCATCAGGACGCCGATCGAGCGGGCGCTGCGCCACAGCACGCGCGCGCTCAGGATCAGTCCGACCACGACGACGGCCGAAACCGCGATCGTGATCCACGGCGCCGGTGCGTTGCCACTCAGGATCGACGCGGCGACGGTCGCCATCGCCGCGACCAGGAGCACGACGAACGCCAAGGCGAGGAACGCGCCGCGGCGGAACCGCCGGCCTGGTCGGAAGTCGCCCTGCCGCATCCAGGGAGGTCCGCCCCGCATCCACGGTGGTCCACCCGATCCCCAGGGTGGACCGTGGCCCTCAGTCATCGGCGAACCGGTAGCCGACGCCGTGCACGGTCAACACGTAGCGCGGATGCCCGACCTCGGGCTCGATCTTCCGGCGGAGGTTCTTCACGTGCGCGTCGATCGCGCGCTCGTAGGACTCGATCGCCACGCCATGCAGCGCGTCCTGGAGCTGCGCGCGCGTGAAGACGCGCCCCGGCTCGCGGATCATCGTCGCCAGCAGCTGGAACTCCGTCGGCGTCAGATCGACCGTGCGACCGTCCACGCGGGCCCGCCGCTTCGGCAGGTCCACCTCCACGCTGGCGGCGCGCAGGACCTCCGCGCCCGCGGTGGCGCCGCTCGTTCGCCGGAGCACCGCGCGGACGCGGGCCACCAGCTCCTTCGGGCTGAACGGCTTGACCAGGTAGTCATCGGCCCCGAGCTCCAGTCCGACGATCCGATCGGACTCCTCGCCACGCGCCGTGAGCATCACGATCGGGGTGCTGGCTGTCCGACGCAGCTCCCGCGCCACGTCGAGCCCGTCGATCGTCGGCAGGCCGAGGTCGAGCACGACGAGGTCGGGGCGCTCGCCACGAGCACTCGCGAGCGCGGCCCCGCCGTCGCCGACGACCGTCACGTCGTAGCCGGCGACCTCGAGGTAGTCGCGCAGCGTGCGCGCGATCTGCATCTCGTCCTCGACGACCAGGATGCGTTGCATGGGTGCGAGCCTCTCGCGACGGAAGGGCGGAGGCAACCGTACCTCCGCCCTCGGCTCGGCTAGCTCGCCGGTGTCGGCGGCGCCTGCGGGGTCTCGCTGTGCTGACGCCGATGCCACTCGTCGGCTCGATCTTCGAACTTCCTGCGGCCCTCGTCGTTCCAGGGCCCTGGACCGTGGCCGTGTCCGCCCCAGCGGCCGGCGCCCCGGAAGATGCCTCCGATCAGGAAGAACGCCCCGAACAGGAAGAGCGGGAACAGGAAGAACCCGGGGAAGAAGTACGGCCCGCGATCTCCCACGACGTGGACGACCTGGACCTCCTGACCGTTCTGCTGGGCGACGTGGACCTGCTCGATCCCCTCGGTGATCCCGTTGCGCTCACCGGCTCGGTATGCGCCAACCCCGATGCCGATCCCACCGAAGATCACCACCAGCAGGGCGATGATCGCGAATCCTCGACGCATCTCGACCTCCTTGTCTCGCGTCTGACTCCACGATGCCGTCGAGATGTGAAGGGCTCGTGAAGGAGCGAAGGAGGTCTCGTAGGGTGACTCCTCGCTTTCGATGGGGGATCCGGGATGAGCAAGCTCGTCGTGAACACCAGCCTGACGCTCGATGGTGTGATGCAGGCACCGGGCGATCCGAACGAGGACCGAAGTGGCGGGTTCCAGCGTGGCGGCTGGGCACAGCCTTACTTCGACCAGGTCATGGCCGACGCGGCCGGGGATGGGATCGCCAAGGGCGGGGGCATCGTGCTCGGTCGGCGCACCTACGAGCACTTCGCGTCGGTCTGGCCCCACATGCCGGCGGACAACCAGTTCACCGCGGTGTTGAACGAGCGTCAGAAGTACGTCGCGTCGAGAACGCTGAAGGAGCCGCTCGACTGGAGGAACTCGACGCTCCTCACGGGCGATGCCGCCGACGCCCTGGCCACGCTCAAGGAGCAGCCCGGTGATGACCTGGTGATCCTCGGGAGCGGAGAGCTGGTCCGGTCGCTGATGCGGCGCAACCTCATCGACGAGTATCGGCTCCTGATCCACCCGTTGGTCCTGGGATCGGGACGGCGCCTGTTCACGGACGGCGGTCCGCCGGCGACGCTCCGGCTCGTCGACACGAAGACGACGACCACCGGCGTCGTGATCGCGAACTACGAGCCGACCGAGCCGCCGCCAGCTCGGGCCTAGAAGCGATCGTGCAGCCTGTCAGAGAGGAACTCGTGATCCGCCTGCCGCTGTGGATGCGGGTGTACATCGTCGGATTCGGGATCTTCTGGGTCGTCTTTCTCTTCGCGAGTCTGTTTCGGCCTTCAACGGCACAACCGTTCGTCCCCATCCTCCTGATCGTTGTCGGCGTCGTCTTCTTCGCACGGATCATCAGCCAGGTCGTGATCGCGAACGAGGATGGGTTGCTCGTCCGGAACGTCTATCGGACATCCCGATACCGGTGGGAGGATGTGGAAGGGTTCCGGACGGGTCGACCGTCGTTCCAACCGTTCGGCAAGCAGATCAACCTGCTCCTTCGCGACGGCGAGATCGTCCCGATCGACGTGTCGGTGCGCCTCTGGCGGTTCACCGGAGGTGAGGCGAGTGTGCAGGAGATGCTTACTCGATTGCGAGCTTGGCTTCCGCCCACGATCCCGCCACCGCCTCGCACCTCCTGACGATCCCTTACGAAGTGAAGCGGTCGGTGGCGCGGATCAGCTCCTCCTGGATACCGGGCTGACTCCCCGCATGGCCTTCGTCATCCACGACGACCAGTTCCGCCCCTGGCCATGACCGCTGGAGCTCCCAAGCGTTCGCGATCGGGGCCATCAGGTCTTGGCGACCGTGCACCAAGACCCCCGGGATGTCCGCCAGCAGGGAGGCGTTCTGAAGCAAGATCCGGTCCTCGAGGAAGAAGTCGTGGCGTACGTAATGCGTAACGAGGCGCGCGAAGGCTAGCGCGAAGTCAGGATCGGCGTAGCGCTCGTCGAGGGTGCCGGTGGGCGGCCATTCCAGCGTCGATGATTCCCACCTGCACCAAGCGAGCGCGGCGGCCCGGCGGACTTCCGGGTCGGGGTCATGCAGCATCCGTGCATAAGCCTCAACGATGTCTCCGTCGCGTTCGTCGGGCGGAACGCCCGCGCGAAGGGACGCCCACTGGGCGGGGAAGAGCGGCGCGACCCCGCCTCGGAACCACCAGTCGGCCTCGGCACGCCGGCCGGTCGTGACGCCCCAGAGGACAACCTGGCTGACCCGGTCCGGATGCGCCTCGGCGTAGGCGAGCGACAACGTGCTGCCCCACGATCCGCCCAGCAGCAGCCATCGGTCGACCTCCAACTCGAGGCGGAGGAGCTCCATGTCCGCGACGAGGTGCTGCGTCGTGTTGGTCGAAAGGTCGACCTGGGGTTCGCTGGCGTGCGGCGTGCCGCGTCCGCAGCCGCGCTGATCGAACAGCACGACCCGGTACGCGGCCGGATCGAACAGCCGGCGATGCCATGGCGTGCATCCCGAGCCGGGGCCGCCGTGGACCACGAGCGCCGGCTTCCCGTCCAGGTTGCCGCACGTCTCCCAGGCGACGCGGTTGCCGTCGCCGACGTCGAGCATCCCGTGCTCGTAGGGCTCGAATCGCCGGGTACCTCATCGGGCCTGACGTATCACGACGTCTCGACCTTCCTGGTCCACGAGCTCGAGCAGTCTCGTCCCCTCCGCGATGAGCTCGTCGGTCGCCGTCTTCGGCAGACGCTCCAAGGGCTCGATCTCCAGGATCGCTCGTCCACCTTCGCGCCTGATCGTCCACATCGCACGGACGAACCCGTCGACGAGCGCGAAGCGCCAATCGCGGCTCGTGACCACCCGGGGCCGGTGCTCCTCGGGGACGATGCGCGAACGGTCGGCGTGTCCCAACGTTGCGTTGTCGAACTCGGGTAGGAAACGCACGGACGCCGGCGTGTCCGGATCCGGTAGTGGTGCGCCGGGCACGTCGAACAGTTCGCGTCCGCGCTCGTCGCGGAAGGTGCGGAGCTGTGGACGCAGCCGCTCGAGAACCTCTCGCATCGCGGTCAGCCCCGACCACGACTGCACGTCGCTCACGCTCGACGGGCCGAACGCTGCGAGGTACCGCAGCGCCATCGCATCGGACGAGCGATCGCTCGCGAACGCCTGGCCCAGCCACGATCCGCCCGTCACCCATGTGGCTTGACCGCTCTTCCCCCAGACGCCGCGGGGCGGGACCTGCACCAGCGGCATCAGGTAGCTGCACGCGTACGCGAGCGAGGCTTCGTCGCGGTCGGGCCACCGTTCGCTCAGCGCTCGGCTCAGCTGGGCGCGGGTGTGAGGTCTCTCATCCAGCAAGGCTCGGCCTGCGGCGAGGAGCTCATCCAGATCTATCCCCTCGAGCTGACGCGCGAAGGGACTGCCCGACATGAAGCTGCGCTCGAGCACGCTCTGGAGGACCGGGCGCAACGCGAGATAATCGCGCGTCGTCATCAGGTGCAGCGTCGCGCGCATCATCGACGCGCGCACCGCGCGTCGGCTCTCGATCATGGCTGCGAGCTCCGCCGGCTGGAACCGGTGCAGCCGTGACCACAGCCCGACGTACGGAGCTAACGGGATCTGCGCCTGCATCCCGACGAGGTGCTCGATCGCGTCGCTCGCCGAGACCTTCCGCCGCCGTAGCAGCATCTGACGCGCGAGCAGGGCGCGGTTGAGCTGACGTGTCGAGAGGGGGTCGCCATGCCTCATCGGAACCGGCGGAAGAACTCCCGGAGGTCGCCGACCAGGAGTTCGGGCGCGGCGATCGCGGCGAAGTGCCCTCCTCGGTCGAACTCCGACCAACGCACGATGTTCGTGTTCGCGCGTTCGGCGAACGTCCGGATCGTCTCGAAGTCGCCGTCGAAGACCGCGACCCCCGTCGGCGTTGCGTTCTCGGCATCGAGGTCCAGACCCCCGTGCGCGTTCTCGTAGTAGATGTGCGCCGCCGTCCCCGACGAGCCCATCAGCCAATAGATCGTTGCGTTCGTCAGCAGGACGTCGCGGTCGAGACAGTCGACCGTGTCGCCGAACCCGTCCGGCAGCTCGAGGTTCCACGCGAGCGTTCCGACGGGCGAGTCGTCCAGAGCGTAGGCGAGCGTGTGCGGCCGCGTCGACTGGATCTCGTTGTAGCCGCCCCGTTCGCGGAACCGCGCCAAGATCGCGAGCCTCCGGCGATCCTCTTCGGTGAGCTTCGCCATCTCTGCAGGATCCCCGGAGGGGAACGCGAAGATCTGCATCACGTGGATCCCGACCAGCCCGTCGGGAGCAAGCACGCCCAGCTCGCGACAGATGAACGAGCCGAGGTCCCCGCCCTGTGCTCCGTAGCGGTCGTATCCGAGGCGCTTCATCAGCGTGTCCCACGCCTGCGCGACCCGCTTCGCGCCCCAGCCGGTGCCGCTCAGCGGCATCGAGAAGCCGTAGCCGGGGATCGAGGGGACCACAACGTCGAACGCGTCGGCGCGGTCGCCGCCGTGCGAGCGCGGGTCCGTGAGCGGCCCGATCACATCGAGGAACTCGATGAACGACATCGGCCATCCGTGCGTGAGGATCAGCGGGAGGGCGTTCGGCTCCGGCGAACGGACGTGGACGAGATGGACGGTCTGCCCGTCGATCACGGTGGTGAACTGAGGGAAGGAGTCGAGTCGCCCCCGTTGCTTGTCCCAGTCGAAGCCGTGGCGCCAGTAGGTCGCGAGCTCCCGGACTCGGTCGGAGGCGACGCCATGCTCCCAGCCGATCCCGGGCACGTCGGCCGGCCAGCGCGTGCGGTCGAGTCGCTCGTGGAGATCGTCGAGCGCTGCCTGCGGGAACGAGATCCGGAACGGGCGGATCTGCGAGTCACGGCTGTCGGTCATCGCTGCGGGCTCCCTCCTGCCGGGATGGGATCGCGGTCGCCCACCAGCTTGCCACGGCGTTCCGGTGGAGGGTCGGCATGGGCTAGCCTCGGGGGATGGATCGCGAGGATCTGTTCCCCACGCCTCCGACCGGATCCGCCCTCCTCACCGTGCTCGCACAGCGCTATCGCCTCGATCGATCGCTCGGCAACGGTGGGATGGGCGAGGTGTTCGAGGCCACCGACCTGACGCTCCATCGGAGCGTCGCAGTCAAGCTCATGTCGCCGTCGCTGGTGCAGGACGAGCCGGCGCGCGCCCGGTTCCTCCGGGAGGCCCGCGCGCTCGCGCAGGTGAACTCGCCGAACGTGGTCGCGGTCTACGATGCCGGCGAGGACGCCGAGCGTCCGTACCTCGTGATGGAGCTCGTCGAAGGGACGACCCTCGAACTCGAGCTCCGGCGGACCGGTCACCTCGAGCCGGCGCGCGCGGTCGCCATCGCGACGGGCATGGCGAGCGGTCTCGCCGCGGCGCATGAGCGTGGCATCGTGCACCGCGACGTGAAGCCGTCGAACGTGTTCCTGACTCCCTCGGATGCGGCGAAGATCGGCGACTTCGGCATCGCGCGCCTGGAACGGCCCGACGCGACGCTGACCCTGACGGGGCAAACGTTCGGCTCGCCCCCGTACATGTCCCCGGAGCAGGCGACCGGTGGCAAGGTTGACGCGCGCGCCGATCTCTACTCGCTCGGGTGTGTGCTGTTCCAGATGCTCGCGGGGCGCCGGCCCTTCTCCGGGGACGACGCGGTGTCGCTCGTGTATCAGCACGTCCATACGACACCTCCCCGCGTCGATTCGATCGACCCGGCGGTCCCTGCCGAGCTCGGCACGCTCGTCGCCGGCTTGATGGCGAAGGATCCCGATGACCGGCCCGGCTCGGCTGAGGAGGTTCGGCGTGCGCTCGGGTCCGTGCCGACCGAACCGGTGGCGCCCGTGACGGCGTCGGCCACGGCCGTCCTGCCCCGCCGGACGCAGGAGCTCGAGCGACGCCGGAAGCCGTGGTGGCCGCTCGTGGTGGTGGTCGTCGGCGTCCTCACGCTGCTCGGGCTCGCGACGGCGGCGATCCTCGCCGGCGGCGGACCGACGGCGCCGCCGAGCCCGACCGGGCCGGCCTCGACCGTCGCGTCGTCTCCCGCATCGTCGCCATCGTCTTCACCTTCGACGTCCGAACCGCAGACGCCCGGGGCGGCCGGCACGGCACTGCTCGCCTTGACGCAGCAGCTGAGCGACGCCGGAGCGATCGACCACAAGCTGGCGTCCGACATCCAGCACGCGGTCCGCGAGGTCGTGAACGGTCACGGCCACGGCGATGAAGGCGACGCGACCAAGACGCTCGATGAGCTCAAGGACAAGATCTCCGAAGCAGCCAACAACGGCCAGCTCTCGGCCGCGAACGCCCAGCAGCTCACCGACGCCATCGATCGCCTCGAACAGACCCTCCCCTCCGGCGGCGACTGACCGCGGC
>WNGD01001956.1_pt1 | contig 21833 bp, 21 predicted proteins | sample 5400671 | NCBI WGS metagenome assembly WNGD01 (sample SAMN13153369, study PRJNA577476) | soil metagenome | isolation source: 40 cm soil or saprolite under grassland replicate 2 | place: USA:California | collected 2016-06-15 | reverse complement strand
CCCCGCACGATGAAATGATCGCCTTCGAGCGTTGCGCGGGTGGAAAGACTGGCTAGGTCGGAGCCCGCGCCAGGCTCGGAGTAGCCCTGTGCCCAGATCACGGTGCCGGCAATGATGGGCGGTAGATGCTGCGCCTTCTGCGCCTCGGTCCCGAACTTCATGAGGATGGGGCCAATGTGATTGAGACCTTGCGCCGGCAGCTGCGGTGCGCCAATGCGCGCTAGCTCCTCCGTAATGATGATCTGCTCATTAAGCGTAGCGCCCATTCCGCCGTAGTGCTTGGGCCAATGCGGCGCGATCCAACCTTTGCGCGAGAGCGCCTGATACCAGGGCATCAGTTCCGCTGGCGGCGGACGCGCCGTCCGCCCGCGCAGCGCAAGGGGAAGATTGGCTTCTAGCCAAGTTCGCACTTCAATTCGGAAATGCGATTCGGCGGTCGTGTCACGACGGAACATCAGTGCGATCCCTGAAGACGTCAGTCCACCTTGATGTTGGCGGCCTTGACGACGGCGGTCCACTTTGCGAGCTCGTCGGCGAGCATCTTTTTGAATTCGGCCGGCGTGCCGATCTTGATCTCAGCACCGAGCTTGTCGAGCAGCGCGCGCGTTTCTGCGTGGGCGAGGCTTTCGCGGAACGCGGCGTTGAGCTTATCGATGATGGCGGGAGCCGTGCCGGCCGGCGCCACCACGCCGAGCCAGAATGGGGAGAGCAGGTTGGGGAAGCCCGCCTGCGGCGCCGTCGGCACGTCGGGCAATTTCGGGCTACGCTCCGCACCTGCGATTGCCAGCGCGCGCAGCGCTCCGGACTGAATATGGGGCAGGACGGAGGTCATCGGGTCGATGACGACTTGGACTTCGCCCGCCACCGCGGCGGCGAGCATGGGCGCAGTCCCGCGATAAGGCACGTGCACGATATTGACGCCGGTCTCGAGCTTGAACAATTCAGCGAGCAGGTGTGGCGCCGTACCGAATCCCTGCGAACCCCAGCTGACCTTGCCGGGGTTAGCTTTTGCATATCTCACCAAGTCGGCAACCGTATTCACTGGTAGGTCGTGGTGAACGGCCAAAATTTGTGGTGTTTCGATCACCTCGCAGACCGGTACGAACGCCTTGACCGGATCGTAGCCGATGTTGGCGTGCACGGCCGGGCCGCTCGTCAGCGACCCGCCAGGGGTGATCAGGATCGTGTAGCCATCGGGATCGGCGGTCGCGACCGCCTTGGCACCGATGCTGCCCCCGGCTCCGCCGCCGCGGTTTTCCACCACGACGGTCTGGCCGAGCACGACGCTTAGCCGGTCGGAGATGATACGCGCCATGCCATCGGTCGGTCCGCCGGCCGGGAACGGCACGATCATCCTGATCGGCCGGTCGGGATAGGGCTGAGCGTAGGCGAGGTCGGTGCTGCCCAGCATCAAGCTGGCGCCCAGCAATGCCGTAAGCAGTGCGCCCGTCATTTTGGCCGTCTCCTCCGTTTTGGTCCGATGCTGCGAACCCCTAGTCTATTCTGGGTCCAGCGATCGCCAAAATGCCAGATGTGACGGTAAGGAAAACGTGGCCAGGCATCTATCCAACAACACCGATCCCTTTGAGCGAACTCTTCCGGTGCGTCTGGTATGTAGTTGACATCAGAGACGAGGAATTGACACATACGTCAATAAAGTGCATTATGCGCTTCGGCCAGAGCGAGGGGCGCATGGAGCGGGTGCGGTTTCCGGTTTCCGGCAAAGGGGTGACCCACCACACGGCCGAGGAGTCCGAGGCCTATCGGCGCAGCGGCTCCTGGATCTGGTCGACGCTGGGCGAGATGCTACGCGAGGCCGCGCACGAAAAGCCTGACGTCACCTATATCGCGGCCGACGACGGCAGCCTGACTTTTGCGCAAGCTGACGCGCTCTCAGAATCGTTGGCCGCCTCCCTGCTCGAAATCGGCCTTGAGCCTGGAGATCGCGCCATCTTTCAGTTTGGCTCGGTCAAGGAGATCGTCGTCGCGCTGTTCGGGTGCTTCAAGGCCTCCGTCATTCCGGTGTGCACGTTGCCCCAGTATCGCGAGATCGAGATCGGGCAACTGACGGAACTGTCCGGGGCGAAAGCCTATTTCGTGCAAGGCGATTTCAGCCCAGCATTCGATCTCGCGGCCTTCGCGCGCCGGATGGTGCAGGAGCACGCAATCCTGACCACATTGATCGTGGTCAGAGGGCAGGCTAAGGCGGGCGAATACGATTTCGCCGAATTGATCAGCCGCCATTCGCGCGCAGATGCACGCGCCGCCACCCGCCGTGCCGATGCGTTGCCCGGGGATGTCGCCTTATTCCAGCTGTCAGGCGGCTCGACCGGCGTCCCGAAGATAATCCCGCGGATGCATGCGGAATATCTGGGTTCCGCGAACTCCTGGAGCGTGCGGCACGGTCTCGGACCGGACGACGTTTCACTGTGGGCGCTACCGCTCATTCACAATGCGGGAATGCTGTTGATGCTGGTTCCCTCGCTGATCTCGAGGCGCAAACTCGTGATCCAGGCGAAGTTCGACGTCGACGCGTTTCTGCGGGCGATCGAAACCCATCGCGTCACCTATACCGGCAGCATTGGCCCTGTTGCGCCGCGCATCATCGAATGCCCGGACATCGAGGCCTACGACCTGAGCACCGTTCGGCGACTTTTCACGATTGCTCGCGCTGAAGCCGTTCAGCAGAAAACCGGGATCGAATGCCATCACATTTACGGAATCACCGAAGGTATGCTCATGAGCACCAGCGTCGGCGACCGAGCAGAGGCACGCTTCGGCACGCTCGGCTGGCCAACCGGCATCGATGACGAGGCCTGCGTGTTGAAGATCGGAAGCGAGCAGCCCGCGGCCGCGGCCGCGGGCGAGCCTGGGGAACTTTGCTTCCGTGGAGCACATACTTTGCGCGCGTATTTCAATGCGCCGGTGGTCACCGCCGATAGCTTCACCTCAAACGGCTTCTTCCGTAGCGGCGATCTCGTACGCACAGTGCGCATCGCCGATCGCGACCATTACATCTTCGAGGGCCGCCTCAAGGACAATATCAACCGCGGCGGCGAGAAATTCGGCGCCGAAGAGGTCGAGAACGTCATCGTGCGTCATCCCTCGGTCAACGACGTGCGCGTGGTCGCCATGCCCGACCCGTTCTTCGGCGAGAAGGCGTGTGCCTTCATCATCCCCAAACCCGGCGAAACGGTACCATCGGTGGCGGCGCTCGGCGAATTTTTACAGCGGGAGGGGCTGGCGAAGTTCAAGTTGCCGGAACGGGTGGAAGCGATTGCCGAATTCCCGGTCACGCGCGTGGGAAAAGTGGATAAGCAGGCGCTGCGCCGCATGATTTCCGACACACTGGCGCGCGAGGCAGCAAGCCAGTCGCCCAAGGTCGCGTGATCTGTCTCGCCCATGAGCCAAAGCCCACGGAGATCGCCTGCAATGCCCACAGCCGCACGGTCGGCGAACACCGCCCCACCCAAAGCCATGGGGAAATCCAAGAAGGAAGCCTTGCGGCGCACCGTGCTCGAGGCGGCTGCCAAGCTGTTCGCGCAACGCGGATTCGGGGGCACCAATCTTCAGGATATCGCGGATTCGCTGGGGATCAGCCGTCCGGCGCTCTACTACTACTTCAAGAGCAAGGACGACATCCTCGCCTCGCTCGTCGAGGAAGTGACCGTTTTTTCCGTCCATCAAGCGACGGAGCTTGCGTCCAAGGCCGACTTCAACCCCAGCGAGACGCTTCGCCAGATGGTGTTCAACCACGCCAAATGGCTGCTCGAACATCCGATTGAGTTCCGAGTGGTGGACCGCACAGAGAACGATCTGCCCGCGGTCACGCGACGCACCCACGATAAGGCCAAGCGAGCGCTGCTCGACAACTTCACGCGCATCGTCGAGCGCGGCATCGAGCTCGGGCATTTCCGCCCCGTCGATGCCACGGTCGCCGCCTTCTCGATCATCGGCATGTGCAGCTGGACGGCATGGTGGTTCATGCCCCACGGGCGGGTGCCGCTCGAGGAGGTCGCCAAGTCGATCGCCGATTTTGCCGTCGCCGGCCTGCGCCGGAGCGACAATGTGCTCCCGCGCGAATTCGGCGCCGAAGAAGCGCTACGGCGGGTGAAAGACGATCTGGCTCACCTCGAGCGGCTGATCCGCCGCTCCGACAAGCGGCGCTGAGCGGAAAATAATATGTCGAAAAGCGCGGGTGCCAGAGTGGACACGGCCGTCAAGGCTTCCACGACCACGCAAACCGGTCCCGCGGCGGTGACCGCCGGTTTTCTAAATACCGACTGGAGTCCGCGCGACGTTCCGGACGGGACCGTGACCCTCAACGTCGTGCTGCGCACCGCCGATACCGCCGCTGTGACGGGCAGCCTGTATGGGCGCGGCAAGCCGGACACCGTCGTTTGTGTCATGCACCCGCGCGAATTCATGGCGTGCCACTATCTCATTCCTGATATCGTGGAGTCCGGCTGCGCCGCGTGGTCGCAGGGCTCTCGTTCCGTGGGCAACGATCTGCGGCTCGAGAACGAGGTGGCGTTGTTCGACGTTGCCGCCGGACTAAATTTCCTGCGCGCGCAGGGCTTCAAGAAAATCGTCCTACTCGGCAATTCGGGCGGCGCCAGCCTCTACGCCTTCTACGTTCAGCAGTCGGCCCTCGAGAGCCAGCGTCGGCTGGCGCGCACGCCCGGCGGGCGGCCGACTAGGCTCGACTCGCTCGAGATGCCGCAGATCGACGGCTTCGTCTTTGTCGCGCCGCATCCCGGCCAAGGGCTACTGCTCATGGGGTGCATCGATCCGTCGGTGACTGACGAGCGGGATCCGCTGTCGGTCGAGTCATCACTCGATCCGCTTGATCCGAAAAACGGATTTGTGGAACCACCAGCCTCCTCTCAATATCAACCGGAGTTCCTGGAGCGCTATCGCGCCGGTCAGCGCGCGCGCGTCGCCAAGCTCGACGCGATCGCCAAGGAGCTGATCGCTGCGCGGATGGACGCGCGCAAGCGATCCAAGGATGGCGGCGACGAACGTCTCCGCCGAGCCGGTGCGCACACCGCCATCATGACGGTGTGGCGCACCGATGCCGATCCCCGCTGCTTCGATTTGTCGATCGATCCGTCCGAGCGCTCCTACGGCACACTGTGGGGCAAGGATCCGCGTGCGTCCAACTACGGCGCGGTGGGCTTCGCGCGCAACTGCACGCCCGAAGCGTGGCTGTCCACCTGGTCCGGCCTGAGCTCGAATGCCGCGCTGGTAAAGACTGCGCCGTCCATCCAGCAACCCACCTTGCTTGTCGAATACACCGGCGACGTTTCGACCTTCCCGAGCATTGCGAAGGAGATCTTCGCGTCGATCGGCAGCTCGCAGAAATCCCATATCCGTGTGCGTGGCGATCACCACGGCCGCGCGCTGGCGAAAGGCGAGGAATTAGGCCGCAACATCGCCGGTGCGAAACTGCGCGACTGGCTGCGGGAGTACTTCGCCGGAACCGCATAGCGGCTGCAAATCTCAAGGAACATCGCAGTGCTCTTCCATATCGCCGGTGCCGGTCCTTCGGGGCTCTATCTTGCTTACTTGCTCAAGCGCAGCGATCCTGCGCGTGTCGTGCGCGTTTTCGAGCAGAATCGTCCCGACGTGACGTTCGGTTTCGGCGTTGTCCTCTCTGGGCGTGCGCTGCATTTCCTCGCCGAGGGCAGCGCGGACGTTGTCAAGCGTCTCAAAGGCAAGATGGAGCATTGGTCGAACCAGCATATCGTGCATCGGGGAGAGCGCGTGGTGGTCGACGGCAGCTCTTATTCGGCGATCGAGCGGTTGACGTTGCTGCGCGAGTTGCAGGACCTATGCGCCGCGGCAGGGATCGAGCTGAATTTCGAACACCGTGCGCAACGCGCCGCTGATCTGGCCGACTGCGATGTGCTGGTTGGCGCGGATGGTGCCAATTCCGCCGTCCGCGACAGCCACACCGACGCCTTCGGCACCCGCGTGGCCGATTTCCGCAATTACTTCGCTTGGTTCGGCGTCGAGTGCCCCTTCGAGGCCCATACGCTCACGTTCAAGCCAACGGACAGCGGCGCATTCGTCGCGCACCACTATCGCTATAAGCCGGCGATGAGCACGTTCGTGGCCGAGGTCGACACCGAAGCCTGGGACTCTATCGGCATGGCGGCCATGGCCGACGACGAGCGCCGCGCCTTCACCGAGAAGCTGTTTGCCGATACGCTGGGCGGCAGGCGACTGATCAGCAATCGTTCCATCTGGCGCCGCTGGCGGCTCGTCGAGAACGATCACTGGTGCTTCAAGAACATCGTGTTGATCGGCGATGCATTGCGCACCGCGCACCCTTCCATCGGGTCGGGCACGCGTCTTGCCATGGAGGACGCCATTGCCCTCTGGCGCGCGTTCGAGGCAGAGGGCACCGACATCGCCGCCGCGTTTAGCCGTTACAAGCGCAACCGGAAGCCGATCCGCGACAAGCTGAATGCGGCGGTGGAGCTGAGCGCACGGTGGTACGAACAGATGGGTAGCAAGATGAAAATGCAGTCCTACGAGTTCGCGTACGACTACTTGCTGCGAACCAACATCATGACCGCCGACAGGCTGGCGAAAGAATCGCCCGGCTTCATGCAACGTTATCGAGCCCGGGCGCTGGCGGCGACGGCCTGAAGCGTATCGGCGCGACCGTCAATAGGTTGACATTTGTGTCAAATATTGTAGGCTCAATGGCTCAAGGCGCGAGGCTCTCATGATCAAGCCGCTCGAACTGCATCCGAAGCTGCACGGGGTCGATCACACTGCACGGCCGACCTGGAAGCTGAGGGAAACGGTTCACTTCTACCGGGATATCCTGGGCCTGCCGCTCGTGCACTGCATCAGCGCGAAAGGATGGGGCCGCGAGAAAGGAAAACACGCCGACTTCCTGCATTTTTTCTTTGACAGCGGAAATGAGAGCACGATCGCGTTCTTCTATTACGTCGGCACCGAGCAGCCGCCGGAACTGGCCGTGCCGAAAGGCTATATGGCCATGGCGAATCACACGGCGTGGCGCGTGACGTCCGAGCCCGAACTGCTCGAGTGGCAGCGCCGGCTCGAAAGCCACGGCGTCAATGTGAGCCAGTTCGTGCAGCACGAGGTCATCGAGTCGATCTATTTCCGTGATCCGAATTGGTACCCGCTCGAGATCACGCGCAGTCTGCGCGATGTCGGGGAGCCGGATGCGGTGGATGCGGCTGCAACGATCGAAGCGGCGATGGAACTCGAGGCATGCGGGCGTTGGACCGACATCGAGCAACTCTGGCGCAACAAGGTGAAATTCGTGCAGGCTTCACAGGCTCAAGCGCAGGAGAACACCTTGGCATGAGCGGGTTCTACGTCCTCAACGTTCCGGAATTTTCCTCATTGGTCGACGCGGCGAGGAATTCCGGCCGCTGCAAGGTGCATCCCAAGCGGGGCCACTATCAATTTGTTGAATTCGAGAACGAAATCGAGATCCTGCGCCGGGATACCCAGATGAAGGAGGCGGTCTGGTACGGATGCTTGACCGGAGGGCTCGACGGCAAGATTGCGCATTTCGACAGCGACCGGCTGAAGCTGGTCGCGACCAATGAGCCGATTCTGGGACTCGATGGCAATTGAACGGAGCAGCGCGCGGGACGCTCCCAGGGGCATGCGCATTGGCGACCGGTTCGGCAAGGAGGTGGCCTTTACGGAGGATTCAATTCGCCAATTCGCGACCTATGTCGGTGACAGCAATCCGCTGCACCACGACCAAGCCGCGGCGGCCGCGTCCTCCTTCGGCCGGCTCATCGCCAGCGGAATACAAACCTTCTCGATGATGCTGGCTGCGGTGCCGGATTATCTGCGCCCGTGGCGGCCGAATGTCGGGCTGGAAGCATCAGTGCGGTTGCTGCAGCCGGTGCGGGCCGGGGACCGCGCCCACATAGAATGGGAGGTCACCGATATCGCCGACGCGCCGAAGCTGAAAGGCTGGATTGTCACGGTGAGCGGGCGACTCATACGCGACGACGGCGTGGTGGCGTTAACGGCAACATCCAAGAGTCTAGTCTATTGGCCAGTTGCAACGGGCCTTTGACGATACGTCCGGAGATAGGCCGGGCTGGGGCTGACGCGATGATTGACAAGGCTTTGGACTTGCTCGCCCGAATCATCGAACTCGCGCTGGCGCTCGCCTTCATTGTTGCGGTGTTATTGAACTTTACGAATGTCCTCGGCCGTTACCTGTTCGGGCTCTCCTTGCTCGGATCGGATGAGGTGCAGGTTTTCGTCATGGTTGCCATGACATTTCTGGGCGCCGTGGTGGTGACCCGGCGTAACGAGCATCTGCGGATGGACGTTCTTGTCCGATTCATGCCGGCATCGCTGCGCGTTGTGCTGCGGATTGCCGAGCAGCTTCTCCTCATTCTGCTTGCCGGCTTCGTGCTTTCGCAATCGTATTTTTATGCCGCCCAAATGTTCCGGATCGGACGCGCCAGCGACATGGCCGGCGTCCCCATGTGGATTCCGCATGGCGCCGTCGCGCTCGGCTTTGCACTGATCCTGCTGGTCGCATGCTGGCGCCTCGGCACGGTCATTACAAGACGTGAAGCGGAGCATGCAGCCCCCTCAGCCCCCGCAGACGGCAAGGTGTGGGAATGACGTTTGCCCTTTTCGTCGTGCCGGTCATTCTTCTTCTGATCGGATTTCCGATCTTCGTGGTGCTGCTGACCGGCGTGGCGGTCGCGCTGGTGTTCTTCATGCACGTGCCGCTCGTCATCGTGCACCAGAACCTGTTCGGCTCCGTCAACGCCACGCCGCTGCTCGCGGTCCCGTTCTTCATCTATGCAGGTGAATTGATGGGCCGCGGCAGTGTCGCGCAACGGCTGGTTGATTTCGTGCAAGCCGGCGTCGGCTCGGTTCGCGGCAGCTTAGGCGTCACGGCGGTGGGCACCTCCGCGATTTTCGGCGCGATCTCCGGCGCCAGCGCCGCGACGGTCGCCACCATTGGGAAGGTGATGGTGCCGGCAATGCGGCGCGCCGGCTATCCTGAAACGTTTACCGCCGGGCTCATCACCGCCGTCGGCGCGATCGACGTGATCATTCCGCCGAGCATTCCGATGATTGTCTATGGCGCGGCGGCGGAGGAATCCGTGGCGCGGCTCTATGCTGCGGGAGTTATCCCGGGACTGATGATCGCCGTGATGATCGCGGCCTACGTCGTCTGGCGCGCCAAGCGCGAGAAGTTCGGGGCCGGAGAGCGGTTCGATCCTGCGCGGTTCTTGCACGCCGCGGCCCGCAGTGTCTGGGCACTGGGCGCACCGGTCATCATTCTCGGCGGTATTTATGGCGGCGTGTTTTCACCGACCGAGGCGGCTGCCGTGGCCTGCGTTTATGCCGCGTTCGTGACCGCCTTCATATTTCGCGAACTGGGCTGGCGCGACATCGTCGAAGCCGCCGCTGCGACCGTATTGTTTACCGGGCAGATCCTCATCATTGTCGCCTGCGCCGGGGTGTTCGCGTGGCTTCTCACCGTCAATCAGATCCCGGCTGCCGTGACCGCGTGGCTGCAATCCTTGAATGTCTCGGCCTGGATGCTCCTGCTCGCGATCAACGTATTACTCCTGGCGGTGGGCTGCTTCCTCGATCCGCTGTCGGCGATCCTGCTGCTGAGCCCATTGCTGGTGCCGATCGTAAAGGCCGTAGGCATCAACAGCGTTCATTTCGGCATCGTGGTCACGGTCAACCTGGCCATCGGCTTGTTTCATCCGCCCTTCGGCATCAACATTTTCGTGGCGCAGTCCGTGCTCGGGCTCAAGCTCGAGACCATCTACCGCGGCATTCTGCCGTTCGTGATAATCTATCTGATCGCGCTGGCGCTCATCACTTACGTCCCGGAAATCTCGTTGATCGGCGTGCGCACCCTGCTCGCCAAAGGCTGAAAAACTCCAGAAAGGGAGGAAGAACATGCAAGTGACCACCAGGCGTTTGGCTGTGGCCGGCATCGCAGTGAGCGTGCTTTTGGCCGTAGTACCGGCGCGCGCGCAGCAGTTCACCATGAAACTGTCGCAGCCAACCATCAACGACGTGACCTATGAGTACTTCAAGCGGATGAAGGCCGGCATCGAGCAGCGCTCAGCCGGCAAAATCAAAGTGGAGATCTATCCGACCAATCAGCTGGGCCAACTTCCCGCGGTGGTCGAGGGCGTGGCGCTCGGAACCATCGAGGCGGCCGCCTCTGCCAACGGATTCTGGATCAGTCTCGAGCCTCGGTTTCAAGTGCTCGACGCGCCTGGCTTATTCGACAGCGTGAGCCACGGCTTCAAGATTCTCAACGACCCGGACGTCCGCGCACGGCTCGCGAGCTGGGGCAGCGACAAGGGCGTCGAGATCCTCGCTCCCAGCCTCTACAGCCCGCTGATGTTGCTGACCCACAAGGGGATTCGCACGGTCGCCGATTTCCAGGGTCAGAAAATCCGCACCCAGGGCGGCGCACCAATCCAAGTGGAGCCCCTCAAGAAGGTCGGCGTCATCCCGGTTTCGCTGCCGCTCGGCGAGGCGCTTCCAGCCATGCAGAACAAGACCATTGATGGGATGGTGGGTGCCGCGGCGCCGTACGTCGCCTTCAAGTATTACGACATTGCCAAGCCAATGACATACCTCCCGGGGACACTGTTTGCAGCTCCGGTGGTGGCCAACCGCCGCTGGCTCAAATCGCTCGGTCCCGAACTCGAGGCGATCGTGCGCGAGGAGTCGCGCAAAGCGGAAGAGGTATTCGGCGATTGGAACATCAATGACATCCAGAGCAAGGAGGAGATCTGGAAAAAGAACGGCGGCGAGATGATCACCATGTCGCCCGAGGAATCCAAACGCTACATCGATGCGGTATCTCCGGTCGCGGCGTCGATCCTCTCGGCCAACCCAAAGGTCAAAGACGATTACGAGGCGCTGCTCGCTGCTGCGAAGCGGTATCGCTAGGGCGACACCCGCCGAGACGGAATGCAGCAAGCCGCGGTCAAGCGAGAACTCGCGTTCTCAGGCCGGCCGGGCTGCACGGAGCGATCAACGAAGCCCAGCGCAGGTCGCACCTTAGCTGTGCGGCAAAAAGCTGGACGTTTCAAATGACCGCGAGCCGGCGCCGCATACTAGCGCTCGTTTGCGCGCGAGACTTGCGAAAGCACGGGAGAACCGCAGCCGCCACAATTGTCATTGGCTGCCCAAATCGTCCCTCTAGAAATGGCGAACCAAATCGGGGATCATCCCGATATCAATTTCAGCGTCTTTTCCCATGTCGCCCGCGCGTGAGGTCGAGCTCAAGCTTGAAGTGCCCGCCGATAGTCTGACTCGGCTGTCTCGCAGCTCGTTACTGCAGGCGGCGCGGCGGAAGCCGTCCAAGCCTGAAACCCTCATATCGGTCTATTTCGACACTGATAAGTTGAAGCTCCGCAATAAGGGCTTGTCACTGCGGGTGCGGCGCGTCGGCCGCCGCCACGTGCAGACGATCAAGCAGGAAAGCGACGAAAGCGCTGTCTTATTTGCCCGCAACGAGTGGGAGCACCAAATCGGCGGCAGGCAGCCCGAACTCGATGTCACCAAGGACCCGGCGCTCAGACCCGTGTTCAACAAGGCCGTGCGGCGCGGCTTGAAGCCGATTTTCGAGACGCGTGTGCGCCGCACGGTCTATCCGATCCGAAGTGGGGACAGCGAGATCGAGCTCACCGTCGACAAGGGAAAGGTCGAAGCAGGTCGTCAGTCCGCGCCACTCTGCGAGTTGGAACTGGAGCTCAAGCGAGGCGAATCGGCCGAGCTTTTCAAGCTCGCGCGCGTGCTGGCCGAGGAAGTGCCGGTCCAACTTGCGGTCAAGAGCAAGGCCGAGCGCGGCTACGCGCTCATTGCCGGCGAGGAGCCCGGGGCGGTCAAGGCGTCACCGGTCGCGCTCACACCGGATTGGAGCCGGCAAGCCGCATTCCAAGCTATTGCCAGGGCATGCCTACGCCAGCTTGTCGCCAATAAGCCAGCCACGCTGCGCGGCGACCCCGAGGGCGTGCACCAGATGCGGGTCGCGCTTCGGCGCTTGCGCGCGGCAATCTCATTATTCGCCGACATGCTTCGTGATCCGCAGACGGAGGAGATGAAGACTCAATTCAAGTGGATCACTCAGGAGCTGGGTCCAGCGCGCGAACTCCATGTCTTTATCAGTCGCGTCGTAAGGCCGCTCGCACACGGCAAACCAAATGGCCCGGGGGTGGCGGTCCTCGCCAAGGATCTCCAGCAAAGACGCGAGGAGGCGTTTGCGTGCGCTTGCACCGCCGTCGAATCCACACGCTTTCGTAGGCTTGTTCTCGATACTGCCTGCTGGATCGAAGCCGGCGACTGGACGCGCAACCCCGACGATCTCACGCGCATGCTGCGAGAACAGCCGATTGTCGGTACTGCCGCCGACGAGCTGCGGCGCCGCTGGAAGAAGCTTCTGAAAGCCGGTGCACAGCTCCGCGAGCTCGACCCGCAGCGGCGGCATAAGATGCGCCTCCAAGCCAAGAATCTCCGGTACGCCTCGGAATTCTTTGCCGGCGCCTTCCCGGGCAAGAAAGCTGCGCGCCGAAGGCAGCGCTTCGTGGCTGGATTGCAGAAACTACAGGATGCCCTCGGTGAGTTGAACGACATCGCAGTCCATGCGGGGCTGACCGAACGGATCGTGGATGCGCAGGACGCTCGCGACAAGCAGCGCGAAGGGCGCGCCAAGAAAGCATTCGCCGCGGGTCGCCTTTCCGGCTATGAGGAAGCGCGCATCGCGTCTGTGCTCAAGGATGCCGAGCGTGCCTACGGCGGTTTCAGCAAGGCGAAGCCATTTTGGTCATGATCTGGCGCGGTAACACAGGGCAATCATCAACGTTCGCTAGCGGGTCCGGTTCTTGTCGCCAGGCCTTCTTGGTCTCTCGTTGTTGACGCCGCGCTGAAAGCGCTTGATTGGTTATCAGGCGAACCCCGGAGGCATGCATGCGTATCGCCATCATTGGCGCGGGCTCGGTCGGCGCCACGCTAGGGCAAGCCTGGATCAGACATGGCGAGGATGTGACCTGGGGACTACGCAATCCCGCCGACCCAAAATATGGGTCATTACCCAAGCAGCGCGTCAAAAGAGCAGAGGAAGCAGTCAAGGACGCCGAGGTCGTGGTGATCGCCACGCCCTGGTCCGCCACCGAGGCGGCGATCAAGAGCATCGGCAGCCTCGCGGGCAAGATCGTGATCGACTGCACGAACCCGTTAGGCATGGGTCCCGACGGCTTGCAACTTGTGGTCGGGTTCAACACCTCTGCCGGCGAGCAGGTCGCGAGTTGGGCGCGGGGCGCCTCCGTCTTTAAGACGCTCAACACGACGGGCGCCGGCAACATGGCCAAGGCGGCCGATTATCCGGTCAAACCGGTCATGCTGGTTGCCGGCGATGACGCCGGCAAGAAGCCGCAGATCATGGAGCTCGTCGGTAAGCTCGGTTTCGAGCCAGTGGACGCCGGACCGTTGAAGAATGCGCGCCTGCTGGAGCCGTTCGCCATGGTTTGGATCGACCAAGCGATGAAGCGCGGCCGCGGGCGTGATTTTGCCTTCGCGCTGGTGAACCTGAGGTGATGCGGCGCGTTCCCGCCGTCTCGCGCGCTCGAGTCTCTCCTATGTTGGGCGAGGCGGCTGCGGGTTGTGGGCCGGATCGGTATCGTATTTGAACATCTGCGCGATGATCGGACCTCCAACCAAAGGTTTCAGCTCGGCCTCTAGCGCATCGGCTTTATCCTTCGCGTAAACTTCCTCGCCACTGACATAAAGCGCAAACGACTTGGTGTACTTTGACTGCTTGGCAGGGTCCTCGATCGTTTTCTTTGTCCATTCATAGAGCGGGAAATTTTTGACGCCGTTGACCTCGGCCTCGCTGACATAATCGGCGAAAGCATCGAACTGGCATTTCATGACGGCATCATGCCTGCTCAATATATCGGCGAGCGCGGAAATCAACGGATTTCCCGGATCGCTTCGCGCCACCTGGGCGAATTCGTCGTTCAGGGTCAACCGCAGCTGGAATTTCAGATCATCGCTCACGGTTCATGCCCATCCCCTACCGAGGGCCCTCTTAGCTGAACGAGCGTAGGATCCAACGATTTTCTCTCCCGATCCACGCCCGCCGCTTACCACCGGGCTAAAGCAGCAACCGAGCTGGGACATGACAGGATAAGCGATTGGCAGGCGTCCCAGTTTCAGGCTTAAATGAAAAAGATAGCTTTTTAGGGAGAAGGGCCATGAGAAGACATTCTGCCATTCTCTGCATCGGTGTGCTGGCAAGTTTTGCCGTTTTCGCTGCCGCAAAACCCGGCGTCGCGCAAGACAAGGTGATCAAGATCGGCGGGCTGTTTGCGATGTCAGGACCGGGTTCATACTTTGGCGTACAGGACAAGCAAGGCATCGAACTGGCGATCGAGCAGGTCAACAAGGCTGGGATCAACGGCTACAGGCTCGAGGTTCAGTACGAGGATTCGGCATGCAGTCCGCTCCCCGCGACGCAGGCAGCCAAGCGGCTCTTGGAGCAATACAAGCCGCAGGTCGCGCTCGGCGAAGAGTGCTCGGACGCCACGCTTGCAATTATGCCGCTCATGGAGCAGGCGAAGGTGCCGTTTCTCAACGCAGGCTCCTCCTCGATCAAAGTCACCGATCCCGGCAACCCGTGGACGTTTCGCATCATGCCCAACGAGGTCATGCAGGGCGTCGACATCGCCACTAATGCTTACAAGCGCCTCAACGCGCGCACGGCAGTGCTGCTCTACGAAAACACCAATGCGGGCATCGGTAATGCGAAGGTCTTCGCTGACACGTTCAAGTCGCTCGGCGGGGAAATCCTGGGTGATATCGGCTTCGGTCGCGACGTGAACGATTTCACCGCGATCGCAACTCGCATTGCCGGTCTCGGCAAGGTGGATGTGATCCCGACCTACACGCTCGAGGGGCAGGGGCTGCGCATCACGCAAGCACTCGCCCAGGCTGGCGTTACGAAGGGCGGGGGAGGACAGTCGATCCAACTCGGCACGATTTGGCTGCCGTTCGGTTTCGAGCAGAAGGCGGGCAAGGCAGCGCTTGGCTATATCCGTATCGTGCAATTCGATCCGACCGACAAGCGCGAAGTCGTACAGAGCTTCATTCGCTCGTTCAAAGCCAAATACAATCAGGAGCCGACGCACATCAACGCGCACGCGTTCGACCAGATTCTGGTCGTCGCCGACGTCATTCGCCGCGGCGGCAAGGACTCGCAGTCGATCCGCGACATCATGGCCACGACGAAAGACTTCTCAGGTGTGACCGGCAGTGTCGAATTCGACAAGACCAACCAAAACGTCAAGATGGATACGATCCATTACATGGAGACCTTGCCGGATCTATCGTGGAAGGCGCTCGGCTGGAACTGAGCGGTCATGTTGACCGTCGCCCTCCAGCAGGGGATCAACGGCATCGTTTTCGGGAGCCTCTATGTCCTCGTCGCATTGGGGCTCACCCTTATCTACGGCGTTCTCGTGCAGATCAATTTTGCGCACGCGGACATCGTGACTATCGGCGCGTTCGCGGCCTATTTCTTTACCTTCGTCTTCGGCGGCAATTATCTCGTCAGTATCGGCATCGCCCTCATCGTCGGCGCCGGGCTCGGGTGGGTCGTAAACGCAGCGATCTTCGCTCCGCTGCGCGAGCGCGGCAACGAATTGTTGCCGCTGATTGCGACCATTGGCGTATCCATTCTGCTGCAGAATGCGATGCTGCTCTGGTTTGGGCCGATCCCATATGCATTCGATAGCCCTTACAGCAATGAAGTCATTCGGCTGTCGGGCGGCACATTCATCACCTCGCAGAACCTGATCATCATCGTCGTATCTGCGCTGACGGTCGCGCTGCTGTACGCATTCATGAAATTCACGATGATGGGGAAGGCCCTGCGCGCGGTCGCGCAGGATCGCGAGACCGCGGGCCTCATGGGCATCAACCCCAATCAGCTCGTCATGTTGACCTTCGTGATCGCTTCCGCGCTTGCCGGCATGGGCGGCGCCATGCTGGGACCCGTCCTCGTGCTTACGCCCTTTGCCGGAACGAGTCTCATCGTCAAGGCTTTTGCCATCGTCATCATCGGCGGATTCGGCAACGTAGAGGGGACGATCATCGCAGGCCTGGCGGTGGGTTTGATCGAAAGCTTCGCGACCCAGCTCATCAATCCGGGGTTGACCGACATCGTCGTCTTCACGCTGCTTCTGCTGATGCTGGCATTCCGTCCGACCGGGCTTATCGCCGAAAAGCGCGAAGAGAATGTCTAGCGAGGCCCGCCTGCGTGCCAGCCAATCAGGTAAGCGGCGCTGGTGGCTCCTCATCGCCATAGTTGTCGTCGCGACCTTGCCGCTGCTATTTCAAGATTCTTATTGGCGCGCGAACCTGATCGTTTGCGCGCTCAACGTCATTCTGGCGATCGGGCTTGACTTCATTCTCGGCTATGCTGGGCAGCTCAACCTCGGGCACTCGGCGTTCTACGGCATCGGCGCCTATGCCTCGACGCTGCTCATTATCAAGCTCGGCGTGCCATTCTGGATCGCGTTCGCCGCCGGAATGGCGCTGTCCGGCGCCGCGGGGATGGCGTTATCGCTGTTCGCGGTTCGACTGCGCGGCCACTATCTTGCCATCGCCTCGCTGGGCTTTGCAGTCATCGTGCACCAGGTCCTGCTGAACTGGATCAGCCTGACGCAAGGACCGCTTGGCATCTACGCTATCAAGCCGCCGCCGGACATTGCCGTGCCGGGGCTCCCGGTCCTCTCATTCGGCAACTCAGCCAATATGTTCTATCTCGTCGCGGGCTTCGCATTCCTTTTCTATGTTCTCCTCGACCAGCTTGTCCGCTCGCCGATCGGAGAAGCCCTCGCCGCCATCAGAGAGGACGAGGTTTCGGCGGCTTCGTTCGGCATCAATTGCACGGTCTGGAAGGTCTTTGCCTTCGGCATGGGTTCGGCGCTCGCGGGCGCCGCCGGCGCCTTCTATGCGAGCTTCGTCGGAACGCTGGTCCCGGATGCCTTTATCATCACGGAGTCGTTCACCATTCTGGCCATGGTGATCGTCGGCGGCATGGGAACGCTGACCGGCCCGGTCTGGGGCGCGATTCTGCTCACCGTCTTGCCCGAACTCTTGCGCGGAATCGGCGATCTGCGTCTCGTCGTCTATGGTGCTGCGCTGACCCTGGTTGTGCTGTTCGTGCCAGGCGGAATGGTGCAGGCGGCGCGGATCGTGCGCGCGCGTCTGGCTTGCTTGCCCATTGCGAGCACGCGTCAATGACCGCGTCGTCGCGGCCTGCTCCCGCGGTAGAAGCGCCTCCTGCGTCCGTTCTCTTATACGGCGAAGGCTTGCACAAACGGTTCGGCGGCGTGCAGGCAGTTCGTGACATTTCACTCAACGTTCCGCATGGCAGCGTGTTTGCCATCATCGGCCCGAACGGGGCCGGCAAATCGACGCTGCTCAACCTGATGAGCGGCCTCTATCAGCCGGACCGGGGCCGGATGATCTTCGACGGAATCCATCTCGTCGGCTTGCCGGCCCATAAACGGGCGCGGCTCGGCCTCGCGCGCACATTCCAGAAGCTGCGGCTTTTTAAACAGTTATCTGTGGTCGGCAACGTCATCGCCGCCTCTCACATTCATCACCAGATCCCGCCGTGGCAATACGTCATCCACGGGGGTGCGTTCGCGCGCGATGATGCCCGCTGCCGCGCGGAAGCAGACAAGCTTCTTCGCTTCGTTGGGCTGGAAGCGCGCGCGTCTGTGCTCGCAGCGTCGCTCGCCTACGGCGAGCAGCGCATGCTCGAACTTGCGCGCGCGCTCGCGACCTCGCCACGACTGCTCATGCTCGATGAGCCCGCCGCCGGCCTCAATGCCGCCGAAGTGGAACGACTGCTCGAGCGCATCCGCCTTCTTCGCGCCGGCGGCATGACCATTATCGTCGTCGAGCACAACATGGATTTGGTGATGAAGATCGCAGATCGCGTGCTGGTCATGGATTACGGGCAGCAGCTGTTCGAGGGGACGCCCGCCCGGGTCCAAGCCAATCCGACTGTCATTGCCGCCTACCTCGGGGCATGACGTGACCGCACTGCTCCGGGCCGAAGGACTTGAACTCGCCTACGGCGAGATCTCGGCTTGCCGCGGTATCAGTTTTCATATCGCGGAGGGCGAGATCGTCACTTTGATCGGCACCAACGGTGCCGGCAAATCGACCACGTTGCGCGCGATCGCCGGTGCACTTCTTCCGCGCGCTGGCTCGATCCATTTCCGTGGGCGGGACATCACACACCTGCCATCCTATGAGCGCGCCCGACTCGGAATCTCGCTCGTTCCCGAGGGGCGGCGCGTCTTTCCCTTCCTTACGGTGCGCGAGAATCTCGAGCTCGGCGCCTTCAAGTACCGCAAGGAGATCGGGAAGATCCGAACCCTGATGGGCAAGGTGTTCGACGTGTTTCCGCGGCTGCGCGACCGCGCGAGCCAAAATGCCGGCACCCTTTCCGGCGGCGAGCAGCAGATGCTCGCACTTGGGCGCGCGATGATGTCCGAGCCGCAACTCGTTTGTCTCGATGAACCCTCGCTGGGACTTGCGCCGATGGTCGTCCAGGACATCTTCGGCACGATCAAGACGATCAATGCTGCGGGTACGAGCGTGCTCCTCGTCGAGCAAAATGCGCGCTATGCGCTCGAGACTGCGAGCCGCGGTTACGTGTTGCAGACAGGATCGATCATCGCAAGCGGCCCCTGCGCGACATTGCGCGACGACGATCGCGTGCGCCAAGCCTATCTCGGCCGCAGCGCGGCCGAACAAGTGAAACTTTGAAGCGCGAACGAGCGGATCGATCGAGCTTTACTCGAAGTCGATCCCTGGCCTCGTCACCTTCCCAATATTGCCTGTTTCATGGCGCGCGGATCGCGATGGGGCCACGCGCCGGCATCGACCGCGCGGAGGAAATCGGCAAGGTGCTGGTTAAACGCAGCCGGCTCTTCGAGGTTGATGGTGTGGCCGGCATTGGCCATCACCACCAACGCCGCAGTCGGTATTGTCCGTTTCATGAGAAGCGCAGGTTCGAGGCAGGGCCAGTCCTCGTCGCCGGTCATCACGAGGGTTGGCACCGTGATCGCCTTCATCCTGTCGACGAGATCGAATAAGGAGGGGCGCCGTTTTTGAACGCCGCGCAAGGTGCGGACTGAACCTTCGCTCGAGTGCTCGGCGAGCTGCTGGGCGAATTCGTGCCAGCCGCGCGGGTCCTTGTTCTGGAACTGGACCCGCGTCGGCCCGAGCGCATAGGCCTCGGCCGCCTTCGCCATGCCCTCCTCGAATTTCCGTGCGGCCGCCTCGGCTTCCTCTGCGAATTGCTGGCGCTGATTGGGCGCGGCACCGTAGCCGCAACCCGCCACCACCAGCGAGCGCGCGCGCTGTGGATAGGTGAAGCCGAAGTGGAGCGCCGCGAAACCGCCCATGGATAGGCCGACGATGTGAGCTTTGTCGATCTTCAGCGCGTCGAGGACGGCCCGAATGTCGTCGCGCGCGCGGTCTTGCGAATAGCGCTCCCCGTCCGCCGGCACGTCCGAAGGCGGATAGCCGCGCGCGTTGTAGGCGATGCACCGATAGCTGCGAGCAAAATGACGCATCTGCGTTTCCCACGAGCGATAGTCGCCGGCAAATTCATGCACGAAGACGACCGGAACACCCGACCCGCTTTCCTCGTAGAAAAGTTTGACGTTGTCGTCGGTGGTGAGATGCGGCATCGGTGACTCCTCGCTCGAGGCTCCGTCATCGTGTCATGGCGTCGACAATCGCAGCTGACATACGCATGTGCCAATCGGTGTCATTTTCTGAACCGCTTGCGCAAGCGCCAGCAACGCCCGATCGCCCTGGGAACCTACGATCTGGAGCGCAACGGGATAGGCCTGCTCATCCAATGGGTCGCGGAGTTGCGGTGCCCGCTGTCCAGCGTCCGACCAACTGCTATTCTCTCTCTCTCACTGCTACCATTTCGGTTTGGGGAATTGAATGGCACGGCTAATCCGATTCGTGGTTGTTGCGCTTGCGGTCCTCAACCTCGGGCCGGCGCTATCCCAGGACTGGCCGACTCGGCCAGTGACCATGGTCGTTCCGTTCGCCGCCGGCGGTCCGGCCGATACGGTCGCACGCATTCTGGCCCCTGGCCTTTCCGAGCTTCTGGGGCAACAAGTCATCATTGAAAATATGGGCGGCTCTGGCGGCATGACCGGCGCCGCCCGCGTCGCCAAGGCAGCGCCCGACGGCTACCAGTTCGTGCTCGGCAACGTCGGTACCCATGCCGCGAACCAGACGTTCTATAAAACGCCGCTCTACAATGCCGCGACCGATTTCGCGCCCGTCATGCTAATCGCTCAGACGCCGCTGGTTCTGCTCGCACGTAAGGATTTGCCTGCTGATAATCTGCGGGAATTCATCGCTTATGCGAAGACGAATCAAACGAGCATGCAGTTCGGCTCGGGCGGAGCAGGTTCGGCGAGCCATCTCGCTTGCGTGCTGTTGAATACAGCCGTCGGTATCAATGTCACACACGTTCCCTATCGCGGCGCCGCTCCCGCGATGCAGGACTTGATCGCTGGCCGTATCGATTATCAATGTCCCGACACGCCTATCGCAATTGCCCAGATTCAGAGCAAGATGGTCAAAGCGATCGCGATTCTTACGCGCAATCGCTCGCCGAGCCTGCCTGCTCAGGCAACCGCGCACGAGCAGGGGTTGACCGATTTCGACGCCTCGAACTGGTTTGCCGCCTTCTTTCCCAAAGGAACGCCTGCGACGGTTGTCGACAAGCTCCATGCTGCCACTCTCGCGACCATCAACACCCCCGCTGTGGAAATGCGGATGCAGGAGATCGGGGCCGATCTCGTCACCCCCGAGCGCAGCTCGCCCGATTTATCTACAAAAATTCGTCGAGACCGAGATCGAAAAATGGGCTGGGCCCATCAAAGCCAGCGGAGTCTCGATGGATTAGGTAATGGGTAACTTTGGTCGCAGCCGCGCGCGCGCCCTAAAAGTCGATAGCTCCTCTCATGCCAGTCAGGCTTGCTGAAAATTTTTGCGCCGTATTTTACGCGCCGTTCTATGCCACGCAGGCGCTTGGGCTGTATGCCAAAGAGGGCGTCGAGATCGAATTCGTCAGATCGTCCGTGCCCGGCGACGGCGTGTCGGCTCTCCTCAAGGACAAGGTCGACGTCGCCTGGGGCGGACCGATGCGGGTCATGAAAGCCCACGAGCTACAGCCAAGCTCGCCGCTCGTCTGCTTTTGCGAAGTTGTGGCCCGCGACCCGTTCTTTCTTGTGGGCCGACATCGTGGTTCCGAATTTCAGCTCCGGGATTTGGCTTCGCTGAGATTTTCGGCAGTATCCGAAGTCCCGACGCCTTGGTTGTGCCTTCAGAACGACCTGCGCGAACACGGTATTGATCCATCTCGGCTCGTTCGCGCGCCCGATCAATCTATGCGCGCCAATCTCGAGGCGCTGTCCAACGGGCAGCTCGACGTGGTGCAGCTTTTCGAACCCTATGCGTCCATGGCCATGCAGTCTGGTGCGGGCGACATTCTCTATGCGGCCAGCACGCGCGGGCCGACCGTCTATACGACGTTCATCGCCACCAAGAGCGGAATTGAGCGCCAGCGCGATTCGTTTATCGCCCTAATCCGCGCCATTCTGCAGATGCAGGGCTGGTTAGCCGAACACGGTGCTGAAGAGCTGGCCACCATCACCGCGCCTTTTTTCCCGGACGTCCCACGCGATGTTCTGGTGAGTTCGCTG
>WNGD01010005.1_pt1 | contig 21848 bp, 20 predicted proteins | sample 5400671 | NCBI WGS metagenome assembly WNGD01 (sample SAMN13153369, study PRJNA577476) | soil metagenome | isolation source: 40 cm soil or saprolite under grassland replicate 2 | place: USA:California | collected 2016-06-15 | reverse complement strand
TTGCCGAATCGTTCGGAGGCAGTAGAGAACAATGCATTGATAGTCAGCATATGCTTTCCTCCCATGATAAATGATCGAGTTTTTGAAGGCGATCAAAAAATAAATACTACCGATGGATGGTGCTTAGTATAGAGGAATTGGCAAATTATTTCCAGTGTAAAGAATGATGCCGGCAATCATTGCGGGCGTTGGTAGCTAGCTATCGATGCCGCAACACCACAAGAGGCAAGGTGACCATCAGCGACAGCTCATGGAGAGGGATATCAAGCATAAGAGACATATTTAATTGAATTCGAGCCTTTTAAACATCTAAAAAAGGCCATTATAAAAATAATACTTCGTTCCTTATTTTGTAGTATTTTATTCATATGAATGTATAAAAGTAATATGTAGGATAAATAGAATGACATTGTCGAAAACGTTGACTTTTATTGATCATTGTGCTACTATGATAACTGTGATATATTGTTTCGTAATTTCTTATTTTCAGAAGTATATTAAAACCTTTAGGAACCACTTTTCAGGTCGAGTGGCTAATAAAGGTTTTATGCGTCTGAATAGTCAAAAAGTGGGAGCAAGCTCTGTTCAATTACTGCCAAATTGTCTATAATAGAAAGGAATCAAAATCGATCTTGATTCTTTAATATACGGGACTTTCGACCAGAGATTAACAAATCGAGGTGGAAGGAATCACTTGAAAGGAAGTATGACTATGCCATCATCCCTGGAAGCTGCAAATGTAGGTAAGGCTGTCGCAGCTAGGGTCGGGACAAATATTCGGGAGGTCCGTACCAAGCTTGGCATGACCCAGGCTCAACTAGCTGCACCAGAATTTTCCATATCGTATATCTCTGCGATTGAAAGAGGTAAAATTCGTCCATCCCTTAAAGCACTGTCTATCCTGGCGCGCCGCCTGGATGTTCCCCTAACGTTTTTATTAGAAGGTTCACCTGCTGGTGCTGCCGAAGCGAGGGCTGTGGGTTATTCCCCTGCCGACTCGGGTCCTGATCAGAAAATTGATGTCGATTTACTCCAGGCAAGCGTTCTTATACAACAGGGTGCTTACGAAGAGGCTAAGGAGTTATTAGCGCCTATCCAGGCGGAGCGTATTACTACGGATCAAGTGTATCGATTATATCTGTTGCGAGGTCAGATACATCTGGGTACGAACGAGTACCAGGAAGCCGTAGTAGATTTACGATCCGCGGTGACGCAAGCTGAAAGTTTAAATGATAGTGAATCGATTGAGCGTGCACGCAATTTACTCGGTAGGGCCTACTTTTTATTGTATAACTACACTCTTGCTATGGAAAATCATCTCCGTAGTAACACTGCTATCGAAAATAGTCAAATCAATGACCCCGTATTCGCGCTCGATGTATACAGTAATTTAGCCAATGATTACTTCCGCCAGGGTGATTTAGAAAAAGCTGTAGCCTTTTATCATCGTGCATTAGATATGTTCGATGGTTTGGAACGTGACAGTAAGAGTTTTGCGCAAAAGTACATGGAGATCAGCCAGAATTATAAAGCGGTTGGTAAGCTAACGATGGCGCGTGAATACGCTCTGCGCAGCCTGGCCCTCTATGAAATGCGGGATGAGCAGAGACTTGTCGGTCTCACCCATCAGCGTTTGGGTAAAACCCTGGAGAAGCAGAACAACCTTGATGAGGCGGAGCAAGAATACAGACGTGCCATTGCCATTGAACAAGACCTCAATGATGCGGTTTCGGCTTCAACCTGTCATACATCGCTGGCGGAACTTCTTTTAAAGCGTGGAAGAACAGAAGAGGCAGAGAAAGAGGCCCAGGAGGCCTTAACATTCGCACGTGCAAGCGGAGATGCTCAGGCGCATGGACAGGCTCTTATTGCGCTGGCCCAGCTACGGCATGAGGCAAAAGACTATGCCGCTGCTGATGAGCTGTTCACCGAGGCTCTCGACCTGCTCGATTCGTCTCAAGCCCACGAAATTGCGGCGAGCGCGTATTTCCGCTATGCCAATCTTTTGGAGGAGCGCGGCGAAGTACAGCGCAGTTTGAACGCCATTAAAAAGGCGTACGAGCACCAGCGTCAAGGGAAACGCGGCGATATCGAATAATCGAATATTGATGTGACGTAACGCGTGTCCACCAGTACGCCCCTACGAAGTATAATGATTTATACATGAACGTAGGGGCGTAATTCGTTGCGTTTCACCTATAATTTGGGTACAATTTGCAAAGGTAGTAATTAACTCCCTATGTAGTGAACGACAGCCTGTCGCTGTGCATACCTATGGTTGGATGTAATTGGTGGTATGCGACCGATCAGGCAGTGCGGAGGAGATTCGTATGCCCTTTACGGCACACGACCTGAGGTATCACGCGGACCAAACCTATCCAGCCTTGTATGCGCACTTGAGTCGGCATGCACAACGTTCTTTAGATGTACTCAAATATGATCCAATTGAGCTAGACATGGTTATAGGACATGTCGTCGAGCAACTTCTACGGATAGGTCTCCTTGGCGGTGAAGATCGAACGCCGCTCACCGTTCTCGATGGGCTGAGCAACGCCCAGTTCTATGCCTTCCTCAATCGGAGTGTTCGCAACAAAGCGATCGATCGGCTGCGTAAAAGAAGGCTCCAAATGATGTATACCACGGATGTCGAGGGAACAGAAGGGGCGGAAGCAGAGGATGATCTGCTGAACGAGGCAACCGAAGCGGTTGGCGGAGGGGTGCCCTTTCCAACTCCGGAAGAGACCGCGCTTGCCCTGGCCTCGCAACAAGAGCTACGCAACCTCCTCAAACACTGTATCAAGGAGCTCGGCCCCGCACCCCGTCAGTTGCATGCCATCATACAAGAGCTTGAAGAGTATGACGCGACTGAATTGCTCCGCGGCCTCCTCGAAGAGCTACCAGGTAAAGCGCTTTTCAACAGTAGTGAAGCTATTGCTAACGCGAGTCAGCATAAGGATCACGCGCACAAAAAATTACGTCATTGCCTCCAACAGCAAAGTACCAATTTGACAGTCATCGTTGCCTTGCGTTTGACAGAATATGGAGTATATTCTACGCACTCTCAAGAGTTTCTCGTGGATATTCAGACCCTGGCGCAGGATGATCTTTCCGAAGATGATGTGCGGTTAGGCCTGAATAAACTGGTGGATGAAGGATTACTTGAATGGCGTGAGGATACAGTCATTCGAATCACATCGGCCCAGGTGAAACAGTTATCGCGTTTCTATGGGGAGGAATGAGTAGCCTTATATGCTCAGGAAAGGTCAAATATGAACGAAAACAAGCAATTCGACGATGCGTCAAAAGATCGCAGCGAGCATATAAAGCTGGCCAGGTGGTTGCACGATCTGCTGGCGAAATCATCACAAGATACAACAAACCTGTCTACAATAGCTGGAGGAGATGAGAGCGAGTCTGAATTATTGCTCGGTGGTGATTATCACCCTCGCTTTTATCAGCAATTACCTGACTTCATCATGGCCCTTCTGCGGAACGACCCGAGGGCAACGATCCATTATGCTCCGCTGCTCTATCACCTGGCGGGGTGTAATGTGTGCCACAGCGCTTACCTGGAACTCTATGATGCACTGCGCCATGCTGTCGAAGTTGGAGATAATGAGCCGATCATCGATTACGGTAGTCGCCCACTGGCGTCAATTCCCGCAGTAACGTTGGTAAACCTCTCTCAATTCTTTATTGGACAGGCAGAGACGGTACTGCGCCAGGCTCGCCGTGATCATATCGATGGAGAAGCATATGCCCGTTCTTTATTGCAATGGGCAATGAGGGTGAGCGCCCAAATAACGCAGAGCAGCCAACGCGTCAAAGCGCTGCATGACCTTGTTCGGGTAGCGACAATCACTGAAGGTCCTCACAGCCCTGGAGAGCAAGTACAGGTAGCGCGTTCCTACTCACCCTTGATTGGCGCGGGAGGAAGTCGTCGCGGAAAAGTGTTGCGCAGAGCAGATGCGCCTGTACGCTCTGCGGAAACTCCGGCAGAGCAGGCGATCATCCTCCTGCAGTCAAGCCCGTTGGAGGGGAGCATCACCCAGCACGAGGATACGCTCGAACTCCATTTGCAGGACCTGGATGAGAAGTTACGCGGCCAGCATCTGATCATATCTGTACCACTGGGTTCATTGATCGAACCTGTACGCTGGATCGGTGGCAATCCGCGGGCCATTCGTACAATTGTTCCTGTGGATAAAGACGGCAGAATAGTAACGCCCCTCGGTCAGACCGATTTACGGCTCAACAATCCAGATGAGCGCAACCTGTTGGAGGTAATGTTCTTGCGATTAGAGGTGCGTCCCGCTGGATAAGGGTTGAGGTTGAAATTCGACCGTGCCGCTTTTCCCTCCGCTCTTTGAGGCGACATATGCCTGCTCGAGTGTGATTGTTGTGTCGACTCCTTTACACATATCATAGATGGCCAGCGCGGCTACTGTGACAGCCGTAAGCGCCTCGACATCCACCCCTGTCTTATAGTTTGTGCGCGTACGCCCCTCGATCTCGACCAGGCCCTGTTCGCTGTCAACTGTGAAAAGGATATCGATGTGGGTCATGGGCAGAGGGTGGCAGAGAGGAATGATCTGCGGGGTCTGTTTGGCTGCCATAATGCCGGCGATCTTGGCTACTTCTAAAACACTCCCTTTGGAGACCTGGTTCGTTTCGATCAGCTGCACGGTTTGCGGTGCCATGCGCACTCTAGCCCTGGCGATAGCTTCGCGCACCGTCTCCGGTCGATCGGTGACATCTACCATGTGAATGTTACCGCTTTCATCTAGATGGGTGAGGTGTTTGTTTGTGTCCGATGTCATGGGCGATTACGCCTCCTTTCCGTTTCTTCTAAAGTATATCAGGGAATCAATCCACTAAACAATCCAACAGGCAGGATCTTTGGCAACTCATCATCGCTGCACATCACATGGTAGACGCTGAAGAGCGGTCAGTCCTGGTAGGTGGAGTCAAGCTGCTCTTTTCTGAATACCGCCACATTGCCAGAGCTTATCCACTTATGTTAGAATGGTTGTGTTAGATGGAGTGTGTGGGATGAAGTTTTGAGTTCCTTACAATAAGGCGAGCACGCCGGGAGTCAACACAGTGTCTACCAAACAAGAGGGGATGGAACAACCTTTAGAGGAGCACGAGCAAGCAGCTCGCTCTTTTATGGCCTCGCACGCGCAAATCGTCTGGAGCGTTTCCACCGGTACAACGGTCGATGATGCTCCGCTTTGTCGGGTCTTTATAGGACAAGGCGAGGAAGAGATGCGGGGCCAGAGCTGGCTGGAGGCGGTTCATCCCGATGATCGAGAGCGCATGATGTATACCTGGAGGAATACTCTCGTCACCCTGAAGGCCTGTGAAACCTCGTGTCGTCTCCGGCGTCCCGACGGCAGCTATGGTACCTTCGCCGTGCGCGCAGGCCAGTGAGGAGCGCTTTCGTCTCACCTTCGAACAGGCCGCCGTTGGCATTGCGCACGTCGGGTTCGATGGTCGCTGGTTGCTCGTCAACCCCAAGCTCTGCGATATTGTGGGGTACGCGCAGGAGGAATTACTTGTTCAGACGCTCCACGCAGTACTGATGCCTGACGATCTCTCCACCGCCTTTACCGATGCGCAGCGTTTGATCACGGGTGAGCAACAGACGTACGCCAGGGAATTGCGTTTCCGGCGAAAAGACGGCGTGCTGGTCTGGGTCAACCTGACCGTGACGCTCGTGCGCAACCAGGCGGGATGGCCCCTCTACTTCCTCGCAATCGCCGAAGATGTCACCGCCCGCAAGCAAGCGGAACAGCAACGGCAGTTGAACCAGCTCAAAGATCAATTCATCCTGCATATGAACCACGAACTGCGGACCCCTCTGACGTCCCTGCTGGGTTCCCTCGATTTATTGAGGATGCAGCAGGGACAGCTGGACGCAGCTTCGCAGGCACAATTTCTCGAAACGGCGATTAGCAGCTGCGGAGAACTCCTCCAACTCGTCAATAGCGTGCTCGATGCGCTGACGATCACGGAACAGATGATACCGCCCCAACGCGAGGAGATTGCCGTCGCTTCTCTCGTGCGTGATGTTCTTGAGCACCTTGACCCTGGCGAGGAACAGGTGGATCGTCTCTCCCTGGACATTCCTGACCGGTTGACTGTGTGGGCAAACGAGCAGCTTCTGCGCCAGGTCCTGCGGAATCTCCTTTCCAATGCGTTCAAGTATTGCCCCAAACCCGCTCCTGTGGTCGTCAGCGCAGCCCCGATTGACCAGGACGAACGGGAAGCTCACTTTGCCCCGTCTGTCTGCATCGGTGTGCAAGATGCAGGGCCCGGCATTCCTCCCGAGGAATTGCCACTACTCTTTCAACAGTTCACGCGTCTCAAACGTGACCTTTCCGGACAGGCGGGCGGCAGCGGGCTGGGACTCTATATCAGCAAGCGGTTTGTGGAAGCCATGGGAGGCCGGATCTGGGTGGAGAGTCCAGGGATAAACCGTCAGGGCAGTCGTTTTTGTGTGCTGCTTCCTGGCCGCCCGTCATCACCGGGAACGACTGGAGCATAGCGGATGAGCGTTGGGAACGACCTAAAGAAGTGATTATTGGTGCTAGATGCACTTGCGCTGCCAAATTGGATTTCAAACTAGCTCATCATGACTTAAGTAACCTCACCATGACTTTGGGTCTATATTTTTCCCTCTTAACGTCATATCCTGGTATACTTTCATAAGCTACAGGTTTTGCATGTACTGATGGGAAAAGCTGGTGTAACCGCAGGGTTGATCGTTGGGCTGCCAGTTTGAAGACGAACTAGACAGAGAAAAAGAGATTGAGAACTTAAAGCAGGAACTTGAGATGGTCAATCGAGGGCAATGCAAATGGGCGTAAAAGTAGGAGCACCTGTTGCGGATAGTCTTGAAACATCCTCATTGAAAGAGATGGATTGGGAACAATTGCTCCAGGGGTACAATGATCTGTTAGAGCAGAAAAAGGCCCTGGAGATGCGCGTCCATAAAAGTGAGGAGCGGCGCCGTGCTCTGATGCATATACTCAGTGATCTGAACAACGTCAATCGAAAGCTGGCCAATCAGCGCAAGGCTATGATTCATATATTGGCTGACTACGAACAGGATCGCAACCGGCTTGCCAGACAAACTGAGCGCCTGGATAATTCCAGACGCGCCATCATGCACATTCTTCAGGATTCGCACAAGTCTAATTTGCGCCTGGAAAATAGTCGCAAGGCTATGATTCATATCATGAGCGATTTGAAGGATACCACAGAGGAGGTTCAGCGACGTGAACATGAGCTACGTGAGAAGCAAGAGCAGTTAGTACAGGCGGGCAAACTGGCAACACTTGGAGAGCTTACTACCGGCGTGGCACATGAGCTCAATAACCCTTTGAACAACATTGGCCTGTTCATAGGCAATGTTATTGACCTGATCGAACTTGGGGAAGCTGACCCTCAGCGTATGCTCCATGAACTGCATAGCGCAATGCAGCAAGTGCACAAAGCAACAGAAATTATTTCGCACTTGCGGACATTTGGACGTGCTGCAACAGTGAGCCGCGAACCTGTGGTAATCAACCAGGTTATCCAGCGCGCTATCTCGCTTGTGCATAAACAACTGCACCTGCGACAGATCGAAGTGCAATTACGTTTTCCCTCTGAAGATGTGATCGTGATTGGCAATGCCATACAAATGGAACAAGTCTTCATTAATTTGCTGACGAATGCTCGGGATGCTTTGGCTGACGTGACGCAAAAGATGATCACGATCACCTGCACTGTTAAGACTGATGTCGTGAATATTCATTTTTGTGATACGGGTCCTGGTATACCAGCAGGTCTTGAGCAGCGCATCTTCGACCCTTTTTTCACTACAAAGGAAGTTGGAGCAGGTACAGGCCTGGGTCTCTCTATTACCTATGGCATAATCAAAGAGCACCAGGGGAGTATAGCTGTCGAAAGTCGTCCCAGCGAGGGCGCGCTGTTTATAATTCAACTTCCGTTGAAACAAGCGTCATAGAGAAAGTGGTGTGAAAAATGGATAAATCTACTATATTGATTGTGGATGACGACCCCGCTTTATTGCAAGCACTTCCGCTGGTACTCAATCTACGCTTAGATGGCATAGACGTGCATACAACCGATTCGGCTCTGGAAGCACTCAAACTCATTCGAGAGTACAATTATGATGCTGTTGTGAGTGATATCAAGATGCCTGACATGGATGGGTTAGAGTTGCTGGAAAAGATAGGAGAAGTGCGACCGGATATACCTACACTGCTTATCACCGGCCACGGGGAGCACAATCTCGCGGTACGAGCACTGAGGGGTGGAGCTTATGATTTCATTCAGAAGCCCATTGATCGTGACTACCTGGTGGCAGCATTGAAACGAGCAATTCAAGCGCATCAATTGCGAACCCAGGTGTTTGAGCAGCAGCTTGCCTTAAAACTTCACGCCAAGGCACTAGAGCGTATGGTACAGAAGCGAACACAGGAACTTATCGAGGCCAATGCAGCAAAAGATAAACTCCTCAAAATCATCTCACATGAGCTCAAGACGCCGCTAACGAGTTTGAAAGGGATGACGCAGCTACTTCATCGACAAAGTACGAAGGCGGATTCTGCTGAAGTTGTGAGTATGGGACTGGAGGATATGGAGCGTTCGTTGCACCGTATGGAGGTGCTGGTGAATGATCTATTGGATACTTCACTCATCGAAACAAACATGTTTGTGCTGCATCGCAAACGCTGTGACCTGGTTGAAATCTGCCGGAACTTGATCGATGAATATACTGCCGGAACAGGACCATCTCTCACCTTTGAAGTTCCTGGCGAACCGGTGGAAGTTGAAGTGGATGCTGACAGAATCGGCCAGGTGATCCTTAATCTACTGACGAATGCGCGCAAGTATTCGCCCAAAGGATCCCCTATTACCGTGACCCTGCAACAGGTGGGATATGAAGCGATAGTCTCAGTAAGAGATGCGGGAATTGGCATTCCAGTTGAGTTGCAGGCGAGCATATTCGAGCCATTCTTCCGCGTCCCAGACGTCGAGGTGCAAACAGGCTCTCACACTGGCCTGGGGTTGGGGCTCTACATCTCACGCAAAATCATTGAAAGGCACGGTGGGCATATCGATGTTGAGAGCGAGCCAGAAAACGGTAGCACCTTTTCTGTTGTCTTACCCCTATATGTAGACCCAACAAAAGACGAGGTAGATGCAGCGAAACTCAGTTCTCATACACAAGGAGTGTGGACGATTGCGCATAGATAATGATGATAGTGCAGGGGACGTCAAAAATATATTGACAAAGATTGACACAATAAAGTAAAATAGGAGAATGAAGAAGAAAGAGTTTCTGTCAGCAGGAGAAGCAGCTCGTGCGCTGGGTGTCTCAGTCAAAACCATCCAGCGGTGGGATAAGGCTGGTCTTTTGCCAGTCGTCCGCACAGCGACCAATCAACGTCGGATACCCAGTGATGCCATTCATCGGGTGCTCAATGCGCCAGGCACTCTGTTGCGCTGTGCGATCTATGCGCGGGTTTCCAGCGCCAAACAGGAGCAAGAGGGGAATCTGACACGCCAGGTGGACCGTTTGCAGCACGCGGCGGCCGAACGAGGCTATCAGGTGGTGGCGCTGATCCAGGAACAGGCATCTGGACTGAACGAAAAACGCAAAGGCTTGAAACGACTCTTTCATCTTATCGATCAGCAAGAAATCGATCTGGTTCTGATCGAGTATCCTGATCGTCTCGTGCGCTTTGGGTATGGCTATCTTGAAGAGATGTTCCGCTGGAGACAAGTCCGCATCGAGGTTGTCGAACCTCCCAAAGTGCAGACTCCAACTGAAGAACTGGTGCAAGACTTGCTCAGTATTGTCACCGTTTTTTCGGGTCGGTTGTACGGGAGCCGAGCGAAAAAAGTGCGTTCGTGCGTGTCTCATGCGCTCAAAGAGTGTTTGAAAGCAGGAGAAGGAAATGGGCCAGACTGCCAGGACAACGAAACTCCTGCTTGATCTGCGCACACGAGAGCAGGGGGGGACAAATAGCCACAAACGCCGCTACCTCGAAGAGACGGTAGCCATCCTGGATGCTGCTCGCCGCTTCTACCTGGATTTTTTTCTCGCTCATCCTGAGAAGCTGATGGAGCGGGTTGAGGTGATTGCCAAGAAGACCGGCGAGGTGAGCGAGGGAGTGATTTCTGCTGATAACTTGCTCACCTGGGCCGAATGGCACACGGTAGAAACGGCTTCGCATCCAGACCCTCTCCCTGATTGGAACTTCAGCAAGACCTTTCCTGATTTCCCGAATCGCTATCGCCGCTCGGTGATGAAGGATGTGATTGGTAAAGCACGAGGGTATCTGACGACTTTAACCACGTGGCAAGTGCTGGGGAAAAAGAAAGGGAAGCCAGGCGTCCCAACGGCTGCCAACCATCCCACCCTCTACGCCGGAACCTTCCATCTCGATCTCGATGAACTGGATCTCAGGAAGAGTTTTATCCGTCTCAAGGTCCATACTGGTTCTGAGTGGGTGTGGGTCCATTACCCCACCCGCTACAGCCGGTATTTTGAGAAGCGTCGGACCGAAGCAGGATGGGAAACGGAAAGCCCCAAACTGATTCTGGGCAGGCAGTTTGCTGCCATTCATTTTTTGCAAACCAAACCCATTACGGCGAAGAAAATTGTCGAAAGCAAGCGTGATCCCGATCTGGTCACAGTGGCTGTCGATCTCAATGTGAAGCAGCTCGCGGTCATTACCGTACGTCAGCATGGGCGGATCAAAGCCACCCGCTTTGTTTCTGATCATGGCCTGGATCAGCATCGATTTCGGCATCTCAAACGAGTGGCGAAGAAGCAATGGCAGACAGGTCAGCCCGTCAAAGGAGAGCGCAGCAATCAGCAGCTGTGGGCACATATCCGTCGGCAGAACCTGGATACCGCTCACAAGACGGCCCGAGCTATTGTCGAGGTGTGTGAGCAGTCTCCTGGCTGTGTGCTCGTGTTTGAGCGGTTGCGGGTGATCAAGCCCAAGGAGGGCAGTAAACTCGGTGTGGAGCCAAAGGCGTGAGGTTCACGTCTCAGGCAAACCAACGGATCACAGGCAAAGGCGGCAAGCTCTTCTTTTGTCCGACCTGCCACTACGAGTGCCATGCTGACTTCAATGCCAGCGTGAATGTGCATCACAGCTTCTTCCGTGAGTTTCATTGGCAGCCGCGCCCAAAGAAGAGCGGCTGAACGCCCTGTCCGGCTACAGGTCGGATGGGAGAAGGCTGGGGAGGGCAATCCCGATGATCCAGCTCAGGCCCGTATGCAGATGAGCATACCTGTTCAAAGTGGTAGGGCTCTTGCTGGACCAACGGGGGCACGATTCAGACGACATGCTCTCTCGGTCTTGACCCATTTCTTTAACCTGCCGGAATGCCGCAGAATCGCTGATAGGCTCTATGGAAACGGGGCGGCAAAAACAGCTTTTGTCTACCTTTGTCCAGCAAAGTAGGTGTGCGTAAAGAGCTGAATAGTCGGACTGCTCCGCGAGCATGTTCAGTTTTTCTAACATTGAAAGACCCAAGGCAAAATGTTGATCCCCTTGTTCATAGTGTGCCTGGGCATAGTCGATACGTCCCCAAATAATTTGAGCATCACTCGCGATAAGCGTTGCTCCGGATGGTTGTGCTAACTCAAAAGCTTTCTCCGCGTACTGCTCCGCCTTCGAGAGTTGATGGTTGAGAAGGTGCCATTCTGCCAGGTTGGTTAGAATACTGGCCTGGGTAAGTGTATCCAACTTATTGTCATTCTGTTGTAAAATACTTTCAAGGTACGGTTGCACTTTTTCCTGGTCGCTCTTTAGCAGTGCCTGACCCAGATAGTGGTATAGTTCGCTTTTTAAGGTTAAAGGCACGCGCTGGCGCTGAAGCTCCATGCATTTATAAAAAGAGATGCTTGCCAGTTGGTACTCTGCTGCTGCGGCGTATTGAAGAGCTATGTCGCAGTAGGACATTTGAAGATGCTCCTGGCCGCCGAGCCTTTCAATGATTGTGAGGGCTTGTTGAAAGGCCTCAAGCGCTGAGTCATTATCATTCAGATGGGTATAGTGTTGTCCCAGCTGGTAATAGAGTTGGCACTGGAAGAAGGGATCCTGGGGTTTCATTCTATCTAGCAGGGTGAGACACTGTTGATGAGTCTGCAGCGCTCGGGAATAATCGCCAATGGCTGCGTATGCGATGCCCATGAGATTGTGTATATGCAGACTATTGGTGGTATCGTTCTTCTCGTTCAAAACCAGTTCTACCTTCGCAAGTGTATTCATGCATTCTTGCCATTGAGATGTAAGAAGATATGCCCACGCGAGTAGATAGTGATGTTGTATGAGATAGCTGCCTGGCAATTTATTAGCTGCAAGCTTTGTTAGGAGTGTAACGGCCTTTTCCGCAACTCCTTGTAGTATATATATGTGCGCTTCCAGGAGTTCCAGCTCAAATACTTCATCGTCGCGAGCATTGTTCATGGCGATGCCAGGCGTTACTTCACTTTGAGCATGGGAAGGTATCAAATCGGTTGAAGGGAGACCAAGGCGTTTTGCTAGTATCTCTAGAGCGCGGAGAGAAGGATGAATTTGACCACGTTCGATGGCAGAGATATAACTTACTGAAAAATCTGGCAGAGCAAGTTGACTTTGAGTATATTTTTTGGCCTGGCGCGCAGCGCGTATTTTGGCTCCAACAGATTGTCCTAACTTGTTATTAGATTGGTCAGTTGACATGCGGTGAATCCTCCCTTATAGTGAGAACAACAAAAATTACAGCGTATTGGAAGCGGAAAAAGAGTCAATAAATAGACAAAATAAAGTTGAGTATATTGTAAATTATTTCATGAGTTCTGTCAATAACTTAGTTGTAATAAGTGTCATGGTCATATTTATACAGTTATCTTATGCTACTAATAGAATTGTATGGTTTTGTATGCATAGCAGCCAACCAGGTAGAAATGCTACAGTTTAATGAGGAGCTTTTGATGTTTCGCTTTCTTACAGCGGGCGAGTCTCACGGACCCTGCCTGACAATGATTGTAGAAGGGCTGCCCGCCGGTCTCGCGGTTGATAGCGCGATCATTGATGCCGACTTGCGTCGTCGACAGGGAGGTTACGGACGAGGAGGACGCATGAAGATCGAGAGAGACACTGCTCGTTTTCTTTCGGGAGTACGGCATGGGAAAACTCTTGGCTCACCGATTACGATGCAGATTGAGAATCGTGACTGGGTAAATTGGGAAGAGTCTATGAGCGCAGCGCCTGGCGAGGCGGTCTTTGAACCGGTAACTCGTATTCGCCCTGGACATGCTGATTTCACAGGCGCTATGAAGTACGGTCACCGGGATATACGCAATGTGATAGAGCGCTCCAGTTCTCGTGAGACAGCGGCTCGCGTCGCGGTTGGTGGCTTATGCCGCCAATTGCTGGATGTCTTTGGCATAGCTATTCACAGCCATGTACTGGCGATTGCAGATGTAGGTTATACAACTCCGCGTCAGTTTACGCCGGATGCGTATTCAGCCGGAATGTGGGAGGCAGTGGAGGCTTCTGCTGTGCGCTGTGCCAACGCTGAATTAACTGAGAAAATGATTGCGCGTATTCTCGCGGCTAAACACGAAGGGGATACCTGCGGTGGGATATTCGAGGTGGTTGCTTTTGGCGTCCCCATTGGACTGGGAAGTTACAGCCAATGGGATCGCCGTCTCAGCGCTCGCCTGGGCATGGCGATGATGAGCATACCATCAACCAAGGGGGTAGAGATTGGCGCGGGTTTTGCCGCCACGCGCGAGACGGGTTCGCATGTACATGATGTCCTGCGCCATGGAGAAGATAACCGCTGGCATCACCTGACCAATTACGCAGGTGGCATCGAGGGGGGTATTACCAATGGTGAACCACTGGTAGTGCATGTCGGTGTAAAGCCCATTCCCACTCTGGCTCATCCCTTGCCTTCCGTTGACCTGGCAAGCGGGCAGAATATTGATCAGAGCCGCTATGAACGCAGCGACGTTTGCGTGGTTCCCGCGGCGGGGGTAGTTGGGGAGGCGATGATGGCGATTGTATTGACCGAAGCCCTGCTTGAGAAATTTGGGGGAGACAGCCTGGATGAAATGAGCAAACATTATCGCTCCTGGACGGCATAGCATTCGTTATGAATTACCCAGCAATACAAGCTGAAGAGAATGGTGCGCGCAAGGCTCAATCTTGCGCGCCATTCTCTTCAACATTTGTGACCTCAGTTGCTTGTCAATCGACATGAACAGTGATACACTTCTTCGGGATGTACAGGTCATCTTAAGTCGGATGAAGGATATAGGGATATAATGTATGAACATCAGTAACAATATACGCAAATTGGCTCAATTATTTGTGGTATTCTTTATAGCTCTGAGCACTGTACTAGTCTACTGGCAGGTAGTGGTGGCACAGCAAGTAACGTCAAATATACACAATAACCGGCATTGTTTAAGCGATAGCGCCCCTGTGCGTGGACGAATCTTCGATCGTAACGGTGTGCTGCTTGCCGAATCAAAGCCATCTAATGTTGCGGTCTGCGGTTATCAGCGTTATTACTATCTGAAAAACTATCCTTCGCTGGCAAGCCTTATAGGCTATTACATCAGTCCGCTTTATGGTTCATCAGGTATTGAGCACCAGTATGATGATTATCTCAGTGGTCGTGTGGGGGTGACCGGCCTCAATAATTACATCAATCAAACATTGCACCGCCCCCCGGTCGGCGATGACATCTATCTGACCATCGATGTGCGCATGCAGGCGTTGCTAGAGAAGTATTTTGACCAGGCTGTCCCACCTCCCGATGGAGTCAATATCTTTCCGTCTGACCGGGGTTCGGCGATTATAGCAAATCCGCATACGGGCGAGATACTGGCTATGCTCAGCCGGCCGACGTTTGACCCCAATCGCGTGGCCTCGGGTGACCTTCAGTACTTTAGTTCGCTTGAAAAAGACCCGGAGCAGCCACTACTGGAGCGTCCTATTCAGTCTACCTATATACCCGGTTCAACCTATAAGACTATGACCCTGTCAGCCGGACTGGATTCTGGCAGCGCGCACCTGACCGACCCTTTTTACAACGACCATGATCCCACCCATCCACAGGCTATCGGACCCGTCACCATCGGCAGCGGCGAAGAGACAGAGGTTTTTGGTCCAGTAGGCAATAATCTAGAACCGTATACGGTCCATTTCCCGGTGAATCTACGTTACGGATATACCCACTCGGATAACATTATCTTCGCGCAAGTGGGTGCGAAGATGGGCGCCTCGACATGGCTAGACTATAACAACCGCTTTTACGTTGGGAGGCAGATACCTTTTGATCTGCCGGTTAAAGTAAGTACCGTCACGCCCGGAAACGGCCAATCTCTCAAAGTCAACCAGCTGGCGGAAAACTCATTTGGGCAGGGTATAGACTTGGTTACGCCGATGCAGATGACGATGATTGATAATGGCATTGCCAATAATGGCCAGTTGATGCGCCCAACACTTGTGCAGAAGATCGTTGATCCAGACGGTGCGACGGTGTTCTCCGCGAGCCCACAACCGCTGGGGTCGCCGGTCAGTGATAACACGGCAAGCCAGGTACGTGATGCGATGTATGGCGTTGTGCAGTGCGGGTCCGGTCGCTTCGGTCCTACCGCAGCCCTGGCCCCCGAACTGGATACCTCGCCCTGGGCTATCATCGCCAAGACCGGCACAGGCCAGGTTCCTCAGGTCAATGGCAAGACGATAGGAGCAGAGGCGTGGCTCTTGACGCAAGCTCCATACCAGAATCCACAACTCACTATTGTGGCGATGAGGGAGAATGCCGGTGAGGGCGGGTCTGCCGTTGGACCAATGGTCACCCGTACCTACAATGACATTTTCTCGAAAATAATGAAGATACCTACCTCCCCTCCGGCAGATCCAAATTATTGCGCTACAACCGGTTTGTTGCAATAATCTCCATGCGCTGAAAGTGAGCTATGCAGAAACCAGAACAAGAGAACATTGGCAGCATTTATAGTGAGGATGAAGCACTGGTACTTGGCCCCTGGCAAAGGATACGCCAGCGTACCCTCACTCCAATTGTCTTTGTGCTCTCACGACTAGGGATAAGTCCTGATATGCTCTCCTTTGCTTCCGTTGGCTTCGGTATTGGCTTTTGCCTGTTCGCTCCCTTTCAATTTACTGTAGCCTTCTGGCTGTTGATAGCCTCTGTCATCTGTGATGGGCTGGATGGTGTAGAGGCGCGATTACGGGGTATGATTACAAACCGTGGAGCGTTCACTGATATGTTTTGTGACGAGGTAGTGGTAGCTTTTAGCGTGGCTGGTATGGCCTGGAAAGGCCTGATACATCCGGTACTGGCTATCTTATTTGTCTTTGTTTATACCGCTATAGTTACATTTCTTTTAGTTCATCGTTTATTGCATGTGACTTCCCATTTGATTGTTCGCCCAAGCCGCATGATACTCTACTTTGCTATTGCCCTGTATTTCTTCTTCAGTATCAACCTGCTTAACTACCTCTTGCTCACGTACCTGCTGGCATTACCACTGTTAAGTCTGAGTTTCTGGCGATTGCGCAAAGCGCTGTGAGGCAGAGAAGCAACTATTCTGCTGCTTGCTCCTGTTGCATTTTCTTCCAGCAGGCGTCGCAATAACCGGCGGCAACGAGGTCAAGTGTGAGGCCATGAAAAGCATGTTGTTGTTGTAGTTGTTCGTGGAGATTGCCCAGGAGGTTGTCTTCAAGATGTATAATTGTGCGGCACCTGCGGCAGACCAGGTGGTGATGCTCGGTACTTTCCGCCGTCTCATAATGCGGTTGCTCTCCTGGCAGATGATTTTCTCGTACCAGTCCCAACTCTCGCAGCAGTTCCAGCGTGCGGTAGATGGTGGAGAGGCTAACGTAAGGATTGCGTTCCTGCACGCGTTCTAAAATCTGATCGATGCTTAAATGTTCATCGGCCTCTTGAATAACGCTTAAGATCATGTGGCGTTGTGGCGTCAAGCGATAGCCTTTTTTCCGCAGCATCTCGTTGCTTGATTTGACATAATGATGCATCTAATGTCCCCATCCATGAGAAGAAAAGTTGATTTACACATATCGTAACACTGCAGCCAGTATGAGTCAAATGGGCAGGAAGCATTCCATAAAGAGAGAGACAGGGCGCGAAATGTTTCGCCCAAAAGCGTTCATTCCTAGCAGGAATGGGGAAGAGAGTCGTACATTCCCTTTCCTTATGCTGGTGAAGAAGGACAAAAATATGGTACATTGGGAACATCGATACTTATTAGGCACAATGGTATTTACGATAGCGGGAGACGTTGTGCGTGACTTTGAAGAGGAATACGAGGCATGGAGCTGGTTGGAGCAGGAAGGTTGGGGGCTGGTCGCCATCGAGCCTCCTGATCCAGTTCGTCCGGGCGCATGTAAATACTACTTCAAACGCCAGCGCCCGCCGGAATATCTGACCAAAGCGTCGACAACGGAGACGCATGCAACTGTCAAACTTGAACGTAGAGAGAGACGATAGATGGGCCTGGGAGAGTACTGGCGTTCGCCACTTGATCCAGAGCGTGTGATGCATGTCGATGTCACGCACTGGCGAGAACGCGAGCAAGAGCAGCGCGAGGACGCGCTCTCTGTTGAGGAGCCATTTGAAGTACGCATTGACCATCGCAGCCTGGCCGTGATTATGCGCACCCCTGGAAACGACCGCGAACTGGCAATGGGCTTCCTGTATACAGAGGGAGTCATTGCGCAGCCCGGTGATGTCCTGGCGATTGAAGACGATACCGATGCCGAAGGGTTGCCTCTTCCCAACGTCGTCAATGTTATATTGCGCCAGCAGGGGCGGCAGGAAGACTGTCAGCTACCGCAGCCGGCGGCTTTCGAGCGGCACTTTGCCGTTTCCGCGAGTTGTGGCCTATGTGGCAAGAACAGTATCGCCGACTTGCTGATCACTGTGCCATCATTAGAGCGCCATAGAGATGATGTGCGGTTTCACGCCTCCACCCTCTATGAGCTACCCGAACGTTTACGTGATGCGCAGACTGTGTTTACCTATACTGGAGGGTTACACGCGGCCGGGCTTTTTAACGCAACGGGTGACCTGCTCCTTTTGCGGGAGGACATAGGGCGTCACAACGCTGTCGATAAAATAATAGGTCACGGGCTATTGCGCCGTGATTTTCCCTACTCCAGGCATATACTCATGGTCAGTGGCCGCACCTCTTTTGAGATTATCCAGAAAGCTCTGCTGGCTCGCATCCCCTGCATTGCCGCCATCTCCGCCCCTTCCAGCCTGGCCGTTGAACTGGCTGATCGCGCAGGCATTACCCTCGTCGGATTTCTACGGGATCATTCCATGAATGTCTATACGCACGCGGAGCGCGTGGTGTGAGAGGGGCGACCCTTGGCGGTCGCCCCCTCCATTTTATTAGTGCGTTATGGCAACTGACGAGGAGGTTGCTGCGGCATCCTCGGGGGTCTGACTACTCGCCGCACTTCTCTTGCCGCCGCGTAGTGGAATCTCCTTCAGGAAGAAGATTGCGACAAATCCTATGCACATGAGAACCGTGCTGAGAAGGAAAATGTTATGTATGCCGCTCGTCAAGCCGATCTTCACTGCTTCCATCAGTTGAGCGAACAGTGCTTTACCTTGTGGACCGAAGGCCGAGAGGCGTGCCAGCAACTGCTGCTGGATGCCGGGCGAGAGCAAGACGTTCGGATTGTCAAAGACACTGAGTATCTTCGCAGGAATGACCGCTTTGACTTGAGCCGGCATGGCATTGTGAAAAGCAGTTACATAGGTTGAAGTTAAGATTGAGCCCATAGCTGCTACCGCAACGGTGGCACCAATTGAGCGGAAGAAGATCAGCCCTGATGTTGCCTCGCCAATCCTTGTTGGGAGTGCATTCTGCACGATAACCGTGTAGAGTGACATACCGAAACCAAGGCCAAGGCCGAACACGATCATCGCAATGATCAGGTCAGTATAGACTGAGTTCACATTCAGGCGTAGTAGCATTAACGATCCGCCAATAGTGATTGCCATACCAACAAACGCAATCCATTTGTACTTGCCAAAGCGCGATACTAACTGACCGGAGATGATACTACTGAATACCAGGCTAAGCATCATCGGTGAGAGAAGCAAACCACTATTGGTGGCTGAGACGCCTAATACACCCTGTGCATAAAGGGGCAAGAACAGGACAGTCCCAAACAACCCCATGCTTGTGATCATCGTGATCAGCACCGATACCGTGAAGATACGGTTCGTAAACAGGCTTGGAGCGATAATTGGTTGTGCGTTCTGTCGTTCCAGGCGCGCCTCGTAGAGGAAAAACAGGGTCAGGAAGACCACTGCTCCACCAAATATGCTAATAATCTGCCATGAAAGCCATGGATATTGAGTACCAGCCCAGGTGAATCCCAACAGGAGCGGTACCGTGCCTAAAATCAGCAAGGCCGCGCCAAGGTAATCGATCGAGACTTTGCCTGTATTTTTGCTACGGAGTGGTGGCATCAAGAAGATGAGCACCAGGAGCGCGGCGATACCAATCGGCAGGTTGACATAGAATACCCAGCGCCAGGTAGAATGGTCGGTAATCCAGCCACCTACTGTTGGACCAAGGATGGAAGACAGGCCGAAAACACCACCCGTCAGCCCCTGCCATTTGCCGCGTTCGCGTGGGGTGAACAGATCCCCGATAACAGCTATAGCGATTGGCATCAATGCGGCTGCGCCCAGACCCTGGAACGCGCGGAAGGCGATCAACTGATTCATCGTCTGGGAGGCTCCTGAGAGGGCCGAACCTATGAGGAAGAGCACAACGCCGATCAAGAAGATTGGCTTTCGTCCGAAGATATCGCGTTTGATCGAGGGAGGCGAGCAACATGACGAGTAAGACACCAGACATAGTAAAAAGTGTCTCACGGCGCGTGAAACGTGGAGTATCTATGTCCTGGTTAGTAGAGCTACTTGCTACAACCATCTCGTCCTTTGTCGATACTTGCGATACTTTATTCATTGTAGCGGTCTTTCTTAAAAAACGTGTAATCATGCAAAACGCTACTGGTGGGCGCCTGCAAGGAGTGCCCCTATATACATAATACGCTCATGGTATCTTTTTCGTTCACACTATGAAAGAAAGTGCCGTGCATGTGCGCCAGTATCCGCATGTATGTTTGGAATAGAAATGTTTTTATGCAGTTTCGTGATTGGCTATCCCGTTGAAGTAGATTCGCCAGAGATATTTGACCAGGTCTTCGTGGGAGAGGTCTTCCCCCAGCAAGAGATGATCATAACTTTTTGGCGAAAGCAGGCTAAAAAACGAGAAGAGCATAACTTTTGTCGGAATGGAGGAATTAAATTCCCCTGCTGCTTTCCCTTCCTCGAGGAGCTTCGTTACGTGTGAAATCAGGCATTCCCAGAAATCACGCATACATCCGCCCTTTTCAGCGAGCATCCGCTTCATGTCTACACCATTGTACATAGATGAAAGCAATCGTGTTTGTTTGCTGAAAAAACCAGTATAGGAAAAGCGAAGGAGCGCCTCGAGTTTGGCGCTCGGTGTCGGCTCTGCACCGATGACATCATCAATCCCCTCGATAAATGTCTGCATGTCGCGCTTAAAGATCGCCAGGACCAGTTCTTCCTTCCCTGGGAAGTGCGTGTAGATCGTGCCTTTGGCGATACCCACACGAGCGGCAATTTCATCCATCGAAGTCTCATAATATCCTTTTTCCTGGAGTACTTCTTCCGCGGCCTGGATGATGAGTTCCTCGCGCTCACGGCGCTGTTTTTCCTTCAGCGAAGTAGTAGGTGTACGAAACGTTTGCATTATAAGCCTCTTTGCTTGCAATGTATGGACGAATGCGTCCAAACTATGACGAGAGATATATCTTTTGACTTATTGGTTTTATTGATGACATATGAGATTTTCTATGACTCATTAGTCATAATTTTATGATAAAGTCACTTGAATGTCAAGGGGAAGGGAAAAAAGGGAGTGAAAGTAACATTTTTCTAAGGAGCACTGCAGGCCTAGCTCGCCTGCCAGATCCGCACGTCATCTCCCACCGAAGCGATGCGCTTGCCATCGGGCGACCAGGCCGCGGCATTCACACTGAATAGGGCTCGATAGCTCCGGAATGTGGTTCCCAGTGAGAGAGAAGTGGCGGGAGGAGCAGGGCCCACCACATGATTAGCAAAAGAGCAGGTGGTCAAAAGCAGGACGAAACAGCTGATGGCAAGGAACCATTTGCTAGCACGAAGTTTCCGCATGAACTTTCACCTTCCTCGTGGCCATTCCATTCCTGGAACGACGCACTCTGTCAGCACGCTGCTGTTCCACCCGGTTGCTTATCCCACCTCCTCATAGAAGTATGGTGTTACGTTCACTAACGAGTCAAGGATGTAGAGGAACGCCTCTATCAAGGAGTACATTGATACTCACTAGTAAATTTTGCCACATTCACTATACTTTACTGTGGGCAGAACTTCAACATTCTGAGATACCTCTCGGATGATCGAATTTTTCGATCATCCGAGAGGTATCTCACGTACCAGGCCTTTCGAGCCAAAGTACCTATTCCCTGGAAATGATCTAGCCAGCAGGTGGGGGATACTGTATAATCGCGCTATGCAAAACGACACGATTGCGGCTATCGCGACTCCGCCCGGTATAGGTGGCATCGGTGTAGTTCGTGTGAGTGGAACGGATGCGTTCACCCTGGTGGAACCTCTTTTCCGACAGCCGGGAGGACGTACTGGCCTTCCTCCTTCACACTTGCTCGCCTATG
>WNGD01001953.1_pt1 | contig 21849 bp, 22 predicted proteins | sample 5400671 | NCBI WGS metagenome assembly WNGD01 (sample SAMN13153369, study PRJNA577476) | soil metagenome | isolation source: 40 cm soil or saprolite under grassland replicate 2 | place: USA:California | collected 2016-06-15 | reverse complement strand
TGGCGATCGCCTCGTCCCAGCTCGCCTCGGCGCCGCCGCGCAGGCGGGGGCCGCGCACGCGCTCCTCGGCGCCGAACATCTCGAAGCCGTAGCGGCCGCGGTCGCAGAGCCAGCCGTCGTCGACGTCGGGGTTGTCGCGGGCGACGACCCTCTGCACCTGCTCGTCGCGCACCGTGAAGCTGACGTTGCACTGGCTCGGGCACAGCGTGCACACCGATCCCGCCTGCTCGACGTCCCAGGGCCGGGCGCGGAAGCGGTAGGTGTAGCTGGTCAGCGCCCCAACCGGGCAGAGGTCGGTGATGTTGCCGTGGAAGGGGGCGACGTAGGGACGGTCGTCGAAGGTGCCGACGAAGCTGCGGTCGCCGCGATCCAACAGCTGTAGCTGCTCGTCCTCGGCGACCTCCTGGCTGAAGCGCACGCAGCGGTAACAGAGGATGCAGCGCTCGCGGTCGATCGCGACCAGCGGCGAGAGCTCGATCGGCTTCTCGAAGTGGCGCTTGGGGTCGGTGAAGCGGCTCTTGCCGGGGCCCCAGCCCATCGCGATGTCCTGTAGCGGGCACTCGCCGCCCTTATCGCAGACGGGGCAGTCGAGCGGGTGGTTGACGAGCAGGAACTCGACCACCGCGCTCTGCGCCTCCTTCACCTGCTCGGTGCGGGTGTGGACGACCATCCCGTCGCGCACCGGCGTCGAGCAGGAGGTCTGCAGCTTCGGCATCCCCTCGATCTCGACCAGGCACATGCGGCAGGCGCCGACCGGTTCGCCCAGCTTCGGCTCGTAGCAGAAGATCGGGATCTCGACATCGCCCCGTTTGGCGGCGTCGTGCAGCATCTCGCCCTCGGTCGCGCTCACCTCGCGCCCGTCGATGATCAAGGTGACGTCTCGGCCGCTCATGACGGCGACCCAACGTGGTTGCCGGGGCCCGCAGCCGGCCCTGGAAGAGTCAGATCGTGACCAGGACCGGCTGCGGGCTTGGTCGGATCAATGCCCGACATGTCCTCCCAGGGAGCGTTAGCGACCGGTGATCCCGGTTCTGCCGGGATTCGTCCGGGCATGTCGGGGTTGCGGTCACGCTGCTCAGCAATCACCTGCTCAAACTCGCCTCTGAACTTTTGCACCATCGCCCCCACCGGCATCGCCATCGAGTCGCCGAGCACGCAGAGGCAGTGGCCGATGATGTTGTCCTGCACCGAGGCGACGATGTCGAGGTCCATCGGCGTCGCCTCGCCGCGCACCACCCGCTCCAGCATCTTCACCGTCCAGTTCGTCCCCTCGCGGCAGGGGGTGCACTTGCCGCAGGACTCGTGGTGGTAGAAGCGCGCCGTGCGCAGCGCCATCTGCGGTATCGAGACCCGGTCGTCGGCGACGATGATCGAGCCCGAGCCGAGCATCGAGCCCGCCGCCGCCATGTCCTCGAAGGTGTAGGGCAGGTCCAGGTCCTCGGCGGTGAGGACTGGGGAGGAGGAGCCGCCCGGGTAGAAGGCCTTCACCTCGTGGCCCTCCTCGGGGCCACCGGCGAGGTCGTGGATCAGCTCACGGGTCGGCACGCCCAGCTCGACCTCGTAGTTGCCGGGCCGCCGCACGCAGCCCGAGACGGAGACCACCTTTGTCCCCGGCGACTGCTCGGTGCCGAAGCCGCGGAACCACTCCGCCCCGTGGGCGACGATCCGCGGCACGTTGGAGAGCGTCTCGACGTTGTTGATCAGCGTCGGCCCGCCGTAGAGGCCCTGCACCGCCGGGAAGGGCGGCTTCAGCCGCGGGTTGCCGCGCTTGCCTTCGAGCGCGTCGAGCAGCGCCGTCTCCTCGCCGCAGATGTAGGCGCCGGCGCCGCGGTGGACGACCAGCTCGAGATCGCGGTGCGTGCCGAGGATGTCCTCGCCTAGGTAGCCCGCCTCGTACGCTTCGGCGACCGCGGCGTCGAGGACGTCGGCTTGAGCGTCGTACTCGCCGCGGATGAAGACGAAGGCGTGGCCGGCGTCGGCGGCGAGGGCGGCGATCGCGATCCCCTCGATCAGCTGGTGCGGGTTGCGCTGCATCAGCTCGCGGTCCTTGAAGGCGCCGGGCTCGGACTCGTCGGCGTTGCAGCAGAGGTACTTGTCCATCTCCCCGCGGGGCAGGAAGGAGGCCTTCTTGCCCATCGAGAAGCCGGCGCCGCCGCGCCCGCGCAGGCCGGAGTCCTCCAGCTCCACCAGCACCTCGTCGGCCTCCATCTCCCGGTAGGCTTTCTCCAGCGTCGCGTAGCCGTTGCGGCGCCTGTAGCCGTCGAGGGTGCGCAGCTCCGGGTCCTCGGCGTGCTTCAACAGCACCCGCGTCTCAGGCATCGCTTTCACCCTGAACGCGGTCGGCTCGACCCGTGCCCCCGATATCTCCAGCAAGCGGCCTCTTCTCCAGCGCCTTTTCGGGGAGCACGTCTCCGCCCGCTTTCAGCTGCTCGATCGCGCTCGCCGCGTCCTCGGGCGCCAGCGGCCCGAAGTAGCGCTCGTCGATCGAGGCCATCGGCGCGATGTCGCAGGCCCCCAGGCACTCGAAACCGGTGACGAAGACCTCGCCCTCCGGCGATGTAGCGCCACCGTGCCCGGCCTCGTCGCGGTCGCAGCCGCTCGCCTCACAGAAGGCGTCGAGCAGCTCGTCCCCACCCCGCATCCAACAGCTGATGTTGGTGCAGACGGCGATCTTGTGCGACCCCACCGGCTCCGTATGAAGCAGGTCGTAGAAGCTCGCCACCGACTCCAAATAAGCGGGGGTAACCCGCATAACGGCAGCAGCCTGCCGAATCCCCTCCGGCGTGCACCACCCGTACAGCTTCTGTACCGCCCACAACGCCGGAATCGAGGCAGACCGTCGGTCCGGGTACTTACCCATAAGCGTCTCAATGTGCTCCCGCAGCTCATCGGGGCAACTGACCTCATGAAGCTCAGGAACCCCCTGAGGCGCCCGATCCGGAACGCGCCCCTCGGTAACGGCGGGATCGAGGGGAAGCTCAGCCATCAACGCTCCTCCCGCGGATGGTGTCGGGGTGGGGTGGACTCGCCGGCCCGAAGGCTGCGGAGGGCAAGGCTCCAGCTCTTGCACGCGCTCCCGTCCCGGCGCCCGGAGCAGCGTGTAGGGCCGCCGAGGCCACCCCACCCCGGCGACAGGACCCGTGGGCCAAGCGCATGGTCCCTCACCGATCCACCCCGCCCAGAATCGGGTCGAGCATGCCGAGCGAGGCGATCATGTCGGCGACGTACCCGCCCACCGACATGTCCCTGAAGGCCTGAAGGTTGACGAACGAGGGGTCGCGGAAATGCACCCGCGCCGGCTTCGACGAGCCGTCGGCGAGGATGAAGCAACCCAGCTCGCCCCGCGGCGACTCGATCGAGTAGTAGACCTCGCCCGGCGCCACCCGGTAGCCCTCGGTGACCAGCTTGAAGTGGTGGATAAGCGCCTCCATCGAGACCGGCAGCTCGGAGCGCGGCGGCAGCACGTACTTGCGGTCGTCGGCGGTGAACGGCCCCTCCGGCAGGCCGTCGAGCGCCTGCTCGACGATCCGCACCGACTCGACCATCTCCGCCAGCCGCACCCGGTAGCGGTCGTAGCCGTCCCCGACCGTGCCGACCGGGATTTTGAAGTCGAGCTCGGGGTAGGCGAGGTAGTCGAAGGCCTTGCGCAGGTCCCAGGGCTCGCCTGCGGCGCGCAGCAGCGGCCCGGTTACGCCCAGCTCCAGCAGCCGCTCGCGGGGGACGATCCCGACCCCCTTGGTCCGCGAGAGGAAGATCTCGTTGCGATCGAGCAGCGCTTCGTACTGCCCGACCCGCACCGGCATCTCGGCGACGAACTCGCGCAGCTTCGCCTCGAAGCCGAGCGGGATGTCCTCGATCACGCCGCCGACCTGGAAGTAGCGGGTGTGCATCCGCTGCCCGGCCGCCATCTCGAACAGGTCGAGGATCTTGTCGCGCTCGCGGAAGCAGTACCAGAGCATCGAGATCGCGCCGAGGTCGAGCGCCGTCGTCCCCAGCCAGACGAGGTGGGAGTGGATCCGGTTCAGCTCGAGGAAGATCGTCCGCAGATAGCGGGCGCGGGGGGGGATCTCCAGCCCGACCAGCCGCTCCACCGCGCCGCAGAAGGCCTCCATCTGGAAGAAGTAGGAGACGTAGTCCATCCGCTCGACGAAGGGGATGACCTTCCAGTAGGATTGCGTCTCGCAGGACTTCTCGATCCCGGTATGGACGTAGCCGATCACCGGCTTCAGGTCGCGCACGACCTCGCCCTCGAGGTCGACCACCAGCCGCAGCACCCCGTGCGTGGCGGGATGGTGGGGACCTATGTTCACGGTCATCACCTCTGAGCGCTCGGCCGCGGGTCCTGTCGCCACAGGGGACCCACCACCCCCTGCGGTAGCTGAAGCTTCCTCGGGGGTGGTCCCCCCTGCGGCGCCACCCGCGGGAGAGACGCCTGTTCTTGACGCTTTAGCCATAAGCCCGCTCGTTATACGTAAAGGTCACTGGCTCCCCACCTACCGGGAAGTCCCGCCGCTGCGGCCACCCCACGTAGTCCTCCGGCATCAGGATCCGGGTCAGATCGGGATGCCCCCGGAACACGATCCCGAAAAAGTCATAGGCCTCGCGCTCCTGGAACTCGGCGGTCGGGAAGAGGCCGACGCAGGAGTCGATTTCCGGAAGGCCACCCGCGGAAGGGGCCGGGTCGGTCAGCATCGCCTTCAGGCGCAGGCGCTCGACCCGGTCGCGGTTGAGGAGCTCGTAATGGACCCCGAAGCGAGGCGTTGCCGGCAGGTAGTCTGCCGCGTGGAGGCTGGAGAGGAAGCGGTATTCCTGGCCGGGGGCGTCGCGCAGCCAGCGCAGCACGTCTAGCACCTGCGCGGGATCGACGACGAGCGCCGCCTGGCCGCGGTCGAAGCCGCTGTCGAGCACCGCGCCGGGGTGGTCCTGCTCGATCTCCCCGCGAATCAGCTCAAGCCCCGGGGCGTCAGGCACGGATCAGCTCCCTGGCGGCGTCGTATGCCTCCGCCGCCTCCGGGCTCGGCGCGCTTGCCGGCCCGCCGCGCGCCCACTCCTCGGTGCCCGCGGCGTCGTAGCGCTGGCGCCAGCCCTGGTCGGGGTTGCCCATGATCTTGCGCTGAAGCTTGGTGAAGCCGTAGAGGACCGCCTCGGGGCGGGGTGGGCAGCCGGGGATATGGAGGTCGATCGGCATGAACTTGTCGGCGCCCTGGACCACCGCGTAGTTGGAGAACATGCCGCCGCTGGAGGAGCAAGCGCCCATCGAGATCGCCCACTTCGGCTCCAGCATCTGGTCGTAGAGCCGCCGTACGACCGGCGCCATCTTGATCGAGACCCGGCCCGAGAGGATGATCATGTCGGCCTGGCGGGGCGAGGCGCGCAGCGCCTCGGCGCCGAAGCGGGCGACGTCGTAGCGCGCCGTGACCAGGGAGATCGGCGCCTCGATCGCGCAGCAGGCGAGGCCGAAGGTGAGCGGGAACATCGAGTTCGCCCGCGCCCAGCCGAGCATCCTCTCGAAGTTGGTCATCACGACCCGTTCCTCGACGTAGCGCTCCAGCTCCTCGCCCTCGAGGTCGCCGCGCAGCATCTCGCGGGCGCGAAGCTGCCTGGACCGCATCGTCTGCCGCTCTACTTCCAATCCAGCGCCCCCTTGCGCCAGACGTAGACGAAGGCGACGAGCAGCAGCACGACGAAGGCGATCAGCTCGCCGAGCACGAAGACGCTGTCGGCTCCCTTCAGGATCACCCCGACCGGGAAGAGGAAGACGACCTCGATGTCGAAGAGGATGAAGAGCATCGCGACGAGGTAGAAGCTGATGCCGAAGCGGAGACCCCGCGCCGCCTCGACCGGGATGCCCGACTCGTAGGGCTCGCGCTGGCGGCGGCTCGCCGCCGTGGGCCGCTTCGAGCGCTTCGGCCCGATCAGGTGGTTGAGCATGACGAAGGCGCTCCCCACGCCGAGGCCGAGGAAGGCGAAGACGAGAATCGGCAGGTAGCTCTTCAGCACTGAGGGGTCCGTTTAGGCTGGGCGGCCGCGGGGCATCGTTCGCCTCGCCTCACCGCCTGCAGGCCGGTTTATACACCCACCTTGTAACAGATTGCTACATAGTGATTTTCCGCATCATCAAGCCGAATCCCGACCCTCTTAGGAGGAAATAACCCGATGGCCGAGGTACACCTCGTCGTCGGCTGCGCACTGATCCTGCTCAACCTCGTTGCGGGAGCGGTAGGGGGGATCGCCTGGTTCCGCCACCGACCCTCGGTCCCCTTCTGGTACATGCTCCGCTCCGCCCAGGCCGCCGTCTTCCTGCAGGCGATGCTCGGCGGCCTGCTCGTCTTCACCGGCCACGAGGCGGCCGACGACCTCCACTACCTCTACGGGATCCTTCCCCTCGTCGTCTCCTTCCTCGCCGAGGGCGCCCGCACAGGCGCCGCGCAGCGCGAGCTGGGCGACGTCGACTTCGAATCCCTCCCCGCCGAGCGCCAGCACTCCCTAGCCCTAGCCATCGTCCGCCGCGAGATGGGCATCATGGCCGTCTCCTGCTGGGTCATCCTCTTCCTCGCCCTCCGCGCCGCCGGCACGAGCTCTGCGTTCTGACGGCGAAAGCCCGAATCTCCATGCCGCCACGGCTCCCGACCCCGGCTCCCTGAGCTTCGCTGCCACCTCGGCGATGGCCTTCAGCTTCTTCGGAGCCGCCTACGCGCTTTGGCGGCGTGAGCCGAAAGACAGCGTGCAATGGAAAGCGTTTCTTGGCACCTTCACCGGCATCGGTTTTGGTTTCCTGGTCTGGGGATTTGGGCTCGTATCAGGGCTATACTGATTGAGCCATGAAGACAAAACGCTTCATCATCGATCTGCTCGTCGCTATGGCTCCGGGATTTTTCATTTCTGATTCTCCCGACGTACCTAGCGGGGCTCCTTCTGCCCCCGCCTTACAACCTGATCGCTTGGGGGATCATCCTGGCGATCGGAGGCGTCATCATCTACTTCAGAGACCGAGTGGATGCCCGTCTTGCTGATTGGCGCGCAGGCCGCGGCGCACACCGGGTTGCAGGCCGCGGCGCCTCCCGTTAGCGGCTAACCCGTTCGCTCTCGATCGAGCCCGATCTGGATCGCGGCTACGGCGGCGAAGAGGGTGCCGGTGGCGATGTGGAGGACGGCGTCGGCGGAGTTGTCGGGGAAGGCGAAGACGCCAGCGGGGCTGGTCGAGAAGGCGGCCCAGATGCCGGTGGCGATCAGGGCGGCGGCGGCATAGATGGCGTAGAGCAGCGCCAAGCGTGGCTTCCGGGCGAAGTAGAGGGCGGGGAGGAAGAGCAGGTAGCCCGAGAGCGCGTGGACGCCGTTGAAGTCGACCCCGAGCACCCGCTGCGTCGGCGCACCCTCACCGAAGTGGAAGCTCGGCTCGGCGATCAGTCCGGCGGTCGCCCAGGCGAGCTGCAGCAGCGCCACGACGATGATCGCCTTCTGGGCGAAGGTCCACTGAGACTGGGCCCGTGGCTGCGCTTGCGGGGCGGTCGTCGCCTCCATCGATGCCCGAAGATTACTTCGTGAGGGGGAGAGAAATCGCGGCTCACCCCTTATGCAGTTAGCGTGGCGACGGCAACGGGAGCATTGGATATCATATGGCCAATGGCGCGAACGCAGACGCTGGTGCAGCTCACCGATGCGCTGCTGCAGCGGCTTGACGAGCGGGCGGCGCGTGAGGGGCGCTCGCGATCGGCGCTGATCCGCGACGCGATCGAGGCCTACCTCTACGACGAGGAGGAGGCCGAGATCGACCGTCAGATCAGGGAGGGCTACGAACGGATCCCAGAGACCGAGGAGGAAATGGCTGCCGCCTATCGGGAAGCGCGGGAAGCTGTACGTGAAGAACCGTGGTGAGCCGTGGCGACATCTGCTGGATCGACGATCCAGAGGAAGGGCGGCGCCCAGCGCTTGTTCTCACGCGCAATGAAGCGATACCTGTCATGCGGAAGTTGACCGTCGCCTACTTGACGCGGACGATTCGTGAAATTCCGACCGAGGTTCGCCTCAGCGAGGCCGACGGACTGCCTGCGGAATGTGTGGTCAACCTCGACAACATCAGACAGGTGCCGCGCGTCCTACTCGATGACCCGATCACCTCCCTTGCCGGCAAGCGCATGCACGAGGTCTGCGCGGCGCTCGCGATCGCCACCGGCTGCGCCTGACCGACGATCTCAACCCAACGGGCGGTACTCGCCACCGTGGAAGACGAGCGGATTGCCCTCGTCGCTCGTCTCCAGGGCGGTGACCTCGCCGGTGACGATCACGTGGTCGCCGCCGGCGATCACGTCGCGGAGGTCGCAGGCGACGAAGGCGAGGGCGCCGTCGATCGCCGGGATGCCGTCGCGCTCGCTCCACTCGACGCCCGCCCACTTGTCGGCAACCGGCGCCTTGGTCGCGAAGGCGCGGGCGATCTCCTCCTGGCCGGCGTGCAGGACGCTGATCCCGAAGCGGTTGGCGGCCTGCACGGCGAGCAGCGTGCGGGAGCCGCGGTCTAGGCAGGCCAGCATCAGCATCGGCTCGATCGAGAGCGAGCAGACCGCGTTGGCGGTCGCTCCCGCCGGCCCGCCGGGGCCGCTCGCGGCGACGACCGTCACGCCGGTGGGCAGCATCCCCATCGCGGCACGGAATCGGGCTGGATCGGGGGCTGGCATCGTCAGAAGGTGGGGTGCGGGGCGGACGCTGGGATCGCCGCCAGACAATATGATGCCCGCCGCGTGCGCCCCGTCATCGTCACAGTCTTGGCCATCGCCGCGGCCTTCGTGCTCGCCGCCTGCGGTTTCGGCGAGGCGGGGATCTCAGTCTCCGAGAATGACCCCAATTACAACGGGGCCGTCCTCTTCGCCACGCACTGCTCCGGGTGCCACACGCTGAGCGCCGCCGGCACGCAGGGCACCGGCAGTCGTGGACTGCGCACGCAGGGGCCGAACCTCAACCAGCGAACCGAGACCTACCAGGATGCCCTCTTCGCGATTCAGAACGGCGGCTTCTCCGGGGCGATCATGCCCCAGAACATCGTGGTCGGCCGCGAAGCCGACGAGGTTGCGCGCTTCGTCGCCAAGTACGCGGGGACCGAAGCGGAAACCTCGCCGCGCCCGGGCGAGACCTCGCCCTAGCGGGTCTGGGCGATGCTGGACCTGAAGCTGATCCGCTCCGACCCCGAGCGGGTCAAGGCGGCGCTCGCGCGCCGCGCCGCCGCCGAGGGCGTCGACGAGCTGCTGGCGCTGGACGCCCGCCGGCGCGAGCTGCTGCCTGAGATCGAGGGAGCCCAGGCCAAGCGCAAGGCCCTCTCCAAGCAGATCGGCGAAGTCAAGCAGAGGGGGGACGGCGCCGAGGACCTGATGGCGGAGGTCCAGGGGCTGAAGGAGCGGATCGAGACGGGCAAGGCCGAGCTGGAAGAGGTGGAGGCCGAGCTGGAGCGGGTCGCCACCGCCCTCCCCAACCTGCCCGACCCCGACGCCCCGGAAGGGATGAGCGAGGAGGACGCGGTCGTCCTGCGCGAGGTCGGCGAGCGGCCCAGCTTCGACTTCGAGCCGCGCGACCACCTCGAGATCGGCGCCGAGCTGGGGCTGATCGAGATGGAGGCGGCGGCAAGGCTCTCCGGCTCGCGCTTCGCCTACCTGAAGGGTGACCTCGTCCTGCTCGAGCTGGCGCTGGTCCGCTTCGCGATCGAGCTGGTCTGCGCCGAGGGCCACGAGCCGGTCGTGCCGCCGGTCCTGGTCCGCGAGGAGGCGCTCTACGGGACCGGCTTCCTGCCCGGCGACCGCGACCAGATCTACGAGATCCCCAGGGACGAGCTCTTCCTGGTCGGCACCTCGGAGGTCTCGCTCGCCGGCCTGCACGCCGGCGAGATCCTCGACCCCGACGCCCTGCCGCTGCGCTACGCCGGCTTCTCCACCTGCTTTCGCCGCGAGGCGGGCGCCGCCGGCCGCGACACGCGCGGCATCTTCCGCGTCCACCAGTTCGACAAGGTCGAGATGTTCTCGTTCGTCGAGCCGTCGCAGTCGGCCGCCGAGCACGAGCGCCTGCTGGCGATCGAGGAGCGCATCCTCGCCGAGCTCGAGATCCCCTACCGGGTCGTCAACGTCGCCGCGGGCGACCTCGGCGCGCCGGCGGCGAAGAAGTACGACTGCGAGGCGTGGATCCCCAGCCAGGGCCGCTACCGCGAGCTGACCTCGTGCTCCAACACGACCGACTACCAGGCACGCCGCCTCGCCTGTAGGTATCGGCCGTCGGGCGGCGAATCACCCCAGGTGGTGCACACCCTGAACGGCACCGCCTTGGCTGTGGGAAGGACGATGATCGCGCTGATCGAGAACCGGCAGGAGCGAGACGGCGGTTTCACGCTACCTAATATTTTGTATTCCTACGGTTCGCCTGAAAGAATCGCGTCACGATGAGCACGAGCGTGCGGGACGCCAAGCGCGTCGTCCTCTGCGACGACCACGAGATCGTCCGCGAGGCGATCAAGGCCCGCATGGCGAACTCGAGCATCGTCGAGATCGTCGGCGAGGCGAGCAACGGCCGCGACGTCGTCGACGTGGTCAAGGAACTCGAACCCGACGTCCTGATCATCGATGTCGAGCTGCCCAAGCGGGACGGGATCGAAGCGACCAAGGAAGTGCTCAAGGCCCGGCCGCGCACCAAGGTGATCATCTTCACCGCCCATGCCCAGCCGGACCTGCTGGCGCTGGCGCTGCGCGCGGGCGCCTCCGGCTACGTGCTGAAGTCGGCCCCGGCGGAGGACATCGCCCGCGCGGTCAAAGCGGTGACCGGCGGCGGCACGTTCCTCGGTGGCGACTTCGCCGGCGGCAAGCCCTCCGAGGTCGAGAAGCTGCTCGACCTCTCGCCGCGCGAGCGCCAGATCCTCGAGCTGCTCGCCGAGGGGCTGCGGGTGAAAGAGATCGCCGAGCGGCTCTCGCTCAGCCCGGCCACCGTCCACACCCACGTGCGCAACGCGATCGCCAAGCTGGAGGTCGACACGCGCACCGAGGCGGTCGCCCTCGCGGTGAAGTTCAGCTATCTGGGTGCTGGGGGGAAGGCTTGAGCTCCAGCGCGCAGCCGTTGATGCAGTAGCGCTGGCCGGTCGGCCCGGGGCCGTCGTCGAATACGTGCCCGAGGTGGGCGTCGCAGTGCTTGCAGACGACCTCGGTGCGGCGCACGAGGAGGCTGTTGTCGGGGCGCAGCTCGACGTGCTCGAGGTTGGCCGGCTCGGTGAAGCTGGGCCAGCCAGTGCCCGAGTCGAACTTCGTGTCCGAGGAGAAGAGCTCGGCGCCGCAGCAGACGCAGCGGTACATGCCCTCGCTCTTCTCGTCCCAGTAGGGCCCTGTGAAGGCGCGCTCGGTGCCGGCCTGGCGGGTCACCTCGTACTGCTCGGGCGTCAGCTGCTCGCGCCACTCGGCGTCTGTCTTCTCGATCTTCTCCATGAGGGACAGGGTAGAGGGCGTCGGGGGTCTCCTCGCCGGATGCCTACCACCCACCTTCGGTGGGTGGAATCGAGTGCCCCTTCGGGGCAAGAATCACTCCGCGGTGCCGGGGGGAGGCACCGTCGAGGAGACCCCCGACGCCCTCATGAGCCTCCAGCCACCACTGGAGACCGCGAACACGATCGTCGACGCGGAGGCCAGCGCGATAAGAGCGGCGAGGAGGAAGGCGCCCTCGTAGCTGGTGAGAGCCGCTGCCAGGCCGGCGAGGGGGGCGCCGAAGCCGATTCCGGCGTCGAAGAAGGCGGTGAAGGTGCCGAGTGCCGCGCCGCGCCGCGCCTCGGGCACGCGGCCGACGACGATCAGCGAGAGCGAGGGGTAGAGGAGCGAGAAGGCGGCGCCCATCGCCAGGGCGCCCGCCAGGGCGACCGGCAGGCTGTGGGCGAGCGCGATCGTCGTCAGGCCGATCGCCTCGACGACAGCAGCGGTAGCCGCGACCCTGAGCGGGCCGACCCGGTCGGGCAGGTCGCCGCCGATCAAACGGGTAAGCACCACCATCGTCGCGAAGGCGCCGAACACCGCGGCGCCGTGGCCGACGCCGCGGGCGTCGAGGTGGAGGACGACGAAGGCGGCGACCGTCGCGTAGCCGACCGAGGCCATGGCGAGCGCGGCGCCGGGGCGAACCGCCTCGCGGGCGATCAGCCGGTGGTGCTCGGGATGGGCGAGCGGGCGGAAGGGGTCGGGAAGCCGCAGCGCGACCAGCGCGCCGAGCAGCGGCGTCGTCCCCGCGAAGGCCCAGACCAGGTCGTACCCGGCGGCGTGCTGGAGCAGCTCGCCGATCAACGGCCCGACGCTCAGCCCCGCCCAGACGGAGAGGCCGTAGAGGCCGATCACCCTTCCCCGCCGCTCCGGCGGCGCCAGGTCGACGATCCAGGCCGAGCCGGCGGTGAAGACGGTCCCCTCGCCGGCGCCGAGCACCAGCCGAGCGGCCACGAGGCCCGGGACGCCGAGCGGCAGCAGGTAGAGGAAGCCGGCGATCGAGACCAGCACCGAGCCGAGTAGGACCGCGGGCCGGCGCCCTCGCAGGTCGGCGAGGCGGCCGGCGAGCGGACGCAGCAGCAGGCCGGTGACGGCGTAGGAGCCGATCACAACGCCGACCGCCACGTTGCCGGCGTCGAGGGGCCCGTGGACGTAGCGCGGCAGGACGGGCAGCACGGCGCCGACCGCCAGCAGGCAGCAGAAGGTGACTGCGAAGACGCCGGCGAAGGCGATCCCCGGACGGGGGATCGGCGAGGAAGGTGTCGCGGCGCTCATCGGTTTCGCCCATCCGACATCGACCCCACCCCAGTGGGGTAAAAGTCGGAAGCGGTTGCGTGTGAGCCGCTCATCGCAGCAGGCCGCCGAGGTCGTCGATCACGTGGTCGGGTTGGGGGTCGGCGCGCTCGGCATCGTTTCGCGTGGCGGCACCGGTCAGGACCAGGATCGTTGCGAGGCCCGCGCGTCGGCCCCCCTCGATGTCAGAGGCAAGCCTGTCGCCGACCATCGCCACCCGCCTCGCCCCGTCGAGCAGGCGCCGCGCCTGCTCGAAAAGGTGCGGCTCCGGCTTGCCGCCGATCTCGGCCCGCCTGCCGGACGCTGTCTCGACCGCCGCCAGGGTCGCGCCAGTGCCGGGCCAGGCGCCACCCGGCATTGGCAGGGTGGGGTCACGGCTGGTGGCGAAGAGGGCCGCACCGCCCTGCAGGGCGCGCGTGGCGATCAGCAGCTCCCCATAGTCGAACTCGCGGTGGCCCGAGATCACCACTGCGTCGGCCTCCCTCCCTCCCTCGCCATCCAGCAGCACCAGTCCGGCCGCGGCGACCGTCTCCTTGAAGCCCGGTGCCCCGATCACGTACGCGGTGGCGTTGGTCCCGACCCGCTCCGTCGCCAGCTGCGCGGTCGCCGCTCCCGCTGTGATGACTCGGCCGTCCTCCACCGGAACCCCGATATCGCGCAGGCGCTCTCCATAGGAGGCGGGTGCTCGCACCGAGTTGTTGGTGACGAAGACGATCTCCTTGCCGGCCTCAAGCAGGGCGCCCAGTGCCCCTACCGCGCCGGGCAGCGGCTCGCGCCCGACCCAGACGACCCCGTCCAGGTCGACCAGAAACCCGTCGAATTCGTCCGCCAGCGCCACCCGCCGCAGGCTAGTCAGTTAGCGCGAGACGGGGTCGCGACAGTTGAAATCGAATCGAGAACGCCTAACCACCCCACTCGATACGGTGAATCGCGTGACCGATTCGAACTCGAATGTGGTGACCGCAACCGGCGTGACCCGCCGCTACGGCGAGGACAGCACGGCGGTGGACGCGCTGCGCGGCGTCAGCCTCGAGCTGGCGCGGGGGAGCCTGACAGCGATCATGGGCCCCTCGGGGTCGGGCAAGTCGACCTTGATGCACATTCTCGCCGGCCTCGACCGCCCGACCGGCGGCACGGTCTCGCTGGCCGGGACCGAGATCACCGGGCTCGGCGACAACGAGCTGACCAAGCTGCGCCGCCACCACATCGGCTTCGTCTTCCAGTTCTTCAACCTGCTGCCGATGCTGACCGCCGAGGAGAACATCCTGCTGCCGCGGGCGATTGCCGGCGAGAAGCCCGACGACGCCTGGCTGTCCGAGCTGATGCAGCGGGCGGGTCTCGGCGACCGGCGTTCCCACCGGCCCGCCGAGCTCTCCGGTGGCCAGCAGCAGCGGGTTGCGATCGTGCGGGCGCTGGTCTCCAGGCCGACCGTCGTCTTCGCCGACGAGCCGACCGGCAACCTCGACTCGGCGGCGAGCGCCGAGATCCTCGATCTGCTGCGCTCCTCGGTCGACGCCTACGGCCAGACGACGCTGATGGTCACCCACGACGCGAGCGCCGCGGCGGTGGCCGACCGCGTCCTCTTCCTCGCCGACGGCAAGATAGTTCGCGATCTCGCGAGCCCCGGCGTCGCCGAGATCGTCTCGGCCTCGCAGGACCTAGCCGCGCAGTGAGCCGGGTCGCGCTCAAAGGGCTGCTCTTTCGCCGCGGTCGCACGATCCTCACCGCGATCGCGATCGTGCTCGGAGTGGCGATGGTCAGCGGCACCTTCGTCCTCACCGACACGATCACCAAGGCCTTCGACGGCATCTTCAGCGCCTCCTACAGCGACACCAGCGCGGTGATCTCGGGCAAGAGCATCGTCTCGGAATCGGCCGGCAGCGTGACCGTCCCCGAATCGCTGGTGGGCCGGGTGCGCAAGCTCTCCAGCGTCGACAGCGCCGCGGGGGCGATCTTCGACCTCAACGGCTCCTCCGACAAGGCGCAGCTGATCGGCCGCGACGGCAAGACGATCTCCTCCGGCGGTGCGCCGACCTTCGGCTTCGGCTTCAACCCGGGCGAGACGCGCTTCAACCCGCTGACCCTGACCGCCGGCCGCTGGGCGACCGACGATCGCCAGGTGGTGATCGACAAGGGCGTCGCCGACAAGGAAGGCTTCGAGGTGGGTGACAGGATCGGCGTCGCGGCGATCGGACCGACCCGCCACTTCACGATCTCCGGGATCGCCCAGTTCGGCTCGGTCCCCTCGCTGGGCGGGGCGACGATCGCGGTCTTCACCGTTGCCGAGGCGCAGAAGCTGCTCGACAAGGAGGGACGAGTCGACATCGTCTTCGTCGCAGCCAGGCAGGGCTTCTCCCCGCGGCAGGTGGTCGATCAGGTCAAGCCGCTGCTGCCGCCCTCGACCGAGGTGCGCACCGGCACCCAGCAGGCGAAGGAAGACTCCAAGGACGTCAACTCCTTCCTCCAGATCATCCGCTACTTCCTGCTCGCCTTCGCCGGGATCGCCGTGCTGGTGGGCGCCTTCGTCACCTTCAACACGATTTCGATCACGGTCGCCCAGCGGATCAGGGAGTTCGCGACCCTTCGCTCGCTGGGGGCCTCGCGGCGCCAGGTGCTGCGCTCCGTCCTGATCGAGGGTCTCTGCATCGGCGTTCTCGCCTCGGTGGTGGGCCTGTTCGCCGGCCTCGGCCTGGCGAAGGGGCTGGAGGCGGTCTTCGACGCGCTCGGCCTCTCGCTGCCGACCGCCAACCTCGTCTTCGCCACCCGCACGGCGGTCGTCTCTCTCTCGCTGGGGATCGGCGTGACGATGGTCGCCAGCCTGGTGCCGGCGCTGCGCGCCACCCGGATCCCGCCGGTCGCCGCGATGCGGGAGGGGGCGACGCTGCCGCCGAGCCGGGTCTCGCGCCGCCGCCGCCCGATCGTCGCCGTGGTGCTCCTGCTCGGCGCCGCGATGCTCGGCTACGGCTCCTTCGGCGACCTCGACACGCTGCCCTCGATCGAGCTGATCGGCGCCGGCTGCCTGGCGATGTTCGTCGGTGTGGGACTCGCCGCCGCCGCGGCCGTGCCGCCGCTGGCCGCCGCTGTGGGGGCGCCAGCGCGGCGCTTCGGCGGCGAGGCCGGCCGTCTGGCGAGCGAGAATGCCACCCGCAATCCGGTCCGCACCGCCCGCACCGCGGCCGCGCTGATGGTCGGCCTCGCTCTGGTGACGGTCGTGGCGACGCTCGGCGCCGGCTTGCGCGACTCCGACCGCGAGGCGCTGAACAGCTCCGTCGTCTCCGACTACGTGGTCACCTCGAAGAACGGCTTCGAACCGTTCCCCGCCGCCGCCGGCGCGGCGCTGCCGAAGGCGCCGGGAGTGAGCCTGGTCTCGAACGTGCGCAGCGACCAGGCCAAGGTCTTCGGCGGCGACACGATCGTCAACGGCGTCGCTCCGTCCTTCGGCCGCGTCTTCAACCTGAATTGGAGCGAGGGGTCCAACGCGGTCCTGGCGCGGCTCGGCATGCACGGCGCCGTGGTCGAGAAGGGCTACGCGGAAGACAACGACCTCCGCGCCGGCAGTGCCTTCTCTCTGCGGACCGCGTCCGGTCAGCTGGTGCGCCTCCACGTCGCCGGCATCCAGGCGCCCTCCGAAGTGCAGAAGATCGACCCGCTGGTCGGCAAGGTGCTGATCTCCGCGGCCGCCTTCGACCGCTCCTTCCCGCGACCCTCGAACATCTACACGTTCGTCGACACCCGGGGCGGGGAGAGCGGGGCAAACACCGCATCGCTGGAGCGGGCGCTGAAACCCTTCCCCGACGCGGTCGTCTACACCAAGGCGGGCTGGGTCGACAAGCGCGCCAGCGGGGTCGACGAACTGCTCAACCTGCTCTACGTGCTGCTGGCGCTGTCGGTGGTCATCAGCCTCTTCGGCATGGTCAACACGCTGGTGCTCTCGGTCTTCGAGCGGACCAGGGAGATCGGGATGCTGCGCGCGATCGGGATGACCCGGCGCCAGGTGCGGCGGATGGTCCGCCAGGAGAGCGTGATCACGGCGTTGATCGGGGCGGGCCTCGGATTGCCGCTCGGCGTCTTCCTCGCGGCCGCCTTCACCGAGGTGTTGTCCGACCAGGGAATCGGCTTCTCGCTGCCGATCGGCTCGCTGATCGCCTTCACGATCGTCGCCATCGCCGCCGGGATCCTCGCCGCGGTGCTACCGGCCCGCCGCGCCGCACGCCTGGACGTCCTGGACGCCCTCCACTACGAGTAGTCCTGAGGCCATGTGGCCGGCGCATATCGGCGTCCTCGGTCGCTCGCGTGCAGAGCACGCCACGCTCCCTGCGTCCTTGATCTGCTTGGCCACATGGCCTCAGACTGAGGAAGCCAGACCCATGCGAAGCGCTCCCGCCACCTCATACATTGCCGCCCGCGCGGAGCGACTTATGGCCGTCATGTTGGCGAAGCCGTGGATCAGGCTCGGGTGGCGGCGCAGGGCGACCGGGACGCCGGCGGCGCGCAGACGCGCGGCGTAGTCCTCGGCCTCGTCGCGCAGTGGGTCGAAGCCGGCGGTGGCGACGTAGGCGGGAGGCAGGCCGGAGAGGTCCTCGGCGCGCAGCACCGAGATGCGGGGGTCCTCGCCCGCGGCTCCTCCGGACAGGTAGTGCAGCTCGAACCAGTCCATGTCGGCCTTGGTCAGCAGGAACCCCTCGGCGAAGAGGCGTCGCGAGGCGCCGCCGACCGCGTCGGTGACCGGATAGATCAGCAGCTGCATCGCCGGCCGTGGCCCGCCGCCGTCGCGCGCCAGGAGGCTGACGGAGGCGGCCAGGTTGCCGCCGGCGCTGTCGCCGCCGACGGCGATCCGCGCCGGGTCGATGTCCAGCTCGCCGGCCCGCTCGGCCGCCCAGCCGAACGCCGCGAAGGCGTCGTCGACCGCCGCTGGGAACGGGTGCTCGGGAGCGAGGCGGTACTCGACCGAGAGGACCCGGACGCCCGCCTCGGCGGCGAGGAAACGGCAGACGGGGTCGTGGGTGTCGAGGTCGCCGATCGTCCAGCCGCCGCCGTGGTAGTAGACGAGCAGGGGCGCCCCGGCTTCGCTCCCCTCCGGGGCCGCCGCGCTCCGATCCGGACGGTCGTTTTCAGCAGAGCGGTCCTGAGCCGCTGTGTATAGCCGGGCCCTCATCTCCCCGGCGGGTCCCGGTATCGAGAGGCTTTCGAACCTCACCCCTGGTTGCGGTCGCCCTGCGGTCGCCCTGTGGCCGGCTCGGTTTCGCGCTCGCGCCGCTTCCGGAGCGAGCCCCCCGGTGACCGAATCGTCGCCCGCCAGCGCCGCCAGCCTCAGCAGCACGTGGATGTCGCTGGCCAGCTCCTGCCCCTCGAGTGCGGGAGGGCGGCCGAAGAGCAGGCGTTGCACCGGTGCCGGAAGCCCACACGCGGCTCGCAGCACCCAATGCTCCGTGCGTGGGGAAAGGCGGGGAAGTTGGGCCACGACGGCGCCAGGCTATGCGATAGCCGCGAGCGGTCCGCTCAGACCAGAATTCGAATCGCGCAATTGCAATCTCGCAAACGCGCAACAACGATCTCGCAAACGCGCAGTTGGTTGGGGGACCGATCTCACACGCCGATGCCCCACATGCCCTGTACCGTGCGGGTAGAGGCGCGATGGAGGCAGCAACGACAACCGCTCCGCGGCCGGCGACCCGTCAGGTGGAACGTCGACTCCCACCCGGCCCGCCGCTGCCGCGCGCGGCGCAGACGGCGATCTGGTCGCGGCAGGCGAGGCGGCTCCTCTACGCGTGCCAGGACCGCTACGGCGACATGTTCACCTTGAGGATCGCCTACGAGGGCAAGTGGGTGATGCTCGCCGACCCCGAGGCGGTCAAGCAGGTCTTCACCGGCGACCCGCGCGTCTTCCACGCCGGCGAGGGCAACCAGATCCTCGCGCCGGTGCTCGGCCGCAACTCGCTCCTCGTCCTCGACGAGAAGCCCCACATGAGCCAGCGCAAGCTGCTGCTGCCGCCCTTCCACGGCGAGCGGATGCAGGGCTACGGCGAGACCATGGGCGAGATCGTCGCACGCGAGATCGAGAGCTGGCCCACCGGCGTTCCCTACAAGCTGCGGCCGCGGATGCAGGCGATGACCCTGGAGATCATCCTGCGCACGGTCTTCGGAGTGCGGGAGGGCGAGAAGCAGGCTGAGCTGCGCGAGGCGCTGCGCGAATTCCTCGACCTCTCCACCGACCCGCGCATGCTGGTGCCCCTGATCCTCCTCGGCCCGAATCGGGTCAGGCGCTTCCCGCCCTTCCGGCGCCGGATCGACCGCGTCGACGCGCTGATCTACCGCGAGATCGCCGAGCGCCGCTGCGCCGGCGACCTCGAGGAGCGCGACGACATCCTCTCGATGCTGGTCGCCGCCCGTCATGAGGACGGCAGCCCGATGAGCGACGAGGAGTTGCGCGACGAGCTGCTGACGCTGCTGGTCGCCGGGCACGAGACGACCGCGACCTCGCTCTCGTGGGCGGTCGAGCGGCTCGCCCGCCACCCCGACAAGCTGGAGCGGCTGCGGGGCGAGGTGAGCGCCGGCGCCGAGGAGTACCTGACCGCGACGATCCAGGAGACGCTGCGACTGCGCCCGGTGATCGCGATCGTCATCCGCCGCCTCACCGAGCCGGTCGAGATCGGCGGCTACGAGCTGCCGGCCGGCGTCTCGGTCACTCCTTCCATCTACCTGGTCCATCGCAACCCCGAGATCTACCCCGAGCCGGACCGCTTCCTGCCCGAGCGCTTCCTCGAGCGCCCGCCCGGCACCTACACCTGGATCCCCTTCGGCGGCGGCGTCCGCCGCTGCCTCGGCGCATCCTTCGCCCAGTTCGAGATGGCCGTCGTCCTCAAGGAGCTGGTCAAGCACCACCGGATCCGCCCCGCCAACCCAAAGCCCGAGCGAATCTTCCGCCGCGCGATCACCGAGACGCCGCGCCACAACGCCGAGGTCGTCCTCGGCTGAGTCGTAAGAACTCCGGTTGCTCGCCGCGCGCGCCGGGCATAGGCTCCTCCCCATCGGTCGATACTGGAGGAGGTCGGTGAGATGAAGAAGTTGGTGCTGGTTTTGGCTTTGGTCGTGCTGGGCGCGATGTCGCTGGTCGTCGGTTCAGCCGCGGCGAGCGTGAAGACGGTGAAATCGACCGTGACCATCACGTCCGGCGAGGGCACCGAGTTCAAGGGCAAGGTCAGCTCCCCGAAGAAACAGTGCCGCGCGAATCGGACCGTGAAGCTCTACATGAAAGCCGGGTCCGCGCGCACCGCCGATCCCGTGGTCGGCACCGACAAGACGGACGCCTCGGGAGCCTGGGATATTGAAGGAAGCTTTGTCGCCGCCGTCTACTACGCCAGGGTGGCGAGCGTTCTGGTCCACGCCAACGGCTCCGCGTTCCGCTGCGCCTATGCCTGGACAATGCCCGCGCGCTTCTGACGCCCTCAGCCGCAGCCGGTGTTGTTGCCGCAGGAAGAGCACGTGTAGCAGGAGCCCGTGCGTTGCATCATGCCGCCGCATTGCTCGCAGGCGGGGCCTAGGTCGAGGCCCGACATCTTCGCCGGGATCACCGGCGGGGTGTCGGTGAAGGCCGCCGCGGCGGGAACTGCCTCGCCGCCCGTCGCCTTCGCCTTCTCGGCGCCGTTGCCCGGCTTGGAGTGGCCGTTGCCTCCGTTCGCCGGCTCGGCCTCGCCGCTGGTGCTGATCCCGAGTCCGAGCTGGCTCGTCTCCGCCTCGCGCTTGGCCCGCACCTCCTGGGTGAGGATGCCGAGGTCCTCGAGCGTCTCGGTGTCGTCGATGAAGCGGCTCGCCAGCCAGCGCATGATGTAGTCGGGCATCGACTTGGCGAAGGGGATCTCGGGGTTCAGGGTCATTCCCTCCGGCTCGAAGCGCATGTAGCTGAACTTGCGCACGAAGACCTCCAGCGGCACGCCGTACTGGAGGCCGATCGAGATCGCCGTCGCGAAGGCGTTGAGCAGCCCCCGCATCGTCGAGCCCTCCTTGCCGATGTCGGTGAGGAAAATCTCGCCGACCGATTCGTCCTCGTACTTGCCGGCGGTGATGTAGCCCTCGTGGCCGGCGATCGAGAACTTGTGGGTGATCGACTCGCGCTCGCGCGGCATCTTCTTGCGCACCGGCTTGGGGGCAATTGATTCCTCCGCCTCAGCGGTGGCCTCGGCCTCCTTCTCCTCCTGGGCGTCGGTGCGCAGCGCCTGCGCCGTCTTCGAGCCGTCGCGGTAGATCGCCAGCGCCTTCAGCCCGCCCTTCCAGCCGCGCGTGTAAGCGTCGGCGATGTCCTCGACCGTCGCCGACTGCGGCAGGTTGACCGTCTTGGAGATCGCGCCGGAGATGAACGGCTGCGTCGCGGCCATCATGTCGATGTGGCCGGTGTGGGAGATCGCCCGCTCGCCGACCGCGACGTCGAAGACCGGCAGGTGCTCGTCCTTCAGTCCCGGCGCGCCGATGATCGTCCCCTGCTCCGCGATGTGGGCGTCGATCTGGTCGATCTCGGCGTCCGAGTAGCCGAGCGTGCGCAGCGCCAGCGGCACCGAGCGGTTGACGATCGTCATCTGCCCGCCGCCGACCAGCTCCTTGAACTTGACCAGGGAGAAGTCGGGCTCGATCCCGGTCGTGTCGCAGTCCATCAGGAAGCTGATCGTCCCGGTCGGCGCCAGCACCGTCGCCTGCGCGTTGCGGTAGCCGTGCTCCTCGCCCAGCTCTACCGCCTCGTCCCAGGCCCGCTGCGCGCCGTCCAGCAGGTCGGCCTTGATCCCGGCCGGGTCGATGTCGAAGGCGGCGTCGCGGTGCATCCGCATCACCCCGTTGTGGGGCTCGCGGTTCTTCGCGTACTCGTCGTAGGGCCCGGTCGCCCCGGCGGCGATCAGCGCCGACTGGCGGTAGGCGCGCCCGGTCATCAGCGCCGTGATCGCGGCGGCGACGTTGCGGCCCTCCTCGGAGTCGTAGGGAAGCCCGTCCGACATCAGCAGCGCCCCGAGGTTGGCGTAGCCGAGGCCGAGCTGGCGGAAGGCGTTGGCGTTGGCGGCGATCTCCTCGGTCGGGTAGCTGGAGAAGCCGA
>WNGD01001952.1_pt1 | contig 21855 bp, 24 predicted proteins | sample 5400671 | NCBI WGS metagenome assembly WNGD01 (sample SAMN13153369, study PRJNA577476) | soil metagenome | isolation source: 40 cm soil or saprolite under grassland replicate 2 | place: USA:California | collected 2016-06-15 | reverse complement strand
GAGCCGGAGCGTAATGCGTTCTTGATGCGCAGCTCGATTGGATCGAGGTTCAATTCCACGGCCAGCTTGTCCATCTGCGCCTCGTAGGCGAAACACGCCTGCACCGCCCCGAAGCCGCGCATCGCGCCGCAGGGCGGGTTGTTGGTGAAGACCGCGGTGCCCTCCAGCCGGGCGTTGGGAACCTCATACGGCCCGGCGGCAAAGGTGGTGGCGTTGCCGATCACGGCCGGCGACGTCGAGGTGTAGGCGCCGCCGTCGACCAGGAGCCGAGCTTGGACATTGACGAGGGTGCCGTCGCGAGCCGCGCCGTGCCGCATCCAGACTCGCGATGGGTGGCGGTGCACATGGCCGTAAAAGGATTCCTGCCGTCCGTAGGACATCTTGACCGGCCGCTTCGTTCGGAGCGCCAGCAGGCAGGCATGGATCTGCATGCTGACATCCTCGCGCGCGCCGAAGGCGCCGCCGACGCCGGAGAGGTGGAGGTGCACCTTTTCCGGTGGCAGATCGAGGCACGGGGCCAGCTGCTCGAGATCCGCGTGCAGCCACTGGGTCGCGATGAAGAGATCCACGCCGCCGTCGGCGGCGGGAACCGCGAGGCCCGCTTCGGGACCGAGGGGCGCCTGGTCCTGCATGCCGGTTTCGTACATCCCCTCCACCCAGACGTCGGCGAGCGCGTTGGGGTCGCCATGGACGATCGTGAGGGTGCGCACGACGTTGCCCTGCGGATGGACCGGCGGCGCCGTCGGTTCGAGCGCCTGCTCCATATCGGTGACGGGGGTGAGGACCTCGTAGTTGACGGCGATCGCCTTCAGCGCCGCGCGCGCCAGCTCGTGGTCTTCGGCGGCGACGACGGCAACTGCCTCGCCGGCATACCGCACCACATCCGCGGCCAGCACCGGTTGGTCCTGCACGTCGAGACCGAAGGTTTTCTTGCCGGGCACATCGGTGTGGGTGAGGACGGCGACGACGCCGGGTGCCTCGAGGGCCGCCGTGGTGTCGATCGAGACGATGCGCGCATGGGGATGAGGGCTGCGCAGCGTCGCGCCCCACAGCATTCCGTCGCGGCGAAGGTCGCTGGCGTATTCGAACTCGCCCTTCACCTTGGGAACACCATCCACTCGTCGAACCGACTGACCGACGCCGCCCTGCCGGCGGATGTCGACACTCATGTCCAGATCATGCTGGCCTCGCTGAGGTTCACCAACTGCCCGTCGTGCACGACGGGTTTTCCCTCGACGAAGAGATGCTGCACGGGACCGGGGTTGCAGAAGACGAGCGCCGCGACCGGGTCCGCTTCGGCGCCGCGATGGGGGAGCCCGTCCACCGTGAAGAGGGCGATATCGGCGCGCTTGCCGGCCTGGATCGAGCCGACATCGTCGCGGCCCAGGCACGCAGCGCCGCCGCGCGTAGCCACGCGCAGTGCCTCGCGGGCGGTCATCGCGGCTGGGCCCTTGCGTCCCCTGGTGGTCAGCATCGCCTGGCGCACCTCGGCCAGCAGGTTGCCGCTGTCGTTCGAGGCCGAGCCGTCGACCGCGAGTCCCACCCGCACGCCCGCATCGATCATCTCGCGAGCCGGCGCGAATCCCGATCCGAGCCGCATATTCGAGGTCGGGCACCAGGCCACGGCCGTTCTGCTGGTCGCGAGGCGGCTGATGTCGGCCTCGTTGACGTGTACGCAATGAGCCAGCCAGACGTCCGGGCCGAGGAAGCCGAGGTCCTCCAGTAACTCCAGCGGGCGGCGCTTGAACGTTGCCTGGCAATACGCTTCCTCGTCGAGCGTCTCGGCGATATGCGTATGCAGGCGAACGTTACGGCGCCGCGCGAGTGCGGCTGACTCGTGCATCAGCCGCTCCGAGACCGAGAAGGGCGAGCAGGGCCCGACGGCGATCCGCCGCATCGAGCCGGGCGCGGGATCGTGAAAACGCTGGATGGCATCGTCGGTGGCCGACAGGATCGTGTCTATGTCCTCGACCACCCGATCTGGCGGAAGCCCGCCACTCGACTGCCCGAGGTCCATCGATCCGCGGCAGGGGTGGAATCGCAGGCCAAGCTGCCCCGCGACCTCGATCTCGGCCTCGAGCAGGCCGGTGACGCCCGATGGAAAGACGTAGTGGTGGTCCGTCGTCGTCGAGCATCCGCTGAGCGCCAGTTCGGCGAGGCCGACCTCGGCGGCGGTTCGCTCCCAGTCGTCATCGATCGTCGCCCAGATGGGATAGAGCTCGCGGAGCCAGTCGAAGAGGCCACCCTGCTGGGCGTGGACCCGCGTAAGGGTCTGGTAGAGGTGGTGATGCGTATTGATCAGGCCGGGCAACGCGACCAGGCCGCGGCCGTCGATGACGTCAGGCTGCTCGCGAACCGGGGGACGTCCCTGGCCGACCCAGCTGATGGCGCCGCCGTCGATCAGGATCGAAGCGTTCTCCAATTCCGTGCCGGCGTCGTCCATGGTGACGACGACCCGGCAACCGTCGAGCAGGATCATGAGTCGGCTCGGCGCCGTGCGGCCGCCAGCTGGACCGCGTCGAGGATCTTCTGGTAGCCGGTACAGCGGCAGAGGTTGCCGCTGAGCGCCTCGCGGACGGTAGCCGGGCTCGGGTTCGCGTCTTTGTCCAGCAGGTCGGCGACCGCCACCACGAATCCCGGTGTGCAGAAACCGCACTGCACCGCGCCGGCTTCGAGGAAGGCTTCCTGGATCGGATGCAGCCGGTCGCCGCTGGTCAAGCCCTCCACGGTCCGCACCTCGCGCTCATGAGCCTGGGCCGCGAGGACGAGGCAACTGCAGGCCAGCGTGCCGTCGAGCCAGACGGAACACGACCCACATTCCCCCTGCTCGCACGCGTTCTTCGAGCCGTAGAGGCCGAGCGCCTCGCGAAGGAACGCGAGCAGGCTGGTTCCGGGCCACACGTCGGCCTCGCGCCAGGCGCCGTTGACGCGCACTCTCACAACCACGTAGGCAGTCTCCGTTCGCTGAGTGCCCAGCCAAGCGCTCGTCTCGCCAGCACGCGGCAGCCGTGTCGCCGGTAGGCGGCGGTCCCCCGCACATCGTCGAGCGGCTGCGCAGCGGTTGCGACCAGCTCGGCGAACTCATCGATCCACTGAGGGTTCAGGGGTGCCGAGCGATCGTCCCAGGTCCCCGAGCTCGTCAGGGCTGCCGACACCCGCTCCTCAGCCTGGGTCGCGCGCAGGATCGTCGGTCCGACGGAGCCGAGCGCGACATTGACCCGACGGCGCTCCTCGTCGATGACCAGGCAGAGGCCGGCTACGGCAATCACCATCGCGTTGCGCGTGCCGATCTTGGAAAAACTGCCCGGGCCGCGCAAGCGTCGCCAGCGGGCGCCGATGATGAGCTCGTCCGGAGCGGTCGCGGTCTTCTTCGGGCCGGTGAGAAAGAGGTTCCAGGGCAGCGACCGTTCGCCCCGCGCCCGACTCCGCAGGACAATCTCGGCGTCGTACGCCGCCAGCACCGGGAGCGCGTCCCCGGCGGGCGACGCGGTTCCAAGGTTGCCGCCCACCGTGCCACGGTTCCGGATTTGCGGGGACCCGACGGAGCGCGATGCCTGCACCAGCGGCTCGTACGCCTGCATCTCCCTGACGATGGTCGTATAGGTCACACCCGATCCGAGGAAGGCGTGGCCGTTCTCCTCGCGCCAGGTCGTCAGCTCGGCCACGCGGCTGAGGTCGACGATCGCCAGCGGCCGCACGCGGCCGAAGTTCAGCTCGACCATAAGATCGGTGCCGCCGCTGAGGGGGACCGCCTCTGGGTGCTCGGCCTTGATCTCGAGCGCCTCGTCGAGGGAGTGGGGTAGCAGCACCTCCATGGCGGTGCGACTACTTTATCCGCGCCGCGACCGCGCGGACGCCTCGGAGCAGCGCCTGGGCGCCCAGGACCAGGTGTTCGTCGGAGGTGGTTTCCCTCGGCGAGTGACTGAGGCCGCCCACGCTCGGAACGAACAGCATTCCCGTGGGAACGTGACGTGAGAGCACGGCGGCGTCGTGCCCCGCGCCGCTCGACAACTTCGCGGGCCGGCGCCCCAGCTCCGTGCACACCTGCTCGAGCGCGACCACGACCGTCTCATTCATCGGCGCCGGCGGCACCGAGGAGAGGAGCTCGACGACGACCCGGCAGCCCTCCTCCGCGCAAATGCGTTCGAGCCTGGTCGCAAATGCCCCGACCGCCTCCCCGATCACCCGCTCATCGGGGTGGCGGACTTCGAGCGTGAACTGGGCGCGACCGGGGATGACATTGACGCCCCCAGGGTGGAAGCCCATCGAACCGATATTGGCCACCGCCTCGGCGTCCACGCCCTGTATGAGGTCGCGCAGCTCCGACGCGGCGCGCGCGGCGGCGCGCCCCGCGTCATGCCGCAGCCGAAAGGGGGTGGTCCCCGCGTGGTTTTGCGTTCCCTGGATCTCGATTCGCTGGCGGTGGACGCCAACGATGCCGGTGACCACCGCGAGGTCGATCCCGTCCGCCTCCATCCGAGGTCCCTGCTCGATGTGGAGCTCGAGGAATGCCTTGATCGAATCGCGGTGCTGCTGCGCCTCGAGCATCCGGTCGAGGTCGCGGCCCGCGCCGGCCAGCACCTGGCGGATGGGGACCCCCTGCCAATCGAGCCCATCGCGGAGTCGCTCGATGTCGAGCTCGCCCGCGAGGGCGAGGCTGCCGATCAGGCCGGACTCGAAACGCACACCCTCCTCGTCCGCAAAACCGACGATCTCCAGCTGTTCGGCGAACGGGTCACCGGACTCGGCGAGGGTGCGCAGGACTTCGAGGGCGGCGACCGCGCCATAGGCGCCGTCGAGCCGGCCGCCGTTTGGGACGCTGTCGAGGTGCGAGCCGGTGAGCACCCAGGGTCCCCCCGTACCTGGCAGATGGCCGAAGACATTGAGCGCCGCGTCCACCCGCGCCTCGATGCCCGCCTCGCCCATGCGCTCCGCGAACCACCGTCGCCCGGCCAGGTCGTGCTCGGACCAGGCGAGCCGGTCGACGCCGCCATCCGGAAGACCGCCGATGGCGGCGAGCGTCCGCAGGTCGGCGAGCAGTCGCTCCCCGTTGATGTCGCTCACAGCGGCACGAGCTCCGGATCGAAGGGACGGCATGGCACAAAGCGGCCGAAGTCACGGCGGCCAACGATCGCACCGTCGCGGTAGATCACCTGACCGCGGCAGATCGTGGTGTGCACCTTGCCGGTGACGTTCAGGCCTTCGTAGGGGGAGAACCCAGCGCGGCTGTGCAGCTCCGCGGCGGACAACACCCGCGTCGGCCGCGGGTCGAAGAGGACAAGATCGGCATCGGAGCCGGCCTGCAGATCACCTTTTTGCGGCCACAATCCGAAGATCTTCGCCGGATTGGCGCAGAGTAGTCGCACAAGGTCCGCGCGAGAGATCCGCTGCGGCACCACGCCGAAGCTGTGCATCAGCAGCAGCGACGTCTCGACTCCGGGGATTCCCGGGCTGATCTCACGGAAGTCGTCGATGCCGGCACGCTGCGAAAGGGAGAAACCGCAGTGGTCGCTGCCGATGCTCTGGATCGCGCCGCGCGACAGCCGATCCCAGAGTTGCGCCTGGCTCTTACGATCGCGAAGCGGAGGGGTCATTACGTAGCGGGCAGCATCCGGCTGGTCGTAGCGCGAGTCATCGAGCACGAGGTAGTGCGGACAGGTTTCGGCGATCGCCTGGACGCCGCTCCGGCGAGCCTCGCTGATCATGTCCACGGCTAGCGGGGTGGAGAGGTGCACGAAGTACACGGGGCTGCCGGTCGCTCGGCTGAACAGCAGGCCCCGACCCACCGCCTCCGCCTCGGCCACGGCCGGGCGCGCCAGGGCATGAAATTTCAGCGACCGCTTGCCCTCATCGACCAGCTTCTGCGCCATCCCTTCGACGATGGCGTCGTTTTCCGCGTGCACCTGGACGAGGAACCCGGCCTCGCGCGCGCGCTCCATCAGCCGGTACCAGGTCCAGTCGTCCGCGTAGAAGATCGTGCCGCGGTAGGTCGTATAGATCTTGGCACTGGTGACCCCGGCCTCGACCAAGGCGGCCAGGTCGTGCTCCCACCCTGCGGGAAGATGCGCGATGTTGAGGTGCATCGCGTAGTCGATGTACGACCGACCCTCGATCAGGTCGAGTCGCGACTGGAGCGCCTCCGCAAAGCGCTGGCCCGGTTGCTGCGGAGCGAAATCGAGAAAGGTGGTGACGCCGCCGGCGGCCGCCGACAGCGAGCCGCTCTCGAAGTCGTCGGCCGTGCGCGCCGCCCCGGTGTCGAGCAGCAGATGCGTGTGCGGATCGACGACGCCGGGCAAGACCAGGTGTCCGGTTGCGTCGATCACGTCGCCGTCCGGCGGAAGATCCGGCCGAACCTCGGCCACGCGGCCATCACGGATCCGAACGTCTGCAAGGCGTTCGCCATCTGCGGTGACAACCGTGCCGCCGCGTATCAGCATGGGCTCAGCGTTGCTGTCGAGTCAGCCAATCCCCGATCACCTGACCGACCTGATCCCCCTGATCCTCTTGTAGGAAATGCCCAGCGTCCCGGATCACCGTCAGGTCATCTGCCGTCCGGAACAATCGCTGGAACGGGCGGCCGACCGATTCCAGCGGCAGCACCACGTCGGCGTCCGCCCACAGCACCAGGGCGGGGCGCTGGTCGCGGATCAGCCGCTGCATAACACCGCGTCCTTCGGAGGCCCCCGGCGCATTCGGGTCTAAAGGGATCAGCTCGGGGAAACGCCGTGCCCCCGTCTTCGAAGCCTCGTTTGGAAAGGGCGCCTCGTAGGCGGCCCGCACTTCGGCAGAGGGCGGCGTCTTGCAGCCGCCTCGGATGAGGGGCCAGATTGGAACGTCGGGGCGGGCGGCCACGAAGGCGCGAAAGCGTAGCCATTCATCACTCATCTGCTGTTCGCCAGTGAATACCCCGGTGTCCATCACGACCAGGCGGCGCACCCGCTCCGGTCGTTCGATCATGGCGACCCGCAACCCGATCGGGCCACCCCAATCGTGCATCACCAGCGTCACCCGATGAAGGTCGAGGTCGTCGATCAGCGAGACCAGGGCCGCGGTGTGGTTCGTGTACGAGTACCAGGCGGGATCCACGGGTTTGTCGGAGCGGCCAAAACCCGCAAGATCCGGGGCGATGCAGCGAAAGCCGGCATCAACGATTGGCGGGATAACCTTCCGCCAGAGATACGACCAGGTCGGCTCGCCGTGCAGCAACAACACGATCGGTCCCTGGCCAACGTCGATATGGGCGAGTCGCATCCCCTGCCACTCACGGAATTCCGGCCCGTAGGGAAAGTCGATGATGCTGTCGAAACGCTCGGCGGGCGTTCGGAAGAACTGCGCCGCAAACACCCGCCGCTGGTCGCCTTCTGTGCTCAGGCGCCGATCTCGTAGAGCTGACCGGGGTCGAGGTCGAGGCCGTTGACGACCTGCCAGAGCGCAGCCACGGCCTTCAGGGCATTGCGCCGCTCGAAGGGAGCCAGCTCTTTGCCGTCTTTCAGGATACGGACCAGTCCCTGGTAACACTCGACCAGGCTCCGCTCGGACTCGCTCAGCTCGACGCCCATCGTGTTTTTCATGCCGACACCCTCCGCTCACCGGCGGTTCCGATCACGATGCGATCGTCCTGCAGCCGTTTCGCCTTGAGCTCGAAGCGCGGCAGGCTGCCGTTCTCAACGCGCTTGCAGCCGAAGCGGAGGCCCTCGTGGGCTTGTGAGAGTGCCCTGGCGAGCTCGCCGACGATGCGATCGGCATTCACGCCCTCCCGCTCCGGGATCTCGACCAGCAGCTCGATTTCATCCTGGCGCCCATCCGCGGTGTACAGGTGGATGCGGAACTCGTCGATTTCCTTGAACTCCCGGACGATCGATTCCACGGCGCGCGGGTAGACGTTGGTGCCGCGCACCAGCTTCATGTCGTCGACCCGGCCGCGGATGCCGCCCTCGTAGAGGTCAAAGGTGCGCCCGCAGGTGCAGCCGCTCGCCGGGACGCGAACAACGAGATCGCGCGTCCGGTAGCGCAAGACCGGAATGAACCCCCGGCCGAAGGAGGTGATGAGACGCTCCCCCAACTCGCCGTAACCGACGGGCTCACCGGTCTGTGGGTCGACCACCTCCTCGATGTAGTGGTCCTCGATGATGTGAGTGCCACCCGGCTGCTTCTCGCACTCGAAGATCATGATGGTGCCCACCTCGGTCATGCCGGCGGTGTCGGCGGCCTTCGCGCCCCACTCCTCCTCGATCAACCGCTTGGTCGCCGGGATCGACCCGGCCGGCTCACCCGAAAGGATCAGGCGCTTGACCGCGCTGCCGGCGAGGTCGACGCCCATCGTTTTCGCCTCCTGCGCCATACGCAGCGCGTAGGTGGGCGTGGAACAGACAACCGTCGCCTTCATCGCCAGGATCTGCTTGACGCGTGCCTCGGTGGTCATGTTGCCGCCGGGCAGCACCAGGCAGCCGATCTTCTCGGAGGCGTAGTGGGCGCCCCAGAAGCCGACGAAGGTCCCGTAGCTGAACGCGAAGAAGACGATGTCCCGCGGCCGCACGCCGAAGCCCCAGAACCCGTAGCACCACATTTCGGCGATCCATTCCCAGTCCTTCATGCTGTCGAGGACCTGCAGCGGGATCCGGCCCGTCGTCCCCGAGGTCAGGTGGTAGCGGATCGCCGCCTCCTGGGGGGCGGCGAGCAGCGGGCCGAAGGGCGGGGCTTCGAGTTGCGCCTGCATCCACTCGTCGCGCGTCATCATCGGAATCCGCTGAAGGTCCTTCAGCGTCTTAATGGATTCCGCGGTGACCCCGGCCGCCTTGAGCCGCTTCGCCTGCCAGGGAACGCTGGCCTCCGTCCATGCCACCAGGTTCTTGAGCTTGCGGAGTTGCAGCGCCTCGATCTGGTCGCGCGGCATGGTCTCGTGGCGGGGGTTCCAGTAGGGTGATTCCTGCACGCATCCCCTCCTTTGTTCGGACTCGTTGTAACACTTTTCTGGACTAAGCTGGACCCAGTTTGGCAACGGCCGGGAAACCGAAGCAAGAGGGCGCGCCGTACCGCCTAGGCGGGATGGGCTACCAGGACGCGTCGGGCCGCCGGCTCAGCTACGACTCCTACCTGCGCATCCCCCAGCTGCTCGAGCTGCAGCAGGGGCTGACCCAGGCCCACGATGAGCTGCTGTTCATCGTGGTCCACCAGGTCTACGAGCTCTGGTTCAAGGTGCTGATCGACGAGCTGGAGGCGGTGCGGGGTGCGATTGAGTCCGAAGATCTGCGCGCGGCGCGGCATTTGCTCGCGCGCGTCAAGGTGATCGAGGATCTGCTGGTGGAACAGGTCGCCGTGCTCGAAACGATGGCCCCCCAGGACTTCCTGACTTTTCGCTCGGAGCTGGCCCCGGCGAGCGGTTTTCAGTCGGTGCAGTTTCGCGAGATCGAGTTCCTGTCGGGCCTGAAGGATGCCGGGTATATCAAGACTCTCGATCGGGACGGGGATGCGCGTGCGCGCTTGCAGCGGCGCCTGGATGAGCCGTCGCTGCACGATGCCTTCAGCGCGTTGATCGAACGCCGCGGCGTCACCGTGAGCGACCTCTATCGCCAGGGCGACCGCCATGCCGACCTGCTTGAGCTGGCCGAGGCGCTGCTCGATCACGACGAGGGCTTTCGGTTATGGCGGCTACGCCACGTCGAGATGGTGGAGCGGCAGATCGGCGACAAGCCGGGCACCGGCGGCTCGACCGGCGTCCGCTACCTCCAATCCACCCTCGGCAAGCGCTTCTTCCCGGAACTCTGGGAAGTCCGCTCGCAGCTCTAGTTAATTTCTCCCGTTGGCGAAGAGGCGGGTGAAGTAGGTGATGCCGAGCGGCACAAGCAACGCCAGCAGTGACGTGACCACCGCCAATGTGTCGGGGAGATGACCGGGGTTGCTCATCCCGATGTACGTGAAGATGGCGGCGCCGATCGATGTAGCGAGGACCACGATCGTCGCGATGATCGTCGCCCACTCCTGGTGCTGCAGGTAGATCGCGATCGATCGCCGTGCCGCCAGCCGGAGCAGCCACGAGGCGGTCAGTCCATTAAGGACCAGCGAGCTGATCAGCGCGCAGACCGCGATGCCAATCCGGAACTGTGCGAGGTTTCGCATCACGAAGGCCGCGCCATTGACGACGAGAATGCCGATCGGGGTGATGATGCCGATCACCACGAGGAGCAGCCGGCTGCTCAAGTAGCCGCGTAGCAGCCGGTCGCCCTGATTGTTCGTCATCACGTCACGGGGAGGCGGTTCGCGTACTCGGGCCGGTTCCAGGCGCGCGAGGTCAGCACCTCGCGGAGGCGGCGCACCGCGTCGAAGACGTCGACGTAGCGGGTGTAAAGCGCCGAAAAGCCAAAGCGCAAGATGTCCGGCGTTCGGAAATCCCCAACCACACCGCGATCGATCAGCGCTCGCATCACGCGGTACCCCTCGGGGTGGCGTAAGGAGACTTGCGAGCCGCGTAGCCTGGCTTCGCGTGGCGATGCCACCTCGACGCCGAGATCACGGCAAGTTTCATCGACCAGCTTGATGAAGAGGTCCCCAAGCGCCATCGATTTGCGCCGGGCCTCCTGCTGGTCGACGCGGAGCCAGAGGTCGATCGCGACCTCGAGGGCCAGCATGCTGAGGATCGGCGGCGAGCCGGCGAGTTGGCGGGTGATCCCTGGAGCCGGCCGGTATTCCTGTTCGAAGGCGAAGGGCGCGGTGTGTCCCATCCAGCCGGAGAGAGGTGACTGGATTGCCCCCTGCAGGCCTTTGGCGACGAAGAGGTACGCGGGTGCCCCCGGGCCGCCGTTCAAATACTTGTAGCCGCAGCCCACAGCGAGGTCGACCTGGGCGGCATTCAGATCGACCGGCACCGCACCGGCGCTGTGCGAAAGATCCCAGAGCACCAGCGCGCCGAATTTTTGGGCGGCCGCCGTGAGGCCTCGCATGTCGTGGATCTCGCCGCTCGCGTAGTCGACGTGGGTCAGCATCAGCACCGCGACGCTGCCGTCGAGCGATCGCTCGATGTCGGCGCGCTCGATGACGCGCAGGGCGTGATTGCCACCCAGCAGTTCGATGAGTCCCTGCGCGACATAAAGGTCGGTTGGGAAATTCGAGGCCTCGGTCAGGATGAAATGGCGTTCCGGCTGAACGCGCAGCGCCTCGGCCAGCAGCTTGAACAGATTGACCGAGGTGCTGTCGGCGACGATCACCTCGCCGGCCTGGGCGCCGATCAGTCGCGCGATCTTGTCTCCGATACGGGCCGGCGCCTCGATCCAGTGGGCCGCATTCCAGCTACGGATGAGCCCGCTGCCCCATTCCTCGCCGATCACCTGCGTCATACGGGGCAAGGTCTGGCGGGGGAGGGCGCCGAGCGAGTTGCCATCGAGATAGATCACGCCCTCGGGCAGGACGAACTCGTCCCGGACGGAAGCGAGCGGGTCCTGCCGATCGAAGGACAGGCAGGTCTCGCGGTTCACGCAGCGATTATCCCGCCTCGGCGAGGTCTAGAAGTGGCTGGGACACCAGGGCGCCCGGTCCGTCGCGAACATCGCGTCGGCACGGGCGACGGCTCCCGGACGCAGCTCCTCAACGCGCCCGGCTTCGAACAAGGTGCGAAACCGGTTGCCGCCCAGGTAAAGCGCCGCCAGATCAGCGGCATCCAGCCCGAGGTCAGGCGCTTCGCTGGTGGACTTGCACTCGGCGCCTCCCGGGCCGCCATTCAGCCTGTGCTGCCCGTTGTTCCATGGACAGAACGGGTCCTGGACGCGCAGCACGAGGCGGTCATCGACCGCATAGCGACGTCCTGCGAGGGCGGCGGCGACATCGACCAGGCGTAACCACACGCCATCTTCGATCCTGGTCTTCGGTTGACGCGAGTCAGCCAGCAGGAACCGCAGAGGCTCGTCCACCGGACGCATCTCCGCGGTGACCCGCGCCATCAGGTCCACATCCAGCACGTGACGCCAGAGCGCCGCGTAGGCCTCGGCCGTTGCCGCGACCAGCATCTCGAGTCGCAGCGTTCCATTCGGTCCGGACGCATCCCAATCCAGTTTGAGGCGGTAAATCGCAAAGCCCGTTGGGTTTCCGTCGGTCCGGTGCAGCACGCGGTAGTGCGGGCTGGCGCCTTCCCGTAAGGGCTCGAGGTCAGCCAGCTGGTTGCGCATCCACCGCTCGTCCAGCGCGAGCATGCCCGGCTGGCTGCGCCGCGCCTGGTCCCAGACGCGGGTGAACTCACGAACGCCAGTGGGGACATCGACCATCGAGAGACGCCCGCCGGCGGGGAACTTATTGGCAAAAGCTCCGTGCGAGCGGTCGATATCCGCCGCGGCCTGGTAGGTGCCCAGCCCGTACCCGAAACGCCCGTAGATGGGCGCCTCCGAGGCATAGAGGGCCGCCAGCGGCTCGCCCCGCTCGTGCATGTCATCGAGCTGGCGCCGCATCATCGCGGTCAGCAGCCCGCGGCGACGGTGCGTCGTAACCACGCTCACCCGGGTGACGCCGCCGCACGGCAACATGCCGCCCGGCACCGTCATCTCGTAGGAGAAGATGCCGGCGGTGGCGACCATCTCCTTGCCCTCGAAAACGGCCAGGGTTCGGTCGAACTCGGTGATCTCCCTGGCGATGGCCAGCTCCTCGTCCGTTGGCAGCGACGCGCCGAAGGCACGCCGCATCAGCGTCGTGTAGGCTCGCTGCTCGTCCTTGTGGATCGGCCGGAGCTCGAGTCCCGGGGGCGTGCCTATCGCTGAACCAGTGCCAGCGCCCGGCAGGGACTGCCCGAGCCTTTCACCAGCTTCAGTGGCGCGACCACCAGGACCGCGCCCGTCGGTGGGAGCTTGGACAGGTTAGCGAGTTGTGTCAGTCCGTATTTGTTGGCGCCCAGCAGGAACTGGTGGCAGGGAAATGGTGGGTTGAAAGAATGGGCGGCGCCCGCGTCGGTGCCAACCGTCTCCACGCCGACGCCGTTAAAGGGGCTGTCGCGCGCCAACCATTGGGCCAGCTCGATGTCGATGCCTGGTGTATGCGGTCCGGTCTCGTTCGCATTCAGGAAGGCTTTCTGGTCATTGGCGCGTGCATCCCAGCCGGTGCGATAGAGCAACCAGGAGCCCTTCGGTGATGGACCGTGCTCTCGCTCGAAAGCACGGATGTCATTCAGGGTCAGGAGGTAGTCCGGATTGGCCTGTGCCTCTTTCGACTTGTCGATCACGACGGCGGGGCCGATCAGCCGCCTGACCGGAACCTGCGAGACATCGTCCTTGTCCTTACCCGTGACCCAGTGGATCGGAGCGTCGAAGTGGGTGCCGGCATGTTCACCGCCTTCGAACCAGTTCCAGTACCAGGCCGGGCCCTTCTCGTCGTAGCGGCTGATCTCGTGCGTCTTCCAGTTCGGGGTGTTGGCGAAGGGCGGGGGAAGCTGGATCATCGGCGTCCGCTCCGACAACGGTTGGGTCAGGTCGATGACGTCGATCGAACCGGAGGTGAGGGCCTCGACGAAGGACGCCAGACTGTCGACTCTCGTGCTCAAATCACTCCTCCCTTTGTTTGCAGCGCCCGCGGAAACTCGAAGCGGTTCTCGAGCATGTGGACGTCGATCAAGAAGCTCTTCGGCATCTCGGCATCGACCTTGGCGACGATGCAGCTCAGTTGGTCCCCGTTGATGGCGTCGAGCGCCGCCTCCTCGAAATCCCCCAGCTCCCGCACCATCTGCGCCCGGGGAAAACCGGCTGCCCTGGCGATCCCGGCAAGGTCGGCGCCGGTGGCGGTCGCGGTCGTGAACCACTTGTGGCCACCCGGGGCGCCGCCGCCGACGGAGAGGAGGGTTTCGTTGTCGAAGATGAGGTGAACCAGGTTGTTCGGCCGGGAGCGCGCCAGCGTCGTCAGCCCGCCGAGGTTCATCAGCACCGAGCCGTCGCCGTCGATCACCACCACTTTGCGCTTCGGCTGGGCGAGCGCGATGCCGAGGCCGATCGAGGAGGCGAGACCCATGGCGTGCTCGAGGTAAAAGAAGTTGGCGCGGTGCCCAAGGGAGTAGAGCTCGGCCGCGACGGCGCCCATGATGGTGACGACGGCGCAGCCTTCGAGCCGTGGGTAGATGGCCTTCAGGCAATCGAGGCGTTTCAATTCGGTTCTTCCCACATCAGGTCGCGTTGGAGGAGCAAGGCCACGGGCGATAACGAGGCCTGGGCTAGCGTCATCGCGTGGGCGATCTTCGGCTGCACCTCGTCGGGTCGTCGCAAGTCGTCATGCGCAATGTGCAGCGCATCGAGTACCGGGCGGGTGTACTTGCCGCCTTCCGTCTGCCAGGGATCCTTCTCGCCGAAGCTGCCACGATCCGTGATCAGCATCAGGAGCGGGATCTTGTAGAGGAGTGACACCCCGACGATGCCGTTGATGGCTTGCAGGAAGCCGTGGTTCTGCAGCAGCATCGCCGACCTGGCCCCCGCAAAATGCGCCCCGGCGGAAACGCCGACCCCCTCTTCCTCCTTGGCGAGCCGAACCAGCGTCATCGCCGGGTCCTCATCGGCCATCCGGATCAGGTGCACCAGCCAGGTCTCCGGGAGCGCGCTCAACAGCGTGATGCCCACGCCCTTCATGGCGTCGTAGACCACCTGTGAATTGGCCACCGATACCGGCACGGCTCCCTCCCTCGGCTGAACTGAGGCCGATTCTACGCATACAATGGGGCCCAGTGCAGGTCCTGGGCAGCATCCTGGAGGCCGTCGGGCACACGCCGCTGGTGCGGCTCCAGCGCATCACTGCCGGGCTCCGTCCCACCATCCTGGCGAAGGTGGAGACGCTCAATCCTGGCGGCAGTGTCAAGGACCGGATCGGGCTGCGCATGATCGAGGATGCCGAGCGTCGCGGTGTGCTGAAGCCGGGTGGCACGATCGTCGAACCGACCTCCGGGAACACCGGCCACGCGCTCGCCATCGCGGCGGCGCTCAAGGGTTACCGGATGATCTTCGTGATGGCGGACAAGCAGTCGCCGGAGAAGATTGCGCTGCTGCGCGCCTACGGCGCCGAAGTGGTGGTTTGTCCGACCGCCGTTCCCCGCGAGTCGCCCGAAAGTTACTACTCGGTCGCCGAACGGCTGAGCCACGAGATCCCCGGCGCCTTCCAGCCGAACCAGTATTTCAACCAGTCGAACCCGCAGGCTCACTATGAGACGACCGGTCCCGAAATCTGGCAGCAGACGGAGGGCAGCGTCGACGTGGTGGTCGGCGGCCTGGGAACCGGCGGCACCATCACCGGTGTGGCCCGCTTCCTAAAGGAAAAGAAGCCGGCGGTGATGATCGTCGGCGCCGACCCGGAAGGCTCCCTCTACTCGGGCGACACCATCAAGCCGTACAAGGTCGAGGGGATCGGCGAGGACTTCATCCCCGGCACCATCGACTTGAAACTGATCGATCGCATCATCCAGGTCAACGACCGCGATTCCTTTCTCACGGCCCGGCGCATCACGCGCGAAGAGGGGATCCTGGTGGGTGGCTCATCGGGGACCGCTATGAAGGCGGCGATGGAGGTGGCGCGTGGTCTGGACGAGAAGACGGTGATCGTCGTCATCCTGCCCGACACCGGTCGCAACAACCTGAGCAAGATCTACAACGACGAATGGATGCGTCAGAACGGTTTCTTCGAACGCTTCCCGCGCCAGATGGTGCACGACGTCGTCGCCGTGCGCGAGCGGGAGATGCCGGAATTGATCACGGTATCGTCCAAGGAGAAGGTGGGCCGTGCCATCGACCTGCTCCAGGAATACGGGATCTCACAGATGCCCGTCACCGAAGATGGCAGTGCGGCGGGCAAACGGCTGGTGGGAAGCATCCAGGAACGCACCCTGCTCGATCGCGTCTACCGCGATCCCGGGTTGATCGAGACCACGGTCGGCGCGGCGATGGACGGGCCGTTTCCGACTATCGCTGCCGGGGCGCACGTGGACGAGGCCTTCAATGCGCTGCTCGGAGGTGCGACCGCCCTGGTCGTGATGGACGCGGAGCGGCCTGTCGGGATCATCACCCGTGTCGATCTGCTGGAGTTCATGGCGCACACCCGCGCCTCCCGGTGAGCAGCGAAGGCACGCCCGGGTTCGCGACCCGGGCGATCCACGCGGGCCAGGAGCCCGACCCATCGACCGGTGCTGTCGTGGTGCCCATCTACCAGACCTCGACCTTTGCCCAGGACGCGCTTGGCAAGCATCGCGGCTACGAGTACTCGCGGACCGGGAATCCGACGCGTGCCGCCCTCGAACAGTGCATCGCCGCGCTGGAAGGCGGTGCCCACGGGTTGGCCTTCGCCTCCGGCATGGCGGCGGAGGCCACGGTCATGCAGCTGCTCAAGCCGGGCGACCACACGCTCGCGGTCGACGATCTCTATGGGGGCAGTTACCGGTTGTTCCGGCGCGTCCTGGAACCGATGGGACTCACCTTTTCCTTCGTCGACGGCTCCGACCTCACCGCCGTCGAAAAGGCAATGACCGATCGCACGCGAATGGTCTGGATTGAATCGCCGACCAACCCGCTTCTCAAGCTGGTCGACATCAATGCGGTCAGCAAGCTGGCGCACTCGCGGCAGGCGCTGCTCGTGGCCGACAACACCTTCATGAGCCCGTACTTCCAGCGGCCCTTGTCGCTGGGTGCCGACATCGTGGTGCACAGCGCGACCAAGTACCTTGGCGGCCACAGCGACGTGATCGGTGGCACGCTGGTCGTGAACCGGGACGACCTTTTCGAGCGGTTGGCCTTCCTGCAAAACGCGGTCGGCGGCGTGCCGGGACCAATGGACGCCTGGTTGGTGTTGCGCGGCCTCAAGACGCTCGCCATCCGGATGCGCGAGCATGACCGCAATGCGCGGCTGGTCGCCGCGTTCCTCAGCGAGCACCCGAAGGTGGCACGGGTCTTCTATCCTGGCTCGCCCAAGAATCCGCAGCGCGAGCTCGCCCAACGCCAGATGTCCGGCTTTGGCGGCATGATCTCCTTCGAGGTCAAGGGCGGACTCGAACCGGCGCGCCGCGTTGTCGAGCGGACCCAGCTCTTTACACTCGCCGAAAGCCTCGGCGGGGTGGAGTCATTGATCGAGCTGCCGGCGGTGATGACGCATGCCTCCATCCCGGCCGACACTCGGCGAGCACACGGAGTCGCAGATGGCCTGGTCCGCATCTCGGTCGGCATCGAGGATGTGGCCGATCTGATCTCAGACCTTGACCGAGCACTGGCGCAGGCGTGAAGCTCAACCATAAGGAGGTGAGCATTGAAAGTCGACATTAACTTCGCGAACATCCTGGTGGCCATCGTCCTGCTGTTACTGGGCCTCGCCGTCTTCACCCGTCACCGGCTTGCGTCCTACATCGTCGGCGGATTCCTCACGGTGCTGGCCGCCGTCAGCATCCTGGCGTTTCTCAAGATCATCAACTTCTCCTCCGGCCCCATCGTCATTGGTTAGGGAACCGCTGCCTCCGCGTGAGCCGGAGCCGGTTCCCGGGACAAAACCGCCACCGCCGCCGCCAACCCCGGAACGGCCGCCACCCGTTCCCAAGCCCATTCGTCGTCACCGGGCCGTCACGCTTCGCTAGCTTCACCCGTCAGAACCCCGGGTAGACTCGAACCGTGGACGTCCTCAAGATCACGCCGCGTGGCTACTGCCACGGCGTCGTCGAAGCGATTCGCGCCGCCAAGCAGACGGCCAAAGCCCGGCCCGGCGAGAAGATCCGGATGCTGGGTTACCTCGTCCACAACACGCACGTCACCGACGAGCTCCAGGAAAACGGCATCGAACTGGTCGATAGCGACAACCGGCTCGAGGGCCTGGACACGATCGACCGTGGCACGGTGATCTTCACCGCGCACGGCGTCTCGCCGGCGGTCAAGGCCAGGGCCGCCGCGCGCGGGCTCAACATGGTGGACGCGACCTGTTCCGACGTCGTCGTCACCCATGATCTCGTCAAAGACCTGGTCGAGCGCGGCTATGACGTCGTCTACATCGGCCGCCGCGGCCATCCGGAGCCGGAAGGCGTGATCGGCGAGGCACCCGGCAAAGTTCACCTGGTGCAGGACCCGCAGGACGTCGACGCGCTCGACATCACGAATGAAAAGATCGCCGTCACCTGCCAGACCACGCTGAGCATCTGGGATACGGCCGCCATGATCAAGCGGGTGCGCGAGAAGTACCCGCAGACGGAGGCCTACAACGAGATCTGCCGCGCGACGCAGGATCGCCAGGAGGCGGCCGTGGAGGCGGCCAAGGAGTGCGACGTCGTCATCGTCGTCGGCAGCGAGCGCAGCTCGAACTCCAAGCGCCTGGTGCAGGTCGTCAAGGAGCTGGCGCAGAAACCGGCCTACCTGGTGGACACCGTCAAGGACATCAGGCCGGAATGGCTGCACGGGAAGACGCGCGTCGGCGTCACCTCCGGCGCCTCGACACCGACCCAGCTGACCCGTCAAGTCATCGAGTACCTGGAGGCCGTCTAGCTTCCAGTCCGGCGGAAGGCCGACTTTGGCCTGAAAAGCGCGCTAGACTGCCGGCGTCTTTGACGTTCTTCTTCCAGTACCTCAAGGGGGACCTTTATGCGCCTCTACCCCGATGTCTATGGTCGCCGCTTCGCCTGGATGCTTGCCGACCTCGTCATAGTGGCCTGGATTTACCTGTGTGTGCGCGCGGGTCTCTGGGTCAACAACCTCGTCCTCCAGCTCGACGCGCTCGCCGAGGGCGTGATCAATGCCGGCAAGACATTCGATAGCTGGATCCTGTCGTTCGAGCACGGAATCCCCAACAGCGTGCCGTATCTCTCCGACTTCCTCCACCGGACGGCCGACGCGCTCAAGGTTCACTCCGGCGACTCGCTCATCTCGGCGGGGCAGGCCGGCTCGCGCGGGATCCACTTACTTGCCCTGATCCTGGCCATCATCGTCACGAGCGTCCCCCTCGTCTTCGCCCTCGCCATCTTCCTGCCCCGACGTCTGCGACTGATCGCGGATATGCGCGGCATCCATGTGACCCTGCGGCGGGCCCTCGCCCAGCCCGAACTGACCCCCCAGATCCTGGAGATCCTGGCCGGCCGGGCCATCTATACCCTGCCCTACAACCAGCTGCTGGCCTACTCCCACAACCCGGCCGAGGACTGGTATCTGCGCCGGTTCGAGCCCCTGGCCCGGGCCGAGCTGGAACACCATGGCCTCACCGTCGAGCGCTATTTCGGACCTCGGCCGGCCCTGTCAGCCTGAGTTCGATCTCGCAAGAAAGTCGAGCGGCAACCGGTTGCTCTGGAGGGCCGCCCAAGCCGGCGGCCTTCTTGCCCAATGGCCATTCAGCCACCGCCTCAAGCCACCACCCCGGAATTCTTCCCTATCGCCCCTGCGCGGACCGAAGATTCTGGACTCCCGGTGGCGCGCCTGGCCGACCTCCTCCTCAAGCACATCTATTTCAAGTCGCCGATGTCGGCCAAGGACTGGGCGGCCGCGCTGTGCCTGCCCTATCAGACCGTGACCCCGGCGATCCAGAGCCTGGTGGAGCAGGGCTGGGCCCAGACCATCGGGCGCATGGCCGGCCCCTCCCAGAGCCACGACTTCGGCGAGACGCTCGGGTATCTCATCACCGACCCGGGGCGCCTGCGTGCCCGGGACGTGCTGGCCCGCGACCACTATGTCGGCCCGGCGCCGGTGCCCTTTGCCCAGTACGACATCTCGGTTCGCGCCCAGGTGAGCCAGGCTGACGTCACGGCGGCCTGGTTGACGCGCGCGTTGCAGCACCTCACGCTCAGCCCGGATCTGCTGGTCCAGCTGGGCCCTCCGGTCAATGCCCGCGCCCCACTCTTTCTCTACGGCGCGCCAGGCAACGGCAAGACCACCATCGCGGAGGCGTGCGCCGAGCTGCTGGGTGAGCCGATCTACATCCCGTACGCGATCGACATCGAGGGCCAGGTGATGCGGCTCTACGATCCGCTCCACCACCAGCGGGTCCAGCGGCAACTGCCGGGCAACTTCGATCCTCGCTGGGTCATGGTCAAGCGTCCCTTCGTCAAGGCCGGTGGTGAGCTGACAACGTCCCAGCTGTCTCCCTCCTTCGACCCACTGATGCGCTATTACGAGGCGCCCATCCACCTCAAAGCCAATGGAGGCATCTTTCTGCTCGATGACTTTGGCCGCCAGGACTCCTCACCACGCGCCTTACTCAACCGGCTGATCGTTGCGCTGGAGCGCCGGATCGACTACCTCACGCTGGCGGGCGCGGGCATGGCGGTCGGCGCGCCCTTCGAGGCGATGGTTGTGTTCAGCACCAACCTCGAGCCGGGATCGCTGGTCGACGAAGCGTTTCTCCGGCGCGTGCGCTACAAAATCCACGTGCCGGATCCGACACCGATCGAATTCCGACAAATCTTCGAGCGGGCGTGCAAGGAGTTCGAGATCGTGTTCAACGAGGTCGGCTATCAGTACGTGCTCGACCGCTATTACAAGCCATTCAAACGGCCGCTGCGAGGATGCCAGCCGCGCGACATCCTCAACCAACTCGACGAGGTGGCGTACTTTCTGGGCCGCCCCTCGCGGCTCGAGCCGGACCTGATCGACCTGGCTTGCCGATCCTATTTCGTGCAGGCGTAAGCCCGCCGGCGGATCAGCCGCGGTTCTGGTTGTAGAACTCGACCTGCCAGCGCCACTCCTTGCGGTCGTCGGCGTTCCACCAGCTCTTGAGGATGCCGGCCTCACCGCCCGGAAGGAGCACCACGCGTCCAACGTCCTTCTTGGTCGGCCAGCCGTCTTCGAGCGTGATGGTGGCTCCATGCCGCACGAGGAAGCTCATCGGCCCCGGCTCGTGGCGCTCCAGCCCGTCGCCGCTCGCCACCACCGTGCCGCTCGCATCGCGGACGGTGACCTGCAATTTTGTTGGGGCCGCGTGAACCAGCAGGCGGTCGCCGGCATCGGCGCCGCTGATACGGCTTCGGGCAAAGGGTAGCCCCGTCGCACCGGGTCCCGGGAACCAGAGGTCCCAGACCTCGATGCCGTCGCTCATGCGAGCCACCTCGCGCCCCGCATAACATCACGGCCGTCGAGTTCGTCGTATCCGCGGTAGGCCTGGATCCGAGTCGGTCGCAGGCGGAAGAAGAACCAGCCAGGACCGACCTCGCGCGGATCCCAACCGACGGCGCCGGCAAAGCCGCGTGCCAGGTCGGGCGAGTCTTCTGCCGCAGAATTTTCGACGACCTCGGCATCGATCATGATGGCGTCCGACGGCGATCCACCGGCCACCCGCGCGGCGCGGTTCGTTTGCAGGTTTGTGGCCGTGCGGCTGGCGCCCGCCGTCGCGATGACCAGGTGGGTGCCATCCCACCAGGCTGACACCGGGATCAGGTGGGGACGTCCGGCCGCGTCGGCGGTCGACAGCCACATATCGGCGTGCTGTTCGAGCGCGGCCAGGACATCGGTTTTGCGGGTTTTTGTGTCTCGCATAGCGCCAGACTACCCCCAGACGCAATGACACCCGGGATTGCTCCCGGGCGCCACTGCAGGAGGCGGGGCGTTCGAGGTTAAAAGATCGTCAGGCGCGGACCTGCTTGATGAGGCGGTCCTGCGCCTCGAAGATGATGTCCTGGATGTCGAGGGCGCTGGGGCCCGATTGGTCCATGCGGTAGGCGAGTTGGGGATCGACGGCTTCGATGATCTGCCGTAGGCGGGCTTGCATTTCGATCGGGACTTCCATCATGTCGCTCTCGAGCAAGCGTTCCACCTGTTCGAGCGCCTGGTAGAGCGAGTACCGAAGCGTGCGGCGGGCGGACTCTTCGCGGCGTAATTGGTTAAACCATTGGTCTTGCTGGTTGATCATCCTGAGCGTGTTCCTGAGCATGGTCTCCCCCTAGCTCACAAAGAGCGCCGGCACACT
>WNGD01002019.1_pt1 | contig 21861 bp, 23 predicted proteins | sample 5400671 | NCBI WGS metagenome assembly WNGD01 (sample SAMN13153369, study PRJNA577476) | soil metagenome | isolation source: 40 cm soil or saprolite under grassland replicate 2 | place: USA:California | collected 2016-06-15 | reverse complement strand
CGGCACGCTCGCCGACAGCACCCGCGATCCCGCGGTGCTCGACCGCGCCGCGCGGGCCCAGGCGCAGTACGCCGCAGACCTGCTGCGCCGTCGCCCCGACCTCGGACTCGTTATCCTCGCGCACACCCACCGGCCGGCGTTGGCAGAGCTTGGCAACGGGCGGGCATATCTCAATCCCGGGGCGTTCCTCGATGGAGGGCGATACGCGGTCGTAACGAAGGACAGCGTAGCACTAAAGGCGTTTCAGTGAAACGTCACGAGGAGGCGTCACGAAACGACGTCCCCTCGTGACGTATCAATCGTGACGTCTCTCCGTGACGTCTCCCCAAGACGTCTCTCGCTCATCCGAGCGGAACTACCTCGACCTTCTTGAGTTTCTCGCCGAGGAACCTTGAGTTTCTCGCCGAGGAACCGCGCGCCGACCTTGCGAAAGTGCGGCTCGTCGTCCGACACGACGAAGACGTGCTCATGGTGTCCGTCGCCCGCGAGCAGCCCCCCGGCCTCCAGCTCCCGCGCCACGACCTTCGCGGTCTCTTCGGCGGAGTCCACCAGGGTCACACCCGGACCCATCACGCGGGCGAGCAGCGGCTTCAACAGCGGGTAGTGCGTGCAGCCGAGCACCAGCGACTCGACGCCGGCACGGCGCAGCGGCTCCAGGTACTCGCGGGCGATGAGCTCGGTCGCCGGGTGATCGAACCAGCCTTCTTCCACGAGCGGCACGAACAACGGGCAGGCCCGGGCGTGCACCCGCGCATCCGGTCGAATCGCGGTGATGGCCCGCTCGTAGGCGCCGCTCGCGATCGTGCCCGCGGTCCCGATCACGCCGATCGTCCCCGTCCTGGTCGCCTGCACCGCGGCGCGCGCACCGGGCTCGATGACGCCGACGAGCGGCACGGGCGAGCGCTCCTGCAGGTAATCGAGCGCCTGGGCGGTGATCGTGTTGCAGGCGACGACCAGGGCCTTTACGCCGCGCTGCAGCAGGTAGGCGAGAATCTCCGCCGCGTAGCGGCGTACGGTGTCCGGGGACTTCGGGCCGTAGGGCACGCGCGCGGTGTCGCCGAAATAAATGACCGACTCCCGCGGGAGGCGCTCGAACAGGGCGCGCGCCACCGTGAGCCCTCCGATGCCGGAGTCGAACACGCCGAGCGGCGCCGGGTTCACCGCCTAGGGCACCGGGAGACTGATTCCGACGCCGTGGGGGAGCGCCCGAACTTCGAGCTCCCGCGGGAAATCCGTCAGGTGCGCCGACACGAAGGCTTCGGCGCCCGCAAACAGATGGTTGAAGATCCACAGCACGAGCCAGTCCTGTACTTCCTGGCGTTTCGCGCCGAGGTTGGTCGAGCCCGAAGCTTTGAGGTAATGGGTCTCCTGCTGGGCCTTGAGCGTCATCATGGCGGTGACGCCCTCCCAGGCGACGAACAGGCCACCGGTCACCGGCCGCCCGGTTTCGGCCTGCCCCCAGCCGGGGAGGAGCAGCGAGTGCCAGAAGGCGGTCATGGGTCTGATGCGATGGGCGGTGTCGGGAGCGACGACGGTCGCACCGGTGGTGACGACGGGCGCCCGCGCGGTGTCGCGAACCTGGGCGGAGAGACCGTTAGACGGATAGACGGATAGAAGAGCCGTGGCCAATCCAGCCACACTACCCGTCCATCCGCCTAACCGTCTAACCGCCCGCGTCATCGGGCCACCAGCACGTTCAGCCGCCGCGCCGCGACCCGCACGGTGCAGTGGCTCACACCCGGCTCGCGCAGCTCGCCATCGAGATGCAGGAAGAGCGGCTGGTCCGGGCTGCGGATCGTCAGCTCGCGGGTCTGAAACATGACCACCTCGCGCATCCGGGTGTGCGTGCCGCGCATCACGCGGGGCACGGCGATCAGGAACCGCAGCAGCGACACCCGGCGGACCAGACACACATCGAGCCGGCCGTCCGATGGATCGGCGCGGGGCGCGACCCGATAGCTGCCTCCGGCGGTGGTGCCGTTGCACACCTCCACCATCATCATGTACCCCGACTCGGCGCACTCCGTCGAGCGCAGCTCCAGGCGCGGCGCCCGGAATCGGGCGAACGCGCGGTACACGGGGATGAGGTACGAGAGGAAGCCCGTGAGCCCCGGCATGGCGTTGCGGACGCGCACGACCTCGGGCCCGAAGCCCAGCCCCATGGTATTGACGAAGCACTCGTCCAGCACCTGCCCCACGTCGAACCGTCGCACCTGGGCGGTCACGAGCCGCTGCACCGCACGCACCGGGTCGTGGCCGTACATGCCCACGAGCTTCGCGAAATCGTTACCGCTACCGACCGGCACGACGCCGAGCGACACGGCGTCGCTGTGGCGCAGGAGCCCGTTCGCCACTTCGTGCACGGTGCCGTCGCCGCCCACGGCCACGACACAGCTGGCGCCGTCGCGCGCCGCCTGCGCCGCGAGTGCGGTCCCGTGACCGGGGTCCTGCGTGCACGCTACGTCCACGGCCCAGCCCTGGCGCTGGAACTCGCGTGTCACGGCGTCGAGGGTGCGGGCGCCGGCGCCGCGGCCCGCAGCGGGATTGAGGATGATATGAGCGTGGATCAGAGGGCTGCAAGATAGCCCTCGGGGTCAGTCCGCGAGATACGCCTCGTCCCAGGCGATCTCGAACTGCCCGCGGCAGCGGCGGCACTCCATCGTGCGCGGCCGCCCGCGCAGCGCAGCGCGCTCGCGGCAGCTCGGGCACACGCCATAGGTCGCACCCCAATCGTGCGGGAGCACCCTGGCGTTTTGCGGGCGCGGTACCACGCTCCAGCGCCGGGGCGGCGCGGAAATGACTTGGATGAGATAGTGCGGCACGGCGAGCAGCTGGCGGTTGACGTCGAGGACGGCATTGAGGGAAGCCACTTCTTTCACGCGGTACCATGCGCCGCGGCGCAACCGGCAGTTCACGTCCACCTGGAGACGACCCCATTGCATCCCTTTCATCTTCCCCCCGCTCGCGAGATCAGAAATCGGCTGGCAACGCGGCCCTCAAAGTATCGCTGTCGAGCCTGCCGGAAAGTGACTCAGGGCACACGGCCCGGGGTAATTCGACCCGGCCAGTCCCCCGTCCCGCGGCGGCACCCTTTTTGTTAGCCTTGAGCATGCCTTCCGAGCAGGCGCCTGTCACCGAAGCACTGGCGCACAACTTCAACAACGGGGAAGTCCTGGGGTGAAAACACGAGCGGCGGGGAGGTCCCCGCCGCTCCGTGTATCGTCGTCCCCGCAGCTCACTGACACTTCGGCTCGCCTTCCTTGCCGGCCGGCGCGAGCGACGTCGACCCGATGTAGATCGAGCAGGTCTTGGTCGTATTGGCGTTCTTGATATTCGCCGTCCAGCCGTCGGCCGTGGTGGTGATGGTCGGCGCGGTGTTGCCCGTCGACTGGGTGAAGATGACGCCACCCGCACCGATCGTCGAGGAGTACTTGACGGAGTCGGCGAAGTACGCCTCTTCCGCCGTCACCAGGTTGCGCAGGTCGGACTTCATCGACGCGAGATACGCCTTTTCCTTCGTGTTGGCGAACTTCGGGATCGCGATCGCGGCCAGGATGCCGATGATCACGACCACGATCAGCAGCTCGATGAGCGTGAAACCCTTGCGGTTCATCTCAACCCCTCCGTGTCGAGGTGTCCCTACCAATGTCGCGGGGGGGACGCCACCAGGCAACGCCCGCCGCCCGGCCACGGCGCGTGGCGGGAGCGTGTAGGAATCGAACCTACCGAGGCTCAAACGAGCCCCAGCTGGTTTTGAAGACCAGTCGGACCACCAGGCCCGAGCCGCCCCCGGGTTATCCCGCGCGCGCGATTGCGTCGATCTCGACCCGCACTCCCTTCGGCAAGCCGGCCGCCTGCACGGTGGAGCGCGCCGGCTTGTGGTTGCCGAAATGCCTGGCGTACACCTCGTTCATCGCGGGAAAGTCTGCCATGTCGGCGAGGTAGACGGTGGTCTTGACGACCATGCCCAGATTCGAGCCCGCGGCTTCGAGCACCGCGGCGAGGCTTCTCAAGACCCGTTCGGTCTGCTCGGCGGCGGTCCTCCCCACCACCTCGCCCGTCACGGGGTCGAGGGCGATCTGGCCCGCCGTGTAGACCGTCCCGTCCACGACCACCGCCTGGCTGTAGGGGCCGATGGCCTTCGGCGCCGCGTCGGTGGCCACGATGCCGAGTCCTTTCGGTTTCATCAGAACAATCCCTCGATGGTGCCGTCCGGATGCACGCGGATCCGCTCCGCGGCGGGCGACTTGGAGAGACCCGGCATCGTCATGATGTCGCCGGCGAGCGCGACTACGAATCCGGCGCCAGCCGAGGGGAGAATGTCGCGCACCTGCAGCGTGAACCCGCTCGGGGCGCCGAGCTTCGCCGGATCGTCGGTGAACGAGTATTGCGTCTTGGCCATGCACACCGGCGTCTCACCCAACCCGAGGGCGGGGAGCTGCTCCAGCGCGCGTTCGGCGGCGGGCGCGAAGGCGACGCCGCCGGCACCGTAGATCTCCTTGGCGATCGTCTCGATCTTTTCACGAATCGGGCGCCGCTCGTCGTACAGCGGCTTGAACTGGGCGCCCTTGGCGGCGAGCAGCTGCAGCACCGCTTCAGCCACGGCGATCCCGCCTTCGCCACCTTTTTCCCACACTTCGCACAACTCCACGCCCACGCCCTCCGCGGCACATTCCTCCCGCACGGCCGTGAGCTCCGCCTCGGTGTCGGACGTGAACCGGTTGAGGGCGACGACGACGGGCACCCCGAATTTTTTTACGTTGCGAATGTGACGGCGGAGGTTGGCGGCACCCCGTTGGACCGCAGCGGGGTCGGCCGCGCCGAGGCGGTCCTTCGGCACTCCGCCGTGCAGCTTCAGCGCCCGCACCGTCGCCACCACGACGGCGGCTTCGGGATGCAATCCCGCCATGCGGCACTTGATGTCGAAGAACTTCTCGGCACCCAAGTCGGCGCCGAATCCCGCCTCGGTGAGCACGAAGTCGCACACCGCCAGCGCGAGCCGCGTCGCCACCACGGAGTTGCAGCCGTGGGCGATGTTGCCGAAGGGCCCGCAATGGATGAACGCGGGTCCGCCCTCGAGCGTCTGCACCAGGTTGGGGTTGATCGCGTCCTTCAGGAGCAGCGTCATCGCGCCCTGCGCCTTCAAGTCGCTGGCTCGCACGGCGGTCTTCCCGGGGGTGAGCCCGAGGATGATGCGCGCCAGCCGGCGTTCCAAGTCCTCGATGCCGCTGGCGAGCGCCATGATGGCCATGATCTCGGAACCCGGGATGATCACGAAGCGCTCTTCCCGCGTCGGGCCGGCATTGAGCCCCCCCAGACCGACGATGACGTTGCGCAGCGCGCGGTCGTTCATGTCGATGGTGCGGGGCCACGTGATGCGGCGGGTATCGAGCCCGAGCGCGTTGCCGTGGTGCAGGTGTGCGTCGAGCATCGCCGACAGGAGGTTGTGCGCGCTCGCGATCGCGTGGAAGTCGCCGGTGAAGTGCAGATTGATGTCTTCCATGGGAACGACCTGCGCGTAGCCGCCGCCCGCCGCGCCCCCTTTCACCCCGAACACCGGCCCGAGCGATGGCTCGCGGATGCAGAGCGCGGCGTGCTTCCCGAGCTTGCGGAGCGCCTGGGTCACGCCCACGGTCACGGTGGACTTGCCCTCGCCGGCGGGCGTCGGGTTGATGCCCGTGACCAGCACGAGCCGGCCCTTCGGCTTGCGGTGCGCCAGGGCGTGGAGCCGGATCTTCGCCTTGTACTTGCCGTACAGCTCGACCTCGTCGTCGCGGAGCCCGAGCTCGGCGGCGATCTCGGCGACCGGACGGAGCTTCGCGGCCTGCGCGATCGCGATGTCGGTGGGGACCTTGGCGGTGGTCGTCACGAATCCGCTGCGCCCAACAGCGTGGCGGCGAGCCGCGCGCCGAACACGCGGCGGGCGTTGTCCGTGGTCCGCTGCGCGATGTCCGCCAGGGAGGCGTCGAGCGCCCGGCCGAGTGCTTCCGCGACCGCGGGTACGAACGCCGGCTCGTTCCGCTTGCCGCGGTGCGGCACGGGGGCGAGGTAGGGCGCGTCCGTCTCGACTAACAGGCGGTCAGGCGGATAGTCGGACAGCGCCACGGGAGATTGCCAGTTCTTGAACGTGATCATACCGGAGAACGAAAAGTACGCGCCGATCCGCATCCCCGCTTCGAACAGCGTCGCGCCGGAGCTGAACGAGTGCAGCACGACCGTCGCCCCTGTGCCGGCCAGCAGCGCGGCGACGTCCGCGTCCGCCGCGCGCGCGTGCACCACCACCGGCTTGCCGAGCTCCGTCCCGAGGGCGAGCTGCGCCTCAAACGCCCGCTGCTGCGCGGCGCGGGGCGAGTGGTCGTAATGGTAATCGAGTCCGGTCTCGCCGACAGCCACCACTTCGGGTTGGCCGAGCAGCTCCTTCAGGCGGGCGGCGGTGTCGGCAGACCAGCTCGCCGCTTCGTGGGGGTGCAGCCCGGCCGTGGCCGAGAGGCCGGCGCGCTCCCGTGCGAGGGCGGCGGCCCGCACGCTGTCCTCCGGTGTGGTGCCGATCACGACGACGTGGCGCACACCGGCCAGGCGGGCCCGCTCCAGCACCGCGTCGCGATCCAGGTCGAACGCCACGTCGCCCAGGTGGCAGTGGGCGTCGACCAGACAAGGGCGCGCCATTGGCGCGCCCTTACCGGGTGGGCTGAGGCTGCGGGGCGCGTGGCTCGGGCGCCGCCGTCCCTGCCGGCCGGAACGCCCGGGCGCCGCGCGCGTCCTGGCCCGGCCAGCGCTTCTCGATGTACATGAGGAGCGGCGCGGCGATGTAGATCGACGAGAACGTCCCGGTGAAGATGGCGAAGGTCATGACCAGCGCGAAGGGCCGCAGCACTTCACCCGCCAGCAGCACCAGCGCCACGGTCGTGGCCATCGTGGTCCCGTGGGTGAGGACCGAGCGCGGCAGCGTCTCGTTGATCGACAGGTTCAGGATCTCGTACAGGTTCTGGCGCCGGAACTTGCGCAGGTTCTCGCGCACGCGATCGAAAATGATGATCGTGTCGTTCAGCGAGTAGCCCACCATCGTCAGGACGGCGCCCACCACGACCAGGCTGACTTCGAGGTTCAGGTAGCGGACGAACGCGATGGTCGTGAGAATGTCGTGGAGGGTCGCCAGCACCGCGGCGAGGCCGAAGCGCCACTCGAACCGGATGGCGAGATAGATCAGCGTGACGATGAACGAGAAGAAGATCGCCAGGAACGCCTTGCCCTGCAGCTCGCGGCCCACCTTGGGGCCGACGGCCTCGTAGCGCACGATCTTGTACTGGTCCGGCCCTAAACCGTGCGCCAGGGCCGAATCTACGGCCTGCGCCGTCGCCTGGGTGCTCACCTCAGTCGTGGCCGCCGTCGTCCCGAGGCGCGCCTGCACCTTGTACTCGTTGGCCCCCCCGAATTGCTGGATCTCGGCGTCGCGAATACCCGCGGCATCGAGCGCGCCGCGGATCCGCTCGGTGCCCACCGCCTGGGTGGTCCGGACCTGGACGAGCGTGCCCCCGGTGAACTCGATGCTGTAGTTCAGCCCGTGCACCAGGAACAGCGCGAATCCCGGGATGATGAGGGCCGCGGTGAGCCCGTAGGCCCAGCGGCGCCAGCGGATGAAGTCGTACCCAGCGTTGGCGAAGAGTCGGATCATCTCAGACGCTCAGAGTGGCCATGTCCGGCCGGCGCTGCAGCCAGATCATGTAGAAGGTCCGTACCACGAAGATGGCGGTGATCATCGAGGCGCCGATCCCGATGATCAGCGTAATGGCGAAGCCCCGCACCGGGCCCGTGCCGACCAAATACAGGATGCCCGCCGTGAGGGCGGTGCTGACGTTCGAATCGATGATGGCAGTCATGGCGTGCTTGAACCCCTCGTCCACGGCCGTGCGCACGAGCTTGCCGTGCTGCAGCTCTTCGCGGATGCGCTCGAAGATCAGCACGTTGGCGTCGACGGCGATGCCGACCGAGAGGACCAGCCCGGCGAGCCCGGGGAGGGTCAGGGTCGAGCCGAACAGGGCGAGTCCCCCCAGCGTGAACGCGATGTACAGGGTCAGCGCCGCGACCGCCAGCACGCCCGAGACGCGGTAGTACACCACCATGATCAGCACGACGAGCACGACGCCCACGACCCCGGCGCGGATGCCGTCCCGGATCGAGTCCTGGCCGAGCGACGGCCCGATGGCGCTCTCGTCGACGATCGTGAGCGGCGCCGGCAAGGCGCCGGCGCGCAGCACCAACGCCAGGTCCTGCGCGTCCTGCAGCGGCTTCGAGCCGAGCTCGATCAGGCCATGCTGGCCGATTTGACCCTTGATGATCGGCGGCTGCCCCTGCACGCGGTCGTCCAGGATGATGGCCATGTAGTGGTTGACGTGGCGGCCCGTCTCGCGCTCGAACTTGCGGCCGCCCGAGCGCGACAGCACGAAGTCTACGACCGACCCGTTGGTCACCTGGTCGCGCCGTGCCGTGGCCTTCTCGAGCTCCTCGCCCGTGATGATGGGCCGGTCCTCGACGGCGTACAGCCCGCGGTACGCCCGCGCCCCACGGGACGCCGACTCCGTGCCCCACTTGAGCTCGATGCCCCGCGGGATGAGCCGCCGCACTTCGGGCCGGGCGAGCAGACTCTCCGCCACGGGCACCTGCTCCTCGGGGACGAGGTACTCGCCCGGCATCGAGCCCTGGAACAGGAGCGACGACAGCGCCCCTGGCGCGTTCAGGTCGGTCGTGTCCTTGGCGGCTTTGCCCTTGGCCGGGGCTTTCCCCGGCTTCGCCTTGGCCGTGTCGGCGCCGAACAGCTGCGCCACGTTGGCCGCTCCCGCCCCCGCCTGCCCGGGCGCCCGTACGCCCGCCTCACGCAACGCCCGGTCGATCTCGGGAATCGCGTCGCGGAACAGGTTCTGCATGTCGGTGATCCGGAACTCGAGGAACGCGGTGCGCTGAATGATGCCTTTCGCGCGCGCCGGATCCTTCTCGCCTGGGAGCTCGACGACCAAGCGGCAGCGCCCGACGATCTGCACCACAGGCTCGGTGGTGCCGAATTGATCGATGCGGCTCCGCACCACCCGCTCGGCGCGACTAATCGCGTCGGCGCAATCGGGCACGGGGCCCTTGCTCTGGTCCACCTCGAGCGCCAAGTGAATGCCGCCCTGCAGGTCGAGCCCCAGATTGATGGGCACGCGGCGCACGGTCGTGTCCTTCATCCGGCCGGTCGCGGCGTCGCGCACCCGCTGGACCGTGTTACTCGGCTTGAGCGCGAAGACGCTGCCGACGACCAGAGCCCCGGTCACCAGCAGGCGTGAGCGAATCGTTCGAAAGAGCATGGCGTGTTACCGGTTGAGGATGGCGCGCGCCGCGACCGCGTCGCGTCCGAGCTGCTCCACCAGCGCCTCGCGCGACGCAAACGTTTGCACGTCACGCAGCCGGCGCACCCACTCGACGGTCACCGTTTCGCCGTACAGCTCGCCGGCGAAGTCGAACAAATGGATTTCCAGGGCCCGCGCCGCGATGCCGAAGGTGGGCCGCGGCCCCTGGTTCATCATGCCGCCGTATCGCACTGCCCTTCCCCCTTCCCCGTCCCCCGGCAGTCGCACCCAGACAGCATACACCCCGTCCGGCGGCAGGAGCTTGCGGGGATCGGGCGGGGCCAGGTTGATCGTCGGAATCCCGATCGTCCGCCCCCGCCCTGCCCCGCGCTCCACTACGCCCGTCGCGCTGTAACGCCGGCCGAGCCAGCGCTCGGCGGCCGCAAGGTCCCCGTGCGCGACCGCGGTGCGGATCAGCGACGACGAGATCGGTTGCCCGTCGTCCCGCACTGCGTCGACCACGTCCACCGCGAAGCCGTCGTCCTTCGCCAGGCGCCGCACCAGGTCCAGATCGCCGGTCCGTCCCCGCCCGAACCCGTGGTCATACCCCAGCACCAGCTCCTGCATCCGGTACTGTGCGCGCAGCACGTCCCGGACGAATTGCTCGGGCGCGAGCCGCGCCAGGGCGGGCGTGAACGACACGAGCTCGACCCGATCGAGCCCGAGCGCCGTGACGAGCTCCCGCTTCTCGGCGGGGAGCGTGAGCAGGCGCGGCGCCGCCGCCGGATTCACGACCTCGAGCGGGTGCGGGTCGAACGTGACGACCAGGCTCGCCAGCCCGCGGGCGCGGGCCCGCCGCACGATCTCCGCCAGCACGGCCTGGTGCCCGCGGTGCACCCCGTCGAACGTGCCGACGGTGGCCACCGTGCCCGTCATGCGTCCGCCACCACGACCCGCGGCTTCAGCAAGTCTCCCTCGCGCTCGGCCACCGCGACCAGATGGCCGTCCGCGAACAGCGCCACGCTTCCCTCTTCCCCCTTCCCCGCGGAGACGGGCCGCCCGTGCGTCACGGCGACTCGCGCCGTTTCGTCCAGGTCCCGGCGCGGCAGCTCCGCCACCAGCGTCGCGGGATCGCGCAGGTCGCCCGCGGTCAGCCGCTCCGGCATCACTCCGTCCTCGAGGCGGAACGGGCCCACGCGGGTCCGCACCAGCGTCGCGAGGTGCGCACCGCACCCCAACTCTTCCCCCACGTCCCGCGCGAGACCGCGGAGGTACGTCCCGCCGCTCACGGTGGCGCGAAACGCGACATCGGGCGGCGCAAAGCGCACCAGCTCGAGCGCCGAGACTAGGACCGGCCGCGCTGCCAACGCCACGGGCTCGCCCCGGCGGGCCCGCCGGTAGGCGCGCTCGCCCTCTACCTTCACCGCCGAATAGGCGGGCGGCCGCTGCTCGTAGGCGCCGTGAAATCGTGCGAGCGCGGCCTCGACGTGCGCGCGATCGAGCGACTGCCAGGCGTCCGACGCGCCGGCCGTCGGGCCGGTGGCGTCGTCGGTCGCGGTCGTGCGCCCCAGCCGGATCACGCCCTCGTACGACTTCGTCCAGTCGGCCGCGTACTGCGCGAGCCGTGTGGCGCGCCCTACGACGATCACCAGCAGCCCGGCCGCAAACGGATCGAGCGTACCCAGGTGCCCGACCCGCCGGAGACCGAGCGCGCGGCGCACCTGATCGACCACGTCGTGCGACGTGGGTCCGCCCGGCTTCGCGACGAGCGCCACGCCAGCGATCAGCCGGGGCCCTCCTTGAGCTGCTTCAGCACCGCGTCGATGCGTTGCGCGTGCTCCAAGCCGCGGTCGAGCTCGAAGCGCAGCTCGGGACTGGTGCGCAGCCGCAGCTCGTGCGCCAGCTGCGTGCGCAGAAACCGCGCGACGCTGGCCAACCCCTCCAGCGTCTGGGCCTTCTCCGCATCGGTCCCCATGACGCTCACCCGGATCTGGGCGTGGGCCAGGTCGCGGGACACCTCGACCGCCGTCACCGTGACGAACCCGACACGCGGGTCCCGCACGTTGGCCGTCAGGAACGCCGCCACGGTCTGGCGGATCAGCTCGGCCACGCGCTCGGGGCGGCGGCGGGGCCGCGAGGAGGGGACGGATCGTCGGGTCATGTCACAGAAAGCTCGTGCTGGTGTCCACGATGCGGGCGCCGTCCGCCCCGTCCACCAGGCGGTCGGCCTCCCGGAGCACGCTCTCGGCGTGGCCCCGCTCGTTCGACACCACACAGACCGTCAGCTCGGCGCGCTGCCACAGGTCGTGGTGGGCCGTTTCCGCGGCCGAGACGTTGAAGCGGTTGTGGAGCCGGTCCTTGAGGCTCTTCAAGACGTGACGCTTCTCCTTCAGCGAGCGGCACCCCTCGAGGTGCAGCTCCCAGGTCATCACCCCCACCACCACGGCTCACGCCCCCTTGCCGCCATTCCCCCCGTCGAGCGAGCGGGCGACCTCCTCGATGCGATACGCTTCGATCAGGTCGCCGACCTTGACGTCGTTGAAGTTCTCGATGCCGATGCCGCACTCGAAGCTCTCCCGGACCTCGCGCACGTCGTCCTTGAAGCGCTTGAGGGAGGCGATCGTGCCCTCGTACACCTCCACGCCGTCGCGGATCACCCGCACCCGCGCCGTCCGGGGGATGACCCCGGAGCGCACGAAGCACCCCGCGATGGTACCGATCTTGGCGATCTTAAACGTCTGTCGCACCTCGGCCTCCCCCAGCACGACTTCCTTCTTCTCGGGCGTGAGCAGTCCCTCCATTGCAGCCTTCACCTCTTCCACCGCCTCGTAGATGATGCGGTAGGTGCGGATCTCCACGCGCTCGCGCTCGGCCGAGGCGCGTGCGTTGGAATCGGGTCGCACGTGGAAGCCGACGATGATGGCACCCGACGCCTTCGCGAGCAGGACATCCGAGTCGGTGATGGCGCCGACGCCGCGGTGCACGACTTCCACCTTGACTTCCGGGGTGGACAGCTGGGCCAGCGCGTCCGCGAGCGCTTCCGCGGGGCCGCCCTGGTCCGCCTTGATGATGATGCGCAGCGCCGCGGCGCCCCCGGCCGCGCGCTCCGCCATGAAGTCCTCGAGCGTCTTCACGCGTCCGCTGCGGCGGTGCTGCGCCTCGCGCTCCAGGCGCTGGCGCTTCTGGGCGATCTCGCGCGCCGCCCCGGCATCCGCCATCACACTGAAGGTGTCCCCCGCCTCGGGCACCCCCTCGAAGCCGAGGATCTGCACGGGCGTCGAGGGACCGGCGACCGTCACCGTCTCGCCGCGCTCGTTGTACATGGCGCGCACGCGCCCGGAGAACTGGCCGCAGATGAAGTCGTCCCCCACCCGGAGCGTGCCGTTCTGCACGAGGATCGTGGCCACGGGCCCCTTGCCCGGGTCGAGGGTCGCCTCGAGCACAGTGCCGTGGGCCCGGCGGTCGGGATTCGCCTTCAGATCGAGCAGCTCGGCCTGCAGCAGGATCTGATCGAGCAGGGTGTCCACGTTCTGCCCGGTCTTCGCGGAGATCGGCGTCGCGAGCGTCGTACCGCCGAACTCCTCGAGCACGACCTGGTGCGACAGCAGGTCCTGCTTCACCTTCTGCACGTTGGCGGCGGGCAGATCGATCTTGTTGATGGCGACGACCAGGGGCACGCCAGCGTTCTTGGCGTGGGAGATGGCCTCGACCGTCTGCGGCATGATCGCATCATCGGCGGCGACGACCAGCACGACGATGTCCGTGACCTGGGCGCCGCGGGCGCGCATGGCCGTGAACGCCTCGTGGCCCGGGGTGTCGAGGAAGGTGATCGACCGGCCGTCCTTGAGCGTCACCTGATAGGCGCCGATGTGCTGCGTGATGCCGCCGGCCTCGCCGGCCACCACGTTGGTCTTACGGATGTAGTCGAGCAGCGACGTCTTGCCGTGGTCGACGTGTCCCATGACGGTCACGACCGGCGCGCGCGGCTTGAGGGTCGCCTGGGCGTCGTCGGGCGCCTGCTCGCCCTCCCCCACGACATACTCCTCTTCGCGCACCGCCTGGAAGTTGAACGCGGACGCGATCAGCTCGATCATGTCGAAGTCGAGCCGCTGGTTGATCGTCACCATCTGCCCGAGCTCCTTGAACGTGAACGCGACGATCTCCTTCGCGGGCACCTTGAGGATGTTGGCGAGCTCGGAGACGGTGATGAACTCGGTGACGCGCACCAGCGTCTTCTCGCGCTCTTTCTCCTCGCGCCGCTTTTCCTCCTGGATGTCGCGGAAGCTCGGTCCCTCGTCCCGGCGGTGCACGCCTTTGCGCGCCACGGGCCCCTTGATCGAGGCGAGGGTGCGGGAGATGTTCTGCGCCACCGCCTCCTGGTCCACCAGCGACTTCTTGCCTTTCTTGCGCTTCTTTCCCTTGTCGCGGCGGCGCTCCTCGAGCGGTCCGACGCCCGGCGCCGCGGAGGCCACCGGCCGCGGGGGCGCGGGGGGACCGCCGCCGGGCGCCGCACTCGCCACCGGCTTGGGACGCACGGGCGTGGGAATCACCGGCCGCGGGGGAGCGCCGAACGAAGCGGCGGAGGGCGGCGGCGGCGGGGGGGCCGCCGGCGCGGCGGTCGCGGCCGGCGCGGTCGCGAACGTCGGCTGCTCGCCGCGCGACTCCTCGGCAGCGGGGAGGTCCTTGAACAGCGCGGCCGCGCGCTCTTCGAGCGACGGTTTCTCTTCGTCGTCGACCGCCTTGGCGGCCTCGAGGGCTTCGCGGGCCTTGAGCTCGCGCTCCGCTTCGATCGCCGCCTCGGCCTGCGCCTCGGCCTCGGCCGCGGCCACCTCGGCCGCCGTGCGGCGGCGCCGCATGGGCCGCGCCTCCGGCGCCGCCGCGACCGGCTCGGCGGCGGCGACCTTCGCCACGCGGCGCCGCTTGGGCGGTGCGGGCGCTTCTTTGAGCTTGCGCTTCTCGCGCTCCCAGCGCGCGCGCATCAGCGCCACCTGCTCCGGCTTGAGCGGCGACAGGTGACTGCGCACGAAGATGTCCTGCTCCTTGAGCATGCCGAGCAGCTGCTCCGAGGAGATGCCAAACTCTGCCGCCAAATCGTGAATCCGCGTCGTCGTCACTTACCCCTCCAAAGACGCCAGCCCGCGGGCCAGTCCCGCGTCTGCGACTCCGACCGCCTGCACCGGCGGCCGGCCGAGCCCCGCGCCCAACGGCCCGGCGCCCGGTCCCTGCACGATCGGCACCCCGCGCGCGCGCGCGAGGCGCTCCACCTTGTCCCGGGTGCGGGCGCTCGCATCCGCCGCCAGCACGACGCACCGCAGTCCGTCGCGCTGCAGCTTGGCCCGCACCCCCGCGACCCCCACGACCACCCGCCCGGCCCGGAGCCCGAGGCCCAGCAGCCGGACGATCCGGTCGGTCACGCCGGCTGGGCGGACGTGTCGCCCCCGGCCGGCGGCTCGACCGCCGGCCCCGCCTCGTCCTCGCCGCCCTCTTCCATCATCTCGTTGAGGAAGGTCATCAGCTTGTCGGCGAGCTCGGCCGTCATGCCGGCGATCTTGTCCACGTCTTCGCGCTCCAAGTCGAGGATGTCCTGGAGCGTCTTCTTGCCCGCCCGCTCGAGCAGGTCGACCAGCTCGGCGGGCAGGCCCTTGAGCTCGCGCAGCGACACCTTGGTCGCGGCCTCCTCCTCGGGCGGCAGCGGCGCGAACAGCGGGCCCTCGCCGCCGCGCTCGAGCCACTCGCGGCTCGAGTACAGGTCGATCTTCCAGCCGGTGAGCTCGGACGCGAGCCGCACGTTCTGGCCGTTCCGGCCGATGGCGAGCGACAGCTGGTCCTCGTCCACGATCGCCTGGATCGTCTTGGTCTCGGGATCCGAGAACACGCGCGCCACGCGCGCCGGCGCGAGCGACAGCTTCGCGAAGCGCTCGGGGTCGGGCGACCAGGGGACGATGTCGATGCGCTCGCCGCCCAGCTCGTTCACCACGGCCTGCACGCGCGAGCCCTTGAGCCCGACGCAGGCGCCCACCGGATCGATCGAGTCGTCCCGCGACGAGACGGCGATCTTGGTGCGGCTCCCCGCCTCGCGCGCCGTCGCGCGGATCTCAACGATCTGCTGCTGAACCTCCGGCACCTCGAGCTTGAACAGCGCCTTGACGAACAGCGGATCGGCGCGCGACAGGATCAGCCGCGGGCCCTTGGGCGTCTCCTCGATCCGCTTCAGGACCGCCCGGATGGTGTCTCCCTGGTGGAAGTGCTCGCGGTGGTTCTGCTCGCGGTAGGGGATGATCGCCTCCGCCTCGCGAAACTTCGCCAGCATCACCACGATCTTGCCGCGCTCGATCTGCTGTACCTCTCCCGACAGCAGCTCCCCGACCTTATCGGTGAACTCCTCGCGGATCCGGGCCCGCTCGCCCTCGCGCACCCGCTGGATGATGCGCTGCTTCGCCGCCTGCACCGCGGTGCGCCCGAACGCCTCGAAGGGCACTTCCTCCTCGAGCACATCACCGACCTGGAAGTCCGCGTCCTCGAAGCGCGCTTCCTCGAGCGCCACCTGCGAGCCCGGGTCCTCCACGGTCTCGACCACGGTGCGCAGCACCACGACCCGGATCGTGCCCTTCAGCTCGTCGATGCCGATCTCGGACCGCACGTTGGGGCCGTAGCGCTTCACTAGCGCCGCGTGCAGCCCGTCCTTCAGCAGGTCGAGCAGCTCCGAGCGCTCGAGCTGCTTCGTGTTCGTCAGCTCACGGATCGCGGAAACTACGTCGCTTGTATTCGTCGTCATTGGTTCCTCGTCACCAGTCCACTGCCAGCCGCGCGTCGCGGATCCCCGCCAAGGGCACGGGCCGCGGCGCCGCGCCCGCGGGCTCGAGCACCACCGTCGCCTCGTCGGGCACCGCCACGATGCGGGCGCGCACGCGCCCCAGACCGGCGACCGTGGCCTGCACCTCGCGTCCCACGAAGCGCAGCCAGTGGCGGTGCCAGCGCAGGGGCCGGTCGAGTCCCGGGCTCGAGACCTCGAGCCCGTAGCGCGGCCCTAAGGGCCCGCCCGCGTCGAGCCATGCTTCCAACGCCCGGCTCGCCATCGCGCAGTCGTCCACCGTCACCCGCCGCGACTCATCCGGCGGCGGCCATTCGATGCGCACCTGAACGAGCGGCCGAGCTTGCGTGCCGCCGATACGGAGGTCGGCCAGTTCGAGGCCCAAGGCAGCCAGCTGGGCCCGAAATGATTCGACGAGACTGTCGGAGAGCATAAAAAAAAGTGCGGGCCGAACTTCGCCCGCTTCACCGGCCCGGAATCTATTCCGGGGACCGCGCGTGTCAAGCTGGGACGCCCACGTACGCGATCATCCGCCCATCCCGTCCACCCGACGCGCGATGCGAGAAAAAGTGCGCCCGATCGTGGGCGCTGCACCAGGGGGAGACGGACACCTCGGTAATGCCCAATTCCGCCGCCTGCCGGACGAGGACCCCCCGCAGATCCACGTGGCCTGCGGGGTCCTCGCTGACCCCGGGGCGGTGCCTCGGGGTCAGCCGCTCCAAGACTTCAGAACCCACTTCATAGCACGACCCACAAATGCTAACGCCACAATGCATTACAATTTCTGGCGCTGTCACGAACGCCTCGCGCCGCAGCAGCTCCACTCCCTGCTGCAGCATGCCCCCCGCCGTACCGCGCCAGCCCGCGTGCAACAGCGCCACCACGCGCTTCTGGGGAGCGATCAGATAGACTGGGACGCAGTCGGCGACCGTCACCGTGAGGAGCACGCCGGGGGTTCGGGTCGCGTGACCGTCCACGCCATCGAGGATCAGCCAACCGTCCTGCCCCGCGCGGTGCCACTGCACGGCGGTGCCGTGGATTTGGTGGCTGAGCACGACGCCCGGGAAGGCGGGGCGGAACGCGGCGCGCAGCGCCCGCCAGCGGGTCATGACCTGGCCCACGTTCTCCTCGCTCCACAACCCGAGGGAGAAGCCGCGCCCGCTGCCTCGCGTGGTGATCCCCGCCACCACGCCGTACCGCTCGGCCCAGTCGCGCAACTCCATGCGGGGAACGGCGGGGTCGGCAACGGGCTGCTCCCGCAGAGTCGGATAGGCGGATAGACGGATAGGCGAATCGCCACCCCGGCCCGACTCTGGCTGCGACGCTCCTCGCGCTGCCGGCATCGCTATCCGCCTATCCGCCTATCCGGCTGTCCCTCCAGGCGCTCGATCTGCGCCCCCAGCGCCCGCAGCCGTTCGTCGATCCGCTCGTAGCCGCGCTCGATTTGGCCGATGTTGTGGATGACGGAATCCCCCTGGGCGGCGAGGGCGGCCAGGAGCATGGCCATCCCGGCCCGGATGTCGGGACTTTCGACCACCTGCCCGCGCAACGGAGACGGCCCGGAGATCACGGCGCGGTGCGGGTCGCACAGCACGATGCGCGCGCCCATGCCGATCAACTTGTCCACGAAGAACAGCCGCGACTCGAACAGCTTCTCGAACACGAGCAGCAGGCCTTCGCACTGCGAGGCGACGACGATCGCGATCGACATCAGATCCGCCGGGAACGCGGGCCAGGGCCCGTCCTCCAGTTTCGGCACGTGGCCGCCCAGATCGGGGCGGATGCGGCGCTCCTGGTCGGCGTCGACGATGAGCCTGGCGCGATCGAGGCGCGGCCGGACGCCGAGCCGCTCGAACGCCATCAGCGTGGCGCGCAGATCATCGGAGCGCACGCCGTCGATCGTGACCGCGCCGTTCGTCACGGCCGCGAGCCCGAGGAACGAGCCGATCTCGATGTGGTCGGGGCCGATCGTGAAGGGCGCCGGACGGAGCGGGGCGCCCCCCTCGACCGTCAATGTATTGCTGCCGATCCCGTCGATCCGGCCGCCCAGGCCGACCAGATAGCGAGCCAGATCCTGCACGTGCGGCTCGCTGGCGGCATTACGGAGGATCGTGGTCCCCGCGGCCGCCACCGCGGCCATGAGGGCGTTCTCGGTGGCCGTGACGCTCGGCTCATCGAGGAAGATGTCCGCGCCGCGCAGCGTCTTCGCCTCGAGCTGGTACGTCGCGCCGACCGTGATCTCGGTGCCCAATCGCTCCAGCGCGAGGAAGTGGGTGTCCACCCGCCGGCGACCGATCACGTCGCCCCCGGGCGGCGGCAGGTTCACCCGCCCGAACCGCGCCAGCATCGGCCCCGCGAGCAGAATGGACGCGCGGATCCGGGCGGAGAGCTTGGGGTCGAGCTCCCGCGGCTCGGCCGCGGCGGTGTTTACCTCGACCGAGTTCGGCGCCGTCCACGCGACCGCCGCGCCCAAATGGGCCAGCAGCTCGAGCATGGTCTCGACGTCGCGGATGTGGGGAACGTTGTCGATGCGGCAGGGCCCGTCGGCGAGCAGGGTGGCCGCCAGGATGGGCAGCGCTGCGTTCTTGTTCCCCGCCGGGCGGATCGTCCCCTTCAGCGGGCGGCCGCCCGAGACGCGGAACGACGGAGGCATAGGTGACCGCAAGCTACGGCGCGGCTTGCGCGCGCGTCAAGCGTGCGCGAACGTTCGGCGCGTGAATCCGGTTCTCGCGCTCGGGCTCCTCGCCGTCGCCGGGCTGCTCGCCGCGCGCCTGCCGCGCCCGTCGTCGCCCCGCCCGCCCTCGCTCGACCTCGCGCTCACCGCCGGCGCTCCGCTCGTCCTCCTGGGACTGGTGCTCGGACCCGGGATCGAGCTACTCGGCCGGCCGCTGTGGCGCGCGCTCGCCCCGCTGACTGCATTCGCCATCGGGTGGATCGGCGCGGCGCTCGGCGCGCGCTTCGAGTGGCGCTACGTGCGCCGCATCCCGCGCGGCACCTGGCTGCTCGCGGCAGCGGGAGCGGGGGCCGCCTTCCTCGTCGTGGCGCTGGGCGCCTGGCTGCTCGCCTGGCGGGTACCGAGCCTCGCGGCGGTGTGGGCGCCGCGCCTCCCCGCCGTGCTCGGCCTCGCGGCGGTCGCCGCGGCGTCGGGGCCCGGGGCGGTCACGGCGGTGGCACGTGCCGTCGGCGTGGCGCCCCGCCTGGCACGCGCCCTGAGCCGCGCCGCCGCGCTCGAGACGGCAGCCGCCGCGCTCGCGCTGAGCGTCCCGCTGGCGCTACGTCATCCCGTGGCGTGGACCGTATTCGCCGTGAGCGGCGGGGCTCTGGTCGGATGGGTGTGCTCGGGCGTGACGCGCCGCGCCCTCGCGGGCCGGGATCTCACCGCGCCGCTCGTCGGCAGCGTGCTGCTCGGCGCGGGGGTCGGCTATGCGACCGACGTGTCGCCCTTCATCGTCTGCGCGCTCGCGGGCCTAGTCACGGTGAACGCCTCGCCGCGGCGGCGCGAGGTGCGGACCACGCTGCGCGCGTGGGAGCGCCCGATGTACGCCCTCGTCCTGATCATCAGCGGCGCGCTGCTCGCGCTGCCCACGCTCTGGATCATCGCCGCCGTGCCTGCGCTGCAGGCGCTCCGCATCGCCGCGCGCTGGGTCAGCACGCGCTATGCACGGCTGGCGCTCCCGCTGCGCGACCTGCCGCCGCACTTTGGGCTCGGGACGGTGGCCCAGGGGGGAACGGCGCTCGCACTCGCGGTGAACTATTTCATCACCTCCGGCTCTGGACCCGAGAGTCCGGGCGGCGGAGCGAGCGGGAGGGACGCGGGCGCCGCGGTGCTGACGACGATGGTGCTCGGGGTCGCACTGGCGCAATTCGCGGCGCCGCCTCTGATGCGGCTCGCGGTGCGCGCGGGGCCGGCGCCGTTGACACCCGCCCCCGCGCGCCCCGAGCTTACGGCCAATGCGCCGGTGGACTGACCGAGCATGATTCCGTCCTGGGTGGCGGTAGTGACGGGGATCTCACTGGCGATCCTGGCGCTGGCCGCGATCGCGATCGCCCTGTCGTCCGTCATCGCGGTGCTCGCCTTGCGGACATTTCTGCGGATCCTCGAGCACCTGGCCGGACCCGCCGTGAGCGACGTGCGCCAGCTCGTGGCGACGATCCGGACCGAGGCGGAGAGTCTGGTGGGGACGTCGCGCGAGCTGCGCGGCCGGATCGTGAAGGCGGCGGACGCGGCCGAGACCCGTCTCGCCGATCTGGACGCGCTGTTCGAGGTCGTCCAGGAGGAGGTCGAAACGACGACGCTCGACGTAGCGGCCACGCTCCGGAACGTGCGGCGCGGCCTGTCGGTGCTCGAATGGGGGCGGCGCGCAGTCAAGCGCCGGAGGAAGCACTGAGGGCGGGGCGACTGGTGGCGCTGACGGCGGCGGCGCTGGCGGGCATCGCGCTGCTCCCAGCCGTGGCCCACGCGTGGACGCCGGGCACGCACGTCTACCTCGGCGAGTCGGTGCTGGCAAATCTGCACCAGCTGCCCGCCGCCCTCGCCGACCTGCTGCGGGCGTTCCCCTACGACTACCTGTACGGCAACATCGCGGCCGACACCTCCCTCGCGAAGAAGTACGCCCCGGTCGGGCGGCACTGTCACGCCTGGCACGTGGGCCAGGAGATCTTCGACCTCGCGCCGACCGATCCGTTGCGCGCGTTCGGACTCGGGTACCTGTCTCATCTGGCGGCTGACGCCGTGGCGCACAACTTTTTCGTGCCGCGCCAGCTGGTCCTCACGTCGAGCACCGCCGCCCTGGGCCACAGCTACTGGGAGAGCCGGTTCGAGACCCACCTGGGTGAGGCCTACGCGAAAGAGGCCAAGGAGCTGATCCTCCAGGATCACACGCCGAGCGACACGCATCTCGACACCATCATTTCGCCCACCTTGTTCAGCGTGCGGACCAGTCGCCGGCTGTTCCGCGGGATGGTGCACCTGACGGAAAGCGAGAGCTGGCGCTGGGCGTTCCAGATGATTCTCGAGAATACGCGGTGGGACCTGCCCGACGACGACGTCGAGCGCCACATGGCGGTGGCATTCGAGTACGTGATGGAGATGCTGGGCGAAGAGGACGCGGCGGCGCGGCGCCTCGATCCGGCGGGCGACAAGGCGTTACGGCTCGCCAAGCAGATGCGCCGCCAGGCGCTGCACGAAGGCGGTCGCGCAGATCCGGAGCGGATGGAGCAGACGGCCGAGGAGCACTTTGGGCTGCCGGCGCCCGCGCTCGCCTATTGGCGGGCCTCGCAGGCGCAGCGACCCTGGCGCGACCGCTCAGGCGGCTAGCTTCTCCTCCAGGATCCGCTGCGCGAGCTTGGGGTCGGCCTTGCCGCGCGACGGCATCCCTTCTCGCCGTGATCAGGTTTCTTCCATGAGAAGGTTTCTCGCGTCAATGCGGGACACGCATGGAATCCGGCGCCGGGGGGGCCGCCTTTCCCTCGCAGTTGGGCCGATCCCATCTGACAAAGCGGCCATCCGCTGACCAGGAAAAAGACATTGGGAAATCTCCACATTGGGCGATGGTGTCACTCTGTGTGACCAGGCGCCAGGTGCCCCACTCGCGCACGACGATACGACTGTAGCCCGAACCTTTGTCCAGAATCTCATAGGCGAGCAGGGTTGCCGCTGGCGAGAACTCCGGCAGGGAGCGGTCTGGCGCATAGTCAGGCGGCAGGTCGATCGCTAGAAGCTTCCCCGAT
>WNGD01006192.1_pt1 | contig 21864 bp, 18 predicted proteins | sample 5400671 | NCBI WGS metagenome assembly WNGD01 (sample SAMN13153369, study PRJNA577476) | soil metagenome | isolation source: 40 cm soil or saprolite under grassland replicate 2 | place: USA:California | collected 2016-06-15 | reverse complement strand
TCGTCGAGACGCCCGGTTCCTGCATCGTGACCCCGTAGACCGCGTCGGCCGCCTGCATGGTGCGCGGATTGTGGGTGATCACGATGAACTGCGTCTGATCCTTGAACTCCGACAGCAGGCGCACGTAGCGCCCCACGTTCGCGTCGTCGAGCGGCGCGTCCACCTCGTCGAGCAGGCAGAACGGGCTGGGGCGCGCGAGGAAGATGGCGAACAGCAGCGACACGGCGACCAGGGTGCGCTCGCCCGACGACAGCAGGTGGATGCGCTGGGTGCGCTTGCCGCGCGGCGCCGCGTGGATCTCGATCTCACTGGTGAGCGGCTCGTCCTCGTTGGCCAGGCGCACGTCGCACTCGCCGCCGCCGAACAGCGTCTGGAACACCGCGCGGAAGTTCTCCCGCACCTTGCCGAACGAGTCGAGGAACAGCTGTTTCGCCGTCTGGTCGATTTCGCGCGCCGCTTGCTGGAGCGAGTTGCGCGCCGCGACGAGGTCGTCGCGCTGCGTCATGAGGAACTCGAGGCGTTTCACCTCATCGGCGTGCTCTTCGACGGCGAGGGCGTTCACCGGTCCCACCGCCTCGATGGCGGTGCGCAACCGCTCGTTCTCGTCGCGCAGCCATTCGACGTCGCCGCTGACTTCGGGCGCCTCCGCGAGCAGCCGCTCCAGGGGCTTGCGCCACTCCGCTTCGACGCGCTCGGTCGTCGCGCGCTTGCGCCCTTCGATCTCGGAGCGCTCCAGCTGCAGCCGGTGCTCTTCGTCGCCGAGCGCGTCCACTGCCTGGCGCGCCGCTTCCACGGCTTCCTCGGCGCCGGCCACCGCCGTCTCGGCGGCGGTGACCTGGGTCTCCGCCTCGCGGGCGGCGGCGGTCAGCTCTTGCAGCGTGACACGACGCTCCTGGAGACCGTCCTGCCACTGGGCGCGCTGCGAGGTGAGCGTGCCGGCGTCCCGGTCGATCTGCGAGATCTCCGCGCCGAGGGCGACGGCATGCCCAACGGCGGCCTCGGCATCGGCCGCGGCCCGGGTGGCGCGCTCGCGCGCGGCGCCCAGCCGGGTTTCGATCTGCGCCGCCTCGACCTGCCAGTGCACGCGTTGCTCGCGCGCGGCCTCCTGCTGCCCTTCCAGCTCGGTGAGACGGGTCCGCTCGGCCCCGAGGCGCTCGTCGAGACGCACGCGCTCGACCTCCTGGGCGCGCACCTCGCCGCGCAGCGTGCCGAGCCGCTGCTCGACCGCGGTGAGCCGCTTGGTGAGGCGCTCGACCTGGCCGGCGGCGTCCGTTGCTTCACGGCGCGCGTGCGCGGCCGCCCGCTCCGCGTCGCCCTTGTGGGCCGCCGCCCCCAGCTCGCGGTGCCGGGCGTGCTCGGCCGCCTCCCCGGCCGCCGCGAACGCGGCCTCCGCCTGGGCCAGCTCCGCGGTCGTGCTTGTCAGCTCAGCGGCCGCGCGCTCGCGCCCGCCGTCGGCACCCGCCAGCTCCTGCCCGATCGTCTCCAGCTCGGCGCGCCGCTGGAGGGGGCCACCGGAGGCGGCGCCCTCGAGGAACACCGCCCCGTTGGCGCGGCGCAGGGCGCGGCCGCCCTCGAGCACCTCGTGCCCGGTGAGCAGCGCCCGTACCCAGGCGGCGGCCGGGCCGTCCACCCGCAGGGCGGCGGGCAGCGGCTCGCCGTCGGCGGCACGCTTCGGCCCCGGCAGCGACGGGAGGAGCAGCAGCGGGCCCGGGTGCGCGTCGTCGTGCCAGCGGCGGATCTCGCCCACGGCCGACTCATCTCGCACTAGTACGGCGTGCAGCCACTCGCCCAGCAGGCGCTCGGCGAGCTCGGCGTCGCGACGGCTGGTGCGCACGAAGTCGGACAGCGGCCCGATCACCGCGTCGCCGAACCGCGCCTTCTCCTTCAGGAGCGCCTGGGCGGCGGGGGCGAGCCCGACGCGCTCGCGGTCCAGCTCGGCGAGGGCGTCGCGGCGCGCCGCGAGCTGCGCCACGGCCTCTTCGGCCTGCCGCAGCGCCGCCCGCGCGTGGGCTTCGCGCTCGCGCAGCTCGGCGACGCGGCGCCGCGCCCGCTCCACCGCCGCGGCGGCATCGGCCGCGGCGCGCGCTTCCACCGCCGCGCGCTCGGCGGCGCTCGTGACGTCCCGCCCCGCCGCGCGCTCGGCCGTGTCGCGGCGCTCCCGCTCACTCGCGGCGCCCCCCAACTGCTGGCGCAGCTCGCCCTGCTCGCGCTCCAGCGCCGCGCGCTCGCCCTCGAGCGCCCGGTGTTCCTCCGCCCGCCGCTGCAGCTCGGTCTCCAGATCGCGCACGGCCACCCGCTGCGCCACGAGGCGCTCGCGAACCTCCTGCTCCTGCGCCGTGCGCCGCTCCAGCTCGGCCTGCACCGTCGCGAGGTCCCGCTCGGCGGCGCCGCGCTCGCCGTCCGCCGCCTCACGCTCGCGCTCCGCCTGCGCCCCGCGGCGCTCGTTCTCGCCACGCTCCTCGCCGGCCTTCGCCCGCCGCTGCGCGGAGTTCGCCAGGCGTTCGGCGGCGAGCGCGAGATCGCCTTCGAGCCGGCCGGCCTCGATGCGCGCGTCGGCGAGGCGGCGCTCGATCTCGGTGCGCTGTACTTCCGCGGTGTGGCGCGCCTGGACCCGGGTCTCCCGTTCGCGCTCGGCTTCCTCGAACCGGGTCCGCGCCCCCGGCAGGGTTTCTCCCAGCTCGTGGGTGCGCACGCCCAGCGCTCCCAGCGCCAGGTCGAAGTCCTCCAGCTCGCGGCGCACCAGCGTGATCGCGACGCCGAAGCGCTCGTCGATCATCTTGGTGTAGCGCTCCGCGCGCCCGCGCTGGCGCGCGAGGCTGCGGACCTGGGTCTGCACTTCCGCGATGAGGTCTTCGAGCCGGGCGAGATCGGCCGCGGTTTCCTCGAGGCGGCGCTCGTAGCTCTGCTTGCGGTTCCGGTAGAGGCCGATGCCCGCGGCCTCCTCGAACAGCGCGCGCCGCTCCTCGGCTTTCTCCGACAGCAGCGCGTCGATCATCTTGGCTTCCATCACGACCGCCGCGTCGGCGCCCAACCCCGTCCCGTGCAGCAGGTCCTGAATGTCGCGCAGCCGGACCGCCCCACGGTTGAGCAGGTATTCGCTCTGCCCCGAGCGCGACAGCCGGCGGGTGATCACGACTTCCTGATAGGCGATGGGCAGCGTGCCGTCCGAGTTGTCGAACACCAGCGAGACTTCGGCCACGTTCACGGGGCGGCGGCCCGTCGAGCCCTGGAAGATCACGTCCTCCATCTTCCCGCCGCGCAACAGCCGGGGCGACTGCTCGCCGAGCACCCAGCGGACCGCGTCCGAGATGTTGGACTTGCCGCACCCGTTCGGGCCCACGATGGCGGTCACGCCCGCTTCGAAGGGCAGATCGACCGTCCCCGCGAACGACTTGAAGCCCGACAGCTCCAGCCGGCTCAGTCTCATGCCCGCAGGATCCTCACGGTTGGGGTTGCGGCTGATAGATCCAGTACGGGCGGCCGAGCTTGCGGCCGATGCCTTCGGCGACCGCGCGCGTCGGATACGGCCCCAGCACCACGCGGTAGCCTTCGTCGGTGGTCGCCGGCGCCAGCACTTTGGCCGGCAGCCCGGCCCGTCCCAACTCCTGCGCCAGCCGCTGCGACCAGTCCTGGTTCTGCGACACCGAGACCTGCACGTACAGCGGCCCCTCCGGTCCGACCGAGTCGCCGGCCGCGGCGGCGATAGCCGGGGCGGCCACCGCCGCGTACCGGGAGCTGCCGCGCGGCAGCCAATTGGTCACCGCCCAGAGATCGGCGGCCCCGCCCGCCACCCGGCCGCGCGGCACGAGCGAATCGGGCGTGACCGCGACGACGTCGGACCCCTGCCGCGCGAGCACCGACCCGTTCGGCGTCACCACGGGAAGGTCGAGCTGCCACGTCGTCGCCAGCCCGCCCACCAGCCGTTTGATCGGCAGGTCCACGACCCACGCCGTGTCGCCCACGGGCGGCCGCGCCAGCAGCCACCGCCCCAGCGGATCGATGCGGATCGTCGCGGCCGACGAGGGGAGCGCCACACCGTCGATTTCTTCGCGTGCGTAGCGGTCGATCACCGCGAGCCCCAGGCCGCCGCGCAGCGCGACGTAGACGCGATGCCCGGAGGGGGAGAAGGCGAGCGCGCGGGGATGATCGGCGAGCCGCACGAATGCCATGTCGCGGCGGCCCAGTGGGTCGATGAGCGTGACCCCGGAGTCGCTGGCGATGGCGACCAGGTCGCCCCAGCGCGTGGCCGCGACGTCGCCGCCCAGCTCCAGCGTGCGGCTCGCGGGCGGCTGATCGGCGCCGGCGGTGACGAGGCGCGGGGGATCCTGCGCGACGACGGCCACGATGCGCTGGTCGGCGGCGCCGAACAGGTCGCGTGGCACGCCGCCCAGCGGCTGCGGCCAGGCGAGCCGGGCGCGGCGGGCCAGCGAGACGACGCGCTTCTTGCCGTCCACGGCGAACAACGTGCCATCGGGTCCCAGCGTGGCTTGCGCCACGTCGGTCGCGACCGTGTCGGCGCGCCCGCTCTCCAGGTCGAGCGCGAGCAACTCCCGCTTCTCGGTGCGCACATAGAGGAACGCCGCCTCGGGGTCCACGCCCACGACGCGCTCGACCGGCGGCAGCCGTCCGTGGAGCGCGTCCGGGACCTCGGCCAGGGTGGGGAGGCGGTACAGCCGCGGGATGCCGCCCCGGGCCGCGAGGCGGATGGCGATGGCGGGGACCCGACCGACGGGCCCACCGGATGTCCTAACTGATTGGGAGTCTTTGGCTTGCGAGGTGGCTCCGCCGGGCGCTTGGGAGCCGCAGCCCCAGAGCGCGATGCTCAGGAGGAAGCACGATCGTCGCAGTGTGGGCAAAGGGCCTCGCCGGAACAAGATAGGAAACCGGCGAGGCCCGGACAAGTGTTTGGACGACGCGAAGTTAGAACGTCGGGCCGAGGCTCACCGTCCAGTAGGAGCCCTTGCCCGGCCGGTCCAGCGGCTTGGTGTAATCGAACCGCAGGATCACGAATCCCAGCATGTTCATGCGGATCGAGCCGCCGAAGCTACGCACCGGCGCCCGCACGTTGGTGGGACTCTCGCTGGCGCTGCGGTGCCACTTCACGGTGCTGTTGTCGTCCCAGGCGACGCCGACGTCGTAGAAGAGGGCGCCTTCGATCGGCGGAAAGCCAACCGGGAGGAAGCCGAGCACCAGGCTGCGGGTGAGCGGGAAGCGCAGCTCGACGTTGCCGACGGCGACGCGGGAGCCGACGAGCTGGTCGAACTCGGCGCAGCCGCTGAACGAATTGGTGCCCACGGGCGCGACGCACTCGTTCTGGCGGAACGAGCCGCTAGTGTAGCCGCGCACGAGCTCGGTGGAGCCGAGGTAGACGGGGAACAGATCCGCGTCACGGCCCACGCGACCGAAGAACAGCCCCCGGACCGCGAGCGTGAAGGGGCGCGCGAAGAAATACCGCCGCCAATCGGCGAGGCCCATCGTGAACTTCCACGTGCCGAAGGTCGGCGACGCCTGGATCCGCCAGCGGCTGCCCGCGAACGGGCCGACGTAGCCGAACAGCGCGTTGTCGTGGACGAGCGCCGCCGACGGCTGCAGGTAGCCGATGGACTGGTTATGGAACGTCTGGAAATCCGAGCCGACGAAGCGGTCGGTCGCGTCGTAGTAATCGAGCAGCTCGTAGGTATCGTCGCTGATGTTCACGGCGTGCAGAGAGATCTCCGCCCGATTGAACTGACTGAACGGGTAGTAGGCTTCGCCGAACGCGTCGCGCAGCACCAGTCGCCGCAGCGCCTGGATGACGACGAGGCCCGTGTCGTTCGGTCCGGGGCCGCAGTTGGTGCACGGCGCGTACCCGAACGACATCGGGAAGTAGATCGGATCCTGCGAGAAGCCCGCCGCCCAGGTGAGCCGGTGCACCTGGTTGATGTACGCGGCGAGTACCTGCGCCTCGCTGATGCGCCCGTTCACCGCTCCCGAGAAGATGAGGGTGTGGTTGCCGAGCATGTCGGAGAGCGAGATCGCGGTGCCGCCGAAGATCCCGCGTCCAAAGTTGTCGCGCTCGTAGCCGATGGTGGGCCGGGCCACGTAGTCGGGGCTGAAGCGGACGTGGTACGGCTTGAACGTGAACTCGCTGGTGTCGGGGAGGCTGCTCCCCGCCGAGTCGACGAGGCTGCGGACCGACACGGGATGCCCGGCCGAGTCGATGGTGATCGCCGGGGGCGGGGCGGCAGAGGCCCGTAGCCCCTGCGGCGTGCGGTACACGGACGCCACGGCGCCCGGCGGCTGCGGCGGAGCCGTCGTGGAAACGGCCGGCCCCGCCGTGTCGCGGCGCTGTCCCGCGAGCAGCGTGACCGGCGGCGGCGCGGGCCGATCGGGGGCCGGCTGCCGCTTCAGCGAGCGCGGGTTGTCCACACTGTAGACGTCCCAGCGCTGGTCTTCGTAGTAGACGAAGGCGAGGCGGTCCGCCTGGTGGGCCCACGAGAGCACCGGCGAGAGCATCATGATCCCTTCCGCGCCGGTGTACAAGTCGGTCAGTTGGTAGACGTTGCCGTCGCTGAAGTCATACAGATAGATGTTGCTGATGCCGGTGCGGTCGGAGGCGAAGGCGAGCGAGCGGCCGTCCGGGGCCCACACCGGATTGATGTTCTTGCCCGCGCCCATGTGCGGCAGGACCTCGATCGACCCCGAGTCGAGGTGGTACAGGGCGATGCGCGTATTGCCGATCAGCAGCTGGCTGAAGTCGGTGTCGGGGCCGCGATCGGTCGCGAACGCGATAGTCTTGCCGTCTGGCGACCAGGACGGCTGCAGGTCCGCGTACTTGTCGTTGGTGAGGCGCCGCAGGTTCGTGCCGTCGGCGTTGACCGTGAAGAGGTCCGACAGGCCCCCGTCGTATCCGGTGAACACCAGCTGGCTGCCGTCGGGCGACCACGCCGGCGTGGTGAGCCCGTTCAACGGCACCTGGATGCGGCGCACTTCGCGGCCGCGGCGCGCGTCGATGATGACGAGGTCGTCGCGATCCCGGTGCTTCACCGCGATCGCGAACAGGCGCCCGTCGGGCGAGAACGTGCCCGCCGAGGTGATGAACCGCAGGCTCTCGTAGTTGCTCGAGAACGCCGACTTGACCAGCCGGCGCCGCACCCGCCCCGTCTCCGCATCCGCCAGGTAGAGGTCTACGAAGAAACTGTTCTTCTCGGACAGGTAGGCGATCTCGCGGCCGTCCGGCGAGAGCGCCGGGGCCACGTGCAGCGTGCCGTCCGAGCGTTTCTGGGTCAGCAACGGCTGCGCGATGCGCCGGGCGCGGTAGTGCTCCGACAGCTGCGGCAGGTAGGTCGTCTGGACGGCGTCCCGCCACTCGTCGGACAGCTCGTCGAGGCTCAGCCCCAGCGCGCGGTGGAAAGCGTTCTCGACCCCGGAGGACGCCGTGGCCTGGAGGATCTCGCCGATCACCTCATCCCCCCACTTCTCCCCGATGAACGCCCACAGCGCCTGGCCGAAGCGGTACGGGAAGATGCGCGGGTCGTAGGTGAGCTGCTCGATGGTCGGGAGGTGGCCCTCGAGCGCGGCGTCGCGCAGCCACATCGCCGTCTCGGGGTCGATGGGCTGCCGGGAGAGGTAGGCCGCCATCCCCTCCATGAACCAGCCCGGCGGGTTCACGGTCATCAGCGTCTGCACGCCGCCGCCGATGCGGCCGCGGCTGAACACGTCGAACTGGAACTGGTGCACCATCTCGTGCGTGATGACTTCTTCCAGGTCGGAATACGCGCCGGTGAACGGCAGCACCATGCGGTGCTTGAAGAACTCGGTGACGCCGCCGATGCTCTCGCCGCCCACGGGGGTGACGTTGGTCTCCTGAAACTCGCTGCTCGAGGCGTACAGGATGATCGGCTTGCGGCCCTGGAACTTGTGGTTCAGCAGCCGCGACAGGCGGGCGTAGGAGCGCTCGGCGATACGCGCCGCGTCCAGCGCCGCGGTGCGCTCGGCGGGATAATAGTAGACGTCGAAGTGCTCGGTCTCGATGATCCGGAAGTCGAAGGTGCGGTACTGCACCTTGTTCTGCCCGAAGTATTGCGCGGCCCCGGACTGCGGAGCCGCGACGAGCAGCGCCCCCGCGATCGAGAGGGCCACCGCGCCAGCGCGAAACGAGCGTCGCATCGTCCTCATCCTTTCAGCTCCGGCTCCCCTACCGCGACCACCGGTGCGTCCCCCCACAGCCGCTCCAACTCGTAAAACGCCCGCAGCTCCGGGTGGAACAGGTGCACCACGAAATCCACGTAATCGAGCAGCACCCAGCGGCCCTGCGCCAGCCCCTCCACGTGGTGGGGCCGCCCGCCGCTGGGAGCCAGCGCCTCCACCAGATGCTCGGCCATGCCGCGCACGTGCGCGTCGGACGTCCCGGAGACGATGAGGAAGTAGTCGGTCGCCGACGCCAGCCCCCGCAGGTCCAGCAGCAGCGGGTCGACCGCCTTGCGGTCCCGCAGGATCTCCATCGCCCGGCGCACCGGCGCCGGCGTCCCGCGCCGACGACCCCCGCGACCGCGCCCGCGTCCCGTATTCATAGCGCGCGCCTCACGGGTTTGTTCCCGTCCCTGGAGCTGAGATGGCCATCACCGGCTCGACGTTAAGACCGCCCTACTCCTTGACGACGGTGACGGCGATCTCGGGCCGAACGTCGGGATGGATCTTGATGCCCACCCGGAATTCACCGAGCGCGCGGATCGGCTCGGGGAGGTCCACCTTGCGCTTGTCGATGTGGATCCCCAGCTCCTCGAGCTTGCGCTGGATGTCCCCGGCGGTGACGGACCCGTACAGCCGGTCCTCCTCGCCCACCTTCACGGGGAAGGTGAGGTGGACCCCGTCGAGCTTGCCCGCTTCGCCCTGGGCGGCTTCACGCTCGAGCGCGCGCTTCTTGGCGAGCCGGTCCGCTTCGAAGGCGATGCGCTTCTTGTTGCCTTCCGTGGCCGGGTAGGCGAGCCCCTTGGGGAGCAGGAAGTTGCGGGCGTAGCCGTCCTTGACCTTGACGACCTCGCCCGTCTTGCCGAGGTGTTGGACGTCTTCGCGGAGAATGATTTCCATCGCAGCCCTCACGTGTGAGATGGCAGCACAGAACTCCCCCTGGCCAGGGAGGCCACCGGCGCGGTGGCGAGATGGAGGCGGGCGTGCCAGAACCAGGCCAGCGCCAGCCCTGCCAGGGTCTCCACCGCCAGGATCACCGGGGCGGCGTCGCTCAGCAGCCGCACCAGCGGCTCCATCAACGAGAACGCCCCGGGCATCAACGTAATGACGGCGAACGCGTCCACCGTGGCCTTGCGCGTCGCCTCCCAATGCAGCTCGCTCCAGGCGATCCCGCCCCAGGCCACCGTCGCGAGCCCCAGCGTCGCGGCGCCGGCCCAGAGCAGCGCCCGGACCGACTGGCGCCACAGGCCGACCGGGGCGAGCAAATTGCCGCCCGCGAACGCGACGGCGGCCCACAGGGCGAACGCGGCCTCGAGCGTGCCGAGCCGGTCCCCGGGCGCCGGCAGCAGCGTCCATGCGCCGAACGCGGCGAGCGCGACCGCGACGCCCCAGGCGATCCCGGGCGCCGGTCGCGTGGCGATGAACAGCGCGGCGAGGGGCAGCGCCACAAACCCGACCGGCGCGACGAGGGAAAAGGCGGCGGTGCCGAGCACCAGCCGCCACCAGCGGCGCGGCACGGCGAGCCTAGGCGCCGTAACCGCGGATGTACGGCATCAGGGCCAGCTGCCGCGCCCGTTTTACCGCGGTCGCGAGCTGGCGCTGGTGGCGCGCGCACATCCCCGACAGCCGGCTCGGCAGGATCTTGCCGCGCTCGGTCAGGAACCGGGACAGCGTGCGCTCGTCCTTGTAATCGAGGACCCGGACCCCGGACTCACACACGGGACAGGTCTTGGCGGGGCGTTTCACGCTTCCTCCTCCTCCAGCTCGTCCACTTCCGCCGCGATCACCGGCGCAGGCTCCGGCTTGGCCTGGAAGCCCTCGTTGACCACGACCAGGAACCGCAGCACGCCCTCGTCGAGCTTCACGAGCCGCTCGTACTCGGGCAGGAGGTCCGGGGCGGCCTCGAACTGGGCCACGACGTAGTAGCCCGTTTCCTTCTTCTTGACGGTGTACGCCAGGGTGCGCTTGCCCCAATGGGCGACGTTGGAAATGGTTCCCTTGGCGTCGCGGGTCAGGAGCGCGTGGAACTTCTCGAGTTTTTCGTTGACCGCGGGCTCTTCGAGCGCACTATCGAAGATGTAGACCGTCTCGTAGCGACGAGTCATGCCACCTCCCTTTGGACGATTGAACGACCCGGCGGCGGTGGGCCACCGAGTAGGGGATTTGTGAGGGCGGAAACTAGGCGGTCGGGCGGTCGGGCGGTAGGGCAGTCGGAAGCCGCCGGATGGGCCAGCGGAACCACGTTTCACATCGTACAGTATTAATGAAGGGCCCCTTCGAGAGGTGCCTCATGACGCCCCGCCGCCTGCTCCTCGTTCCGCTCTTCCTCTTCACCCCCGGTCGCGCCTCTGCCCAGCAGCGCGATACGACCGCCCAGCTTGCGGGCGTGGTATTCTCGGCGTACACGGGGCGGCCGCTGGTGGGGGCGACGGTGCGCACCGAGACCCGCGAAACCATCACCGACTCTCTCGGGCGCTTCACCCTGGGTCCGCTGCCGGCCGGCGCGCTCAAGGTCGTCTTCGGGTACGGCGAGCACGTCGCCAACACCCTGACGGCGACGCTGCGGCGCGGGACTACCCTCCGCTGGACGGTGGTGCTCAACACCGACTCCGACGCCGTGATGCTGCCGCCGATTCTCGTCGAGGTGCAGGGGCGGGGCACGCGATACGCGCTCGCCGGGTTCTACGAGCGGCTGAACCGACGGTGGGGGACGTTCTACACGCCGCAAGACCTGCTGCGCAAGGGGTCGGTGACGGTGCGCGCGCTGCTGTATGAGTCGGGGATCACGCTGAGCTGCCGGTTCGGCGAGTGCATCGCCGTGGATTATCGCCTCGGCCGCTACTGTCCGATGACCCTGTATGAAGACGGGTTCCAGAGCGACCCGGCCCAGATCAACCGGCTGCGCGCCAGCGACCTCGCGGGCATCGAGATCTACCGGCGCAGCGTGGAGATCCCCGGGGCGTACCAGGTGGCGTACGGCGGGCTGAACACCTGCGGCGGGGTGATCGCCGTGTGGAGCCGGTATCTGAATTGACGACGCCGCGCGTCGGTTTCCTCCTGCTCGTGCTCCTGGTCCCGTTCTCCCTCCACGCCCAGGACTCCGCCTACCACGCTATGCAGCAGCGCGGCAAGGTCGCGATGGGCGTGGACCAGTACACGTCGTTCCATCGCTTCGAACCGGCGCGGCTGACGGTGGTCGCGTCGTCCTGGTCCGGGATTCGGCCGACGCCGAGGGCGTGAGTGCCATCCGTGAGCACCTGAAGGGGATCGCGCAGGCGTTCACCGCCGGCGACTTCCAAACGCCCGGCTTCGTCCACGCCCAGACCGTCCCCGGCACGCGTGTGATGACCGCCAGGAAGGCCGCGATCCGGTACGTGTTCCATCCGCTGCCGGGTGGCGGGGAAGTGCGCATCGTCACGCGCGACGCCGCCGCAGTCACGGCGGTGCACCAGTTCCTCACGTTCCAGGCTACGGAGCATCGCACCAGCACGCCTGCCCACCAGCACTGAGGCTTGACGGCGGCGTTGCCGCCTGTAACATACGGCCCTTCCACAAACTTGGGGTGCGGGGCCATGCGGACTCATCGTCTACCAACGATCGCTCTCGGGATACTCGCCGTCGGCGCGTGCCGGGATGCCACGCCGCCCACGCGAGCCGACTTCTCGCCTCCCAGTTTCCTCGTCACACCGATGTTTGTGGACACCATCGGGATTTGCCTGGGAACGGGGAGTCCGAGCGGGAGCTACACCTTCGCCTACACGATCCAGAACCAGCAACCGGGCGATATCAATGACGTGCCGTCGCCCGTGACAGCCACCCTCAACCCGCACGAGTGCCTGGTCGCCTGGCGTCGCCTCACGCCGCTGCCCGCGGGAGTCGTCGTCACCGCGATCGTCGACGTCCTGGGCGTTCCTCCCGCCGCCAAGTTAGACAGCGTCGAACTGCAGGACCGCTTGGGCAATCAGGTCACCGCCTCCCCCACGGACACCGTCCGGGTCGATACAACCTCCGGGGGCGCGCTGACCTTCTACTATCACCAGCCGGGAAAGAGGGTGAAACGCGGCCACCAGCCCTGAAAGACATCAGACGTTGAATCTGAACAGCAAAATGTCGCCGTCCTTGACGACGTACTCCCGCCCCTCGCTGCGGACCAACCCCTGCTCGCGCGCCGCCTTGTAGGATCCCGCGCGCACGAAGTCCTCGAACCCCACCGTTTCGGCGCGGATGAAGCCACGCTGGAAGTCCGAGTGAATCTCCCCGGCGGCGTCGTAGGCGGTGGCGCCGCGGCGCATCGTCCAGGCCCGCACTTCGTTCTCCCCCACCGTGAAGAAGGTCTGCAGGCCGAGCAGCCGGTAGCCGGCGTGGATCAAGCGGTCGAGCCCCGGCTCGGCCACGCCCGCGGTCTTCAGGTACTCCGTCCGCTCGGCGGGGTCGAGGTCGGCCAGCTCGGCCTCGAGCTTGGCGGAGAAGAGGACGATCTCGGCTTCCTCGTGATGGGCCTGGACGGCACCGCGTAGCGCGGCGAGCCATCGGCCTCCCCCCGTCGCCAGATCCTCCTCCGTCACGTTAGCGGCGTAGAGAATCGGCTTCGCGGTCAGCAGGCCGAGCTGGCACAGGAAGCGGACCGCCTCCTCACTCTCGCCGGCCTCACGCGCGCCGCGCCCCGCATTGAGCTCCGCGATGACACGCTCCAGCACGAGCAGCTCCGCCTGCGCGTCCTTGTCGCCGGCGCGGGCGGTCTTGCGCGCCTTCTCCAGCCGCCGCTCGACCACCGCGAGGTCGGCGAGCGCCAGCTCGCTGGTGATCACGTCGTGGTCCCGCACCGGATCGACCGGCCCCATCACGTGCACCACGTCCGGGTCCTCGAAGCAGCGGATCACGTGGACGACGGCGTCGACTTCGCGGATGTGCGACAGGAACTGGTTGCCGAGCCCCTCGCCCTGCGAGGCGCCTTTGACAAGACCGGCGATGTCCACGAACTCGACCACGGCGGGCACCTTCTTCTTCGGCCGCACGATCGCGTTGAGCCGCTCGAGGCGCGGGTCCGGCACTTCCACGACGCCGACGTTGGGCTCGACCGTGCAGAACGGATAGTTCTCCGCCGCCGCGGCCTTGGAAGAGGTCAGCGCATTGAACAACGTTGACTTCCCGACATTCGGGAGACCGACGATACCTAGACGAAGCATGACAACGTATGGCCGTATCGCCGTATTGCCGTATGGCCGTAGGGGTGTTCGACGATGTACGCATCAGGTACGGCCATACGGCCTATACGGCCTGTCCGGCCATACGGCCATACGTTCATGACACGAACCACGGTGCCAGCACGAGACTCACCACGCTCATCAGTTTGATGAGGATGTTCATCGCCGGCCCGGAGGTGTCCTTGAACGGATCGCCGACGGTGTCGCCGACGACGGCCGCCTTGTGCGGCTCCGAGCCCTTGCCGCCGAGCGCGCCGCCTTCGATGTGCTTCTTGGCGTTGTCCCACGCGCCGCCGGCGTTGGCCATGAACAGCGCCAGCATCACGCCGGTCAACGTCGCGCCGGCCAGCATGCCGCCGAGCGCGTACAGCCCGAGGAGCTTGCCCACGACCACCGGCGCCACTACGGCGGTGAGCCCCGGCACGATCATCTCGCGCAGGGCGGCCCGGGTCGCGATGTCCACGCAGCGCGCCGAGTCGGGCTGGGCGGTGCCGGCCATGAGCCCGGGAATCTCGCGGAACTGGCGCCGCACCTCCTCGACCATGCCGCCGGCCGCCCGGCCCACGGCCGTCATCGTCGCGGCCGCGACGAAGAACGGGATGCAGCCGCCGATGAACAGGCCGATGACCACCATCGGGTTGACGAGGTCGAGTCCGCCCGCGCGGATCCCGGCGGCGGTGGCGTAAGCGCTGAACAATCCCAGCGCGGTGAGCGCGGCGGATCCGATCGCGAAGCCCTTGCCCATCGCGGCGGTGGTGTTGCCGAGCGCGTCGAGGCCGTCGGTGATCTTGCGAACCTCCGGCCCCAGCCGGCTCATCTCGCTGATGCCCCCGGCGTTGTCGGCGACGGGGCCGTAGGCATCGACCGACATGGTGATCCCCACGGTGGCGAGCATCCCCACCGCGGAGATGGCGATGCCGTAGAGGCCGGCGGCGTGGTAGGCGACGTAGATGGCGGCACAGAGCATCAGCATCGGCGCGATGGTGCTGCGCATCCCGACGGCGAGCCCGGCGATGAGGTTGGTGGCGGGGCCCGTGCGCGATGCCTCGGCGATGGCGCGGATCGGGCGGCCGGACGTGTAGTACTCCGTCAGCAGCCCGATCACCACGCCCGAAAGCGTGCCGGCGACCACGGCGGTGAACGCGCCCAGCGCGGGAAGCGGGGAGCCGTCGGGACCGAGCAGCACGGGGTCGACGCGCGTGGTGAGCCAGAACGCCGCCGCGAGGAACAGCCCCGCCGCGAGGAACGTGCTCCAGCGCAGCGCCCCGGCGGGGGAGCCGCGCTCGAGCAGCCGCACGGCGGCGATGCCGATGAGGCTTGCGACGAGCCCCGCGATCGTGTACAGCAGCGGCAGCGCGACCGCATCGACGCGGTTGGCCACGGCGGGGCTCGTGGCTCCGATCGCGATCGTGGCGACGATGGCGCCGACGTAAGACTCGAAAATGTCGGCGCCCATCCCCGCCACGTCGCCGACGTTGTCGCCCACGTTGTCGGCGATGGTCGCGGGGTTCCGGGGGTCGTCCTCGGGGATGCCGGCCTCGATCTTGCCGACCAAATCCGCCCCGACGTCCGCGGCCTTGGTGTAGATGCCGCCGCCCACGCGGGCGAACAGCGCGATGGACGACGCGCCCATGGCGAACCCGGCGATAATCTCGCTGAACGCGCGCCAGCCGGCATCGCTGAAAGCGTCGGCGAGGAACGCCCGCATCACCGCGCCGAGCCCCACGAGGCCGAGGCTCGCGACGGCGAGTCCCATCACCGCGCCACCGTGGAAGGCGGTGCGCAGCGCCAGCCCCTGTCCGTGCGCGCGCGCCGCCTCCGCGGTGCGTACGTTGGCGTGCGTGGCGGCCGTCATCCCGAAGAGACCGGCGAGAATCGAGCACAGGCCGCCGCTCACGTACGCCACGCCGGTGCGCCAGCCGATCGCCCAGGCCAGCAGCGCCGCGACGACCGCGAGGAACGGCAGCAGCACCGTGTACTCGCGCTTCAAGAACGCCATCGCGCCGCTGCGAATCAGGCCGGCGATCGCCTGCATGGCGGCCGAGCCGGCGGGCCGGCGCCGGATGGCGCGGTACAGGGCGAACGCGGCACCGAGCCCGCCCAGGCCGGCGACGACGGCGAGCAGGGGCAGGTAGGTGTAGGTCATGCGCTCCCCGCCGGCCGGACACCTTCCCGCACCCACCCGGCCACGGCGTCGAGCAGCTTCGGTTTCAGGGCCTCGAGCTGCTCGCGCTCTTCGTCGGTGAACGGCGCCAGCACGTAGTCCTCCCAGGCGACCTCGGCCGGCAGCGGCCCCACGCCGATGCGCAGGCGGGCGTACTGCTGGGACTGCAGCGCCCCCTCGATGCTCTTCAAGCCGTTGTGGCCGCCGGCCGAGCCATCGGCCCGGAGGCGGAACGTCCCGGCGGGGATGTTGAAGTCGTCCACGAGGATCAGGAGGTCCTTCGCCGGATCGAAGGTGGGATCGGCGCGGAGCGAGGCGAGGGCGGCGCCGCTGCGGTTCATGTAGGTCGTGGGCTTGAGCATGCGGACGGGGATGCCGTCGACGTCACCCGCGGTCGCCACCGCGCGCTCGGCGCGGCGGAACGGGGGCAGGTTCCACCGCGCGGCCACCGCGTCGGCCAGCCAGAAGCCCGCGTTGTGGCGCGTCGCCGCGTAGTCCGGGCCAGGGTTGCCGAGGCCGACGACGGCGCGCAGGGCTGCTAGCCCTTCTTTTCCTTGGGCTTGGGTTCCGCCGGTGCCTTCGCCGGGGACGCCTTCCCCTCCGGCGCCTTGGTCCCCTCCGGTACCTCTCCTTCGGCCCCTTCCTCACCTTCCTCCTCACGCGGCTTGCGGATCAGCTCGGGCTCGGCGACCTCGGTGGCCGCTTCGGGAGCCGGGGCGGCTACCTCTTCGGCCCGCGGCGGCACGACCGTCGCGATCGTGAGATCGGCACCGGAGAGGATCGTGGCGTTGGGGATCTGGAGGTCGCGCACGTGCCGCGAATGGCCGATGGCCAGCGGTGTGACGTCGAGCTCCACGCGGTCGGGGATGTGCTCGGGGAGCACTTCGATTTCGACTTCGCGCATCACCTGGTCGAGCACGCCGCCGGCGTTGCGCACGCCGTCGGGGGTCCCCACGAGGTGCACGGGGATCTTGAGGCGGACCTTCTCGCCGCCGCGGATCTCGTAAAAATCGACGTGGATGATGTCCGGCCGGATGGCGTGGCGCTGGATCTCGCGGATCAGCACGTTGGCTTTCTTCCCATCGACCGTCAGCTCGATGACGGTGCTCGCGGGCTCGACGCCGGTCAGCGCCTTCTCGAGGGCGAGCGCATCCACGGTGAGCGGCTGGGTGGGCCGGCCGTGGCCGTAGATCACCGCCGGGACCTTGTGATCCCGGCGGGTCTGGCGGGCGCCGCCTTTGCCGCTGGCGGACCGCGGTTCGGCGGAGAGAGCGATGACTTGAGCCATGTCTATTCCTCTGATGTCAGACGTCTGACGTCAGACGTCAATCGAACAGCGAGCTCACCGACTGATTCGAGTGCTCGTACCCGATCGCCTTGGCCATCAGGCCGGCGATGGACAGCACTTTCAGCTTTTCGAACTTCCGCTCCTCGGGGAGGCGGATGGTATTCGTCACCGTGATTTCCTCGAGCGGCGCGGCGCGCAGGCGCTCGACCGCCGGGCCCGAGAGCAGGGCGTGCGTGGCGAACGCGAAGATGCGCCGCGCGCCGAGGCGCTTCAGCGCCGCCGCCGCCTCGGTGATCGTCCCCGCCGTGTCGATCATGTCGTCGGGGATCAAGCAGTCCCGCCCTTCCACTTCGCCCACCACGTTCACGACCTCGGCGATGTTCGCCGAGGGGCGCCGCTTGTCGATGATCGCCAGCGACGCGTCGAGCCGCTTGGCAAAGCCGCGCGCCATGCGGGCCGACCCCACGTCCGGCGCCACCACCACCGGCTGCTGCAGCGCCTTCTGCCGGTAGTGCTGCACGAACACGGGCGCCGCGTACAGATGGTCCACCGGAATGTCGAAGAACCCCTGCACCTGGTGGGAATGGAAGTCCATCCCCAGCACCCGATCGGCCCCGGCGTGCGTGATCAGGTTCGCCATCAGCTTCGCGCTGATCGCCACGCGCGGCTGGTCCTTGCGGTCCTGGCGTGCGTAACCAAAGTACGGCAGCACCGCCGTGACCCGCGCCGCGCTCGCCCGCCGCGCCGCATCGATCAGCAGCAGCAGCTCGAGGTAGTTCTCCGCCGGCGGGTTGGTGGGCTCGATGATGAACACGTCGCGCCCGCGGACGTTCTCGTCGATCTTCACGAAGAGCTCGCCGTCCGCGAAGCGGCGCAGCGTGACCGCGCACAGCGGTTGACCCAAGTGCTCGGCCATCTCCTCGGCGAGCGGCCGGTTGGCCGTCCCGGCGAGGAGTAAGAGCTGGCTGCGCGAGATCGACAGATCGGCCATGCGAGCCCCACCAAAGTAGCCGGTAACCTGTACCAAGAGAAGGGCTTGGCGACGTCGGCTGGCCGGGCCGGGAGCGGCGCCGTATTGTACCCCGCCGCCGCCGTCCGCACCGCGTTGGGGGAAGGGGGAGGGAATCGTGGCGAGCGACCTCCGTGCCCGCCTGCAGGCCGCTCTGGCCGACCGCTACACGATTGAGCGCGAGCTCGGTCGCGGCGGGATGGCGATCGTCTTTCTGGCCAAAGACCTCCGCCACGGCCGCGTGGTCGCGCTCAAGGCGCTGCGTCCCGAGCTGGCCGCCACGCTCGGCACCGACCGGTTCCTGCGCGAGATCCGCCTCGCCGCGGGGCTCGCCCATCCGCACATCCTGCCGCTGCACGACTCCGGCGACGCCGCCGGCTGCCTGTACTACGTCATGCCGTACGTCGCCGGTGAGTCGCTGCGCAACCGGTTGGAGCGCGAGCCGCGCCTGACGGTGGCCGAGGCGGTGCAGATCGCGCGCGAGGTGGCGGACGCGCTCGACTACGCCCACCGCCGCGGCGTCGTGCACCGCGACATCAAGCCCGAGAACATTCTCCTGCAGGAAGGCCTCGCCGTCGTCGCGGATTTCGGCATCGCGCGGGCGATCAGCGCCGCGGCCGGGCGGGGCAGCCGCGTGACGGAGGTCGGCATCGCCGTCGGCACGCCGGATTACATGAGCCCCGAGCAAGCGAGCGCGGATCAGGCGCTCGACGGCCGCAGCGACGTTTACAGCCTGGGGTGCGTCCTGCACGAGATGCTGACGGGCCACCCGCCACGCCACGACGGGTCGGCCACCGAGGATGAGCTGCCGGCCGCGACGCCTCCCGAAGTGCGGGCGGCGCTGCTGCGCGCGCTCGCGACCGAAGCGGCGGCCCGGTTCGCGACGGCGGGCGCGCTGGCTGCCGCCCTCGCACCGCGCCCACGGTTGCGGCCGCGGCATTGGGTGGCGACGCTGGTCGGGGCGGCGGCGCTCGGAGGTGTGCTGGTCGTCGCCCTGCCGCGGGTGTTCCGCGGGTCGGGTCTCGACGCGGGGCTGTACGTGGTGGCGCCGTTCGCGGTCCGGGACGCCGCGCCGCCGGGCCTCAGCGGCGACGAATCGCAGCTCGCGTTGTATGACGCCGTGAGCCGCTGGAAGGACGTGCGGCTCGTGGACGGGCTGCGCGTCCGCGATCTCGTGGCGCGGCGGGGCGGTCCGATCGCGCAACTCCAGGACGCGCTCGAGGTCGCCCGCGCGGCGGGCGCGGGCCGGTTGCTCTGGGGCGAGGTCGTGCCGCGCGGCGATTCCGTCGCGGTGACGGCCGGCGTGTACGACGTCGGCCGGTCCGGGACGGCGGTGCGCAGCCACACCATCTGGGTGGCGACGAGCCAGGACGGGCATGCGCTCAGCGCGCGCTTCCGGGCGCTCGCCGATTCGCTGTTACTCGGTGCAGCGGGTTCAGGGGGAGCCCTCGCCCCGCAGACGAACCGTCTCGCGGCGCAGCTCGCGTACGACTCGGGCCAGGCGTCGCTCGGCGTCTGGGATCTGCCCGGGGCGGCCGACGGATTCCGTCACGCGGTGGCGGTGGACCCGGATTTCCCGGACGCGAACTTCTGGCTGGCCCAGGTGCTGGTCTGGAACGGCGCGCCGTCGGAGGTGTGGAGCCCGCCCGCGAGCCGCGCGCTGGCGTCGCCGCGCGGGCTCGCGCCCCGGGACGGACGGCTCGCCGAAGGTCTCGTGGCGATGGCCGACGGCCGGTTTCCGGACGCGTGCGGTGCCTACCGCCAGGTGCTGCGCCGCGATTCGCTCAGCTTCGCGGCGTGGTTCGGGCTCGCCGAATGCAACGCCAAGGACAAGGTGGTCGTGCGCGATCCCGGGAGTCCGTCGGGGTGGCGGTTTCGCGGCAGCGTGCACGCCGCGTTCACCGCGTACAGCCGCGCGCTGCGCCTCAACCCATCGGCCCACCGCGCATTCTTCGGGCAGCTGCCGCTGTTGTTCTTCGTGGACGCGAGCTGGTATCGCGAGGGTCGCGGGCTGCCGCCGGACACGAGTCACTTCGGCGCCTGGCTGGGGCTCGCGGCGGATACGCTGGCGACCGTGCCGTACCCGTACGCCGAGTGGTTGAGCGGCTCCGTGCGGACCATCGTGCCGACGAACGCGGGCGCGCGGCAGCGCGTGCAGGAGATGGTCATGCAGATCGCGGTCGACTGGGTGCAGGCGTTTCCGGAGGCAGCCGGCGCCCGCGAGGAGCTCGCCGTGCTGCTCGAGGCGCAGGGCGCGGTGGCGCTGTCGCGCGCGGAGCAGCGCTCGGCGCTGGCGACACTGCGGCACGCGCGTGCACTCGCGCGGGATCCGGCACAGGCGCTGCGGTTGGCGATCGGCGAGACGCGCCTGCGCGTGAAGGTCGATGACGCCGACGGCGCGAAGCGTCTGGCGGATTCGCTGCTCCAGGCCCATCCCAAGCCGGCGCCGGCCGTGGCGGCGCAGCTGGCGGGGCTCGCCGCGCTGACGGGTCGCAGTCAGCTCACCGCCGACCTGCTGCAGCGCTCGGCGCCCGTGGACTCTCCCACCACGAACACCGCCGAGGTGATCACGGGCGATTCGACGCTGCATGGCGCGGCCCTCGCCCTGCTCGCCTACGCGTCGCTCGGCGCGCCGGCGGAGAGCGTCACGGTGCTCACCGCCCGCGTCGAGCGGTTGGTGACCGGAGGCTACCGGCCCGATCGGCAGGCGGCGGCGCGGTCGGCGTTCGAAGGTCCCGCCGCGGTGCTCGCCTTCCCGATCACGGGCCTGACGCCGCTGCACCGCAGCGGCGAGCCGGGCGGCTATCTGCTCGACATGCAGCGCGCAGTGGCGCGCGGCGACCCGGCGGCGGCCCGGGCGCGCTACGACCGCGTCCGCACGCTGCGTCGCTGGCGGCGGCCCACGGACGTGGCGATCAGCAACACCTACGGCGAGGCGTGGCTGTTTCTCAATCTCGGCGACACGGCGGCCGCGGTGGCGGTGCTGGATTCTTCGTTGAACAATTTGCCGGGCCTGGGCGGCAATCTGTTGGACTATGTGCCGCAGGCGGCCGGGCTGGTGCGCGCCATGGCGCTGCGGGCCGAGCTGGCCGCGGCCGCCGGCGATCAGCGAACGGCCCGTTGGTGGGCGCAGCGCGTGACCACGCTGTGGCGGGACGCAGATGTTCCGCTCCAGCCGCTGGTGCGCCGCATGCGGCTGCTGGCGGGAGCGACATAACCCTGTAGCGCCCTGAGGGGGGACCATGTCGATCGCAAGGGAAGGGGGGCGTTCGCCCCTGCCGATCCTGATACTCGTCGTGGCAGTCGCCGTGGCCGTGTGGTTCCTGCGGCCCGTCGTTTATCGCGGAGAGACGCCCTCCGGGCCAACGCCGACGGCGGCGCCCACGGCGTTCTTCACCGGGTCGCTGGACTCCGCGCCGCGGAGTGCGGTGCTGAACTACGCGCGCAGTCTGGATTACGACTCGAGCCACGGCGTCGGCGATTACCGGCGCCTGATGCTGGGCAGCTGCCCGCGGTGCACGTACGGCCCGCATGTGTTCCTGCGTCCCGAGCGCGGCGCGGCCACGCTGCAAACGACCATGCTGGCTGAGGGCCGTGTCGTCGCGCGGCTGATCAACTCCGACGCCGAAGCCTACCCCAAGTTCAACCTGGCGCCTCACGATACCGTGTACTGGTGGGTGGATCGGCGAGGAACGGGTGACACGTGGCGGTCGGTGTACGTCTCGTCCGATCCGGCGCGGAGGCTGCAGCCTGACACGCTGGTCGTCACCAGCTACCACGGTTACGCATGGCAACGCACCTTGGCGCGGTTCTTGTGGCGCGACACCGACGAAGCGCTGTGGGTCGCGTGTGACATGACCGGGTGTTGCCGGTCGTCGGGGGCGGACCTGTACTGAGTCGTGAACATCGGGCAGGGGCTGGGCGTACAACTAGCGAACCCGTTTCCAACGGAGCGATTCACCATGCACCGCCGAATGCTCACGCTGTTCCTCGCTGTAACATCAGCCGCCGTCCTGCGCGCGCAGGGAGG
>WNGD01001949.1_pt1 | contig 21866 bp, 17 predicted proteins | sample 5400671 | NCBI WGS metagenome assembly WNGD01 (sample SAMN13153369, study PRJNA577476) | soil metagenome | isolation source: 40 cm soil or saprolite under grassland replicate 2 | place: USA:California | collected 2016-06-15 | reverse complement strand
CTCCTCAGAGGCGCGAAATGCGCAAATGCTAGGAGATATGATTCGAGACCGGAAGGAAAGCGATCTTTGCGCCTTAAGTGGCCAAAACACAGGCGCTTTCGCGGTCGCGGCACAAGCGAGCCTTCCGCTTTGTGGAGCGCACGTTGGCGGCACATTTCGGAATCGATCCGTGAACGAAGGAGAATCACAACGGGAACGCCGTTCCCCCCGCAAGGGGCGCACGGGCACCCGCGAGCGCGACGGCCAAAGCGGTGCGTGGTTTGCGCGGGCTCGCGGCTCGCGTTAACGAAGCGCTTACCACGTCGGCCACATGGTTGCGGCAGCAGCGCCATTGTCGGGCGCGGGCGAAGCCCGTTCTTCGCGTCGATGGGCACCCATGCCACGTCAACGACCGCAACGGCCGAAGCTTGCGACGCGGGAGACGTCGCTCTATCTCCCGGTGAAGCGCTTCCTCGAGAGTCTCGGCTTCGAGGTGAAGGGCGAAATCTGTGGCTGCGATCTCGTCGCGGTCCGCGGCGAGGAACCGCCGCTCGTCGTCATTGGTGAATTGAAGCTCGGGTTCAATCTCGAGCTTGTGCTGCAGGGCATCAATCGGACGGCGGCTTGCGATCAGGTCTGGCTCGCCGTGCGCAGCTGCGGACGCCGCGGTCGCGAGCGCGATCCGCGCGTGCGCAAACTTTGCCGGTTGCTGGGCTTCGGCCTTCTCGGCGTGGCGGCGAGCGGACGCGTCGAGGTGCTGGTCGAGCCCGGGCCTTGGCGTCCTCGCCGCGATCCAAGGCGCCGCTCGCGCCTCGTCGACGAACATCGGCGGCGTCTCGGCGATCCCGTCCTCGGCGGAAGCTGCAAGGCGCCGATCATGACCGCCTACCGCCAGCAGGCGCTCGCGTGCGCGGCTTCGCTGTCCAGCGGTCCGCGACGCACGTCCGAGATCAAGACCGCCGTTCCGGATGCGCCGAAGATTCTGCTGCGCAACGTCTACGGCTGGTTTTTCCGCGTCGAGCGCGGCAGGTATGCCCTCACCCAAGAAGGTACGGCCGCGCTATCGCGTTGGCCGCAGCCGCGGGCATAGTCGTCTTTGGCGGTTCTGTCGTGCTCTCCTTGCGGCCCGTCCCCGCGGCCGGGAAGGCTTGGTGCGCACGGCTCCCATGGCAAGAAAAAAGCCCCGACAAGCGGGGCTTAAGTGAAGGAGGAAACGCCCATGATTAGGCGGGCGTAGGGTGACCTGATTTGCCCGATCTGCCAATCAGAAATTCGGCTACGATTTGATATTTGGAATAAGTGTGACTTTTTCGTCACAGCGGGGCCTGACCTTCTGCGACCGACGGGGCCGAGATGACCGTGGACAACATGAATCGTCGACGCAACCTCGGTTTTTTCTTCGACCAATCCGTTGCGCGGGTGCCGGACAAGGTTGCGATCATTGATTTGTTCGGCGGGCGGGAACGCTGCGCGACCTATCGAGAGCTCGACCAGCGCATGAACGGCGTCGCCAGCATGCTGGCTCGGCTCGGGGTACGCGCGGGTGAGCGTGTCGACATGCTGATCGGAAACCGCATGGAGTTCATCGAATTCTTCTTCGGATCGATGCGCGCTGGCGCAATTCCGCTGCCGCTCAACACGCGGCTTGCTGCCGACACGCTCGAGCACATCATCACAGAGGCCGCGTGCGCGCTCGCGGTCATCGACCCGTCGAGCCACCGCGACGCGCTCGCGATCGCGCAGCGCTTGCCACTGCGCCAGCGGCTCATCCTCGATCAGCGCCAGGAAGGATTTCTCTCCTTCGAGGACGAAATGGCCAAGCCTGCGGTCCTCGTCGATCCGCCTGCTCTTGCCGACGATGCGCAAGCGTTCCAACCCTATACGTCCGGATCGACCGGCCGCCCTAAGGGCGCGATCATGACGCACCACGGCATGCTGTGGTACGTCGCCTACAATCAGCGCTACTGGCCCTCCGCGGAGAGCGATCGCGGGCTTGTTGCGCTCCCGCTCTTCCACAAGAACGCGTTGCGCGGCACGGTGAAGCCGATGCTTTATGCCGGCGGTTCGTTCGTGCTCATGCCGGCGTACGAGCCGCGCGCCTATCTCGATGCATTGGCCAAGTACAAGTGCACCTATTCGCGCGGTGTAGCCGCGGTGTTCACGATGTTTCTCCAGCATCGCGACTATCTGCGCACGCTCGACCTCAGCGCGCTGCGTCATATGACAATCGGATCGGCGGTGGTGACGTCCGAGCTCGTCGACGCGGTCGAGCGGGCGCTTCCGCACGTCAAGGTCTCGGAAAGTTACGGCTTGACCGAAGGCGGGAGCCCGCTGCGTGCGCCAATCGACGGCCGTGCGGTCCCGCGCGGCAGCCCTGGCGTGGCCGCGCCCGAGATCGAGCTCAGGCTGATCGACGCCGCGGGCAACGACGCCGACGAAGGGGAGCTTCTGATCCGCTGTCCCTACGTCTGCCGCGGCTATTACAACGAGCCGGAGATCACGCGCGTCAAACTCACCGATGGATGGCTGCACACCGGCGACGTCTTTTGCAAGGACAAGGATGGGTTCTTTTACTTCCGCAGCCGCGTCGATGACATGTTCAGCTGCGGCGGCGAAAACGTCTATCCGAAGGAGGTCGAGAACCTGCTGTTCGGCCATCCCGAGGTGGTCAATGCCGTGGTCGCGCCGGTGCCGCATGCGGTGAAGGGCTTCGTGCCGGCTGCGATGGTGATCGCGCGCGAAGGTTCGAGCGTGACGGCCGAGGATCTCAAGACCTATTGCCTGGCCAAGGGGCCGGCCTATTCGCATCCCCGTTTTGTCGACATTGTCGCTGCGCTGCCGCTCAACGGCGCGGGCAAGATCGATCGCCGCGCGGTGGCGGCGAAGCTCAACGCCGCCCATGGGGAAAATCCCGGTGCGGATGGCGCGACCGCGTGATCGCGCAGCTGGCATCGCTTGCGAGCCAAGTCCAAAAGCCGAGTCCCGACGCCGCTTGTTGACAAGGCACCGGTGCAGGCTTGGAATGTTTGCGATCGGGCCGCATTCGCCGGCAATGGACCAAAAGACAACCGCATGACGCGCGCCGTCGCGAACACTACCTCTGGCGTCGGCGCGTCGCTTCTGCGCAAGGAGGACGCACGCCACTTGCGCGGGCGCGGGCAGTTCGTTTCCGACGTGCAGCTTCCCCATACGCAGGACGTGGCCTTTGTCCGCAGCCCGCACGCCCATGCGCGCATCAGGGGTATCGCGGTTGCGCCCAATGCCGGCGGACGAATCTTCACCGCGCGTGACCTTCCGCGCCTCGCCGAGATGCGCGCGGTGCCGCAGGTGGCCGGCTTCAAGGTTTCGGGCTATCCGCCGCTGGCCACGCAAAAGGTGAGATATGTCGGCGAAGCCATTGCCGCCTGCATCGCGCCGACGCGCGCGGAAGCGGAGGACCTTGCCAACACGGTGAGGGTCGATTTCGAGGTGCTGCCGGCGGTCATCGACGCGGCTGCCGCGGTGACCGTGGCGCCCAGCCTGGTGCACGAGAATTGGGCGAACAACCTTTTCATCGAGCGCGTGTTCCAGGACGGCGACATCGACAAGGTCGCGCGCGCCGCCGACGTCGTCGTGCGCCGGAACTATCGCATGCACCGGCACGTCGCAGTTCCGCTCGAGGGGCGCGCAGTCCTGGCCTATCGCGACCATCGCCTGGACGAGCTCGTGGTCTATACCTCGACGCAAGTGCCGCACATCATCCGGCTGGGATTGTCCGAGGTGCTCGGGCTTGAGGAGCGCCGGATTCGCGTCATCGCGCCCGACGTGGGCGGCGGTTTCGGCTCGAAGGCGCGCTTGTCGCCGGAGGAGGCAGTACTCGCCGCGCTTGCGCTCGAGGTCGATCACCCCGTGCGCTGGGTCGAGGATCGCGGGGAACATTTCCTGGCGTCGACCCACACCCGCGATCATCGCTATCGCGTCGCCGCCTATGCCGACAAGCGCGGCCGGGTGCTGGGGATCGATGTCGAGTTGATCGTCGATGGCGGCGCCTATGCGATGTGGCCGAACGGGCCGTTTCTGGAGACCGGGATGGCCGCGCGCAATCTTCCCGGGCCCTACGACATTCGCCATTATCGGGTGAAGACCTACACCGTTGCCACCAACAAATCGCCGATCGGTCCTTATCGCGGGGTCGGCCGGCCGGGCGCCTGTTTCGCCATCGAGCGCACCATCGACGAGGTGGCACGCGCGGTCGGGCGCGATCCGGCCGAGGTCCGCATGGACAACATGGTCACGTCGGCGCAGATGCCTTACACCACGATCGCCAAGCTCAAATTCGACAGCGGCGACTATCCCGCTGCGGTCAGGCTTTGCGCCGACGCCATCGACCTTCCCGCGGTGCGCGCGCGGCAAAGACAGGGCGAGCCCGATGGCCGGCTGATCGGCGTGGGCTTTGCCTGCTATTCGGAACAGACCGGCCACGGCTGTGGCGAATGGGTCAGCCGCGGCAGTCCGTTCATTCCGGGCTACGAAAGCTGCACCGCGCAGCTGATGCCGGACGGCACGCTCGTCCTGTCGGTGGGGATTCAGTCGCACGGGCAGGGCCTGGAGACCACGCTGGCCCAGATCGCGCACCAGGAGCTCGGCATCGATCCCGCGAAGATCTCCGTGCGCCACGGCGACACCGCGCTGTCTCCATTCGGGATGGGAACGATCGCCTCGCGCAGCATCGTCATGGCCGGCGGCGCGGTCGCCCATACCACGCGCCTCCTGCGAGAAAAAATCTTGAAGATCGGAGCGCATTTGCTGCAATGCGACCCCGCCGACGCGCGCTGCGCCGGCGGCAAGGTCGTCGCCGGCAGCGGCGCCGTCGGCATCGAGGAGGTCGCCCGCGTCGCCCATCTGCGGATGGAGGCCTTGCCGCAGGGGGTCGAGCCGCTCCTGAGCGTCACCTCGACCTATCAGCCCGGCATCGACACCGGGGTCTATTCATACGCCACCCACGGCGCGGTGGTGGCGGTCGATCCGGCGACCGGCATGATCGAGCTCATCGACTTCGCGGTCGCGGAAGATTGCGGAACCATGATCAATCCGATGATCGTCGAGGGCCAGGTGCGCGGCGGCGTCGTGCAAGGCATCGGCACCGCGCTCTACGAAGAGATTCCTTACGACGAGCAGGGCCAGCCGCTCGCCGCCACGCTCGCCGACTACCTCGTACCCTGTGCTGCGGAATTGCCGGCGATCAAGATCGTGCACATGCATACGCCCACGCCCCATACCGAATATGGCGTCAAGGGAATGGGTGAAGGCGGCGCCATCGCGCCGCCGGCTGCGATCGCCAATGCGGTGCGCGATGCGCTCGCGCCCTTGGGCGCCGAGGTGAACGAGACGCCGCTGACGCCGCGACGGGTGCTGGCGGCGATCCGTCGAGCGCAAGCGTCGTCGCAAGCGCCGTAGAGTGGCGCTAGACTGCCATCGGAAACGATCAAAGGAAGCCAATCATGCTGTCCGATGCCGACCGCAAGAAAGCCGCCGACATTCTCATGAGCGCGGAAAAGGAGCGCAAACAGGCGGTCCAGCTGACCAAGACCTGGCCGGACATCACCATCGAGGACGCCTATGCCATCTCCACCGAAGTGGCCAAGCGTAAGATCGCGCGTGGCGCCAAGCTGATCGGCCACAAGGTCGGCCTCACCTCCAAGGCCATGCAGCGCTCCTCGCAGATCGACGAGCCGGATTACGGGCACCTCCTCGACTACATGATGATCGCGGACGGCGCCAAGATTCCGCACGAGAATTATTGCCGGCCGCGGGTCGAGATCGAGCTCGCCTTCATCATGGGCAAGCCGCTGAAGGGGCCGGGCGTGGGCCTCGCCGAGGTGTTGCGCGCGACCGAATACGTCGTTCCCGCGATCGAGATCGTCGATGCGCGCCTGCAGGACCCGCGTAAGATTTTCGACACGGTCGCCGACAATGGGGCGGCGGCCGGCATCGTCGTCGGCGGTCGGCCGATCGGACCGCTCGACGTCGACCTGCGCTGGGTCGGCGGCATCATGTACAAGAATTCCGAGATCGAGGAGACCGGGGTAGCCGCCGGCGTGCTCGGTCATCCCGCGCTCGGCGTGGCGTGGCTCGCCAACAAGCTCGGAAGCCACGGGGTTGCGCTCGAGCCGGGCCATCTCGTGCTGGCGGGCTCGTTCACGCGCGTGGTGTTCGCGCACAAGGGCGACACCCTCCACGCCGACTTCGGCGCGCTCGGCGGCATCGCGGTGCAGTTCGTATGACCGCAGAAAGATCGGTGCTGCGGGCAACGCCAAGCTTCTTGGTCGCGCTGGTTTTGCTGGCGGGCGGGATGCCGGCCGCCCGCGCGGCGGATTATCCGACGCGGCCCGTGACCCTCGTCGTCGCCTTCACGCCGGGCGGGGCGAGCGACGTGCTCGCCCGCATCCTCGGGCGCAGGCTCGAGCAAATCCTCGGCCAGCCGTTCGTGATCGACAACCGGCCCGGCGCCGGCGGCAACGTCGCAGCCGAGGCCGTCGCCCACGCGGCGCCCGACGGCTACACGCTGTTCAACGGCAACAACGCCATCCTTGCCACCAACGCGGCGCTCTACAAGAAGATCAATTTCGACCCGGAAGCGGATTTTGCCCCGATCGGCCTGATCGGATCGCAGGCCAATATCCTAGTGGTGAACCCGGCTCTGCCGGCAAAATCCATGGGCGAGCTGATCGCGCTCGCCAAGGCCAATCCGGGCAAGCTCAATTTTGCCTCCTCCGGCCACGGCCTGGCCGCGCATCTCGCCGGCGAGCTGTTCAAGGCCGAGGCCAAGATCGACATCGTCCATGTCCCCTACAAAGGGGCCGCGCCCGCGTTGCAGGACGTGATCGCCGGCCACGTGCAGATGATGTTTGCGACTGCCTCGTCCGTGGTGCCCCATATCCGGGACGGGAAAGTGCGACCGCTTGCGGTCGCGACCCTCAAGCGCACCGCGGTCTTGCCCGATATCCCGACCATCGACGAGCTCGGGATCAAGAATTTCGATGCGACCACCTGGCACGGCCTGGTGGCGCCGGCGCACACGCCGAAAGACGTGATTGCGACGCTCAATCGCGCGCTCGCGGCCGCGCTCGATGATCCGACCGTCAAGACGTCGCTCGGCGATCTCGGCGTCGACATCATCGGCGGGACGCCGGAGGAGTTCGCGGCTTATATCAAGTCCGAAATTCCCAAATGGACCGCGATCATCAAGGCCTCGGGCGCGAAGCTGGATTGAGGCGTTGAGCGGAGGCTTTGAACGCAATGAACACAGGGGAAAGCGAGATGCTCGCCCGCAACGTCCGCCGCCTGGGGCATCTCGATCTCCCCGGGGCGGGGCAGGTCACGGTCCGCGGCTCCCATGCTTATGTCGGGCACATTCCCAATCCGCATCATCTCGGCACGTCGATCATCGATATCGGCGATCCGCGCCGGCCGCGCGTCATCGCCACCGTCACGCTCGACGATCACGACTCGCACAGCCACAAGGTGCGCGTCGCGGGCGACATCATGATCGTCAACCACGAGCGCAACATGAGCAAGATCGGCCGCCGCGCCGAGCAGCTGCCGGCCGCGCGGCGCGCGCTGACCGAGGCGCTCAAGCGCGAGCCCACGCGCAACGAAATCGCCGCACAGATGAGCGTGACCGAGAACGACTTGGCGATGCTCGAAGCGTTCGAGCAGCGCGGCTATGACAACGGCGGCTTCAAGATCTACGACGTGTCCGAGCCCGCGCGGCCGAAGCCGATTTGCTATCACAAGACCGGCGGCATCGGCGTGCATCGCTTCGACATGGACGAGCGCTACACCTACATCTCGACCGAGATGAAGGGATACGTCGGCAACATCCTCGTCATCTACGATCTGCGCGACCCGCAACGGCCGCAGGAAGTCTCACGCTGGTGGATGCCGGGGCAGCATGTCGAGGGCGGCGAGGCGCCGACCTGGTCCGGTCGCCGGCATCGCCTCCACCATGCGCTGCGCTTCGGCGACGAGATGTGGGCGAGTTGCTGGCATGCGGGCTTTTGGGTCGTCGACGTGTCCGATCTGGCGCGGCCGAAAGCTGCCGGCGCGTACAATTACCATCCGCTGTTTCCGGAGCCGACGCACACCGTGATGCCGGTGCCCGGCCGCATCGGTGGCCGCCGCATCGCGGTTGCGATCGACGAGGAGGACCAAGCCCTGAGCGCGAGCGAGGAGGAGGCGCGGCGCGGGCGCGCGCATGCGTGCCTGTTGACCTTCGATGTCAGCGACCTCGGCGCCATCAAGCCGCTCGGGCAGTTCCAGGTGAGCGACCTCGATTCGCCCTTCAGCCGCACGAGCGGCGCCCGCTTCGGCGCCCACCAGTTCTGCGAGCGCATGGCGGGCACCGTCGTCTATGCCGTCTGGTTCGGCGGCGGCTTGCGCATCATCGACGTCGCCGATCCGCTGAGCCCGCGCGAGATCGGCCATTTCATCCCGCCGCCCGCGGCGGGCAGGTCCGCGCCGCAGAGCAACGACGTCGCGCTCGACGAACGTGGTCTGATCTACATGGTCGACCGCCACGTCGGATTCGATATTTTGGAGTACGAAGACTCATAACGCGAGCATCTCTTGACGCGGAGGCTCAAAATCCACCGCGCTGCATGCTCAGCAGATGCCTAAGATGCTGGCTCGGCGTCGCGCTGGACTCGGTTCGCGCGCGGACGTACGGTGCTCCGCAGAAGCGGTGCGTGTGCCGGAGGTAATCAGCGGAGGAGTGCCATGCGCAAATCGATCGTCTTGACCGCGGCCGCGTCGTTTGTGGTAGCCGCGGCTGCATGCCCGAGCCCTGCCAACGCGAAAGACAAGCCCAAGGTGAGCGATATCTCGGTGACCAAAACAACCGACAAAGCGTCGCCAATCCTCATGCGCTCTACTGCCCCTCGCGACGTTGCTACCGGGCAAGCGAGTGGAAAAAGACAGCATGCCCGCTGAGCATCGGCGCGCCTCGCATCACTGCGTTGATTGATAGAACGTCTTGGCGTCGGCGCTGAAGGCTTTGCGCGATTCCGCGTCGATATAGAACATATGCCCGCCGCGATAGAGCAGGAGCTGCGTGCGCGACGGATCGCCGATCGGCGGCAGATGATCGAGCACGTAGCGGCTCGCGGCGTAGGGCGTCACCATGTCGCTGTAGCCGTGCGCGACGAGCAGGCGGAACGACGGAATGAGTGAGAGCAATTCCCGCAAATCGCCGCTGGCGCTTGCCGAGCCGCGTCCCGAGCCTTCCCAATCCCATTTGCCCGCGATGTCGGACGCCAACAGGATGTAGGTCATCTCGGTCTTGAAGCCGAGCTCGTCGCGCGCATAGTTGGCAAAGGCGGCGCCATAGGCGCGGGTGAGGCCGTCGAGCACCGGGTCGGCGCCGCGCGCCGTCTCCTGTTCCGGGAACGGATCGGGGGCCGCGAACGTCGCGTCGTAGCGGCTGACGATCTTGCCCTCGGCGGAGCGCAGATGCTTGACGTAGGCGTCGCGGATGAAGCCGCGCGAGCGGGTTACGACGTCCTCGGGAAGGCCGGTGATCTCTGCGACGCGCGCGTAAAAAGTGCGCGCGGCATCGCCCTGCGGTCGCGGGCCGGCCAGCGTCGTGAGATAGTCGGTGAGCGCGAAGCGCTCGGCCTGCGCCTGCGCCTCTTTGCTGAAGGCGCCCTTGCGTTCGAGCTCGGCCGCCGCCAGCGACGGCAATTGCAAGGCGGCGCTCAGCGCGGATCGGTTGCTGCCGAAGGTCAAGCCGCCCTCGATGATCGGCGACACCATGACGATGGCGGACACCACCACGCCCTGCTCGCGCTGCAGCACCTGCGCCACCTTGGCGGCGCGAAAGCCGCCATAGCTTTCGCCGAGGATGTATTTGGGCGAATTGCCGCGGCCGTTCTTGGTGAGATAGAGCGCGATGACCTTGGCAACGGCCTGGGCGTCCGCGTGCACCCCATAGAACGCCTTGCCGCCGTCGGGCTTGGCCGGCCTGCTCCAGCCGGCTCCGACCGGATCGATCATGACCAAATCGGTAAAGGCGAGCCAGGTCGCGGGATTGTCTCGCAGGCGGGCGGACGTGGCGTCGTTACCGGGAAACTCGAGGATGCGCGGGCCGACCAAGCCCAAATTCAAATACGCCGACGCCGCGCCCGGTCCGCCGTTGAAGGCGAAGGTGACGGGACGGTTCGCAGGCTCGGCATTCTTGGCGACGTACGCGGTGTAAAAGACCGCGGCCGAGCGCTCGCCCGACTGATCGAACAGCGAGAGCGTTCCGACGGTCGCGGTGTAGGTCAGCGTGCCGCCGGGAATGGCGACGGCGTGCTCGCTTACTGAGTCCGCCGGCAACAGCCGCAGCACGCTCTCGCGTGCATCGGCCTGTCGTTGTTCCCCTTGCCGCTGGTCACTCGCGCGCTGCTCGCTCGGCTGCGCCGGTGGACGGGACTCCTGCGCGCTCGCGACCGTGGCCGCGCCGGCGACAAGCAGCGCCAACAGCGCGCGGGTGAGCTTGGTCGTATTGCGGATGGTCGTTGCGGGCGTGGTCATCGAGGCGTCCCTTGAGTGTATCGATCCTGCGGGCGCCCCCCGGCTCAGCCGGACCATAGCGGATTTCGTCCCGCCTGCTCAAATCTTCTCCTCGGTGGACATCAGGCGGGATATCGGGGAATGTCGGGCCTTCCCGGCGCTTCGCCGGACCAAGATGAAGTGCAGCAGAAGAGAAAACTGCTCGCAGGATGCCGAAAAAATGCCGTTTCCCAGGGCCTCGCGCGCGCTCGAACGATTCACGGTCCTCGACCTGACCCGAGTCCGCGCCGGACCAACCTGCGTGCGCCAACTCGCCGATTGGGGCGCCAACGTCATCAAGATCGAGTTACCGCCCGAGCCCGGCGGCGGCGACCCGCTCGGCGGCCCGCGCGAAGGGTCGGACTTTCAGAATCTGCACCGCAACAAGCGCAGCATGACGCTCAATCTCAAGGCACCCGAAGCCTTGGCCGCGTTCAAGCGCATGGTGAAAAAGGCCGACGTGGTGGTCGAAAATTTTCGCCCGGACGTGAAGCGGCGGCTCGGCATCGACTATCCGCAGCTCCGCAAGATCAATCCGAAGCTCGTCTATGCCAGCATTTCCGGCTTCGGACAGACCGGTCCCTACGCCGACCGGCCAGGCTTCGACCAGATCGCGCAAGGCATGGGCGGGCTGATGTCGATCACCGGCCTGCCGGGACAAGGGCCGGTGCGCGTCGGCATCCCGATCGCCGATCTCAGCGCCGGCCTGTTTTGCGCGCTCGGCATTCTGGTCGCGCTGCTTGAGCGCGAGAAGTCGAAGAAGGGCCAGTACATCGCGACCTCCCTGCTGCAAGCACAGATCTTCATGCTCGACTTCCAAGGCGCGCGCTGGCTGATCAGCGGCGAGGTGCCGAAGCAGGCCGGCAACAATCACCCGACCAGCATCCCGACCGGCGTGTTCAAGACCGCCGACGGGCATATCAACATCGCCTCGACCGGTTCGAAAATATGGGCGCGATTCTGCAACGCCGCTCAGGCGAGCGATCTGATGCAACGGTCCGAGTACCAGACCGCCGCGGAGCGCTCGAAGCACCGCGACGCGCTCAATGCCGACATGGAGAAATATACCGTCAAGCGCACGAGCGCCGAGTGGATCGAGCTGCTCAACAAGGCGGGCGTTCCCTGCGGGCCGATCTATGCCATCGACCAAGTTTACGCCGACCCGCAGGTCGTGCATCTCGGCATGGCGCAGTCGGTAAAGACCAAGGATAGGTCGACCCTGCGCATGGCCGGCCAGCCCATGTCGCTGTCGCGCACGCCGAGCCGGCTCGCGGCGCCGCCGCCCGCGCTCGGCGAGCATACCGACGCGGTGCTCAAGGAGTTCGGATTCAGCGCGAAGGAAATTGCCGCATTGCGCAAGGCGAATGCGGTTTGACGCGCGAAGCGCGGAGGACAAGCGATGGACGACGTGACCAAGACCGACAAGATGCTCGCGCGCAAGGACGGGCGCGTCGGCTACGTGATCTTCAACAATCCCGAGCGTCATAACGCCGTATCGCTCGATATGTGGGCGGCGACGAGCCGCATCCTCGAGGGCTTCGCCAAGGACGACGAGGTGCGCGTGGTGGTGCTCACGGGCGCAGGCGGCAAGGCCTTCGTCTCCGGCGCCGACATCTCGAAGTTCGAAAGCGAGCGCGCCACCCTCGAGGCGACCATGCATTACAATGCAACGGTCGAGAATGCCTATGCGGGCATACAGGAATTTCCCAAGCCCACCATCGCCATGATCCGCGGCTATTGCATCGGCGGCGGCGTTGGGCTGGCGGTGTGTTGCGACCTGCGCATCTGCTCCGACAATTCGCGCTTCGCGGTGCCGGCGGCGAAGCTCGGCCTCGGCTATTCCTACGCCGGGCTGCGCCGGCTCGTCGACGTCATCGGGGGCGCCTTCGCCCGCGAGATCTTCTTCACCGCGCGCCAGTTCGACACCGAGGAGGCGCACCTGATGGGCCTCGTCAATCGCGTCGTGCCCGACGCCGAGCTCGAGGCGTATGTGAAAAATTACGCCGAGACGATCGCCGCCAACGCGCCGCTCACGGTGAAGGCGGTCAAATACATCGTCGGCGAAGTCTTGAAGGACGAATCCAAGCGCAACGTGGCGCGCTGCGCCGAGATGGTGGAGCAATGCTTCACCAGCAACGACTTCATCGAAGGCCGCCGGGCCTTCTTGGAGAAGCGCAAACCGGCGTTCACCGGCACCTGAGCGACAACCTCCACCGACCACATGTGAGGAGCGTTGAGCGCTCCCAGGGTGAGGACGCAGGAGCGTCTCAATGGCGGCAAGCTGTCGCGGATACCAATCGATGGTTTGGTGTTTGAATGGTCGAAGACGACGGCGGGACAGCCCGCCGGGCGTCGAGGAGGACGGGCGTGGCGTCGGTTGAACTGCGAGGCCTGACCAAGCGCTATGGAGAGGTTGCGGTCGTCGACGACGTGTCGCTCACCATCGAGCATGGCCGGCTGGTCTGCCTGCTCGGACCTTCCGGCTGCGGCAAGACGACGACGCTGCGGTTGATCGCGGGCTTCGTGGAGCCGTCGGCCGGCGAGATCCGGGTGGGCGACCAGCTCATATCGTCCCCGGCGCGGACGCTGCCGCCGGAGCGGCGCAACATGTCGATGATCTTTCAGAGCTACGCGCTGTGGCCGCATATGACGGTCGCCGAGAACGTTGCCTATGGCCTTAAATTGCGCAAGCTCGACCGCGCCACCATCGACCGTAAACTCGCCGCGATCCTGGATACCACCCATCTGCGTGCCCTCGCCGATCGTTACCCCGGCGAGCTCTCGGGCGGCCAGCAGCAGCGCGTCGCGCTTGCGCGCGCGCTCATCGTCGAGCCCGAGACGCTTCTCCTCGACGAGCCGCTCTCGAATCTCGATGCCAATCTGCGCGAGGAGATGCGCTTCGAGGTGCGCCGCCTGCACGACGAATACCGCTACACCACGGTCTACGTCACCCATGACCAGTCGGAAGCGATGACCACCGCCGACGTTATTGCGGTGATGAACGCGGGCAAGATCGAGCAGGCGGGCTCGCCGGAGGACATCTACGAGCGTCCGCGCTCGGAATTCGTCGCCCGTTTCATCGGCTCGAGCAACGTCATCAAGGGCCGCGCGCTCGATGATTGCCATCTCTCATGTGCCGGCTCGCGGCTGCGCTGCAGTGGCGGCAAATTTGCCGTCGGCGGCGAGGGCGCCGCTGCCATTCGCCAGCACGTGGTGCGGCTGTGGGCGGAAAAGCCCGAGGCGGCGGAAAACGTCGTGCCGGGAACCGTGGTGCGGCAGGTTTTTCTCGGCGCGAGTCGCGACTATCTCGTGGAGATGCCCGACGGCACCCAGTTGCGCGTGGTCGCGTCAGCGGCCGAAAACATCCCCCCGGGCGCGTCGGTGTGGCTCCATCTGCCGCCTGAGCGCTGCCGCGTTCTCAGCGGATGAGGTTGCGGGCAACGACATTGGATGAGGAGACGACAATGAAGCGGCGCACCTTCTCCCGGCGAGATGTGCTCAGAGGCTCGACGGCCGTTGTGGCATCGGGCGCCTTCGCCTCGGTTACGTCGGCGGCCCCGCCGGCGAGCGCGGTCACGCCCCAGCTGATCGCGGCGGCGAAGAAAGAGGGCAGGGTCGTCTACTATACCTCGATCGACCTGCCGGTTGCGGAGCGCATCGCCAAGGCTTTCGAGGCGAAATATCCCGGCATCGCCGTGCGCGTGGAGCGCAGCGGCGCCGAGCGGGTGTTCCAGCGCATCGGCCAGGAATACGCGAGCCGCATTCATACCGTCGACGTCGTCAATTCCTCCGATGCCGCCCATTTCATCGTGTGGAAACGCGAAGGAATGCTCGAACCCTACCTGCCCGAGGACGTCGCCAAATATTATCCGGTCGAGCACAAGGACCCCGACGGCACCTTCGCGAGCTACCGCGCCTGGGTCTGCGTCATCGGCTATAACACCAACATGGTGAAGGCCGAGGAGGCGCCCAAGAGCTACGCCGACCTGCTCGACCCGAAATGGACGGGCAAGATCGTCAAGGCGCATCCGAGCTACAGCGGCACCATCATGACCGCGACCTATCAGATGGCGCGGGATCTCGGCTGGGACTATTTCGAGAAGCTTTCCAAGCAGAAGGTGATGCAGGTGCAGTCGTCGGCCGATCCGCCCAAGAAGCTTGCGCTGGGCGAGCGCGCCGTGATGGCGGACGGCAACGAGTACAACATGTTCATTGAAAAGGAGAAGGGGACGCCGGTCGAGATCGTTTATGCGACCGAAGGCTCGCCGCTCATCGTCGGCCCCAACGCACTGTTCAAGAACGCGCCCAATCCGAATGCCGCCCGGTTGTTCCAGAACTTCTGCTTCTCGCCGGAGGCGCAGCAGCTCTCGATCGATTTCGCGGGCTTGCGTTCGTTGCACCCGCTGACCAAGGAGAAACCGGGACGAACGCCGTTTGGCGAGATCAAGAAAATGAAGGACGATCCCGCGGCGGTGGAAAAGTCGAGCGAAGAGATCAAGGCGCGTTACAGCAAACTGTTCGGAGTGTAGGGCTCATGGTCGTGGGTCTGGCCACGCGATTGAGCGATCATCCATGAGGATGGAAGGCACTTCGCGCCGCTCTGCAACAGCGCCGATACCGCACCCACGCGGAACATGACGGCCCCAAAGTGGCCCGACCAGGAGGAAACAATGACCGAGCGTCGATTCTCCAGGCGCGACGTCCTCAAGGCGTCGACCGTCGCGGCGGCCGGCCTATTTGCCTCACCTTCGCGCGGCGCAGCCCCGGACCCGACCGCGATCACGCCGGGCCTGATCGAAGCGGCGAGGAAGGAAGGAAAGGTCCACTACTACACCTCGATCGACCTGCCGCTGGCCGAGAAGATCGCGAGGTCTTTCGAAGCCACGTTTCCCGGCATCGCCGTGCGCGTCGAGCGCACCGGCGCCGAGCGCGTGTTCCAGCGCATCGGCCAGGAATACGCGAGCCGCATCTACGGTGTCGACGTGGTCAATTCGTCGGACGCCGCCCATTTCATCGTGTGGAAGCGGGACGGTCTTCTGGCTCCCTTCGTGCCCGCGGACGTCGCCAGGCACTATCCCGCGGACCACAGAGATCCCGACGGAATGTTCGCAAGCTTCCGCGTGAGCTTGAGCGCGGTCGCCTACAACACCAACCTCGTCAAGCGCGAGGAGGCACCGACGAGCTTCGCCGATCTCCTCGATCCGAAATGGACTGGCAAGATCGTCAAGGCGCATCCGAGCTACAGCGGGACCATCCTGACCGCAACCTTCCAGATCGTGCGCGAGCTCGGCTGGGAGTATTTGGACAAGCTCGCCAAGCAGAAGGTCATGCAGGTGCAGTCGGCAACCGACCCGCCCAAGAAGCTCGCGCTCGGCGAACGCGCGATCATGGCGGACGGCGGCGAATACAACGCGCTTCAGATCAAGGAAAGCGGCGGGCCGGTTGAAATCGTCTATCCGACGGAAGGCATTCCGCTCGTCGTCGGTCCAAATGGGATCTTCAAGAACGCGCCCAACCCGAACGCGGCGCGATTGTTCCAATGCTATTGCTTTACGCCCGAATGCCAGCAATTGATCGTCGATTTCGGCGCATTGCGGTCGATGCATCCCCTGGTCAAGGAGAAGGCCGGCCGCAAGCCGTTCCGCGATATCAAGACCATGAAGGAGGACGCCGCCGGCGTCGAGAAGATGAGCGAGGAGATCAAGGCGCGCTACAGCAAACTGTTCGGGGTGTGAACCGCTGCGCCTAAGATCGACTAGGAGGAATAATGAGGAGGATTCGATTTTCCCGGCGCGAGCTGCTCACGGCGGCCACTGCCGGCGCGCTCGCCCAGTACGCGGGCAAGCTGACGCGGCCGGCGCGAGCGCAAGCGCGCGCGACGGCGGCCGAGCCGATCACGCCCGCGCTGGTCGAGGCAGCCAGGAAAGAAGGCAAGCTCTCCTTCTACACCGCCATGGATCTGGCGTTCGCGCAGCAACTGGGCAAGGCATTTGAGGAGAAATTCCCCGGCATCTCTGTCCGGGTCGAGCGCTCCGGCGCCGAGCGCATCTTCACCCGTATCGCCCAGGAGTACGGCGCCAACATCCATGCGGTCGACGTGGTCAACACGGCGGACCTGGCGCACTGCATTGCGTGGAAGCGCAACGGCTGGCTGGCGCCGTACATGCCGGAGGAGGTCACGAAGCATTTCGATCCGAAATACTACGATCCGGATGGGCTGCAAATCACGACGCGGATCCTGATCTCTCCGCTCGCCTACAACACAAACCTAGTGAAGAAGGAGGAGGCGCCGAAGAGCTTCAATGACCTGCTCGATCCGAAATGGGCGGGAAAGCTGGTCAAGGCGCATCCGGCCTACAGCGGCACGATCATGAACGCGACCTTCCAGACCGCGCGCGAGCTCGGCTGGGAGTATTTCGAGAAGCTCGCCAAGCAGCGGGTGCTGCAGGTCCAGTCGGCAACCGACACGCCCAAGAAGATCGCGCTCGGCGAACGCGCGGTCATGGTCGACGGCGCGGGCTATCTCGTCATTCGCTACAAGGAGGAAGGCCAGCCGGTCGAGATCGTCTATCCGGAGGAGGGGACGCCGGTTGCGGCCGCGCCGAGCGCGGTGTTCAAGGCGGCTCCCAATCCGAACGCCGCGCGCCTGTTCCAGAATTGGATGCACTCGCGCGAGGCTCAGCAGATTCTGGTCGATTGGGCCCGCCAGTATTCGCCGCATCGACAGACGGTGGAAAAACCCGGCGTTCGGAAGCTCTCCGACATCAAGCTGATGCAAGAGGACCCCGAGGGCGTCGACAAGACGAGCGAGGAGATCAAGGCGCGCTACGCCCAGATCTTCAAGGTGTGATGTGGCTTTGTTGAAATTTGAAAATTACGATCAGCGCCCGGGGACATGTTTCGTGTCGTGGTCGAGCCAGAGGCTGAGGGGACTCTGCAAGCTGAGTATTCGGAGACTCCCCCTCACCCCGACCCTCTCCCCGCAAGCGGGGAGAGGGAGCGCACCGCGTTTGGGGCTTCATGAATGACCATTGCATTGCCCGCGCTGGGCATCCCCCGAAAGCACAAGATCGATCTCTCGTGGCCGATCCTGGTCCTGTTCGCCGCACTGTTGTGCGTGCTGATCATCCTGCCCATGTCGTGGCTCGTCTATTACAGCCTCGTCGATCGCAGCGGTGCATTCACGCTCAATAACTTCAGGACGCTGGTCACCGATCCGGTTTTCGTCGATCCTCTGACGACCACGCTGATCCTGGCGACGAGCTCGAGCGTCATCTGCTGCCTTTTGGCCGCGCCCATGGGCTGGCTGGTCGCGCGCACGGATATGCCGCTGCGCCGCAGCGTGCGCGCGCTGGTTACGGCGTCGTTCGTGACGCCGCCCTTCCTCGGCGCCATCGCCTGGGAGCTGCTGGCCGCGCCCAATAGCGGCCTCCTCAACAAGATCTACCGGGCGGCGACCGGCGCGCCGCAGGACGAGCACCTTTTCAACATCTATTCGCTCGCGGGCCTGATCTTCGTCATCTCCTGCTACACTTTTCCCTATGTCTTCGTGCTGATCGCGAACGCGCTCGATCGCATTCCCGGCGACCTCGAGGACGCCTCCTCGATCCTCGGCGGCGGCACCTGGACGACGGCGCGACGCATCACCATACCGCTGGCATTGCCGGCGCTGCTCGCCGGTGCGCTCGTCGCCTTCCTGCAGGCGATGACGCTGTTCGGCTCGCCAGCGATCCTGGCAATCCCCGCCGGCTTCCACACCATGACCACCAAAATCTGGAGCCTGTTCAACTATCCCCCGAAGCCCGAGCTTGCGGCGGCGGCGTCGGTGCCGCTCCTCATCCTTACCGTGGTGTTGCTACGCGCCGAGCATGCCATCCTCGGCCGCCGCGGCTATTCGGTCGTGGGCGGCAAGCAGGGCGATCCGAGACTGATCGGACTCGGCGCGCTCAAATGGGCGGCGCTCGCTCTTGTCTTCCTCGTTCTCATGTGTCCGGTGTTTTTGCCCTACGGCGCGCTGCTCAATGCCACATTCTCGCGGGTCGCCACCTCGTTCGTGACGTTCGATAATTTCACCCTGCACAACGTCCACTTCGTGTTCTTCGAATTGTCGGCAACCCAGCTCGCCGTGAAGAACACCTTCCTGCTCGGCATCGCCTCGGCCACGATCGGTACGATCCTGGCGCTGGTGATCGCCTACGTCACGACGCGCCGCGCCATTCGAGGCTATCGCGCGCTCGGCTTTCTCGCGACCGCGCCGGTCGCCATCCCCGGCATCGTGCTGGGCGTCGGCTTGTTCTTGAGCTACGCGCGTCCGCCGCTCGTGCTTTACGGCACGCTGTGGATCCTGCTGCTCGCGTTCGTGACCATCGCGCTGCCCGCCGCCTACCAGCAACTGCAATCGGCGTTCCGGTCGGTGCATACCGATCTCGAGGACGCCAGCCGCATCCTCGGCTCGACCCGCCTGCGCACGTTGCGCGACATCACGGCACCGCTGTTGCGAACGAGCGTGATCGCGACCTGGTGCTTCATCTTCGTCGGCGTCATCCGCGAATTGTCGGCCGCCATCATGCTGTTCACCTCGGAGACCAAGGTGATCTCGGTGCTCATCTTCGACCTAAACGAGTCGGGCGACCTCGGCGCGATCTCAGTACTCGGCCTGATCATGCTCTTGATCACCTTCGCAGTCGTCATCGCGGTCAATCGCATTCCCGGCTTCGGCGACGCCCGCTTGCGCAACGCCTGATCCATGGACGAGTCTCTTCCAAAGACCTCCGTCGCCGAGATCTTGGCGCGCAAGGTCGCGGCGCTCGAGCCGCCGCGCCTGCCCGCGCCGGTGCGCCGCAAATGCGAGGATCTGCTCATCGACGTCGTCGGCCTCTGCCTCACCGCGCGCAAGCAGGACTATGTCAAGGCGGCGCTGGCGGGCTGGGACGAGGAAGGGCCGTGCAGCGCGATCGGCCACGGGCGCGGCATGAGCGCGGCGGGCGCCGCCTTCGTCAACGGCACCGCCGCGCATGGCGAGGATTTCGACGACACCTTCGAGGGCGGTCCGGTGCATGCCGGCGCCGTCATCGTGCCGGCGGTGCTCGCAGCCTGCGAGCGCTACCATCCCGACGGGCCCTCGGCGCTGCTCGGCATCGCGGTCGGCGTCGAGGTGATCTGCCGGCTCAGCGTCGTTGCGCCCAAGGCGGTGCACAAGGCCGGCTTTCATCCCACCGCCGTGTTCGGCGCCATGGCGGCGGCGGCCGCCGTCGGCGCCGCGCTCAAGCTCAATCCGCGCCAGCTTGTCGACGCGCTCGGCATCGTCGGTTCCATGGCCGGCGGCATCATCGAATATCTCGCGGAGGGCGCCTGGACCAAGCGCCTGCATCCGGGCTGGGCGGCGCAATCCGGGCTGCGTGCGGCGCGGCTCGCGCGCGCCGGTTTCCTCGGGCCGCGCACCGTGTTCGAAGGCGTGCACGGACTGTTCCACGGCTTCGCCCACACCACGGCCGGCGACTACGATGCGCTGACCGGCGATTTCGGCGCACGCTGGGTGACCCCGGCGCTCGCGTTCAAACCTTACCCCTGCGGGACGATGACGCATCCCTACATCGACTGCGCGCGGCGGCTCGCTGCCAGCGGCATCAAGGCGGAGGAGATCAAAGAGCTCGTCTGCGAGGTCGGCGAGGGCACGGTGCATCGCCTGTGGGAGCCGCTCGCCGCCAAGCAGCGCCCGGCCAACGGCTATGCCGGAAAATTTTCCACCCCCTATTGCATCGCCGCCGCCTTCGTGCGCGGCAATGTCGGGCTCGACGCCTTCACCGACGACGCGGTGAAGGAGGCGCGCGTGGTCGCGCTCGCCTCGAAAGTGCGCTACCAGATCGACCCGCACAATCCTTATCCCAGTAATTTCACCGGTCACATCCGCGCGGTGCTCGCCGACGGCCGCGTGGTCGAGGAGCGCCAGCCGCATATGCGCGGCGGCGCACACGAGCCGCTCACGCGCGGCGACATCGAGGAGAAGTTCGTGCTCAACGCGCGCCACGGCGGCTGGGATGCGGCGCGGACGCAGTCCGCGCTCGCGCTGATGCGCACGCTTTTTGATGGGAGGATCGACCTTTCGTTGCTGAGAGGTTAAGCGCCACAGACTCGGTGGACTCCCTCCCCCGCTTGCGGGGAGGGGACGCCGTGGCCCGGCCGCACACAATCGAACCACCGTACCCGCAACGACACTCTCCTTAGGATCCACACCAATGACCCAAGAGCTCTCAGGCCGCGTCTGCATCGTCACCGGCGCCGGGCGCAACATCGGGCGCGCCATCGCGCTCGCGCTTGCGGACGGCGGCGCGGCCATCGTTATTAATGCGCGCTCGAACTTGCAGGAGGCGGAGGCTGTCGCCGCCGAGATCGGGCGCGGCGGCGGCAAGGCGCTCGCCGTCACCGCCGACGTCGCCGACGCCGACGCGGTCGAGAGGATGGTCGCCGCCGCGGCCTCCCGCTTCGGTCGCATCGATATTCTCGTCAACAACGCCGCGGTGCGCGCGGAGCAGGCGCTCGAGACGATGACGCTTGCGGACTGGCGCGCGGTCACCGGCGTGATCCTCGACGGCGCGTTCAACTGCGTCAAAGCCTGTCTGCCTCATCTCAAGCAGAGCGGCGCGGGCGTGATCGTGAACATCGGCGGCCTCTCCGCGCATACGGGCGCCGCGCGGCGCCCGCACGTGGTGACCGCCAAGGCCGGGCTCATCGGGTTTACCCGCGCGCTGGCGCACGAGTTCGCCCCCGACAAGATCCGAGTGAACACGGTGACGCCGGGCCTGATGGCGGCGCCGCGCCCGGCGGGGCAGCCGCTGCCACAGCATCACTCGCTCGTGCACGCGCTGGTCGGCCGGCGCGGCCAGCCCTCCGACATCGCCGCCGCCGTGCGCTTCCTCTGCGGTCCCGACGCGAGCTTCATCACCGGGCAGAACATCCAGGTGAACGGCGGGACGTTTTTGGGGTGAGTTCCATCTTTCGACTGTCGCGTCTGCGAAGGCGGGCATCCCGCAAACACCGCCACAAGGTGCGCAACAAAAATAACGCGATCTACTACTGAGGTCGGGCGCTCGCTTTGCTTGGCCGGAATAACAGCGCAGACGCGGGGAGGGGTGAATCCAACCCCGAAAGATGCTAATGCCTTCGTCACGCATATCGCGGCAATCACGAGAACAACGAGGAGCCCCATGTATACCGATCTCGCGCTCTACATCGACGGCAAGTGGGTGAACGGCGGCGGCCGCAAGGGCGAGGACGTGCTCAATCCGGCGACCGAGAAGCCGCTGGCGCACCTGCCC
>WNGD01001947.1_pt1 | contig 21874 bp, 20 predicted proteins | sample 5400671 | NCBI WGS metagenome assembly WNGD01 (sample SAMN13153369, study PRJNA577476) | soil metagenome | isolation source: 40 cm soil or saprolite under grassland replicate 2 | place: USA:California | collected 2016-06-15 | reverse complement strand
TGCGGGGCTCGTCGCGCGTGACCGATGCCACGCCGGAATCCAAGTTTCAGGCGCTGGAGAAGTACACGCGAGATCTCACCGCGCTGGCACGCGAGGGAAAGCTCGACCCGGTCATCGGTCGCGAGCAGGAGATCCGCCGCGTCATCCAGGTGCTCTCGCGCCGGACCAAGAACAACCCGGTGTTGATCGGAGAGGCGGGCGTGGGCAAGACCGCCATCGCCGAAGGACTGGCCCAACGCATTCCGCAGGGCGATGTGCCCGAGTCGCTCAAAGATAAGCGGGTGTGCGCGCTCGACCTCGGTTCATTGATCGCGGGCACCAAGTACCGCGGCGAGTTCGAGGACCGGCTGAAGGCGCTGCTGAAGGAGATCGAATCATCGAACGGGCAGGTCATCCTCTTCATCGACGAGCTGCACACACTGGTGGGCGCCGGGGCGGCCGAGGGGGCGATGGACGCCTCCAACCTGCTCAAGCCGGCACTGGCACGCGGCCAGCTCCGCTGCGTGGGCGCGACGACGCTCGACGAGTACCGCAAGCACATCGAGAAGGATGCCGCGCTGGAACGCCGCTTCCAGCCGATTTTCGTCGGCGAGCCATCGGTCGAGGACACGATCTCGATCCTGCGTGGCCTGAAGGAAAAGTACGAGGTCCATCACGGGGTGCGCATCACCGATTCCGCGATCGTGGCGGCCGCGGTCCTGTCGCAGCGCTACATCACGGACCGCTTCCTGCCTGACAAGGCGATCGACCTCATCGATGAGGCCGCTTCCAGCCTCCGGATGGAGATCGACAGCCTGCCCCAGGAACTGGACGAGATCGAGCGCCAGATCCGGCAGCTCGAGATCGAGCGCCAGGCGCTGAAGAAGGAGCAGGACCGTGCTTCCAAGGATCGCCTCAACGCCATCGAGCGGGAGCTGGCCAACCTCCAGGAAAAGAGCAAGGTCATGCGGTCACAGTGGCAGCAGGAGAAGGCGCTGATCCAGCAGATCCGTGAGCTGAAAGCGCGCCAGGAGCAGCTGCGCATCGACGCTGAGCGGGCCGAGCGCATGGCAGACTTCGAAGCCGCCGCCCGCCTCAAGTACGGCGAGATGCCCAAGGTCCAGCAGGAGCTGGAGGCGAGGAATGGCGAGCTGGTCGCGCTCCAGAAGGAGCACCGCCTGCTGAAAGAAGAGGTCGACGAGGAGGACATCGCCAGGATCGTCTCGCGCTGGACCGGGATTCCGGTGCAGAAGATGCTCGAGGGCGAGGTCCAGAAACTGATCCAGATGGAGGAGCGCTTGCACGCGCGCGTCGTGGGCCAGGATGAGGCCGTCACCGCGGTCGCCAACGCGGTCCGTCGCGGCCGCGCCGGGCTGAGCGATCCCAATCGGCCGATCGGTTCGTTCATCTTCCTCGGGCCGACCGGGGTGGGGAAAACCGAACTGGCTCGCGCCCTCGCGGAATTCCTGTTCGACGCCGAGCAGGCCATGATCCGCATCGACATGTCGGAATACATGGAGAAGCACACCGTGGCCCGACTGGTCGGTGCCCCGCCCGGCTACGTCGGTTACGAGGAAGGCGGTCAGCTCACCGAGGCGGTGCGCCGCCGCCCCTACAGCGTCATCCTGTTCGACGAGATCGAGAAGGCGCACCCCGATGTGTTCAACATCTTGCTCCAGCTCCTCGAAGACGGTCGCCTGACCGACGGCCAGGGGCGCACGGTCGACTTCCGCAACACCGTGGTCATCATGACCTCGAACCTCGGCAGCCACATCCTGCAGGACCCGAACTTGACCGAGGAGGACAAGGAAAAGGCGGTCCTCGAAGCCGTCCGGCACAATTTCCGTCCCGAGTTTCTCAATCGCGTCGACGAGATCATCATCTTCAAGCCGCTCACGCGTGAGCAGATCAAGACCATCGTCAACATCCAGCTGGAGCGGCTCCGCAAGCGTCTCGCGGAGCGGCGGATCACGCTGCAGCTGACCCCGGCCGCTATGGACCTCATCGCGAACGAAGGCTATGACCCGGTCTACGGCGCTCGCCCGCTCAAGCGCGTGATCCAGCGCCGACTCCAGGACCCGCTCGCCATGGCCGTCCTCGACGGCAAGTTCCGCGAGGGTGACACCGTTCTGGTGGATGCCGAGAAGGGCGAGCTCGTGCTACGGAAGGCCGGCGCCAAGGAACACGCCGGCGTCGCCGCCGGTTAAGAGACCGCCGCCCGGGGTCGGAGCCGTACAATAGCGCAGCGCTGCGAGCCGCCTTAGCTCAGCGGTAGAGCAATGGTTTCGTAAACCATCGGTCCGGGGTTCGAATCCCCGAGGCGGCTTTTCCTAATTGTTGGCCTCGACCGTGCACGGAACCGCCCGTCTGACCGCATCCTGTACGGGACAATGCGCGTCGGCCCACCGGACGAGCGCTTCGAGCTGCTCCGGCGAAACGCCCTTCTCTTCGATCCGCACTCGTGCCCGCGAGCTCAGTGGCCCGGCGGGGACCGAATCGTCGATGCCGAGAATTCCGCGGTCATCCGATTCGCTGTCGACGACGACCTCGATCCGACCTGGTTCCAGACCTTGCTGGGCAGCCCGCATGGCGACGAGTGTCGCCAAGCAGCTGGCCTGGGCGGCTCGAAGCAGCCACCCGGGGGAGGGCGATTGGTCAGTCCCCCCCACGGACTTCGGCATGTCGGTATGAATCGACATGCCCTGAGGCCCATGAACCGTCACGGCAAGCCCGGACTCCAGGACGGCGGTTGCGGGGCTGTCGGTATAGCGGGCTTCATCGGGGTGTGTGTTGAGATAGGCAATGGCATTCGCGAGTGCGCCTCGAATGTCGGTGTTGGGCATGTTTACCTCCTGCCTTGATCCGTTGAATGCTCGCATAACTCTTTTACTAAGCTTCGTCGGTGCGCACTATCTCCGCCGAGACCGCGCGACGGCTGACGATCACGCGTCAGCGTTTGGCCGGTGCGACCAGCAAGCCGACTCCCGACGGGATCCTCGATGTCGCCAGGGATTTGGGCTTCCTGCAGCTCGACCCGACCAGCGTGGTGGCGCCGAGCCACCAGCTCGTCGTCTTCAGCCGGGTTGGGCCGTACCAACCAAAGCACCTGGAGACGTTGCTCTGGGACGAGCGCCGGCTGTTCGAGTCCTGGGCGCATGCCGCGTCGATCGTGGTCACCGAACACTATCCGATCTACCGCTGGATCATGCAGCGGGTGGCCACCGGCAAAGGCTTCTGGCACGGGTTCTCGGCTTCAGGCGAGCGGCAGGCGCAGCGTGTTCTCGCATGGATGAAGGCAAACGACGCGCTGCGACGGAGCATGCTGCGCCAGATCCGGGAACGCGGCCCACTGCCCTCGCGCGCCTTCGAGGATCAGTCGACTGGCGCCTGGCGGAGCAGCGGCTGGAACAACGGCCGCAACGTCGGCATGATGCTTTTCTACCTGCAGATGATGGGACAGCTGATGGTCGCGGGGCGAAGCGGTGGTCAAAAACTATGGGATCTCCCAGAGCGCTCTCTGCCCCCGTGGACGCCGAAGACCAGGCTGGGGGAACGGGCGATCGTTCGCTGGGCGGCGGAAATCTCCCTGCGAGCACTTGGGGTTGCATCGCCCACCGACATCCGCGAGCACTTCATTCGATGGAAATACGTGAATCTACCGGCGGCTCTGGCGTTGCTGGAAAAGCAGGGACGAATCCTGCCGGTCGGCATCCGCGACACCGACGGGTCCTGGCCGGAAACCTGGTACGTGCATGCGGATGACCTCGCCCTTCTGGACCGCATCGAGGCCGGAGGGTGGCAGCCTCGAACGACGCTCCTCTCGCCCTTTGACAACTTGATCATCGATCGCCGGCGGACCAGCCGGATGTTTGGCTTCGACTACACGATGGAGATTTACGTGCCGGCGGCAAAGCGGCGTTACGGCTATTTCGCGATGCCCGTGCTCCATGAGGACCGGCTGGTGGCACGGGTCGACCCGGCGATGAACCGGGACAACAAACGGCTATCGATCAGGCGGCTGACCGTCGAGTCGGGATGCGAGGATCTGCAGGTCGCCCGAGCCACACGAGACGCGATCGCCGGGCTCGCGACCTTCCTCGGAGCGGGCGCGATCGATTACGACGGCAACGTCCCCGTTCGATGGCGGCGCGCTCTCAATGCCTGAACACCATCAGGGCACGACCTCAGGGAAGCCGATGACGCGGGCGTCAAGCTCCAGCAGCGCCGCCACGGTCGACCCACCCTTCTCGAGCTGAGCAAGACCGCGGCCGGCTCGTCGATGGTCTCTCGTAACGCCGCCAATTCCGGGTTCATACAGCCACGCTGCCGCATGCCGATGCCCGCAAGGGGGAGGGGAGATTCCACGTCGTACTGATGTGGAGCGAAGTGGGGAGTCCACGCCTGCGCCGACATCGAAGGGGATGACGTTCGATCTCATCTGCCGCGGCTGCGGCGCGTGTGCCCAGCGCAGCTGGGATCCCACCGAGGCGGTGAGCGCCACGATCTGCCCCACCTGCGACGCCTCGATGTCGGTGATTGGCATCGACTTCCCTGCCGGGCGCGAGGAAATCGGGCTGACCAAAGTCCTCGAACTGATCCAGGGCGCTGGCATCGTGCCGATCGCCGTTGAGCGGCGGGCGCGCCGCCGTTTGCACGCCGAAGCCGCCTGATCACCCGCCACAGCCGGCGCAATCAACGTAGAATGGCCGCGGATGACGGCGTTCTGGTTTTGGGTGATCGTCGCCGTTGCCTTCGCGGTCGTCGAGGTCATGACGGTCGCCTTCTTCGCCGTCTTCATCACGATCGGTGCGCTGGGCGCCGCGGTCGTCAGTTTGCTCGGCTTTGGCCTGCTGGTTCAGGCGATCGTGTTGGGTATCCTCGGGGTGGCCGGGATTATGATCGCGCGCCCCTTCCTCGTCGAGCGGCTGCACATCGGCCGGCCGACTCTTCGCTCAGGAGCCGACAGCATGGTCGGTCACCAGGCGATGCTGCTGGAGCCGATCCTCGGCGTTGGGCAGCCCGGCCATGTCAAGATCGCCGGTGAGCTCTGGCCAGCTCTGACCGAAGATGGCAGTGCCGTGCCGGCCAACACCCTCGTTGTTGTCACCGCGCTCCGCAGCACCACGCTGATCGTTCGCCCAACTTCGTCCCCATCAACCGCGACCGTCTGAGAAGAGGTGGAGTTCATGTCCGCACCCTTGATCCTGGGAGCCATCGTCGTGCTCCTCGCCATCGTCATCATCGCGCGCACCGTCAACATCATCCAGCAGGGTTACGTCGGCATCGTGAAGCGTGTTGGCGAGTTCCACTCGGTCCGGCAGCCAGGTCTAACGTTCCTCGTCCCACTGGTCGACTCGATGGTCCTGGTCGACATTCGCGAGACGCCCCGAACCGGCGACAAGCAAGACGTCATCACGCGCGACAACGTGACCGTCAGCGTCAATGCCACCATCTTCAGCCAGGTCGTCGACCCCAAGCTTGCCTTGTTCAGCGTCAGCAATTACTTCATCGCCATCGACCAGCTCTCGCGCACTACACTGCGCGCCATTTTCGGCGGGATGAGCCTGGACGACGCGCTCAGCCAGCGGGAGCGGATCAACGCGCAGCTGCAAGCGCAGATGGAGTCGGTGACCGACAAGTGGGGCATCCGGATCAATCGGATCGAGATCGTCGACATCACACCGCCGCAGATGATCCTGAACGCGCTGGCGCTGCAGAAGACGGCCGATCAGGAGAAGCGTGCCTTCATTCTCAAATCGGAAGGGCAACAACAATCCCAGATCAACATCGCGGACGGCCAGAAGCAGGCGCAAATCAAGACAGCGGAAGGCGACAAGCAGTCGGCCATCCTGCGCGCCGAAGGCCTTCGGCAGGCGACCATCCTCGAGGCGGAAGGCCGGGCCCAGGCGGTAGAAACGGTCTACAAGGCGATCAAGGATGCCGCTCCCGATCCGATCCTTGTTTCCATCCTGCAACTCGACACGCTCTCGAAGTTCGCCAACAGCGAAAACGCCAAGCTGGTTGTACCCGTGGAAACCGCCGGCTTGCTCGGCGCGGCCCAGGCCCTGCGCAGCGTGCTCGACGGCGTGCCGACGGCTGCAAAACCATAGAGAGACCCGGCGCGACCGAGATTTCGATCGCGGTTCTCGATCCGGCCCAGCACGACCTCGTCCGGCCCTTGCTTCGCGAGCTGATGCTGGCGGAGCAGCGCCACTACGATCATCCCCAGCTCACCGAGACGGAGATCGAGCACGACGTGGCGACCGCCCCCGCCGCCCGATTCTCCGGAGAGAACGTCATCCTGGCGGCGCGCACCGCCGACAAGGTCGTGGGTCTCTGTTGGTGCGTCTTCTTCAACCCCGGCACCGGCCTCGAGGCGGAAGTCGCCGAGGTCTACGTCGATCCCGGCTTTCGCTCCCAGGGAATCGGCGGAAACCTGCTACGCGAGGCGGTGCAACTGTTTCGTCAGCGGAACGTCACCTTCGCCGCCGTCTGGACGCGCGAGAACAATCCGCAGGCGGTACGGCTCTACGAGGAGGCAGGATTCCGGCGGACGGAACAGTTGGTCCTTACGTGGCTTCCGCTGCCGGGTCGCTGAAACAGGCCAGCGTAGAATTGGGCTGAGTTCGATGGCCAGCGAACCTCAATTCCTTCCACCTCCTTCCGAACCGGCACCCCTGTCGCCTCTGCCGTCGGTCAAGCCGGCCACGCCGCGCCGCCGGATGGGCATTCTGGGGATCGTCGTGATCAGCGCGCTGGTCGGCGCCCTGGCCGGGACCGCCGCCACGATTCTGGTGGCCCCGCGCTTGATCAAAGTGGCGCCGACCGGTGTCGTTAGTGGCATCGGCCCACTGGCCCCTATCACCAACAACGTCACGGAAGAGTCGGCGGTGATCAGCGTCGCCGACCAGGATGGCAAGTCAGTCGTGGAAATCAAGACCACGATCTCGTCGCCGGACATGATCCTCCAGTCGGAGCAGCATGGGATCGGGTCCGGGTTCATCGTTCGCTCCGACGGCTACATCGTGACCAACAACCACGTCGTCGAAAACGCCAGGCAGCTCCAGGTCATCCTGCGTGATGGGGCGAAGAAGTTCGATGCCCGCGTCATCGGCACCAGCCCTGAGGACGACGTCGCGGTCATCAAGGTCGACGCGCAGGACTTGCCGGCGCTGAGCTGGGGCGACTCGAACGCGCTCAAGGTTGGGCAGCTCGCCATCGCGATCGGGAGCCCTCTCGGCCAGCAGAACAGCGTCACGAAGGGCGTCATCAGCGCGCTCCACCGCTTCATCTCGATCCCCAACCCGTCTACCGGCCAGGTGGAAAACATCCTCAATGCCATCCAGACGGACGCCCAGATCAACCCCGGCAACAGCGGTGGTCCGCTGTTGAACTCCGCCGGCCAGGTCGTCGGCGTGAACTTTGCGATCGAGCAGGCGCAGGCCGGCCCCGGCCTCGGTTTTGCGCTGGATGGCAACGCCGCTCGGGACATCGCCAACCAGCTGATCCAGACCGGACACGTCAACCGTCCCTTCCTCGGCGTCACCTATAACCAGCTCGATGAGACCGCCGCCGCCGCCAACGGACTCGTGGTCGGCGCCGTGGTCACGGCGATCACGCCCGGGTCGCCGGCAGACCGCGCCGGGATTAAGGTCCAGGACGTCATCACCAAGGTCAATAGCCAGTCGATTGACGATTCGCATCCGCTGAAGGACGTGCTGCGCCAGTACGCGCCTGGGACCAAGGTGTCGGTCACGATCTACCGCGGCGGCAAGAACCAGACGCTCCAGGTCACGCTCGGAACACACCCCTGATCGCGGCGCCGCCGAAATCGCCATCGTCGATCATCGACCAGGCGGTCCGCCACGCCGTCAGCTCGAGCGCCGCCTGGCCGCCAGACGCGAAAGAACTGCCGGTGGTACTGGTGGAGCGAACCCAGAACCCCGCCCATGGCGACTACTCGGTGACGCTGCCGCTGAAGCTCGCTCGGACACTCCGCCGGCCGCCGATCACGATCGCCAATGAGCTGGCGGCGGCGATGGTGCTCCCGCCGTCGTTCGGCCGCACCACGGTGGCGGCGCCGGGATTCATCAATGTCACCCTCGAACCGGCCTGGCTGCAGGCACAGCTCGCGTCCATCGCGGACGCCGAGGACCGGTGGGGGAGAAGCGAGATCGGACGCGGCGCGAAAATCCAGGTCGAGTTCGTCAGCGCGAATCCCACCGGGCCGCTGCTCTTCAGCCACGCGCGTGGCGCGGTCGTCGGGGATGTGACGGCACGAATCCTGGCAGCATCGGGATTCGACGTCCAGCGCGAGTACTACGTCAATGACAGAGGTCGGCAGGTCCGCCTCCTCGGTGAATCCATCCAGGCCCGCATGCTCGACCAGCCCGTGCCCGACGGCGGATACAGCGGGGACTATGTCACGGAGATCGCGACGGAAGCCACGGCCCGGGCTATCTCGCCCGAGCCAGTGACGTTGTCCGAGTTCGGCGTCGAGTGGGTCCAGCGCCGCATCCAGGAAGACCTGGCGCGGCTGGACGTCCGTCATGACCAGCTCTTTCTCGAGAGCAGCCTGTATGCGGGATGGGACACGGAGACGATGGCGAAGCTGGCGTCGCTCGGACGGGTAGCCCAGCATGATGGCGCCACGTGGTTCAAGTCCGACAGTGGAAAGGACGAAGTACTCATCAAGCGCGACGGCTACCCGACCTACTTCTGGTCCGACATCCTCTATCACCGGGATAAGTTCGAGAAGCGGGGCTTCGACCGCGTGGTGGATGTCTGGGGCGCCGATCACCAGGGTCAGATCGGTCGCGTGCGGGAGGCGCTGGCGGTTCTCGGGATCGATCCGCAGCGACTCGCCGTCCTTCTGGTCCAGCTGGTGTCAGTCAAGCGGGGAGAGGAAACGGTGCGCATGTCGCGCCGCGCCGGGGTCGGCATCTCACTGAAGGAGATGCTCGACGAAGTCGGGCCCGACGCCGTGCGCTACTTCTTTCTGCTGCGCTCGGCCGATGCGCAGATGGAGTTCGATGTCGACCTGGCGCGCCGCCAGTCGAGCGAGAACCCGGTCTACTACGCGCAGTACGCGCATGCGCGGCTCGCCAACGTACTGACCTTCGGCGCCGGCGTGAGCGCCGAAGCTGCCCTCGACCGGCTCGACTCCGAGTGGGAGCTCGAGTTGATGCGGGTGATGTTGCGCTGGCCGGATGTCGTACGCGAAGCCGCCGAGGCGCGCGAACCTCACCGGCTGGCCTTCTTCACCGATGAGCTCGCGGCCGCCATCCACCGCTTCTACAAGAACTGCCGGGTGGTCACGGAAGATGCGCCGCTGACGGCGGCGCGACTACTGCTCTCGCGCGCGGCGCGAACGACGATCGCCAACGCCCTCGGATTGATGGGCGTCGCCGCACCCGACCGAATGTAGACTACGGGCCGATGGAGATCACCTATTTTGGCCTGAACGCCGTCCGGCTTCGCGGACGCGAGGCGACCGTGATGATCGACCCTTACGAGCCGAAGCTCGGGCTCGCCCCGGTCCGGCTCAACGTCCAGATCGTCATCTTCACCCATGAAGACCCGACCCACTTCAGCCTGCAGGGATTGGCGGGGGACCCCCACCTCGTGACGGGCGCCGGCGAGTTCGAGATCAAGGCGGTCGCCATGACCGGGACGCAGACCTATCACGACGCCAAGAAAGGCGCGGAGCGGGGAAAGAACTTCATCTACACCGTCGAAATCGATGACCTTCGTGTCTGTCATCTCGGTCACCTCGGGCACGGCCTCAGTGAGGATCAGCTCGAGGGGATCGGCAGCAAGATCGACGTGCTCTTCGTGCCGATCGGCGGCGGCAGCCACATCAACTCGGCGCAGGCGACTGAGATCGTCAACCAGATCGAGCCGAAACTGGTCGTTCCGATTTCCTACAAGCTGCCCGGTCTGACGCTACTGGCGCAGAACCTCGAAGGTGTCGAGAAGTTCGCCAAGGAGATGGGCGCAACCGACCTCACGCCGCAGCCCAAGTTGCAAATCTCGGGGACGCCGTCGGTCGACGAGACCAAGTTGCTCATCCTCGAACCGCGCGGCGCCACGGCCACCGCCTCGGTGGATTAGCCGGCGGCTTCCTGGGGCTCGCGCGTCGGGGCAGCCGCCTGTTCGGCGGCGCGAGCCCGCTCCAGGCGCACCGCGCTGTCGATGACGCCGAGGTGGCTGTAGGCCTGGGGAAAGTTGCCTCGAGGGGCCCCGGACACCGGGTCATGGCCTTCCGCAAGCAGTCCCAGCGGTGAGGACAGCTCGATCAGCTCGGCGAGCTGGCGCTCCGCGGCGTCGAGCCGGTTCATGCCGATGAGGCCGTCGACATACCAGAAACTACAGAGCAGGAACGCCGCACTCAGGTAGCCCTGGTCGTCCCTGCAGTCGTAGCGGCGGACATAAGGCCCATTCAGCAGCCGCTGGCTCAGGGTCTCGATGGTGGCGCGCATCCGCGGATCCGTCGCCGGCAGGAAGCCCAGCACCGGCATCTGCAGCACCGCGGCGTCGAGGCACTCATCGTCGTAAGCCTGGGTAAAGGCGCCGATCTTCGGATTCCAGGAGCGCGTCTCGATCTCCGCTCGCAAGGCCGCCGACTGCTGTTCCCAGGTCTCCAGGTGGGAGGTGTTGCCGGTGCCCTTCGCCAGCGTGATCGCCCGGTCCAATGCCACCCAGCACCAGAGCTTGCTATGGGTGTGGTGCTTGCGCTCCCCCTGGAATTCCCAGATGCCGTTGTCGGGTTCACGGCTCAACTCCCAGATGCCATCGGCGAAGCGCTCGATCACGTGCCACAGCTTGGTGGAGATGAAGCCACCCTTGCGCTGGTAGACGGCCATGCAGTCGATCACCGCGCCGAAGACGTCGAGCTGCCGCTGGCCGGAGGCGCGGTTGCCGATGCGCACCGGCCGGGCGCCTTCGAAGCCGGCCAGGTGCTCGAGGAACGATTCGGGGAGGTGCGGGTCGCCGTCGACGCGATACAGGATCTGCATCGCGAAGTCGTGGTCGTAGGCGCGGTCGCGGATCCAGTTGATGAAGTCGACGGCCTCCTGCGAGAAGCCAGCGCGAAAGAGGGCGGCGATCCCATACGACGCGTCGCGGAGCCAGCAGTACCGGTAATCCCAATTGCGATCCCCGCCCGGGTCTTCCGGGATGGAGGTGGTCGGCGCGGCGCACAGGGCGCCGGTCGGCGCGTAGGTCAGCAGTTTGATCACCAGGGCGGAGCGCCGGACGGCGTCCTGGAATGGCCCGTGATAGAGACACTGCTCCAGCCACGAGACCCAGAAGGCGCGCGTGCGCTCGGCGAGCTCGGTGGCGTCGCTGCTGCTTGGGAATTTTCGGCCGAGGGCAAAGTAGCGCTCGCCGAAGCCCAACGTCACCCAGACCTGCGGCCCAGGCTCGACCGTAAATCGGAAGACGTAGCGCGGCCGTCCCTCGACTTCCTCGACCGTGCCGCGCAGGGGGACAGTCGAGGACAGGATCACCTCCTGCGCACCGCCTGAGGCGATGACGATGCCCTCGCGCTCGGCGAAGCTGGTGCGCGCCCGACCGTAGGCGGGGGCGGGATCGAGCATGCACTCCACCTCGACGGGCCCGCCCCGGGCCTCGATGCCGCGGCAGATGCGCTTTAGCGACAGGAAGCGCTCGCCCTCGTTGAAGCACGGCATGAAATCGGTCACCACCAGCGTCCCCTCGGAGCGGTGAAAGGTCGTCGTGAGGATGTTGGTGTCGCGCAGGTAGGCCTGCTCGCCCGTCGGTACCGGGTTGACCGGCGAGACGCGGAAGCTGCCGCCCCGCTGCCGGTCGAGGATGGCGGCGAAGATCGAGGGCGAGTCGAACCGCGGGTAGCAGAACCAGTCAACGGCGCCGCTGGTGGCGACCAGGGCGGCGGTTTCACAATTGCCGATCAGTCCGTACGGATACACTGCTTGACCTTACAACGTCAGATCGACAGCGGACTAACGTAAAAAACACGGTCGGGCGGATAATCCCGCTCGCCAACGGCGCTGACCCGGCGTAGAATAGAGTTCCGGTGCCGAAGTACGTCTTCGTAACCGGTGGCGTGGTTTCCTCGATCGGCAAGGGGATCACGGCGGCGTCCATAGGGACCATCCTGAAGGCCCGCGGCCTGAGCGTCTCCCTCCAAAAGCTGGATCCGTACATCAACGTCGACCCCGGCACCATGTCCCCCTACCAGCATGGCGAGGTGTTCGTCACGGACGATGGTGCCGAGACCGACCTGGATCTTGGCCACTACGAACGCTTCATCGATACCAACCTGAGCAAGGCGAGCAACGTGACCACCGGCAAGATCTACGCCGAGGTGATCGCCAAGGAGCGACGCGGCGACTACCTGGGAGGGACGGTGCAGGTGATCCCCCACGTGACCAATGAGATCAAGGAACGCATCACGCGGGTCACCTGGGAAGACAACCCCGACGTCGTGATCGTCGAAGTTGGCGGGACGGTCGGCGACATCGAATCGCTTCCCTTCCTGGAAGCGATCCGGCAGTTGAAGAATGACCTCGGCCGCAAGAACGTCTTTTACGTGCACCTGACGCTGGTGCCATTCATCGAAGCCTCCGAGGAGTTCAAGAGCAAGCCGACGCAACACAGTGTGGCGGCGCTGCGCAGCATCGGCATCCAGCCCGACGCCATCGTCTGCCGTTCGGAGCGAGCGATCAGCGTTGCCCTCAAGGACAAGATCGCGCTGTTCTGTGACGTCGACCGGCGAGCGGTCATTTCGGTGCCCGACGCCGCTTCCATCTACGAAGTGCCGTTGATGCTGGAAGACTCGGGTCTGGGCAACGTCATCGTCGAGGCGCTGGAGGCGCCCGCCCAGGCGCCGGACCTTAGCGACTGGAAGGAGCTCGTGCACCGCATCCAGCACCCGGCCGGCAGCGTGCGCATCGGGGTGGTGGGGAAGTACCTTCCTGCTCCGGACGCCTACATCAGCGTGACGGAAGCGCTCCGCCACGCGGGCGTGCACCACAATCTCCGGGTCGACATCAAATGGATCGCCTCGGAAACCCTGGAGACCGGAGACCTGCGGGCACTCGATGAGGTGGACGGCGTGGTGGTCCCGGGAGGATTCGGTCATCGCGGCATCGAGGGCAAGATTGCCGCAGCACGCTTCGCCCGCACCTCGCTGACGCCCTACCTCGGGCTCTGTCTCGGGATGCAGTGTGCGGTGATCGAGTTCGGCCGCGACCTGCTCGGCCAGCCTGATGCCAACAGCACCGAGTTCAATGCCTTCACCAGCCACCCGGTTATCGACCTGTTGCCGGAGCAGCGGGATGTCGCCGACAAGGGTGGCACCATGCGGCTCGGTCTCTATCCCTGCAAGCTCCAGCCCGGCACGCTGGCGGCCCAGGCCTACGCCGAACCGGTCGTCTATGAGCGCCACCGGCATCGTTTCGAGTTCAACAACGCCTATCGAGAGGCGATGTGGGAAGCGGGCATGATCTTTAGCGGGACCTCGCCCAACGACCGGCTGGTCGAGATCATCGAGTTGCGCGACCACCCCTGGTTCGTCGCCTCGCAATTCCACCCGGAATTCCGCTCCCGGCCCAACCGTCCGCATCCCCTCTTCCGCGACTTCGTGAAGGCAGCCGCCATCAGGGCCGGCGTGCTGCCCGCCGATGCGGAGGCGCTGAAAAAGACGGCGATCTCACCGGACAAGACGTCTCAAACCGCGTGAAATCGGACCTCTCCACGCCCTCCTCGGGCGGTGTGGCCACGCCGCGAACGGTCCAACCGAATCTTGGCCTCGAGCTGCTGCGCGCCACCGAGGCCGCCGCCCTCTCGGCCGGGCGCTGGATGGGAAACCTCGATCGGGAGGGAATCCGCGGGACCGCGGCCAACGCCATGCGCGAGGCACTGACCGGTGTGCACGTCAAGGGCACTATCGTGATCGGCGAGGAATCGGTGTCCGCGCCGCTCGGGCTCGGCCAGACCGTCGGTGACGGAAGCGGTGAAGCCTGCGACGTCGCGCTCAAGCCGCTCGACGGCTCCACCCTGGTGGCGAAGGGCCTTCCCAATGCCGTGTCGGTCATCGCCACGGCGGAGCGCGGGTCGCTGGTGCGCGCGCCCGTCGGCATGTACGCCGAGAAGATCGCGGTCGGCCCGGAAGCCCGGGGGTCGGTCGACGTGACGGATTCGGTCGAGAACAACCTACAGCGGGTCGCCTTCGCCAAGAAGGTCCAGGTCTCGGACCTAACCGTGGTGATGCTCGATCGCCCGCGCCACGAACCCTTGATGGACCAGGTGCGCCAGGTCGGCGCCCGCATCACGCTGCTCAGCGATGGCGACATCGCGGCCGCGATCATGGCGACACTGGAAGGGACGGGGATCGATGTGATGCTCGGCATTGGTGGCTTGCCGGAGGCGGTGCTCGCCGCCTGCGCGCTGAAATGCCTGGGTGGTGACCTGCAGTGCCGCCTCTGGTTGCGATCCCGCGACGACGAAGAGAAAGCGCGGGCCGCCGGCTACGAGGATCTGCATGGCGTCTTCTCAGTTGACGACCTGGTGCGCGGTGAAGACGTTGCGTTCGCCGCCACGGGCGTCACCGATGGAGAGTTCTTGCACGGCGTCATCTATCACCACTTCTGGGCGGAGACCGAATCGATGGTCTTCCGCAGCAGGAGCGGGACCGTCCGCCACCTCAACACCAAGCACCATTACGCGCTCAAGTCGGTCGAAGGCGCACACCGGAAAGTTCGCTAAGTCGCCCGCAGCAATTGTGCAAGCGGTGGTGATTCGGTTGACGCCGGGGCCAAAACTGGGCTACACTGCCGAGGTTTTGGCGAGGGGAACCCCAAGACTGGCCGCCCACGGGTGGGCGCTCGCGGTCGCGCTATTCGTGCTGGCCCTGGGGCCACTGGGATTCCGGCAACCCGTCGCCGATGTCCACGCGAGCTCGCGGGGCGGGATCAACGTCGGCTACAAGAGCAGCGTCGACGATGCCTCGCTGCGGTCGGTCCAGATCGCGGACGCCGAAAGCCAGCTCCATACACCCGGGTTCATCACCGCCACCAGAGCCAATGACGTCGCCGATCCGTCGGCCCCAGCGGCGGGCGGCGCCCGTGAGCGCCTTGTACGGTTCCTCTGGCCGACGCACGGGGTCCTCACCCAGGGCTTCTTCGACTACCACCCGGGCATCGACATCGCCAACGACGTCGGGACACCCGAGGTCGCGGCCGACGCCGGCCAGGTCGTCTTCGCCGACTGGGGAGAGTATGGGATTTACGTCGAGATCGACCACGGCAACGGCTTCCACACGATCTACGGGCACATGTCGGCGCTGATAGTCAAGTCCGGAGAGGTCGTTGCCCAAGGCCAGCTGATCGGGTTGATGGGCGCGACCGGCCGCGCCAGCGGTCCTCACCTGCACTTCGAGATCCGCTACCAGGGCATCCCGCAGAATCCGATCGACCTGCTGTCGTCGTAAGCGCGCTCCGGCGTGGGAAAGCGCGCGTGATAAGCGCGCTCCGGCGTGGGAAAGCGCGCGTGACAGATAAGGTATTGGCTGTGAACCGCCTCCTCTACGCGACCCACGACGGGCGGCTGCGCGTTCATGACTCGCTCCAGGCCACCGCCCGCAGTGGTTGGGAGGTCGGCGTCGCCGATCGCCTCATCGCGCTGCCGGCCGGTGCCACGCTGGTGCACCTGCCCGGCCGGATCCCACTGGGGCGGACCCCTGGCGGCAAGATCGCTCCCGTGGAGGAAGCCGGCGCCGTCGCCGTCGCCGCGGTCTTACCACCCGGCTACCTGCGCACCTGGCTGCCGGCCTACGCGGACGAGGGACGGCCCCCGGTCCTGCCCCTCTACGGCTACGCCGCGGTGACCGCGATCGATGGTGCGCCGCACGTGGCGGCGATGCGGACCGACCGCTGGAGCGCGTGGGACCCACAGGCTGACGACCGGCAGCACGTCGAGCGCGGGATCCGAGCGGCGCGACGCCCGCTGCCGGACAGCCGGCTGCTCCGCCACCTCGAGACCTGCGCCACAGACTATCGATGTCTGACGGCGCAGAATGTCTTCCTCCGCCGCGGCGAAGGCGCGGTCCCGGTCTCCCCGGCGTGCAACGCCGCCTGCCTGGGTTGCATCTCCGAGCAGTGGGGCGATGTCGACTCCCCCCAGACCCGCCTCGCCTTCGCCCCGACCGCGTCGGAGATTGCTGAGCTGGCGGCCTGGCACCTGAGCGCGAACCCGGCGAACTTCGTCAGCTTTGGACAGGGTTGCGAGGGCGAGCCGCTTACTCGGGGCGCCGCGCTTGTGGAGGCAACCCGACGAACCCGGTCGGCATGGCCAGCGTCGACCATCCACATCAACACCAACGGATCTCGGCCGGACGTGCTCCGGCGCCTGATCGATGCGGGACTGAATTCGATCCGGATCAGCATCTTCAGCCTCGACGACGAGCGCTTCCGCGCCTACTACCGGCCGGTGGGGTACGGGCTGGAGCAGGTCGAGCAGTGCGCGGAGCTGATGGCGGCCGCCGGCGGCCAGGTCACCATCAACCTGCTCACGTTCCCCGGCATCAGCGACGCGCAAGCCGAGATCGATGCGCTGGTGGCCTTCGTCCAGAAGCATCGTGTCCACCAGGTCCAGCTGCGTAGCCTCAACGTCGACCCGCACTGGCTGCTCGAGCGCATCCCGAATCCCACCCGCGGCATTGGCATGCGTCGCTTCGTGAGGGAGCTCACCGCCCGTTGCGCCGGGCTGCAGCTGGGCAACTTCACCCGGCCCTGGCGCGTACGGGAGCCAATCTCGGCGTAACGCCCGGCGCGCTCGCCCCGTTTGAAGTGATTGAAAGGCCCAGGCGGTGGGCAAGCTCAAAGTGATGGCTGATCTGTACTCGCCGAACCAGGAGCCCGCTGCCGGCGGGGCCGATTACGGCTACGGCACGGACAGGCCCGTCCAGGCCGATATCCCGGCACAGCCGGGCAACCGCGGACGGCGCAATGGCGGCCTGGCGGCGGGGATTCTCGCCTTCCTCGCGTTCGTCTTCGGCAAGCTCTCCTACGTCGGGTTGCTTCTTCTCAAGTTCAAGGGTCTGTGGTTCACCGTCCTGTCCACCGGGGTAACCGCCTTGATCTACGCGCAGCTCTTCGGCTGGGCCTTCGGTGTCGGCATCGTGCTCCTCATCCTGATCCACGAAAGCGGCCACGTCGTGGTGGCCCGGGTCATTGGCCTGCCGGTCACCCTCCCGGTCATGATCCCGTTCCTCGGCGCCTTCGTCAGCATGAAGCAGCAGCCGCGGAGCGTCGCGCAGGAATCGATCATGGCGATCGGCGGTCCGGTGCTGGGATCGATCGCGGCCGGGCTGTGCTACCTCGTCTACGTGGCCGCGCCCTCGTCGAGTACGGGCCAGCTGTTTCGGGCGCTGGCGTACTTCGGCTTCCTGATCAACCTCTTCAACCTGATCCCGCTCACGCCGCTCGACGGTGGACGGGTGACGTCATTACTGTCCAAGTGGTTCAACGTCGCCGGCCTGGTCATTGCCGCGGGGTTGCTGCTCTTCGAGATGCAGTCGGGGACCACGGTCAGCCCGGTGTTGTTCCTGGTTCTAATCTTCGGCGCCTTCGCGACCTGGCAGCGGTTTCGGTCGACCGTCCTCAACCCGGCGTACTACGCCGTTGACGCCCAGACCAAGCTCACGGTCGGGGCCCTTTACCTCGGCTTGCTCTTCGCCCTTGGGGTTGGCATGCTCCAAACGTCCGCCATCTTGAGATAGAATTGGGAGCCCCATGAAAGCCACCATCCACCCGACGTACTACCACGACGCGGTCGTGATCTGTCTCTGCGGCAACAGGTTCACCACCGGCTCGACGCAGAAAGAGCTCAAGACCGAGGTCTGCTCGGTGTGCCATCCCTTCTTCAGCGGCCAGCAGCGGATCGTCGACACTCAGGGCCGGGTCGACCGGTTCCAGCAGCGCCAGCAGCGGAAGAGATAACCCGCCACCCCGTTGAGCCCAGTGTGGCCGGCGGAGTCAGGCAGGGACTAGCATGAGCGCGGCGGTGAGCCAGGAGAAGTTCTTCTACGGCGGTCAGGCCGTGCTCGAGGGCGTCATGATGCGCGGCCGCACCACCTACGCCGTCGCTGTCCGCAAGCCCGACGGAGAGATCCAGGTTCTGCGCGAGCGCTTGCGCTCCATCATCTATACACATCCCTTCTGGAAGCTGCCGCTCGTACGCGGCCTGGCCGGGTTGTGGGAGCAGCTCCACCTTGGGATGAAGGCGCTGATGTGGTCGGCGAACATCCAGGCCGCGGCCGAGCAGATCGAGTTGAGCGCGAACACCATCCGTGTCACGATGGCGATCGCCATCGCCGGCGCGTTGCTCTTTTTCCTCGGCGTCCCCTTGCTCGCCGCCGGCTTTTTGAGCCGGGGACACGGCAACCTCTTCTTCGGCGTGGTCGACGGGGCGGTGCGCATCGCGCTGCTCTTGCTTTACCTCTACGCGATCTCCTTCAAGGCCGAGATCGCGCGCCTGTTCGCCTACCACGGCGCGGAGCACAAGACGATCAACGCCTACGAGAAAGGGCTGCCACTCGATGTCCCCAATGTGCGGACGCAGAGCACGCTGCATCCGCGCTGCGGCACCGGCTTCCTGCTGGCCGTAATGGTCGTGAGCGCCTTCGTCTTCGGACTGGTGGGGCGTCCGGCGCTTCCGCTCCTGCTCCTGTCTCGCATCGTGCTGATCCCGGTGATTGCCATGCTGGCCTACGAGTTCATTCGTTTTGCCGGCCGCAATCGGAATAATCCGATCGTCAAGGTGCTGATCCTTCCATTTCTCCTGACCCAGAAGCTCACGACGCGTGAGCCCGATGACCGTCAGCTCGAGGTCGCGCTGGCCGCCTTCGAGGCGGCCCGGCTAGAGGAGAAAGAGGCCGCGGCCTGATGTTCGAACAGCTCGAAGCCGTTCGGGCTCGGTACTACGCGATCACCGAACGGCTGGCCGATCCCGCCGTCCACGCTGACCTCAAGGAGCTCCAGCGGCTGAGCAAGGAGCAGGCCCAACTCAGGGAGCTGGTGCAACTCTATGAAGCGTACCGCCGTGCCGAGCACGCCATGGCCGAAGCGCGCGAGCTCGCGGAGCAGGAGCGGGATCCGGAGATGCAGGCCTATGCGAGACAGGAGTTCGAGAAGCAACAGGCTGAGCGCGACCGCCTGGAAGGCGAGCTCAAGCTGGCGCTCGTGCCCAAGGACCCTACCGACGACAAGGACGTCATCGTCGAGATTCGCCAGGGAACCGGTGGGGACGAGGCGGGATTGTTTGCCGCCGATCTGTTCCGCATGTACAGCCGCTATGCCGAGTCGCGGCGATGGAAGGTCGACCTGCTCTCGGAGAACGTGACCGAGCGGGGCGGCTTCAAAGAAGTGGTCTTCGAGGTTCGCGGTCGGGGCGCCTACTCGCGGCTGAAATTCGAGAATGGCGTGCACCGCGTGCAGCGCGTGCCGGAGACCGAGGCGCAGGGCCGGATCCACACCTCGACCGCCACGGTGGTGGTCATGCCGGAAGCCGAAGAGGTCGATGTCGCCATCGATCCGGAACGGCTCAAGGTCGACGTCTACCGTTCCGGCGGACACGGCGGGCAAAGCGTCAATACCACAGACTCGGCAGTGCGCCTCACCTACACGCCCGAGGACGGCGGTCCGCCGATCGTGGTCACCTGCCAGGATGAGCGCTCGCAGCTGAAGAACAAGGCGAAAGCGGAAAAGGTGCTGATGGCCCGCCTGCTCGACCGCCAGATGGCGCAGCAGCAGGAGGCCTTGACCGAAGTTCGTCGTTCGGCCGTGGGCTCGGGCGACCGCAGCGAAAAAGTTCGTACCTATAACTATCCGGAGGGACGGATCACCGACCACCGGATCGACTTCAAGTACTACAAGCTGCCCCAGTTCGTCGAAGCGGGGGAGCTCGACCCGGTGATCGATCGGCTGATCGCGTGGGACCAGGGCAACCGCCTGAGCGAACCGCCGAATGGCGCCAAGCGCGGCTGACCGCAACCGGGTCAAGGCGCAGCTCGCGACCACCCGAGCCGCCCTGGCGAAGGCCGACATCCCATACCCGTGGCTTGACGCCGAGATCCTTGTGGCACACGTCATCGACAGTTCGCGGGAGCGTCTGCACAGTCATCCCGAGCGGCTCCTGAGCTCGCCGCAACGCGCTCGGCTCCGCCGATTGACGAGTCGCCGCGTCGCCCGGGTTCCGGTGCCCTACCTGGTGGGCGAGCGGGAATTCTACGGCCACATGTTGCGAGTGACGCCGGCCGTGCTGATCCCACGGCCGTCGAGCGAGCTGCTCGTCGAGCTGGCGATCGACTGGTTGAAGGCCCACCCAGAGACGCGGCGGGTCATCGACCTTGGTACGGGCAGCGGTGCGGTCGCGATATCGGTGGCGAAAGCGGTGCCCTGGGTTCGCATCGAGGCACGCGATGTCAGCGCGCGGGCGCTGCGCGTGGCGGACGACAACATCGCCCGCCACAAGCTCCGCCGCCGGATCGAAACCGTGAAGGGTGACTTGCTCCGCGGCGTCGCCCCCGCCGACCTGATCCTGGCCAACCTTCCCTACATCCCGGAGGCGCTGCGGCGGGTGCGGCCCAGGGAGCTGGAGTACGAGCCGGCGGTCGCGCTCGACGGCGGCAGCGACGGGCTGGCGCTGATTCGCACGGCGCTGACGCAGGCGCCCGCCGCGGTGAGGCCCGGCGGCCTTCTGCTCTTCGAGTGCGACCCAGCGCAGACGCGACGCATCATCCGCCTGGGTCAGGCGCAGTGGCCCGCGGCGCAGTTCAGCGTGCACAAGGACATGGCCGGGCTCGACCGGGTGGTCCGGATCCAGACGTGACCGCGCGCTGGCCCGCGGACCCACCGCACATTGCCCGCGCGGCGGAACGGCTGCGCGCCGGCCACCTGGTCGCGTTCCCGACCGACACGCTCTATGGCGTCGGGGCGCGCGCCACGGATCCCCAGGCCGTCGCCCGTCTCTACCAGGTGAAGCGCCGGCCGTCCGAGCAGCCGATGGTGTGGCTGGTCACCGACCGGGCCCAGGCCGAACGCTACGCGGTCGTGTCCTCGGCGGCGGCCGAGTTGATCGCGCGCTTCTGGCCAGGTCCGCTGACGCTGGTGCTGCCCTCCCTGGTTGACAACAAGTCGACGATCGCGGTGCGCGCGCCGGCCGATCCTGTTGCGCTCGCGTTGCTGACCGCCCTCGGCGAACCGATCGCGAGCAGCAGCGCCAACGCGGCAGGGCGCCCGCCACCCATTGATGCCGAGCAGGTCATCGCCGGGTTGGGCGACGAGCTCGACGTCGTGCTCGACGGAGGACCCTGCCGGATCGGCCAGCCCTCGACGATTCTCGACGTGAGTGGAACAACGCCTCGGATCCTGCGCGAAGGGGCGATTCCGGCACCCGAACTGATTCGGGGATAATGAGCCGATGCTGCAGGCCCGCACCGACCTGACCAGCCGCATCGACCTGGTCGATCCCGAGGTCGGTGCCGCGATCCGCGATGAATTCGAACGCCAGCAGTACACGCTGGAGCTGATCCCATCGGAGAACATCGCCAGTCCCGCGGTGCTGCAGGCTCTTGGCTCATTGCTGAACAACAAATATGCCGAGGGCTACCCGGGCAAGCGCTACTACGGCGGCTGTGAGAACGTCGACCGGATCGAAACGCTCGCCATCGATCGCGCCAAGGCGCTTTTCGGTGCGGAGCACGCCAATGTGCAGTCCCATTGCGGCACCACCGCCAACTATGCCGTCTACGCGGCGGTGCTCAACGTCGGCGACACGGTCATGGGGATGGACCTCAGCCAGGGCGGGCACCTCAGCCACGGCAGTCCGGTGAACTTCTCCGGCAAGCTCT
>WNGD01002658.1_pt1 | contig 21881 bp, 19 predicted proteins | sample 5400671 | NCBI WGS metagenome assembly WNGD01 (sample SAMN13153369, study PRJNA577476) | soil metagenome | isolation source: 40 cm soil or saprolite under grassland replicate 2 | place: USA:California | collected 2016-06-15 | reverse complement strand
TCCGTCGAGATCAAACCGAGTGAGTTGGGCGTCACGCATCACATATGTGTTTCTTTTGTTCCGCACAGACCGGACACGGTGTACAACACATTCCTCTGGGTGGACAAGCAGCGCGACGAGACGGGGGCCGAGGTAGCTCCGTCAGCGCGCCAGGTTCTGCTTCCGACCGTCGATGGAAGAGGCCGCGAGGTCGCTACTCGCGTTCGAGACAACATTCCTCCCAATGCGGCCACTGGTGACACTAATGCGGAACAGAACATTAGCTGTTACGTGCCCGGACGTGCCCTCTCTGATTTTCGGCCTTACAATGCGGCGCTGATGGTCCCAGCAGGCTACGATATCTCATGGAGTATCCATTACACTCCGAACGGTGTCGCAGCCACCGACCGGCCGGAGGTGGGTCTCACGATTGCCAAAGAACTGCCACAACGCCGGTTGATTGAGACCGGTAATGCAACAGATCCGAGGAATTTTGCGATTCCACCCAACGCCTCCAACTATGAGCCGGAACCGGCCGAGTTCACGTTCCTGGTGGACGCGGAGTTGCATTGGATGTCGCCGCATATGCATGTGCGTGGCAAGGATATGATATACAAGCTGGTCTTTCCCGACGGGAGGGAACAGGTTGTATTGAACGTCCCCCACTACGATTTCAATTGGCAGCTCGGTTACGATCTGACGGAATCGATTAAGGTTCCGAAAGGCACCAAAATGGTCGTCGTCGCGCACTATGACAATTCGGCGAACAATAAGTTCAATCCCGACCCGAACAGGACCGTTTATTTCGGCAATATGACTTGGGAGGAGATGTTCACGCCTTTTTTCGCGATCACCGTCGACAAGAGTGTGGATCCAAAGAAAGCAGTGAAGTCTCCCCGGAATACTGGGAACGGCGCCTGAGAGCGCGTGCGGCCGGCTTGAATTCTGCGCCGTGCGCATTAGTCGGAAGCTAAGGTTTTAGCCGCAGACGAAGCGGCGGGGCCTCCAATCGAAGTCCCCGGTATGCCTTCACATCTCCAAAACGGCGGTGCTGCGCCCAATCCTCTCGGGCATCTTCAATTTCCTGGGCGGTTCGCGCGACGAAATTCCACCACATCAAAAGAGTTTCACCAAAAGGAGGCCCGCCGAGAAGCAGCACGCGTGCACCTTCCCGGCTAGAAAACGATAATTCATCGCGATCGATGCCCAGGTAGTGCAGCGTGTCGGGTGGCAGTGGCTGTTTTTCGAAGGACGCGTCGCCATCGAGAATAACGAATGCGTGTTCGAAAGCTGGATCGAGCGGGAGCTCAAGCTCGGCGCCCTTATAGATAACAACCTGCGATGCGACGAGCGGAGAGAGCGTTTTTGCGGGTGAGCGCAGATTGGCCAGCTCGCCCATGATTACCGTAACGTGTCCACCTGACAATTCGGCAACCGGAATGTCTGAGTAGTGCGTAAATGATGGCTCCGAATGCCGGTAAGCGTCGTGCAAAGCCACCCAAAGTTGAACGCCGTCCAATTTTCCAGACTGCGCTGGGGGTGTTTCTTCCGCGTGGGCGATGCCGGCTCCGGCCGTCATCAAGTTAAGTTCTCCCGGATGCAGAAGGCCCTCACCACCCGTGCTGTCATTGTGCATGACTTCACCCGAGAGCAACCACGATACGGTTTGAAGACCGATGTGCGGATGCGGAGCGACGTCCATCGGTTTGCCGGAAGCAAAACTCATCGGTCCGAAGCGATCAAAGAAGCACCAAGGACCAATCATGCGGCGCTCGCGAACAGGCAAAATCCTTCGAACCGTCAGGGCGCCAACCTCGGCCTTACGTGCGGGAAAGGATTCGAGCGTGAGGCTCGCCGAACGCTCTTCGCCCGCCGTTTCTGGCGCAAATGAAGGAAAAAGATTACTCATTTGTGTCGCAGGCCGCCTGCTTCACGGTTGTATCCAACCGTTGGCTGCTCGATCTGCCGAGACCGATGCGTCAGGTTTCGTTCCGGATCTCCAGCGGGAGCGACTCGCTCATCCACTTGCACGACTTGCACCGTATCCCACCGGACTTCTTCGCGTGCGAGAGCACGAAGCATCAACCAGGGCGTGCTGCCGCCGCTCAAAGCTGTAACGAACCGGCCCCGGGCAGCAATTGCAGCACGGGAGTCTGCTGCGATAAAAACAGCCGCCACCTGGGCCGCTGACGCCGCATCGGGAAATATTTCAATCTTCACCGTCGTTTCTCCAGTTCAACCGGCTCGTCTGCTGAGATCAAGGTTTTGCGGACCGATGATTGGATTGTGCCAACCTCCGTCGGGCGTCACGCGCTCGGTCTCACTCGGCCCCCAGGTATTCCCGTCGTAGTCATAGATGGGTGTACCTTTTTTCAAGATCGGATCGACGATTCGCCACGCCTCCTCCACGTAGTCCTCCCGGGCGAAGAGGGTGCCGTCACCTTCCATCGCTGCACCCAGTAACCGTTCGTACGCCTCCATCTCACCGGCGCGGGGAGCGCTGGACGCAATCATTTCGCTGGTCTCGACGGCAAACCTGTCGCCTGGTGCGAGTGTCATCATACCCATGGCGATCATGACTTCCGGGCTAAGGCGCAGCCGCAGGTGGTTCTCTTTCAGAATGGCCTCAGGCATCAGCGTGGGCGGTTTGCGGAACCGCCCAACAATTTCGGTACACGTTACCGGTAGGCTTTTGCCCGCTCGAACATAGAAGGGGACACCTTTCCAGCGCCACGAATTGATCTTCAACCTCAATGCAGCAAACGTTTCCGTTTGAGAGTCCTTCGCTACGCCCTTCTCTTCACGGTAGCCACGGAACTGGCCACGCACGATATCGTCTTGTTCGATGGGCGAAATCGCTTTGAGTACCTTTACCTTTTCATCCCGGAGAGATTCGCTGTCGTTGCGAGCCGGTGGCTCCATCGCCAGATTAGAGATCACCTGGAAAAGGTGGTTCTGGACTACATCGCGGATGGCGCCGGTCTCATCGTAGAAACCCCCTCGGCCTTGAACTCCAAAATCTTCGGCCATGGTGATCTGCACGCTCTCGATATAGTTACGATTCCAGAATGACTCCACGAACGTATTCGCGAACCGAAAGACCAGCATATTGTTCACCGGCTTCTTTCCGAGGTAGTGATCAATGCGAAAGATCGACGATTCGTCGAACACTCTATGGAGTATTTGGTTAAGGTTCCTCGCTGACGCAAGATCGCGCCCGAAAGGTTTTTCGATAATGATGCGGGCGTCTTTGGCGCAGCCAGAATTGGCAAGTTGTTCGACCGCGGGAGCAAATAGATGCGGTGGAACGGCCAAATAAATCGCAGGGCGCCGTGACGTAGCGCAATAATCGAGAGAGCTTTTCAAATGCTGCAGGATCAACTCCGCCGTACTTTTCCAGGCTATCGTGCACTCGCTGCCGGAATTGATCGAGACTCCAAGCCGACCTGGCTACGCCGATGACGGGCACATCGAAAGGTCCACGCCGAACCATCGCTTGCAACGCAGGAAAAATTTTCTTAAAAGCCAGATCGCCTGTCACCCCGTAGATAACCAGCGCGTCAGAATGTTCACTACTCACCTGAATGCTCCTCTCGCGAGCCAAAGACTCTGGCCATTCTCGCGCAGCCGTTGCGTTCCTTTCATGAGTGCGCCCATACCACAATAGTGGTACGACAATAGTGGTACGACATTATTCACCTGTCGTGTTAGCGAAAGACTGTTCTATTGTGGGATGTTCGAAGCTGTTTTTCCATCATAGTTTGGATCTGAGCCAGTAGGACCTGCGAGCAATGACTCCCGCATGTCACTTCGGAAAGGAGCCTCAAGATTGATCACTACCAATGCTCCACGTTTGGCACCCGGTGGTCCGGGCATTGAACCTCGGTGGACGCGAGGCACGAAAGTAGCGGTTGGAACTGCATATTCAACTTCCAGTCGCGTCTGGTACACCCTCGATTACAGTTGTGTGACCGAGGTGTATTATCCAACCATCGATTCACCACAAATCCGTGACCTGCAATTCCTGGTCACCGACGGCGAGAATTTTTTTCACGACGAGCGTCGGAACTTTGTCGGAGATATCGATTGCATTTCGGAAGCGGCGCTCGGGTTTGAGGTTACGAACCGGGAAAAGGAGGGCCGCTACAGCATCCACAAGACGATCCTTGGCGACCCACATCAGAACTGCCTTCTGGTACAAACCCACCTGCAAGCTGCTCCGGAGTTATTGCAAAAATTGCGGATGTATGTGCTATGCGCACCACACCTGGAGATCGGAGGCTGGCACAACAACGGAGAGGTACTTCGGCTGGAAGGCCAGACTGTTCTGGCCGCCTACAAAGGCAATACCTGGCTGGTGATTGGAGCCACAGTTCCGTTTACAGATTGTTCCTGCGGTTACGTTGGGGTAAACGACGGCTGGACGGATCTGGCGGACAATTATCGCCTTGATTGGCAATACGACACCGCCCTTGACGGCAATGTCGCTTTGACAGGCGGCCTCGATCTTTCCAATGGTAGCAAATTCACGGTTGCCCTGGCGTTCGGCACTACCAAGCACAACGCACTCAGCACGCTGGCGCAGTCGTTGAGTATTCCGTTCGAGCAGACGCGGGAGGCTTTCATCCGGCAATGGGAGCGGACATCCAAGCGGTTTGCGCTGACGGCCGGATCGAACAATTCCAAGCTCTACGAGCGCAGCGTCAATCTCCTGCTCGCGCACGAAGACAAAACATACCCGGGGGCTATGATTGCCTCGCTCAGCATTCCCTGGGGCGATGAGAAAAGTGATGATGAGCTTGGCGGCTATCATTTGGTGTGGACACGCGACATGGTGAAGTGCGTGAGCGCGCTGCTGACCGTTGGCGATTTCAGCACGCCGCTACGAGCGCTGATTTATCTCGCCGTGTCGCAGCGCGAGGATGGCGGCTTTTACCAGAATTTCTGGATCGACGGGCGGCCCCATTGGCTGGGTGTACAGTTGGACGAGGTCGCATTTCCAATTCTTCTGGCATGGCGGCTATGGAAACTCGGCGCGTTGGGAAACTTCGATCCTTACGTCATGGTTCGTCGCGCCTGTGGGTCCCTCATCCGAGAAGGTCCGGTCACCGCGCAGGAGCGGTGGGAGGAAGCGAGCGGCTATTCGCCATCCACGCTCGCGGTCCACATTGCGGCACTGATATGCGCGGCCGAATTCTTTATTGACCGAGGCGACGAAAGCACAGCCGAATTCGTCCGAGACTATGCTGATTTCCTCGAATCCCATGTCGAACGCTGGACAGTCACGACGCAAGGGACTCTAGTCCCCGGGCTGACGCGGCACTACATCCGTATTAACCCAGGCAATATTGAGAACTGTGCGGACGAGGATCCAAATTGTGGAACAGTGGTCTTGGTAAATCAGCGGCCCGGTGATCGCGTTGAATTTCCTGCCAACGCAATCGTGGATGCCGGTTTTCTCGAACTGGTTCGTTATGGAATTCGTAGCGCGCACGACCCGCTCATCCGTGACTCCCTTCGCGTCGTGGACGCTGTGCTCAAGGTCGATACACCCTTCGGTCCCTGTTGGCGCCGCTACAACCATGATGGTTATGGGCAACGCGAGGACGGGGACTCGTTTAAGGGATGGGGGGTCGGGCGTCCGTGGCCTCTGCTGACGGGAGAGCGAGGTCATTATGAGCTTGCCGCCGGCCGTGATCCGGAGCCTTATCTCCGTGCCCTCGAGAAATTTTCCGGAGGCATTGGTCTCATACCCGAGCAGGTCTGGGACGCACCGGACCTGCCTTCGCGTCATTTTCTCTTTGGCAGAGAGACCGGCGCCGCGGTGCCTCTCTTATGGGCACATGCGGAATACGTGAAACTGCGTCGCTCCGCCGCGGACGGCAAAAGCTTTGACTTGATCGAAGCGGCATATGAACGCTACGTGCAGCGCCATCGGGAACACCGTCCGATTGAGGTGTGGAAGTCTAATCGTCAGGTCCCAACGATCGCGATCGGCACGCGCCTGCGCATACAAGCGAATTCTCCGTTCTCGCTGCATTGGACAAGCGATGATTGGCTGCATTCTATAGACACACGATCGACCCCCACGAGTGTCGATATCGAATTTGTCGACCTCCTACTGCCTGAATACAAAACAACGATTCGGTTCACCTTCTTGTGGGTTGACGAGAATCGATGGGAAGGCAAGGATTATAAAGTCGAATTACAGGCTCGGGCTCATTCAGAGGAGGACGGGCGAGTGGCTCTGGCTGCCGAACTCCCCGTATAGAAAGTCGCAGAAGAAAATTTTACGGTAAAAAAACGAGCTCTGACTCAGAAAATCGAGTGACGTAATTCGGGGAAATGCCGGATTTTGGGCAGTGGAGAGAGGGACCTTACCCGCGCCTACATGTCCCAAACGTGATTGCCGTTTTGATAGAAGGAGATCAACCCGTCTTCACTAATCTTAAGAGCTCTCCCGAAGCGCGAGGCCGCAATTGCGGCGGAGGCACGGCCGCCTTCAATGTTGTCTGGATGGAGATCAGCGAGGTCCGGGTAATGTAAGATCGCGCCAAACGCCAGCAAGTTCGAGTCGTTATCCAAGATGAGTGCGCCATCGATGCGAGCGATGGTCTCGAGAATCGTGGTTGGAAGATTCAACACGCATTTGTTGCGAAGCAAATAATGAAATTGATCCTTCGAAGCATGGCCAGGTGCAGGTTGCTGCCTTGGAGTCGAGGTCAGCAGATCGGAGTTGGAAATCAGGCGGCCGGCTGCGCTCGCGTCATCGAGCACAACAAGAAGGCCGCCGCGGCGATCTTCCACGAGGTTCAGGGCCGTAACGAACAGCATTTCTGCCAATTTGGAATTACTCAGACTCTCCTTCCAAAACCGATATTTTTCGACGGCGTCTGTGATCCGCCAGCGCCCATCCAGAAATCGAAATACTTGCACTCCGTCTGCAAATATTTTCATCTCTCCAGTCGACGTAAGGATGAGGCAGATATGACCGCCGCATAGCGTCGCTCGACTATGTGCCTCATAACGCGCGGGACTCGGAACAGGAAAAGGAAAGGCCAAGTAAGGTTCGGACCACTTCTGAACATCGATAACGTCGACGAAGAACCCATCTTGATCCACCAACGCGAGAGTGTTTAGGCCATCGGAGAGCCGATGGAAACTACGTGCGCGCGTGAGGGCTGAAGAATATTGCAGCGGGTGCGGTGGAGATTCAGGAAGCTCATGACATGGATCGGGTGATCTTCCAAAAAGCAGAGCGCCGGTTGAGATTCGTCGGTTCTCATAAGTCGTCAAAGCGCTGGTACGCAGCACCTCAATGGCATCTGCGATTCGGTCGGGACGCGACTGGGATTTATCCGAATAGGGCCGTGGGTCAAGGAACGCCGAAACGTATCGGTCCTCCGGTAATCCCCAAAAACGCTCGACATCAAGGCCGTTGCGATCGGCGTCGCGAAGCATGCGATACCGAGCAGTGAGAACTGCGCTGACGCTCTCAAGCATCCGCAAACCGTATTCCGTGAATGCCACGTTGTTTTGGAACGCATACCGGGAACCGAGCGCCGTCAGGCTCAACACGGACGTTTCGGCGTTCCCATCGATGACATCGCCATTAACCTCTACGTCAGATCCAATCCGCTTGAAGGTCGCGAATGGAAAGAAGTACTTCAATCCCCGCTCGAAGAATTCTTCGTAAAGGCGATTGATCTGAAACGGTGTGTAGTTTTCGTCCATCATTGCGATAGTGCAGTCTGATTTTCTACCCTACTCCTAGCATAACCGACGCGTGTTCCCGCCGCCCATTCTGATCAGTTTTGCATCAGGCTTTTGCCAACTTAACAATGTCATTCACGTTTAGGATTGTCGTCTGCCTTCACCCGGCACATCTGTTAGCTCTGTTCCGATAGCAGGGCCGAAGCTGCCTGCGCTATCCCCGCCGCGAACCCCTGTGCAAGGCCCGCAGCGCTCTCCGCATCGTGGCGAAGCGTAGCGAGCCAGAAGCCGTATGCGAGGCAGGCGTTAACAGCGTAGGGCACTAGGTGAACGGAGAGAATCCTGCGCGAGCGCGAATCCGGGAAGCGTTCTGCGAGTTCCCGGATCCACAACATCTCGACCGAGCCCATCTCGTCGCGGTAGAGGTCGGTCGCATACTCGGGATCTTCCAAAAGGGCCCAGTTCGTCAAGGTCGAATTCCCAGCGCCCGCAACACAGACTGTCACGGTCGCTTCCGCGATGCGCTGAATGGCGGCTGTCTCATTCTCATATATGGCAGACACCGTGCGCGCCTCCAGCGCCTGGAGGCGAGTCTCGATGTTGTCTTTAACTGCTTCCCGGAACAAACATTCCTTACTGCCGAAGTGAGCGTAAAGAATGCGTTCTGAGATTCCCGCGGCCCTGGCGAGCATCAGCGTAGTGGTCCCACGCAGTCCTCTGATGGCGAACTGAGTCGCCGCGTGCCGGAGCACCTGCGAGCGCCGGTCCGGACCAGCGAGGCGCTTGGGACGTTCGATTCGCGCTACGGGCGAATCCTCGCGCCTAACTTCAGGTTGGGTGAGCCCGAAATCTCTTCTCATTCTCCCTTCAGGGTATCGAATAGAGCACGCCACTCGCCACAGGACATCCTCGACATCGCCTCGAAAGTCCACATAAGGAAATTGCGACATTCCTACCGAAGGCGAGCCTCAGAACTGCGCTTCCAACCACGAATAGTGCCTCACGAATCATTCGCGATTTCGCGAAATCTGTGGCGTTGTACGTAAGCGAACAACGTGCGAGTCCTTCGCCAGGGGTTTCGCGCTGGCTACTGCCACCCGCCGCCGAGGGCCTTATAAAGCTGGACGACACTGACCAACTCACTCAGCTTGTCTTGCGAAAGTGTGAGCTCCGCTTGAAACAGGTCGCGGTCAGCATCCAGGGCGTTGAGCTGAGTGTCCACGCCGCCGCGATAACGTACATAGGCCAGCCGCGTCCTGTCCTGCAATGCGGCAACGAGTGCTTCCTGCTGTACACGGGTTTCTCTGGTTCTCTGATGCGCGATCAGGGCATCCGACACCTCCGTAAATGCAACCTGAATCGTCTTTTGATATTCGACTCGCGCGCCATCCCTAAACGCTTCAGCGAGTTTCACGCCAGATTTCAGCCGCCCCGCGGTGAAGATCGGCTGGCTGAGCTGCGGTACGAAAGTCCATGCCCTGTTCGGGCCGCTAAACAGGCTAGACAGTTGCGAACTCTGTCCGCCCAGAAGACCGGTCAAGCTCAATCGCGGAAAGTATGCGGCCTTCGCAACGCCGATCTCTGCATTGGCCGCGATGAGGTTTTGCTCGGCGGCGCGGATATCGGGACGCCGCTCGAGCAGCGCGGATGTCAGGCCGGCAGGAACTTCGGGAGGGAATTCCTGTTCCTCGAAGCCGCGGCCGCGGGTCACTGCTTGCGGATTGGCTCCGACCAACAGGCTGATCTGATTCTCGGTCTGCTCGATCTGTTGTTGCAGCACGGGAATGGTCGCAGCCGCGGTATCCACCAATTGCTCCGCTTGCCTGAGATCCAGCAACGTCGCGACGCCACCGCCCTGCCGCGACTGTACGAGACTCAGAGAATCCTGGCGCGTCTCGAGCGTCCGTTTTGAAATCTCTAACTGATAGTCCAGCGCGCGCAAGTTGAAGTATGCGGTAGCAACGTCGCTGATCAGTATCGTCACCACAGCCTTGCGGTTTTCCTCCGCGCTAAGAAGGTTGGCGCGCGCCGCTTCGGTGGCCCGGCGTAACCGTCCCCACAGGTCTACTTCAAACGAAAGCAGATCGAGCGCCGCCTCCCCCCAGTTCCGGTTTTGGGAAGGCACGAGTGATGCCGGTAGCCGAAATGAACCATCTCGTGAGAGGCGTGTGAATTCGATATCCCCGCTTGCACCGATCTGCGGAAATTGGTTCGAGCGCGTAGACCCCAGACTCGCGCGAGCCGCGTCGACACGGGAAACCGCCTCGCGGACGTCATAGTTCTGCTGCAGTGCGGTTCGTACCAGCTGTTGCAGTTGATCGTCGTGAAAGACTTCCCACCATTTCAGGTCGGCCAGCGAAGCGGCTTCCGGTGCCGGCAGCGGCGCCGGCGCACGGAAGCTCTCCGGTACTTGTAGCGTAGGCCGCCGGTAGTTCGGCCCCGCGACGCAACCCGCGATCATAAGCGCTGCAGCAGGAATCACGATCCATCCGTATTTCATTTCAATCTCCTTGTGCCGGCGAAGGAAGCACTTCGGGTGAAGATTGGTGCCGCGCGTCGGCAAGCTTCTCGACAAAATAGAAGGCGGCTGGAATGAAGAAGATGCCGATCGCACTGGCGGCCAGCATTCCTCCAATGACCGTGGTCCCCATGATCTGACGCGCCACCGAAGCGGCTCCGGACGCGCTCCATAGCGGAACGCATCCGAGAATGAATGCGAACGACGTCATCAGGATGGGCCGCAGGCGCAATCGCGCGCCCTCCAGCGCGGCCTCGGCTAGCCCCATCCCGTGCTCATACTTTTCTTTCGCGAACTCGACGATCAGGATCGCGTTCTTGGCGCCCAGTCCAATCAGCATCACCAATCCGATCTGTGAATAGACATCGTTCTCGATTTGAACCATGTAAGGAGGCAGGAAGGCCGCGAGCACAATGCGGCGCAGCCAAAGCACTCCGAAGGCGCCGAACACCGCGACCGGCGTGCCCAGCAGCACGCTGAACGGCAGCGACCAGCTCTCGTAGAGTGCCGCCAGAATCAGGAACACGAATAACAGCGAGAAGCCGAAGATAACCGAAGGGGGCAGCCCCTCCCGTGCCTTCTGCTCTTGATAGGACATCCCCATATAGTCGTACCCCATTTCGGGTGGCATGGTTTGCTTGAAGGTGTCTTCCAGAGCCGCTGTCGCCTGGTCTGCGCTATATCCAGGCGCGGCGCTGCCGTTGATCTGCGTCGCCCGATACTCGTTGTAACGCATGGTGAATTCGGGGCCCGCACGAGAGTCGAACTTCGTCAGCGCGGAAAGTGGCACCATTTCGCCGGCGTTGTTGCGCACGTAGAACTGTCCCACGTTGTCCAGATTCGATCGGTAAGGCGCTTCCGCCTGCACGTACACCTGCCATTGGCGCCCGAAACTGTTAAAGTAGTTGATGAACACCCCGCCCATGTAGGCCTGGATAGTTCTGTAGACATCACTGATCGCCACACCTTGCTTCAGCACTTTGTCCCGGTCGACCTCCACGAACTGTTGTGGCACGCTGGGCAAAAAGGTAGTCGCGATCGTGCCAATTTCGGGGCGTTTGCGAGCGGCCGCCAGGAACTTGTCCAGGTTGCTTGCCAGAAAAGAGACGTCCCGTCCGGCGCGATCCTCCAATACGAAGGTAAATCCTCCGGACGTGCCCACTCCTGGGATCGCCGGCGGGGAGAAACTAAAAGCGATTCCTTCGGGAAGCGTGCTGAGTTGCTGATTCAAACGCGCCCTGATTTCCTGATACTGTTCTGCTCTGGTCTTGCGGTCGTTCCAGGGCTTCAGAGAAACCCAAAAAAAGGCGTTATAACTCGTCCGGACAAAGCTGAGCAGGTTAAAACCTGCAACGCTAGTGGTGTACTGGACGCCTGGCGCACTGGCAAGGATCTTCTCAACCTGTCTCGCCGCTGCTGATGTGCGCTCCATCGAAGCCGCATTCGGCAGTTGCATGCTGATGAAGACATAGCCCTGGTCTTCATCGGGAAGGAAACTCGTGGGCACGCGGCTGGCAAAGAAGAGCCCGGCAACGCCGAGGACCACAAGCGTCATCAACGCAAAGCCGCTCTTCCGAACCAGCGCTCCGGATAGACGGACATAGCCTTCCGTGCCGCGCGCGAAAATGCGATTAAACCAGTCGAAGAACTTTCCGAGCGGTCCCCGGCTCTCCTTCCTTGCCTGCAGCAGTAGGGCACCAAGCGCGGGGCTCAGCGTGAGCGCGTTAAAGGCCGAGAGGACCACGGAGATCGCGATGGTCACGGCGAATTGCTGGTAGAGCTTTCCGGTTATTCCCGGGATGAAGGCTGTTGGCACGAAAACCGCCGAGAGAACCAGTGCGATACCGATTACCGGGCCGGAAAGCTCTTCCATGGCTTTTCGAGCTGCATCCTTGGGCGCAAGACCCTTCTCGATGTGGCGCTGTATGCCCTCGACGACGACAATCGCATCGTCCACCACCAAGCCGATGGCAAGTACCAGTCCGAAAAGCGAAAGTGTATTGATGGAGAAGCCGAACAGCGGAAAGAAGACGAACGTACCCACCAGAGAGACCGGCACAGCAAGCAATGGGATCAGTGTCGCGCGCCAGTCTTGCAGGAACAGGTAGACCACCACGATCACCAGCACGATCGCGATCAAAATTGTCTCGACGATTTCCCTCATGCCTTCCGTAACCGCGCTCGTCTGGTCAAGCGAGACGACATAGGCGATGTCCCCCGGGAAGCGCTGCTTCACGTCGGACATCAGCTTCCTGACGGCGGCCGCCGCCTGAACCGCGTTGGAACCGGGCAATTGGTAAACCGCGACGATCGCGCTTGGCTTGCCATTCAAGCGGCTCACAATGCTGTAGTCGTCAGCGTCCAGCTCGATGCGCGCGACGTCTTTCACACGAACGATCCCGCCATTGGGGGCTTCCCGCACCACCACTTCCCCGAACTGTTCCGGCGAAGTCAGACGGCCCTGAGCACGGACCGAATATGTGAATTGCTGGTCCTCGGGAGCTGGCTCACCGCCCACCTTTCCTGCTGGATTCACCGTGTTCTGCGCCTGGACCGCGTTGACGATCTCAGTGACGGTGATGCCCAGCTTCGCCAACTGGTCTGGCTTTACCCAGAGCCTCATCGCATACTTGCCCGCGCCGAAAACCTGCACGTTGCCGATTCCGGGGACGCGTCCGATGGGATCGTTGAGGTTGATATAGGCGTAGTTGGCCAGAAATTTTGCATCGCGACTGCCGTTAGGCGAGTAGACGGCGATCAGCATGAGCGGAGCTGTTGGTGACTTGCGGATGGTTACGCCGTAGTTCGTGACGTCGAAAGGAAGTTTAGCGGAGGCCTGATTGTAGCGCGACTGCGTAAGAATCAGATCGTTATTCGGATCTGTCGTTACATCGAAGTTCACAATTAGCGTAGTTTGCGAGTTGCCTGTGGCGTTCAGGGAGTACATGTAGTTCATGTTGTCCACGCCGTTGATTTCCTGCTCGATGGGGGTGGCGACGGACTGCTCGAGTGTCTGCGCGTCCGCACCGACGTACGTGGCCTGGAGCTGAATCTCCGGCGGTACGATATTCGGAAATTGCGCCACCGGCAGGCTGGCAATTGTCACGGCGCCTACGATCACCGTCAGAATCGAAATGACGATGGCCACGATCGGGCGGTTGATGAAGAATTTAGACATTTTACTTGCCCTCCACAAACGGCTTCGGGTTGACTTGCATGCCGTCATGAGCCTTCTCGATGCCCTCGGCCACCACGCGCTCGCCCGCCTTCAGCCCTTCGGCCACTATCCACACCGAGCCGATCCGGTCGCCGACTTTCACTGTCCGAATGCCGACCTTGTTTGCGCTGTCCACGATTGCGACCTGATAGCTGCCTTGCAGTTCCGTAACAGCGCGCTGCGGAATGAGCATCGCGCCGGTGCGGATCCCGATCACCGCGTGGACCCTGCCGTATTGTCCCGGCCGTAGCATGTTCCCGGGATTCGGGAAGAGCCCCGTCAACTGAATCGCGCCGGTACTCTGATTCACCTGGCGATCCGCGAAGGAGAACTGACCCTTATGCGGATAGGTGCTTCCGTCCGCCAGGATCAGCTCGAGCTTTAGCCGACTCATCGCCGTATCGTTCCTGACAAAGTTCAGGTATTCCTGCTCGCCCACGGTGAAGTTCACTTTGATCGGGTCGACCGTCGAAACCGTGGTCACCGGATTACTGGCGGGACTGACCAGGTTGCCCAATTGCGTCTGCGCGACGCCCGAGATTCCATCAATTGGCGAAGTCAACCGGGTAAATTCAAGGTTGACCTTTGCATTGTCCACCGCAGCTTTGGCGGCTTCTACCGCGGCGCTGGACGCCTGAATCTGAGCTTTGGCTGTTTCGACTTGGGCCCGCGCAGCCTCCACCTGAGCCTTAGCGGCCAGATTGCTCTGGGTCGCATTATCGAGATCTTGCTGGGAGATGGCTTGCTGCTGAGCGAGGGGAACGTAGCGATCCTCATCGAGCTGCGCCTTACGCTGATTGGCTTCCGCGCTGGCGAGTTGCGCCTTGGCCTGCAGGAGCTGCGCCCTCGATTGCGCTAATTGCCCATTCGCCTGCGCGAGCTGACCTTGCGTCAGTTCGACCGCAGCCTGATAGGAGCGCGGGTCGATCTGGAACAGCAGCTGACCTTTCCTGACGTGGGAGCCTTCCACATAGTTCTGCGTCAGCAGATATCCGGTCACCTGGGCCTTGATCGCCGCATTCACCATGCCATCGAGCGTTCCGATCCACTCCCGGTAGATCGGAACATCCCGCTGCTCCACTGCCGCCACTTCGACATCCGGCGGAGGCTGTGGAATCGCCGCCGATGTCTTCGTCGTACAAGCTGCCGTAGTCAACAACGCGAGAGTCAATACAGCCTTCGCCCAGATGGCCATGCGGTTCTTCAATAGGGTTTCCATTTTCCTTATCTTTCTCCTTCTCGTCTAAAGTGCGATTGCCCTGTGTAGAATCACGGGTGCACTGGATCGCTCCTGATTTTCGGTGTTGAACTTCGTCCATCGTCACCTCCGAAACGGCGGCTATTCCTTGCTCTTGAGGTTTTCGAGAATGTGCTTGGTATACACGCCCTTCGCCACGAACTCGGCGCCCTCGTTCCTGAGCTCCCCAAGTAATCCCTCTCCACTCCCATCAATGAGAGTCACGTCACTCAAATCGATCACATACCTGCGGCTGCCAGACCGGTCGCGCACCTGATCCCAATTCGAGCGAAGTTCCGCTACCCACGGGCCCGCCAGTTGTCCGCACAAGATCCATCTCTCTTCGTCAACTGTTGCGCTGTTTGTGATTTTGAGCATCGCCGTTACCTCGCTCACCGGTTAGTGCATTCGGGCGGCCAGTCGATGCAATCCTGCCCAGAGTCGTGAAAGTGCGGGTGCCTAAGGGTTGAAGTCTGCTGGTGAACACGAAGGCAGCGTAGGTGCCGAAACAACGGTGCCGAAAATCAGGGAGTTACCGGTTTTTCGGCACTTATGTTAGGTGGCCGTTCGTGAAACGCGGATGCCGAGTTTCTGCATGCGAGACTGCAGTGTGGACCGAGGCATGCCGAGGAGAGCCGCGGCGCCGTTGGGGCCGGCAACCTTCCAGTTGGTTTTCTCGAGAGAGGCGATGATGCGCTGCCGTTCCGCGTCGTCAAGAGCCGCGCGCAAATTCCCATTGCCGGGATGGCTCACGGGCGACGCATCGGTACGAAGGTGCAGTTCGTCGGTCCGCACCCTGAGAACCGGTCCGGTTGAAAGGATGACAGCGCGCTCGATGATGTTTTGCAGTTCCCGTATGTTGCCAGGCCAGTGATACCGCAGCAGCGCGGTCATAATCTCCGAAGGGATCGTGTCGATGCTTTTGTTCATGCGACGGCTGAATTGCTGCACGAAGTGCCGGACCAGCAGCAGAATATCCTCGGGCCGCTCGCGCAGCGCCGGAACACGGACAGGAAAAACGTTCAGGCGATAGTAGAGATCCGAGCGGAACTTCTGCTCATTGACCAAAGCTTCCAGGTCCCGGTTCGTGGCGGCGATCAGCCGCGCGTCCGTGCGAAGCGTGCGCGTGCTCCCCAGCCGTTCGAACTCGCGCTCCTGCAAGACGCGAAGAAGCTTCGGCTGCAATTCGAGCGGAATCTCCCCGATTTCGTCCAGAAAAACAGTTCCGCGGTTCGCCAGCTCAAACCGTCCGATGCGTTGCGCGATGGCGCCCGTGAACGCGCCTTTTTCGTGCCCGAACAGTTCGCTTTCCAGCAACCCGGTCGGGATGGTCGCGCAGTTCAGTTTCACGAAAGCGTTCGAACGGCGCGAACTTAGATTGTGCACGGCGCGCGCGATCAGCTCTTTCCCGGTCCCCGTTTCACCATAGATCAACACCGTAGAGTCGGTGGGCGCTACCGTCTCTACTAGTGTCAGGACGTGGCGCAGCGCCCCGCTCTTCCCTACGATCTCTTCAAAATTCAGTTCGCTGCGGATTTCATCTTCGAGATACAGTTTTTCTTGCGCAAGCTGGTCTTTCAACGCGGAGATCTGACCGTACGCGATTGCGTTGTCCACCGCAATCGCGACCTGCCTGGCAAACTGGGTCAGGAACGTGACGTCGTCCTGGGAAAATGCGTTCTCCCGAAAGCTACCCACACCCAAAACTCCGAGTACGCGGTTCCGGCTGGTGAGCGGCAGATGGCAAACAGATTTGATTCCCAGCTCTCTGGCAACTGGAACATTTGCCAGTTCCTGAACGCCGGCGACGATGGGCTCTCCCGTTCGAAAAACCTGCCCATCGAGAGTTTTATCGACCTCAAGCCCTTCGTAAACGTCGTTGCTGCTTCCCGGAAAGTCGAGCGCATAGATCCGCAACCTGCCGTCCTCCGCGTCTGGCAACACAACGCAGACGCCATCACATTGCATCACGCGGCGGACATTCGCTGAAATCACCCGAAGCAGGTCCCGAAAGTCCAGAGTCGAAACTACGCGATTCGTCAGGTCCAGCAGCAGTTCCAAGCGTTCCTGGGCGCGCCGCGACGCCTGAAAATTGATGGCATCGTCCATCGCCAGTGCAATCTGGTCCGCAACCAGCGATAGGAACCTGATCTCTTCTTCCGAATAGGCGTCGAGTTTTTGACTGGCGATGACGAGACTACCCAGCCGGCGATGTGCCGTGCTGAGAGGAAGCGCGCACGCCGATTGAAGCCCAACCTTCTTGAGCTGTGCCACAGAATGGGGAAAACGGGTCTCCTGTCGAACGTCGGCAATGACTGCCGCCTTTTGGTTTTCGACCACCCACCCCGGCAGCGTCTCCTCGTTCTGAATGTCGCAAGGAGGAGAACCGGCTTGTTGGCAGCTCTCGCCAAGATGCCAATTCACCTTCTTCGAGGATTCATCACAGTGCGCAATGGCATCAAAGGGAATCACCGAGCTCAATTCCTTCACCAGCACTTGGAAGAGCGCCTCGGTCTCATGTTGAGCCCGGATCGAGTCGGCAAGCCGGATCAGTGATTCATAGCGCGCTCCGACCGATTGCTCGGAGGGCAATTCGAGCCTTGTGCTGGCCATGCTGCCGATTTTATCCTGACTTTCGCCGTTCGCTCAGGTTTTCCAGAAAATGCCGATGCGGACCTATTTATCTTCAGGCATGAGCAGTCGGCGTTTGGCTACCTGAGATGAACGTATCTATTTGATCGGCTTCTTCGAAGACGAGCGGGATCCCCAAATCGCATAGAGCGTCGCCTTCGAGAAGCGTACCGGAGTTTTCATCAACAAGCTGGAACGTTTGGTTGCATGCGTCGTACTGGACGTTGACCATGTTGTCCTCCTTGGGACTGCCCGCCTCTCCGCGCAGACGCGCGGACGGCGGGCATAGAGCGAGAGAGTCAGAATCGGTAAAAGAATCCGACGGAGGGTTGCGCCAGGTGAGTCACTTTGTCGAGGTTTAGGTTGCCGAGATTAAAGTCGGGAGCCTTGTACACGAAACCGCGATACTCCGCGCGCACACCGAAGTTGTGTGCGATATCGAAGTTGACGCCACCACCATATACGAATGTCGCTTTGGTCTGTCGGTCGATACCGGCATTGATCCTCCTGGCATCATCGGTTGGATTAAAAACCAACGCTCCAGCGCCAGCGAGTGCGTAAGGTCTCACACCGCGAGCATTCACCGGAATGTGCGCGACGAATGCTCCTGTTATTTCATGAAAGTCGGACCGTATCGATGATTGTCCAAACGATCCGGCGGTGTTTAACGTGTTCTGTGTGTAGCCGTAATTGCCTTCAGCTCCCGCCCAGCTATTGAACTGATAGGAATATCCGACGAGGAATCCGCCGGACTTCGTTGTGCGTTGCGAAAGTGGACTTGAGTCCGAGTTAGTGTCCTTCGTGACCAAGGCCGTTCCTTGAATACTGACCTGTGAATGGTGCTCCACCTGAGCCATAGCCGCTGTCGAGAAAACGAAGAATGCAGCAATAGCGGTGAGCAAACCCAAACGAGCGTTCTTCGAATTAATCATTGTCTAATCTCCTTTTGCCAATGTGCCCGTTAGTGCAACCGGAATTCCAATCGTTAAGCTTTTTGAAATATCGCGCAGTGAATAGAGCGCGATGATCAGCTCGTGAAATCGTTCGGGAAATCGCGAGAGGATTCGCGACGAAATGAAGGTGTGTCACGAGACTTAAGACACGTTTGTAGATTTATGGTCTGCGGACGCGCCGCTTGCGCTTCACGCCATACCAGAAAACTCAGAATGATCAAGCCAGCCGGGGTAAAAACTAGTGCAGCAACCAACGCATAGACTTTCAGCCAGTACAACACGACTTACCTCCTTCGAAGCAATCGAACCGCGGCATCCACAATCAGCAGAATTCCGCCAACCAACAGGAGAGCGAGAAAGACGATGAGGTAAATCACGTCGTAGTGCATTTCGCTGACACAGCCGGCAACGCGAGTGCCAAAACACAATGTTGAATCTGCAGGGAGTAATGGAAGACAGGACGATTTGCTCTGGAAAGGTCCTGGAAGCGCTTGTCGCGCAGCTTGCTTCCCGCATCGCTCCAGCAGACCGAAGAAGCGGTGCGCGGCAGCTTCGTCACCGTCGCCAGGTCTGCCCAGGTTCCGGCAAATGCCGAACAACTGCGCGACGTTTCGGCAGCACCAGGAATAAGAGCCTGCCGCTCCTCAACTCGGCTATCGCCTGTGTTTCGATTCGGCCGCTGAGGATGAACACTGTGAATCGTCGTTGCGCCGCAGTCTCAATCCTAAAAATCATCGACCACGCCATTTGACCCTCATTGCAGTCGCGGCGGGTGCCGCACCGAATTCCCTTCGATCACCGCGCGATTTGACGCGGGCATTTCATATGCCATTCAATGGTGCAGATATTGCAACGCCTGCGCGCTGGCCGCCCACCGTCAGTTCAACAGAAGATACTGACGGCGGGGGTTTTTGGTGTGATCAGGAGTTGCCCGTACCCCCCGCCCGCCCATCTCGTCAGGCACGCGCAGGTCGATATCGAGGATTCCATCGGAGGACCGGACTTGGCCGTGCCGACCACCATGGGCGGTCGCCTCCGCCGGGTAAAGTGCTCTCATGTCGCTTCACTCCTTTCAGCACCGGCAATGCGTTGTCGCGCTGTTCTGGTTCGTTCTCCGTCCGAACGTCGCTCGCGCTTCAGCATCCGTAGCCTCTTGGAGCAAAGCAGGGCCCATCGACCAACGCCAGAATTTCAACTGTTTGTGATCCACAGTAGTGACGATGCTGGCAGAAAATGCTGATTTATCAGAAGAGAATGCTGACTCTGATTACGTCTGATTCAGAAATGGATGTACGGGATGTCTATAATTATGAGATATGGATCCAAATCACTTTCAGCGCATTGCGAAGGCCCTCGCGGATCCGCGCCGATTCGAGATATTCGAAGAGATGGCGGCGTCTGCGGACGAACTGGCGTGCGGACGCATCGTAGAGCGGTTTCCGGTCACACAGGCAACGGTCTCGCATCATCTGAAGGAATTGACTGATGCCGGCCTTATTGAAATTCGCCCCGAAGGTCAGTTCCGATACTGCCGCGCCCGCCTCGACGTTCTGGAAGAGTACATTCAAGAGCTTCAGCGCCGTTTCGGCCTCACTCGCAAATCCAAGACAGCCCCGAAACGAAACGCCCGGTAAGAGCCATTTGACTTAAGCGATATATAGACATATATCTATATATGCAGAACGCGCCTTTAACCCGCGTTCTAAAAGGAGTCACATGAGCCAATATATACGTGATCTAACCGAAGCCGCCCTCGACGATGAACTACTACAATCCAAAGAGCCCATCCTCGTAGATTTCTGGGCGCCGTGGTGCAGCCCATGCCGCGCCATGTCGCCGGCAGTTGAAGCTGCCGCCGAGAAACTCGCGGGCGAGGCCAAAGTGTACAAGGTCAACGTGGACGACAACCCGTCGGTCTCTCCTCGCTTCAGCATTCGCGGAATTCCAACCCTGATCCTATTCAAGGATGGCCGGGAGACGAATCGCCTGGTTGGCCTTTCCAGCAAAGAACAAATCGAGGCGCTGGTTACTTCGTGATCTAGCCCTTGGTCAGAAATCGCTCTCGACCAAAAACCAACGCTCCAGCGCCATGCGTAAGGTCTCACACCGCGAGGATTCACCGGAATGTGCGCGAGAGCTTCGTTAGGGTCGTTAGGTCTACTGACGTTCCGGCAAATGCCGAGCAACTTCTCGGCGTGCAGTAGGCAAGCTCGAATAAGAACTCCGCGTTCACCAGAGTTCATTGATTCGGTGATTGGAATACCAGGTGCCATCAGCAGGGGGAACACTTGTGAAAGCAAGAAGCCGGCTAAGGCGCGCGGCCTCGCCACAAGAATTTGAGCCGGCCGACCCTGAATTCCCGTCAAAACGCAACGCACCATCCCGGTGGTAAGTGTGAACTGGACACTGCGGCTTATTCTCCTGCAGATGATGTGGTACGCAATAGCGCTAAAACATTGTTTGGAGGTTTGGCACGATATCTGCTTGCCTGGGAGTCGGTTCGTTAAGGAGGTTGAAATGAAAACAGGTCAAGACGTGCGTGAATTGGGATTATATGCTTCAGATTGCTGTCTCGAAGAAATGCTTTTCGACGTGAATGACTCGTTCAGTCGCTGCCCACATTGCTCGCGGCTGTGCGAATGGGAACTTGTGGACGCGGTGGTCCCGTGGCAGGACATGGCGAAGTTGAACGATGGTGGTTATGAAGCAGCGTGAAGCAGGCGGCCTGCGGCACAAATGAGTAATCTTTTTGCCTTCGTTTGCGCTGGAAACGGCGGGCGAAGAGCGTTCGGCGAGCCTCACGCTCGAATCGCTCATTGATTCGGCCGATTGGAATACCGCGTGCTTTGAATAGGCCGAACACTGGCAGAAGTAAAGAGCCGGCATCCGGTAGGACAGAAGAGAAATGAAATGTGTGGAAAGAAATTTGTCGTCACATGGTTTGTGTGCATCCCTCCATCGCGCTGCCGGCGTTTTCGCAATCGAAAACGGGAAACGATGTCTTCGTGCGAGCCGAGTATCGCGGCTTCGTTACAACTCGCCAACGTTTGGCCTGGCGGGTTCATTGCCACAGACCAAACCACACATCGTGCGAAACCCTCCGTAGGATTTTCGGATACCGGTTCCAGCCGTGTTGTGAATGCGCGAGGGACTAAGCCGGGATTGAGGAGGTAGAGATATGGTGCGGCGCAATCGACAACTTCTGGACCCGAGGCGAAGCGGGCGCGAAGCCGAGCAACTCGAGACCAGCCTGCGGAGCAAGATCATCGGCCAGGATCCGGCAATCCGGCAAATCGTCAGCGTTTACCAGTCGTTCCTGGCGGGGATGAATGGCCCCGGCCGGCCGGTCGGCAATTTCCTGTTTCTCGGACCGACGGGCACTGGCAAGACCCGCCTGGTCGAGGCCACCGCCGAGAGCCTGTTAGGGGATGCGGGAGCCGTCATCAAGATCGACTGCGCAGAATTCCAGCACAGCCACGAAATCGCCAAGCTGATCGGCTCTCCTCCGGGCTACCTGGGACACCGCGACACGCACCCGGTGCTGGACCAGGAATCGCTGGACCGTTATCAGACCGAGAACGTGAAGCTGAGCATCGTGCTTTTCGACGAGATCGAGAAAGCCAGCGACGCGCT
>WNGD01002083.1_pt1 | contig 21892 bp, 24 predicted proteins | sample 5400671 | NCBI WGS metagenome assembly WNGD01 (sample SAMN13153369, study PRJNA577476) | soil metagenome | isolation source: 40 cm soil or saprolite under grassland replicate 2 | place: USA:California | collected 2016-06-15 | reverse complement strand
GAGCCGCACCAGCTTGCCGGCCTCAGTCGAGAGCGCCTCGGTCCACGGTCCGTCGACGATTGACGCCTCGACCTCGCGGCCGCTGAAGTCGGATCGGATGCGCTGGCCGTTCTCTGCCGCGCTGCCCTCGACCTCCGTTCCGTCCGGAAGACGCACGCGCAGGGCTTCGGCCTCGGCGTCGTACTCGGCGCGGAAGCGGCAGAGCCAGTCCGTCTTCGAGCTCCGGAGCCGCGTCCCGTCGAGCTCGGCCACGTAGAAGCGGCGATTCGTCGAGACACCGTCAGGCCCGAGCTCGACCTCGTCGGGATGCAGCAGAGCGAAGCCTCTTACCGGCGCGATCGAGATCAACGAGACGCTAGGCATCGACTACAGAGTAGAGAAGCCACTCGTCTGGTACGCCCTTGAGCTCGTGACTACCGCGGTCCTGGAATGCGATCCCCGAGCCGGCAACAAGATCCTTCACCGTGCTGGAGACGAGTACCTCGCCCGCCTCCGCAAGCGCGGCGATCCGGGCTCCTGTCGGGACGGCTATCCCGCCGAGCTTTCCTTCGAGACGCTCGCATTCGCCCGTGTGCAAGCCGGCGCGAATCTCGAGTCCGAGCGAGCGGACCGCCTCGCGGATCGCACAGGCGCACGCGATCGCCCGGCCCGGTCCGTCGAACGCCGCGAAGAAGCTGTCCCCGCTCGTGTCGAGCTCCTCCCCGCGAAAGCGCGCAAGCTCGCCGCGGACCAGTGTGTGGTGCCGGTGAAGGAGCTCACCCCAGCCGCGGGAGTCGACGATGTCGGTGAAGAGCACGGTCGCGAGAACCCGGTCGGGCTCCGGCGGGACAGCGAGCCCTTCGACAAACTGCTGCGTCTCCCGGAGCAGGACGAGGTTCCGTTCCGGATCGGCCCAACTGAACCAGTCGCGGAGTCCCTTGACCTCGACTCGGCGCGCGCCCCGGACCCGTTCGGCGACGAAAGCGGCCTCCTCGCGCGTCTCGGTGCGATGCAGCAGGAGCGTCGGCGACCGGACCGCGTGAGCACATCGCGCACGTCGCCTTCCATCGACATCCTGTGGAAGGAGACGGCTTCCGCCGGGCTCGCGCTGCGGCGCATGTACCACACGAACCAATCCACGAACGCCTCGTCGTCTGCAACTGACGGTGCAAGGCGATTGACGCGCTCCGCAAGATATTCCCGGTCGCCCCAGCGATCGTGTATCTCGCGTAGCTCGCTCCGCCAGTCCTCTTCGGTCGGCGCCCAGGGATAATCGAGCGCCCAGAGGCCGCGAGCGGTCGGGTCTTAGCAAACAAGAGCGCTCGTCCGCTCCGGGTAGGTGGCAGCGAAGAGGAGCGCGATCCGCGATCCCTCCTGCGCAGCCCACAGCACGGCACGCTCGGAGCCGGCCGCATCCATCACGGCGCGGATGTCGTCCATCCGCGTCTCGAGCGTCGGCACCTGCCTCACCGGGTCCGAGAGCCCGCTCCCCCTCTTGTCGAAGAGCAGCACGCGCGAGAACCGGGCGAGACCTTCAACGTGATCGACGAAGAGCGGCTGGTCCCAGCCTGCCAGGAGGTCGGCGAGGGTTCCTCGAACGAACACGAGATCTAGTGGGCCCTCGCCGAGGACCTGGTAAGCGACCGCAACGTCGCCGCTGCGCGCGTACTTGACGTCCGGAATCTCCATGCGTCGTCAGTTTCCTAGACTTGCGGCATGGCGACAACGGTCGCGGAACGGAAGCTCCTCCTCGGCGGCGAGTGGATCGAGACCGGCGAATGGGTCGAGGTGCGCTCGCCGTACTCCGGCGAGCTCGTCGCACGCGTGGCCAAGGGCGGGGCCGACGAGACACGCCGCGCGGTGGACGCGGCTGAGCGGACGATGCGCGAGCCGCTCCCCGCGCACAAGCGCGCCGAGATTCTCGTCAAGGTCGCCGGTGCCCTCGGACGCCGCCACGACGAGGTGGCGCGCACGATCTCCGAGGAGGCCGGCAAGCCGATGAAGGCCGCGCGCGTCGAGGCGAGGCGGGCGATGTCGACCTACACCTTCGCTGCCGTCGAGGCGCGCAAGCTCGCGGGCGAGATGGTGCCGATGGACGCCTCGCAGGCCGGCGAGGGGAAGCTCGCGTTCACTTTGCGGCGGCCGATCGGGATCGTCGGCGGAATCTCGCCGTTCAACTTTCCGCTCAACCTCGTTGCGCACAAGCTCGCGCCGGCGCTCGCTGCCGGCTGCGCGGTCGTGCTCAAGCCCGCGAGCCAGACGCCGCTCTCGGCGCTCCTGCTCGCCGAGCTCGAGGAAGAGGCGGGCCTCCCGGCCGGCTGGCTCAGCGTCGTTGTCGGAAAGGCGTCGGAGATTGGAGACGCGCTGATCGAGGACGAGCGGGTCGCGGCTTTGACGTTCACCGGTTCGGGCTCGGTTGGCTGGAAGCTGCGGGAGCGCGCGCCCAAGAAGCGCGTCAACCTCGAGCTCGGAAACGCGACGCCGGTCGTGATCGAGGCCGATGCCGATCTCGACGCAGCCGCGCAGGCAATGGCCGCAAACGCCTTCGCCTTCGCTGGCCAGAGTTGCATCTCCGTCCAGCGGATCTACATTCAGCGCGACGCCTACGACTCGTTCCTCGAGCGATTCCTCCCACGAGTCGAGGCGCTCAAGATCGGCGACCCGGCCGACGAGGAGACCGACGTCGGCCCGGTGATCGACGAGGATGCCCACACGCGAATCCTCGAGTGGATCGGCGAGACGAAGGGCAAGGTTCTGACCGGCGGCGAGGCGACCGATGAGGGCCTGATCAAGCCGACGGTGATCGCCGAGCCGGCATCCGGCGACAAGGTCTCGTCCGAGGAAGTGTTCGGCCCGGTGTGCACCGTGAGCCCGTACGACTCGCTCGATCAGGCGATCCAGCTTGCGAACTCGACGCGGTACGGGCTCCAGGCAGGCATCTTCACGACAAACATCCGGACCGCGCTCGAAGCTGCGCAGGAGCTCGAGTTCGGCGGCGTGACCGTAAACGAGGCGCCGACCTTCCGAGCTGACCAGATGCCCTACGGCGGCGTCAAGGACTCCGGCAACACGCGCGAGGGCCCTGCCTACGCCGTCCGGGAGCTGACCGAAGAGCGGCTCGTCGTCATCGATCTTTAGGAGGGTTTCGCGGAACGTCGCTCGGTGGCACAGACTACGTTTCGTCAAGCCCTCCTGAGCTCCGAAAAACCCTGCAAGCGCGCTGCTAGACTCGCCCCGGCTGTGGCACGAATCCCCTTGCTCGACCGCTTCCGCCGCTCGCGGACCGCGGGCGAAGCCGAGCCTGCGGTCGAGTATGGCGCCGACCTGCCGCCGTCGCCCCGATTGCGCCGCGTCGCACCCTCTCCGGGTGCACTCCGGCGCGAGCGTCGGGCGATCATCAAGGCCCGCGAGGAACGGATCCGCGACCTCGGGGGTTTCGTCCTGGAGATGTACCGGCACGACGTCTTCCGCGAGGACCTGCTGAACGAGCAGTGCCAGGACGTCGTCGGGCTCGAGCTGCGCCTTCAGGAGCTCGACTCGATGCTCGAGGCGGCAACCAGCGCGCGCCGCGCTCCCGCGGCCCGCTGCGCTTGCGGAGCGCCCACGGTCTGGGGTTCGCACTTCTGCGCCAACTGCGGGCGTCCCGTTGGCGAGACACCGGTTGTCTCCTGCGACACATGCGGCCATCCGCTCCCGGCCGATGCGAGCTTCTGCGCAAGTTGCGGCAGCTCCGCCGAGCCTCCGACGGACGAGAACGCCACGGGCGACCGGTCCGACTACGACGTCGCCCAGCCGGAGGCCGAGTCGGAAGCCGAGTCCGAGGCGACAATCGCGCGCAGCGTGCGCGTCCGCGATCCCTGGGAAACTTAGGCCGTGGCTTTACCGCCCTCGCCTCCCGAGGACCCGGCAGCTCCTCCCGAGGCAGCGGGCGAGGTCGAAGCCGCCGGCGATTGCCCGCGATGCGGAACGCCGTACGAAGCGGGTCAGGAGTACTGCCTCCAATGTGGCCTGCGGCTCCCTGTCCAGCAGGGGATCGTGGCGAGGCTGGGCGGCGCCTGGCGGCGGCGGCTGCCGTGGTACCCCGGCGATTGGATCTGGCCTGCCCTCCTCGGTCTCGTGATCGCCGCCGGCGGCGCCTCGGCGGCGATCGTGTACTCGACCGGACAGAAGCCGACGAGGACAATCGTGGCGACAACACCCGTGCATCCCACGACGACCACAACGGCCCCTCCCGAGCCGACGACCTCCACCACGCCCTCGACGACCACCCCGAAACCGCCGCCGACGAAGCGCGATGTCGTGCCCTGGCCCGCCGGTCAGTCCGGCTACACCCTCGTTCTCACGTCGGTCCCGGCGGGGGGCGGACGAGCCGCTGCGGTTGCCCAAGCGCGCAAGGCTCTCGCCGCAGGCCTGACCCAGGTCGGTGTGCTCGACTCATCCCAGTATTCGAGCTTGCACCCGGGCTACTACGTCGTCTTCAGCGGCATCTACGAGACGTCCGCGGATGCACAGACCGCTGCGAGTCGCGCCCACTCACGCGGTTACAGCGCTGCCTATCCGAGGCGAATCACGCCGTAGCGCGGAGGTGTAAAGCACAGCCCGATGGGGCAGAACCGGCACGGCCCGGAATCTCCCTTTGTTTACTGAAAAGAAAACATCGACGCGGACTTTGTAACAGAGCCTCGGAGGTGTAGACTCGCCGCTACGAGCAGCACCCACAGGCAGTGTTAACGGCCACTTAACAAAGCTTTGCGGGGAATTAATAGGAACGGCAGATACTAGACATGGACCAGCGACTCCTCCACATTCAGGTCTGCATGTATCAATACTCTCGGGCGATTTACAGGTCGATTAAGGACCTGATCGATCCTTACGTCGACAATCAACTCCGGCTCGAATACAGGCGCGAGGTACTGGAGGCCTGCGAGCAGACGATGGAGCGGCTCGCGAAGGACCCGCTCTACTTCTCCAAGCCGGACCGCGCGCTTTTTCAGGACATCAGGCGCTTCTTCCCGATCACGGCGCAGGCCCAGGTCGCCTGGGCGGTGAGCGAAGGAGTCGCCGCTGCAACCGGGTTCATCGAGAGCCAGATCGAGGCAGGGGCCTTCGACGGGGGCGTCTCCCGCTGCCGCGCAACAACACGCAAGGGCAAGCCCTGCCAGCGCACGCCGCTTCCCGAACGCGACTACTGCCCCTCGCACCAGCATCTCGAGCGCGCATCCGTAGCGGCGTAGCACCAATCCAAGGGGCGGCACGATAGGCTCGCGCGAGTGTCGCACGACACCGACAAGCTGATCCGCCAACTCTCGCTGGTCGCCTTCCTCATGGCGGAGCGGCGGGCGGTGACCGCGCGCGACATCAAGGGAAACGTCGAGGGTTACCAGGAGATGTCGGACGAGGCGTTCGCGCGGCGCTTCTACTCCGACCGGGCCGAGCTGATCGCGCTCGGCGTGCCGCTCCACTCGCAGCGAGACGAGTACACGGGCGAAGAGCTGTACACGATGCGCTCCGAGAGCTACTTCCTGCCGCCGCTCGAGCTCTCCGACGAGGAGCTCGCGGCGCTGCAGACCTGCTTCTACCTGCTCGAGGGCAAGTTCGCCTACGCCGAGCCCCTGCGACTCGCGCTCCAGAACCTCGCCCTCGGGCGGCCCGGGTTCGCCGAGGCGCCCACCGAGACCGCCGTTCGGGTCGAGGTGTTGGACCCGGACTACTCGGCCGAGATGGCGGGCCGGCTCGGCAAGCTCGAGGTGGCGATCTCCAAGCAGCGGACAGTCAAGTTCACGTACTGGTCGATCTCGCGAGACCAGATCGAGGAGCGGACGCTCAACCCTTACGCGCTCTTCCAGGACAACGGCGGCTGGTACGTCGTCGGCCAGGACTTGACCCGAGAGGACATCCGCACCTTTCGGGTCTCGCGCATTCGCAGTGACATCCGCTTCGCCACGCGGCGCGAACGCGACTTCCGCCTGCCGGCCGAGTTCGAGATCGACGAGTATCGCGGCCGCCCGCCCTGGCAGATCGGCGAGCCCGCCGGCGAGGCGAAGATCGAGGTCACCGGCGACACGGCCTGGTGGGTCGAGCGCACCTACGGCCGCAGCGGCAAGGTCGAGGACGGTGTCTTCGTCACGGGGTACTCGAGCCTCCCGCAACTCGCCGCGTGGATCCTGCGCCAGGACGGGCGTGCGGCCCCGCAGTCCCCGCCTGCACTCCGCCGGGAGGTCGCGCAGGGCCTGCGCCGCGTGCGCGAGAGCCATGAGAGCGCGCCGCCGAAGCTCGCCGCCGAGACGAGCCGAAACGGCGAGGCGCCTATCGAGCGCACCGCCGGCCCGGTAGCGCCGGAACGTTTCGCCGTCCTCCAGGCGCTGCTCGCATACCTGCTCGACCGTTGTGGGGAGAGCTCCGAAGCGCTGATCGACGCCAGCGAGCTCGTCGAGCGTTTTCACATCCCGGCCGAATCGCTCGAGGAGCACCTGTCGCTGCTCAACCTCGTCAACTTCGGGGGCGGCTGCTACGCCGTCTACGCCGAGCTGAACGGTGACAAGGTCCGCGTCGACAAGGAGCTTTTCGGCGACACGTTCCGAGCTCCGCCGAGGCTGACCCCGCTCGAGGCGCGCGCGATCCGCCTCGCCCTCGAGTTCGTCGGCCCGATGATCGCGGCCGACGCGCACACGCCGCTCGACCGCGTGCGGCGCAAGCTCGAAGAGACATTCGGTGAGTTCGATCTCGCCCAGACGCCCGAGCCGCAGGTCGAGCGGGCCGAGGAAGAGCTTGTGAACACGTTCTCGCGCGCGATCCGCGACCGGCGTGTGGTCGAGATCGAATACCTCAAGGGAGGCGAGGAAGAGGCGTCGATCCGCCTGGTCGAGCCGTACGTGATCGAGCGGGAGCTGCCGGTCTGGCGCGTGCACACCTGGGACCGCACCCGCGACGCGGAGCGCAGCTTCAGGCTCGACCGGATGCGCAAAGCCAAGCTCACACGGGAGCGCTTCGAGCCGCGCGACGAGTTCGACCCGCACGGCTTCAGCGGAGCCCGGCCGGTGCGGATCTGGTACTCGCCCGCGGTCGCCCGCTGGGAAGTCGAGAAGGGAGCGCATCCGCTTGCCGACGGCTCCGCCGTCTCCGACCGGCCTGTCGGGAGCGAGGAATGGCTCGTCGGCGAGATCCTCTCCCACCGTGGCGAGGCCAGCCTGCTGGAGCCCGACGATCTGCGCAGCCTGCTTGCAACCAGGGCCCGCGAGCTCGAGCGCGAGCTCGGCCTGACACGCGTGCGCCTGAAGACCTAGCTACTTACTGGCCGGGTTCGACCGGCAGCGCCAGCGTGAAGAGTGCGCCGCGCTCCGGGGACGAGCGCACATCGAGCGACCCGCCGTGCGCCTCGGCGATCGACCGGGAGATAAAGAGCCCGAGACCCGTGCCCGGCTTGCCCACTCCACCCGGGTGCACCCGCCCGAACTTCTCGAAGATCAGCTTCTGGTCTTCCCGCGCGATCCCCGGCCCATGGTCGCTGACGTCGATCCGAATCTGCCCGTCGTACGCGTAGGCGCGCACGTCGACGACGCCTCCGGTCGGCGAGTACTTGATCGCATTCTCGATCAGGTTCATCAGCACCTGGCGAAGCCTCTCGCGATCGCCGCGCATGGCTGGGAGCGGGTCGTGCACCTCCGCCAGCACCTTCACTTCGTCCTGGCCGACGTTGCCGGCTGCGGCCGACTCGCGCACGAGATCGGCCATGTCTACGTCCGCGAACGTGTAGCTGAACGTCCCCGCCTCGATCCGCGAGGTGTCGAGCACGTCGCCGATCAGCGCGGCCAGGCGGGTCGTCTCGTCCCCGATCAGCGCGAGGAAGGATTCCCGCTGGTCCGGAGAGAGCTCCCGCCAGCGCTGTTGGAGCGTTCGCGCCGAGCCGATCACGGAAGCCATCGGCGTCCGTAGCTCGTGCGAAACGAGGGAAACGAAGTCGGCGCGCAGCGCCGAGAGCCGGCGCAGTTCCTCGACGGTCTTCCGCTCCGCCTCGTAGGCGCGGATGTTCTGAACCGCGCTGGCGACGAGACGCCCGAGCAATGCCGCCAGCTCGCGCTCGCTTGCGTTGAAGGAATCGGGATCGCGGCGGACGAGCGAGAGCATTCCGACAGCTCGCGCGCCCTGGAGGAGCGGAGCGGCGACACGGCAGCGCAGCCCGAGGGCGAGGAACTCTTCCTCCTCGGGATACCGCGCGTCTGACATGTCACGCCGGTAGATCGTCTCGCTGCTGACGATGAGGTCGCCGAGGAGCGAGGGCGCCACCGGCTGGCTCGACCCTGCCGGAAGCACGTGGTCGGCACCCTCGCCTGAGACGGCCATCACCTGCGCCTCTCCTCCTTCGGCCATCACGATCGCCATGCGGTCGAATCGCATCAAGCCGCGGAGCTCGCGGATGAACGCCGTGAACGCCTGATCGAGCTCGAGCGAGGAGTTGAGCGCCCGCGCGCAGCGATTCGCGGCCTCGAGCACGTCAGTGCGGCGGCCGAGCTCGTCCTGGAGTCGCTCCGCCTCGGCCGCCCGCGCCTCGGCCAGCCCAGTTTGCGTCCCAAGCCGGTTCACGAGCCAACCGACGATCAGCGCCATGATCACCTGCGTGCCGAGCTGGAAAGTGACGTAGCTGGTCTGGTACGAATGCGGCGAGAGACGGTTCGACCGGAGCCACTCGAAGATGCCGACGACGGGAGCCGTTCCGATCGCTGCGGCGAACGCTCCGGTCATCCCGTACAGGAGCGCGCCCTCGACGACCGGAAGGAAGAGCAGCTGCCTGATCGGCGTGCCGACCTCGAAGCTGTACGCGTGGACGTACGAGCAGATGACGGCCGAATCGAAGAGCAGCGTGAGGAAGGGCAGCGTGAGGAAGGGCAGCGAAATCCTCGCCGGCCGTGCGTCTTCCCGGTGTGCAAGCCAGAAGAGGGCCGCCGCGCCGATGACGAAGAGCACGGTCGTTACCCAGGCCCAGGTCTTGTAGCCGGGCGGATACCCGCCGCTGATCGCGACCTGGAAGATCGCGAAAGGGATCGCCCCGAGCCGCACCCACGCGATCCACCGATCGGCTCCTCGGACGCGCTCGAGGCGACCGCTCATGCGTCTGCCTCACCCGCGTGGCCGGAGCCCAGTCTGGCCAGCGCCCACAAAGCGTGCTCCCGCAGGAGCGGGTCCGGGTCGTCCGCGTAGCGCTCGACTAGCCTGGCGTGCTCCGAGCCGCCTGAGTTACCGAGTGCGACGAGTGCGTTCCGCCGCAGGTAGAGCGGATCGTTCTTCGGGACAAACAGGCGGTCATAACGCGCAGCGAGCTCCTCGTCGGAGGCCTGGAGCCACTCGACGAGCGAGACGTGCGGCTCCGCTCCGGGCGGTAGCGCCTCTCCCGCTCGCCGCTTCTCGACGCCGCGATTCCAGGGGCAGACGTCCTGGCAGATGTCGCACCCGTAGACCTGGTCGCCGAGCTCGGCCCGGTAGTCCTCCGGAATCGGGTCGGAGGACTGCGTCCAGTACGAGAGGCACTTCGTCGAGTCGAGCGTGCCGGGCTCGTCGAGTGCCCCCGTCGGACAAGCCTCGATGCAGAGCGTGCAGGTGCCGCAGTCGAGCCCGAGCGGAGCGGTCGGCTCGAGCTCGCAGTCGGTGACGAGCGTGCCGAGGACGACCCAGGAGCCGTGGCTGCGCGTGATCAGAAGCGTGTTCTTGCCGTAGAACCCGACGCCCGAGCGGGCGGCGCCTTCCCGGTCGACGTGCTGGTTCGCATCGACGAGCACGCGATACGAGCCCCCGAGCCGACCTCCGAGCGCATCGAGCTTCTCCCGCAGCTCCGCGTAGCAATCGCTCCACGTGTAGCGGGCCAGGCGCCCCTCCCCCGATTCGGGCTCGCCGGCTGGAGCGTAGTAGCAAAGCGCGGCCGAGACGACCGTGCGCGCGCCCGGCAGCAATGTCTCTGGATGGCAAGAGACCTCAGGCTGGGCCATCGTGAAGCGCATGTCGGCAAAGAGCCCGCGAGCTCGCCTTTCGTGAATATGGCGCTCGGTCGCCGCGTACGGCTCGGCCGGAGCCGCTCCGACCACGTCGAGGCCGAGCTCTGCGGCGAGCTCGTCGAGTTGCGCAGCCCTCATGTGAAGATTGTGCCGCGTGAAGGCGATCAGGATCCACGAGGACGGCGGGCCCGAGGTGCTCCGTTACGAAGACGCCCCTGATCCGGCGCCTGCCGACGGTGAGGTGCTCGTCGCGCTGCGCGCCGCTTCGCTCAACCACCTCGACCTCTGGATCCGCAAAGGGCTCCCCTCAGTCCCCAAGCCGCGCATTCTCGGCGCCGACGGCGCCGGGATCCGGGTCGACACTGGCGAGCGAGTCGTGATCAACCCGGGAATCGAGCACGGAGCGACGATCACGGTCGTAGGCGAGCACATGGACGGCACGCACGCCGAGCTCGTCGCCGTGCCGGAGGAGAACGTCTATCCCCTGCCGGAGCGCCTGAGCTTCGAGCAGGCGGCCGCGTTCCCGCTCGTGTTCGAGACCGCTTACCGCATGCTCGTCACCAAGGTGGGACTCGGGGAGGGCGAGTGGGTGCTTCTGTGGGGAATCGGAGGCGGCGTCTCGACGGCGGCGCTCGCGATCGCCAAGGCGCTTGGAGCCCGCGCGATCGTCACCTCCTCCAGCGACGAGAAGCTCGCCCGAGGCCGCGAGCTCGGAGCCGACGCGACCGTCAACCACGCGACGGGCGACGTGGCGGCCGCCGTGAAGGAAGCGACAGGCGAGGGGGTGGACGTCGTCGTGGAGCACGTCGGCGAGGCCACGTGGAAGACGTCGCTCCAGGTCGTGCGGCCCGGTGGCCGAATCGCGGTCTGCGGCGCGACGAGCGGGCCCAACCCACCGGCTCAGCTCCACCGGATCTGGTGGAAGCAGCTGACGATCTACGGCTCGACGATGGGGACGAAGGAGGACTTCGAGGGCGCCTACGAGCTCGTCGCGAGCGGGCGAGCCGCGCCGGTCGTCGACGAGGTGTTCCCGCTCGCGGAAGCGCGCGCGGCGCACGAGCGGCTGGAAGCCGGCGCCCAGCTCGGGAAGATCGTGCTCAGGATCCCGAGCTAGGCGAACTACTTCTTGCCGCGGCTCAATACGAGGTTGACGCGCGCGCCCTTGGCCATCGTCTTCCCGGCCTTGGGTGTCTGGGCGATCACGACCCCTTCTTCTTCTTCGACTTCTTCCGGGTCACCTTGCCGGTGCTTGCCATGTCGCGCGCTCACGCGCGGGGTCTTACCCGAATCCGAGGATGAACTTCGCGTCTTCGGACATCTTGTCGGGCGTCCAGGGCGGATCCCAGGTGAGCTCGACCTCGACGTCCTCGACTCCGGGAACGGCGCCGGCGGTCTCGTCGATCGCCTGCTGGATCATCGGGCCCACCGGACAGCCCATCGAGGTCAGCGTGTGGATGACCTTCACCTTCGGCCCTTCGACCTCTACGTCGTACAGGAGTCCGAGCTCGACGATGTCCATCCCGAGCTCGGGGTCCTCGACCGTTCTCAGGGCGTCGACGACTTCGTCTTTCGTCGGCATGGAACCGAGTCTAGCGAGGCCCGGCGCCCTGTAGGCTGCGCGCGTGCCGGGCGCGACGCTCCACACGAACCACGGGCCGATCGAGGTCGAGCTGCACGAGGCCGACGCGCCGAAGACCGTCGCCAACTTCACGAAGCTCGCCGCGGAGGGCTTCTACGACGGCGTCATCTTCCACCGGATCATCCCGGACTTCATGATCCAGGGGGGCGACCCAACCGGCACCGGCACCGGCGGCCCGGGCTACACGTTCGAGGACGAGTTCAACGACTACAAGGTCGTGCGCGGCGCGCTCGCGATGGCAAACGCCGGGCCGAACACGAACGGCAGCCAGTTCTTCATCGTCACCACCGAGGCAGCGTCGTGGCTCGACGGCAAGCACACCGTCTTCGGGCGCGTGACCAAGGGGATGGACGTCGTCGACGTCATCTCCGCCGTGGAGACCGACGCGCACGACAAGCCGCACGAAGACGTCTTGATCGAGCGCGTCGAGCTCTCGACGTAACTCTTTCGCCTTACGGAAGCACGTTCGCGACGGCCGAGATCGCGCTGCTCACGCGTCCTGACAGCAGCGTGATCGCAGCGATGACCGCGAGCACGATCACGGCGAGGACGACGCCGTACTCGGCCATCGTCTGACCCTTTTCGTCGCTCCGAATCTTCTCGGTCGCCTCCGCGGCGGCCGCCTGCGCGAATGCAAAGAGCTTGAGCACGTGGCTCTCCTTGGGTTCGTGGCGTGGCCGCGCCGCCGGTTTTTCTGGCAGAACAACCGTCGTCCGGCCCGAGCCTGAGCGCGATCCCTCGGTCGGGGCACCCCAATTCGCGCCGAAACGCCAAAATGGGCGGGTGAGTTCCTCTTCACCGAACCGTGTCGAGACCGCAACCGCTGCGCTGGAACAAGAGCAGACGGCCAACGGGCTGCTGCGGAGGACGGCCGACGAGCTCGTTTCGCTGTTCGACGCCCGCGCCTGCATCATTTCGCGGGTAATCGGCGATTTGCTCCTCGAGGTCACACAATCGAGTGCCGGCGAGCTGATTCCAACGGCAGGTCACGGCTACCTCCTCTCTGACTACCCGCTCACTCAGGAGGCGATCGACGTTTGCCAGCCGCGCCTCGTCTCGCTGCTCGACGAGAACCCGGAGCCGAACGAGGCCGCGCTGCTCAAAGAGCTCCAGTTCGACTCGCTGCTGATGCTGCCGATGCAGTCGCTTGGCAGCTGCTGGGGCCTCGTCGAGGTGTACGCGAACGGCCGGCACTTCGGGAACGATGAGGGGAAGCTGGCCGAGGCGGTCGTCACTCGTGCCGGCCAGTTGCTCGAGGAGCTGCCCGAATACCGCGACCGCTGAGGGACTCCCGGCCGCTACTCGGCCGTAGTGGGAGTGAATGCCGCGCTCGGTCTTTCTCGGAATCGCCGCGGTTGCCCTAAGCGTCCCAGGAACAACGCTGCGGGCCGCCCTGCCGCTGCAGAAAGTTCACGCCGGCGCGCAAATCGTTGTCGGGCTGCCCCCGGGGTGGTATCTGAGCAGGTTTCCGATCGCCACCAATTGTGTGGACCCAGCGCAGCGATTTGTCGCTTCGACCAGACCGGGTTCGAAGTTGTCCGTGACTGCTCCGCTTGCCTCGGGCGCCACGCTGGTCGTCCTCACGGAGGACACGGTGAACGAACCGAAGAGTTTCCCGGCCCGGCCGGCTGACTTCAACCTGCCGGCAGAGCCGAATCCCCTTGAAGGCTGCTGCGGGATGCCGAGCGGTCCCGCTTACGCGTTCTCGTTCCGGGACCAGGGCCGCGACTTCGAGGCCTACGTCTTCGCCCGGAACCTGCACACGCCTGCTGCGCGCGTCCAGGCAGTGGCGATCCTCGACAGCCTCCGCATCGGCCGCGAGATTCAGTAGCCGAGCAGCCGGACTTCTTCGCGACGCTCGCGGGCGAAGAAGTGGATCCCGTCGATGAAACGCACCCAGTTGCAGCGGGTGCACATGACGAGCGAGTGCGTGCGTGCGCTGTCGGCGTGGTAGCGCACGCCTCGGAGCAGGTCGCCGTTGGAGACGCCCGTCGCGGCGACGATCGTCTCGCCCGGTGCGAGGTCCTCGATCGTGAAGATCCGGTTGGTGTCCTCGACTCCGAACTCGCGGGCCTGCTCGAACTCGGAGCGCGTGGTCGGCCAGAGCTGCGCCTGGAGCTCGCCGCCGAGGCACCGCAGCGCTGCAGCCGCCATCACGGCCTGCCGCGTTCCGCCGATCCCGATCGCGAGGTGGTCGTTCGTCCCTCGAATCGCGGCGGAGATCGAGGCGGTCACGTCGCCGTCCTGGATCAGCTTGATCCGGGCCCCTGCCGCGCGGATCTCTTCGATCAGATCGTGGTGGCGGGGCCGGTCGAGCACGATCGTCGTCACGTCGCCCACCATGCGGCCGAACGACTCGGCGATTGCGGCGATGTTGTCGGCGATCGGCTTGAGGAGGTCGATCGAGCCCCGCGCGCGCGGGCCGACGGCCATCTTCCGCATGTACATGTCCGGCAACGTCTGCAGCGAGCCCTCCTCGCCGACCGCCACCATGGACATCGCGCCGTTCCCACCGCGGGCGACGACGCCGCGCCCCTCCAGTGGGTCGAGCGCGAGATCGACGGGCGGCCCTCCCGCGCCGATCGTGTGTCCCGGGCCGAGCTGGTCGCTCTCGTCGCCGGCGCCGATCACGATCTTGCCGTCGATCGGGAGCTGCTCGAGCGCGAGCCGCATCGCCGTCGCCGCATCGGTCTCGGCCGCTTCCTGGTCGGCGCGGCCCAGCCAGCGGGCTCCCGCGAGCGCAGTGCGCTCCGTCACCCGGGCATAGCTCTCGCACAGGCAGTACTGGGCGTCCGAGGCTTCGCCGGCTTGCTCCTGCGCGCGTTCCTGGGCTGTGTCGGTCACCGCTCCACGGTCCCTACCCGTTCGCTGTGCTCCAACACGAGCCCGATCACAGAGCCGACCGCCGGCTCGAGCGCCTCGTTTCTGACGACGGGCACGTCGCACTTGCCGGCGCGCCTGACGATGTAGTCGTGGATGCGACGGATGTCGTCGAAGGCGTCGAGGTATTTCTCGAACGGCCGCACGCCCTCGGAGGCGTTGTCGCGGCTCCAGAAGTGGCTAGCGTGCGCCTCGAGGTCATCGATCGCGAGCACGCACTGGACGACGAGCGCGCCGTCGATCGAGGGCAGCATCCCGGGCACGAGGTGCACGCCCTCGAGCACCATCGACCAGCCTTCCTGGAGAGCGCGGTCGATCGCCGCCCGCGCGCCGACGAGCACGTTGCGCGTCTGGTCGAGGAAGCCTGCGAGGACCGGATCGGCCTCGTCCTCTTCGTCGGTCGGCGCCTGGCCGGCCTCGAAGCTCGAGTAGTGGATCGACGGCATGAACTCCCTCGAGAAGAACGCCCGCATCGTCTGCCGCAGAAAGTCGGTCGAGGTGACGCGCGTGATCCCGAGGCGGTAGGCGACCTCCGTCGCGACGGACGACTTGCCCGTCCCGGTGCCGCCGCCGACGAGCACGATGATCGGCAGATCGAGCTCTTGGAGATCGCCGTAGCGGCGCAGGCGATCGAGGACGTCGCCGCTCTCCTGCCCCAGCGTCTCCGTGGCGAGCTGGTACAGACGCTCGAGCTCGACCGAGTCCCTTCCCCGCGCCGTGAGATCGGCCTCGATTCGCAGCGCGAGCTCATATGCGCGTGTGGCCGGGACGCCGGTCGCGATCAGCGCCCGCGCCATCAGGCCCTTCGAGAAAGGCAACCCGTCCTCGCCGCCGAGCGGAAGTGGATGGAGATGCCGGCGTTCGGTCACGAGGCCACCGGCAGCGGGACGAGCCCTCGCAGTTCGGCATCAAGGTCGGCCTCACCCGGAATCGGAACGACCTCGTTGTCAGCCAGGACGATCTCGACTCCACGCGCCGACGCCGCCTCGGCGACAACGTCGATTGCGGCGGCCTTCAGCTCGACGAGGTAGACCTCGGCATCGACCTGCGCGAGCTCCGCCCGCAGCGCTTCGCGACGCGCGAGGTTGCCCGACACATGTACGACCTTGGCTCCGTGCTCGTCGCGCAACCGCGCAGCAAGGGCGGCGCGGGCGCTCTCGGGCGCGCACGTGAAGTACGCAACGCGGCGGCCGTCGATCGGCCCGAGCGGCCGAGGACGAAGTACGACGCCGACGATCGGGACCTCGGCTCGTACATCGCGGATCGCGCGGTGGAGCGAGTCGTCAGCCGGGTTGGTCACAACGACGAGGTCGGAGATCAGGATCCGGTATGCGTTCAGATAACCCGCTGCGATCTGCGGCTCCTGGTCTCCGCCCACGACGAGCACCCGGCCGCCGGTCGCGACCGGCGGGATCGCCGCCCCACTACCGTCGAAGACCACGAGCTCGGGCGAGCGCTCGAGCGCGAGGGCGGCGCCCTCTGCGACGTTTGAAGTGCCCGGAGCGCCCGTGAGCCCCCCGCCACAGCGGCGACAGCCGATCGTGACGACCCCGGCGGTGGCCGCGGTCTCCAGATAGTCCGATGCGGCGTGCCCGCCTGCTCTCGAGAGCTCGAGCAGGCTTTCGACCGTGGACTCGACCTCGGCGACGAGGGGCTCCGGCGGCCCGCCCCGACCCATCGAGACGACGACCACGTCGCGGTCGGCCGAGAACAAGCGTGCGAGATGTCCGACGACGGCCGTCTTGCCGACGCGCTTGCCGGTTCCGATCACGCTCAGAGACGGCAGCGGAAAGGGCTCGAAGCGCGGAGCGTCGAACCGGAAATCGGGCCCTGCGTAGCCGATGCCGCGCGCGAGGACCCGGCTCGCAAGCGCCAGGCGCTCCCGCGGCCCGAGCACGGGCTCATCGGAGAGATCGAGCACGAGCTCGGGCTCCAGCTCGAGCAGCGCGTCGTCCAGATCGGCGACCACCGGCACGCCGTAGTCGGCGCCCTCTCGCAGCTTTTCCGTCCCTCCCACGAGGAAGGCCGCGACGAAGTCGTACGGGAGCTCGGCCAGCGCATCGCGGACGACCGGCGCGTAATGCTCTCCGTCAATCAGTGCAAGTGCCCTCGTCATCGTTCTTCCGAGCAGAGCGATGGGACAAGCCGGTGCCGCGGAAAATGCGCAGCATTTTTCGCGGATAGCGTCATCGCGTGGTCACCTCGGTCTCGATCCGCGCCGTGTACTTCTCGAACGCGAGCGTCTCGGTCGAGAACTGGATGATCCGCTCCTGGTCGTGGAACGGGTACTTGCGCCAGACGTCGACGTGGCCGCCGTTGACCTCGATCACGTTGTAACAGGGCCGCGTCTTGCCGCGCAGGCGCTGGGAGGAGACGGTGCCGGCGTTGACGATGAAGAGGTTCTCGAGCCGCCAGGCGTACGGCACGTGTTTGTGGCCGGAGAGGACTAGGTCGACCCCGGCGCGCTGGAGACACTCGATCGCGTCGCCCGCGTCGTAGACGATGTTCCGCTCGCGCCCGGTCCCCGGAACCGGCAGCAGGTGGTGGTGCAAGACGAAGATCCGCAAGTCGGCGGGCTCGGCGAACTGCTCCTCGATCCAGCGGTAGCGGCCCCTGCCGATCTGGCCGTGGTCAAGGTCGGGCTCGGTCGAGTCGACCGCGACGACGGTGATGCCGTTCAGCCTCAGGACGGAGTTGCGGTCGCCGAACATCTCCTCGAAGTGGACGTAGCCGACGTTGCGGGAATCGTGGTTCCCGGGGATGACGACGATCGAGTCGCAGTCGATCTTGTTGAGATACGCCCTCGCCATCGCGTACTCCGGCTTGAAGCCGAACGAGGTCAAATCGCCCGAGCAGATGACGACATCCGGCGAGAGATCGTTGATCTCCCTGATCGCCCGCTCGATCAGGTTCGGGGAGAAATGAACGCCTCCGCAGTGGATGTCGGAGATATGCGCGATCGTGAACGACCCATTCGACCCGGCCGGCATGGTCAAAGTGTAGAGCGCGGCCTAGAAAATGCCCTGAATTGGCCAGTAGAGCGCCGCTGCGACTGCGCCTGCGGCCGGGATCGTCAGGAGCCAGGCCACGACGATGTTCGCCGCGAGGCCCCAGCGGACAGCCGAGAGCCGCTTCGTCGCGCCCGCGCCGAGCACGGCGCCGGAGACGGTGTGCGTGGTCGAGATCGGGTAGCCGTAGTGCGTGGCGAGGTAGATCGTCGTCCCGCCCGCAACCTGCGCGGCGAAACCGCTGGCCGGCTCCATGCTGAAGATCCGCTGCCCCAGCGTTCGCATGATCCGCCAGCCGCCGACGTACGTTCCGGCCGCGATCGCCAGGCCGGCCGCGACGATCACCCAGGTCGGGATGTGATCGAACTTCGCCTGGTGGCCGCTCTCCACGAGCGCGAGGGTGATCACGCCCATCGTCTTCTGCGCGTCGTTCGCGCCGTGCGCGAATGCAACCCAGGTGCCGGAGGCAAGCTGGCCGAAACGGAAGGTCCGGTTCGCCACTCCCGGGCTCATCCGCTGAAAGAGCCAGTAGATCCCGAGCAGGATCGCAAAGGCCATCACGAACCCCATCACAGGCGAGACGAGGGCAGGAAACAACACCTTGTGGACGAGCCCGTCCCACTGGACGCCGGCGGAGCCGGACTGAACGAGGGCGGCGCCCACGAGGCCGCCGATCAGCGCGTGCGAGGAGCTCGACGGCAGTCCGAGCCGCCAGGTGAACAGGTTCCAGGCGATCGCGCCGAAGAGCGCCGCAAGCACCGTTTTCTGGTCGGCGAGACCGGTGTCGATGATCCCTTTGCCGACTGTCTTCGCGACCGCGGTCGTGACGAAAGCGCCCGCGAGGTTCGCGACCGCCGCGATGAACACGGCCCACCGCGGTGAGAGCGCACGGGTGGAGACCGAAGTCGCGACCGCGTTCGCGGTATCGTGGAACCCGTTCGTGAAGTCGAAGCCGAGCGCGACGACGACCACGACGACGAGCAGGACGTCGTTCACGGCTCGCTACCTGTTCTTCACCAGGATCGCTTCGAGCACGTCGGCGGCGTTCTCGAGCGCGTCGACCGCCTCCTCGAGGCGCTCGTGGATGTCCTTCCAGCGAATGAGTGCGATCGGGTCCCGTTCGGACTGGAAGAGCTCGGCGACGGCGCCGCGCGCGAGCCGGTCACCCTCGTCCTCGAGCTCGCGCAGCTCGATCAGCTGGCGCTGCGAGTCCTTGAACCCTTCCAGCCGCTCGACCGCCTCCTGGAGCTTCCCCGCGGCACGGAGAATCACCTGCGCCTGGGCCTTGGCGGGCTCGCGCACGTTCGTGACGCCGTAGCCGCCGATGTTCCCGGCCGCCTCGTCGACGTGATCGCAAATGTCGTCGAGCGCGCCCGCGAGTCGATACATGTCGTCCCGGTCGAACGGCGTCACGAAGGTGCGGTTCAGCAGGTCGACGAGCTCATGGGTGAGCCTGTCGCCCTCGTGCTCGAGATCCTTGATGTCGCGGATTTTCTTCTCGCCGTCGGCAGGGAAGGTGTCGAGGAGCTCGACGAGCAGCTGCGAGATCGCGACGGCGTTCCGGGCCGCCCGCGTGAAGAGCCCGAAGAATTCGCGTTTCTGGGGCGTGAGCCGGAGCCGCGCCATGCGGGCGGTCGTATATCAACTTTCGCTTGCGAGGGCATCCGAGCCCACTGCTACCCTTGCTCGGTGAGGCAACAAGTTCCCGATTTCCAGGCATATTGTGGTGCCGAGCCGCCGCGCTTCCAGCACTACGCCGAGCTTGAGTGCGCCAAGATCCTCGACTACCACGGCGTCCCGTGGAACTACGAGCCGACCACGTTCGTGCTCGAACGGGACGAGACGGGGCGAGTGGTCGAGGCTTTCACGCCCGATTTCTACTTGCCCGAGCAGGATCTGTACCTGGAGATCACGGTGATGAAGCAGGCGCTCGTCACACGCAAGAACCGCAAACTGCGCAAGCTTCGTGCGCTGTACCCCGACGTGCAGGCCAAGCTCTTCTACAAGCGGGACATCGAGCGGCTCGCTCAGCGCTACCGGCTCGATCTCGCCTCGTAGTGGCCGTCGACGAGCAAGTCGGCGAGACCTACCTGACGGGTGACGAGATTCGCGGCCGGGTCGCAGAGCTCGCACACGAGATCGACGCGGATTACGCGGACAAGGAGCTCCTGCTCGTCGGGCTCCTGAAGGCGAGCTTCGTCTTCCTGGCCGATCTTTCGCGCTCCCTCACGATCCCGCACGAGATTGATTTCGTCGAGCTCGCCGGCTACGGCCCGGAGGCCACCACAGGCGGACACACGGGGATTCGCCTCTTGAAGGATCTGGAGGCAGAGATCGAGGACCGGGACGTGCTCCTCGTCGAGGATGTCGTCGACACCGGGCTGACGCTCAACTACCTCTGCAAGCTGCTCGAGCTGCGCCGGCCGCGCAGTCTCGCCGTCGCGACGCTCCTCGACCGCCCCTACCGGAGACTCGTCGAGGACATCCCCGTGCGCTATGTCGGTTTTACGATTCCCGACGAGTTCTTCGTCGGCTACGGGTTCGACCTCGACGAGCGCTACCGGAACCTTCCGGATCTGCGGCTGGCCAAAGTTTAGCCACGCCTAACTCAGGGGCTAAACTGCGCCCGTGATGGCGACGCGGATCGAGGCCGACGCGGGCGCTCCGGGCGCCGGCGAGCGGATTCTCCGCGGGCACCGCCCCTTTCGCCTCCTGCCCTTCCTTGGCCCCGCGTTCATTGCCTCGGTTGCCTACGTCGACCCCGGTAACTTCGCCACGAACATCGCCGCCGGGTCGAAGTTCGGCTACACGCTCGTCTGGGTGATCGTCGCCGCGAACCTGATCGCGATGCTGATCCAGACCCTCTCGGCGAAACTCGGGATCGCGACGGGGCGGAACCTGCCGGAGCTCTGCCGCGATCACTTTTCCCGGCGCACGGCGATCGCGTTGTGGATCCAGGCCGAGGCGATTGCCATGGCCACCGACCTCGCCGAGTTCCTCGGCGCCGCAATCGGCTTTCACCTCCTGTTCGGCATCGGCCTTTTTCCTGCAGCCGTGCTGACCGGCGTGACCGCCTTCCTGATTCTCGGCCTCCAGAACTTCGGCTTCAGGCCGTTCGAAGCGGTGATCGCGGCGATCGTGGTCGTGATCGGCGCGTGCTACGTCGCCGAGCTCTACTACGCGAAGCCGTCGGTAGGCACGGTCGCCAAGCACGCGTTCGTCCCCGAGTTCGCCGGCCACGAGTCGGTTCTGCTTGCGGTCGGCATCCTCGGCGCGACCGTGATGCCGCATGTGATCTACCTCCACTCTGCGCTGATGCAGCGCCGGGTCGTACCGCAGAACGAGAAGGAAGCCCGCGCTCTGTACCGCTACACGCGCATCGACGTCGTGATGGCGATGGCGCTGGCGGGATTGATCAACGTCGCGATGCTCGTCATGGCGGCAAGCGTCTTCTGGAAGTCAGGCATGCTGCACGTCGAGTCGCTCGAGTCGGCGCACAGGACGTTGAGACCCATCCTGGGCTCGGCTTCGAGCGCCCTCTTTGCGCTCGCGCTGATCGGCTCAGGGCTCTCCAGCGCGACGGTGGGAACCCTCGCCGGGCAGGTGGTCATGCAGGGATTCATTCGGCGAAAGATCCCGGTCTTCGTCCGCCGCGCGGTGACGATGGTGCCGGCGCTCGTCGTGATCGGAATCGGCGTCGATCCGTCCCGGACGCTCGTTCTCAGCCAGGTCGTGCTTTCGTTCGGGATCCCATTCGCGGTCATCCCGCTCGCCATCTTCACGAGCAAGCGCGCTGTGATGGGAGACCTGACCAATCGCCGAGGTACGGTCGCCGTAACCGTTGCCGTCACAGCGCTCATCTGCGCCGTGAACGTCTACCTACTCGCGCAGACCTTCGGCATTTAAGGGCTTCGCCTCGGCCGGCGTCGTCGGCGTGTTTGTTCCATGCCGACGAGGGCACCACAGGCGTGGCGACCTCAGCAATCGAGGAAAGGAGTCGTTGAATGCTCGCGTTGCTATTGGTTCTATTGCTCGCAATCGTGCTCTTCAGCGTCGGGTTTGCGATCAAGCTGCTGTGGATTCTGGCCGTGATCGTGCTCGCGCTCTGGCTGATCGGCTTCGTCGCGCGCGGAGCAGAAGCGCGCTGGTACCGCTGGTAAACAGGGCCTAGTTTCGGGAGCGAGTGCCGGCGGAGCCGGGCTTTGCCCGGCGGGAGCCCAAGGGCGGACCGCGTCGGCGCGCGGAAGAGGCGGGGGCTCACGGGGGAAACCCGGTTTCCCCCGTGCTCCTAGAGATATCCCATCGGGTCCACAGGTTGTCCATTTACGCGGACTTCGAAGTGCAGGTGTGGCCCGAAACAGTGGCCTGTGCAACCCACGTATCCGATCACCTGGCCCTGGGAG